>FPIC01006216.1_pt1 | contig 65798 bp, 48 predicted proteins | sample 1504481 | NCBI WGS metagenome assembly FPIC01 (sample SAMEA4475357, study PRJEB15587) | soil metagenome | biome: Soil; feature: Field | place: India | collected 2015-03-11 | depth 0 m
CAGATAATTCTGCAGCCGCTTTTTTACCTATCCCCCTTAAGCAAACCCTATCTTATATTAATTTTAAGTCCAGTACAGAACAGGCGCGTTAGGAAAACGCCTTTGCAGCTCTCCGTAAAAAAAGCGCTTCAACTCTTGCATAACCTCCTTATGGTATACATACTTAACACCTCCAAACTTATTACGCTTAGCTGCTCTGCTTCCTTCATCCATCTCCAGGGTAGTATTAGGGTACCACTCCTGTAGCACATCTTTAGAGCCAGGTGTAAAGCGATGACTAATTAACTCAAACGTTAAATCACAATCAAAGCCCAAAGCCAGCTCAAGACGGTCTAGCAAATTGCTATAATGATCTTCCCAATTGGGTATGGGCATAATTGGCGCCAAAACCACTCCTACCTTATAGCCTCCCCCTCCCTGTTGCACAGGCAGTGCTAACTTACGTAACGCTTGCAGCCTTGCCTCAACAGAGGCAGTACCACCTTCCAGCCGCCCGGCTATTACCTCTGTGTTCAGGCTAACACGGCATCGCGTACGCCCTCCGTGAGGCAGATCCAGCAAAGAATTTACCTCATCAAACTTTGTAACCCAGCGCAGGTTAGCTTCTTCTTTGGTACCAAAATAACGAATAGCTTCAGAAAGGCTTCCTGTAAGATGCTCTATACCTAAAGGATCTGTATAGCAACTCGCCTCAAATGAGGTATCCTTACCAGACTGCATGTAATTACCAAGGTTTTCTAAAATAGCAGGCAAATTGGCAAAAGTACGTACCACAGGTGGGCCCTGCAGGCTTCCGGCCAAGTAACAGTACTGGCAATGAGCCGGGCACCCTTCAGCCAGATGAAACTGCCAGTCAGCAGAAGGCGGTATAGGCTGCAACCGAAATGCACCAGGAGGCGCCACAACTACAGCTAGGGTGTTTTTAGCATTTCGATACGTTTCTTTGGCATCCTTACCTTTAATACCCGTTATGCGGTTACTTTTAAGTTCTTCTATAGGCAAATCCAGGGCTTTTACCCGGCTATAAATCTGCTCACCCCAGGGCTCAGCCAGTGCAGCCGGAGTAAATAATACCTGCCTGGGCATCCACACCCTGGCTTTCCTGACATCTGGCTTTACAAGCTCTTTTTCTAATAACATAGTAATTGTATTTTAATAAGCATAAAGCATTTTGCCGCCACAAACAAAAAACAACTCAACATGCCTAATTTGCATTAAAAACCTACATTAATAGAACACAATACACTAACACTTAATTCACTAATATTGTATTTAACCTCTTTTACACGAAGCATTCGGAGTAGCTTACAAACGCAAAAAATACATGCAAATTTTATAAAAAAAACAGTGCCTTTACCCCTCATCAAGAGGCATAAAGGCACTGTTTTCTTACCAATTAATCTGACTAAGCAAACAGCTTATAAAAATTTAATCTCTTTAAAACTAAAATATTTTAACTCTTCTTTTACCTGTAGCGCCAAGCGCCCGAATGGATCTACACCTTGTATAATACCGGCAAACATATTTCCAGCCTCATCTTCAAATAAGTGCTTTTCCTGGTATTTGTAAAGGTTCTGGAGGTATCGTTGCTTTAGCTTATCTATTTGCCCCTGCCGTAGCTGAAGGTAGCTTTTTTCCAGGCTTTCAAGCAACTTGGGCAACAAAGCCTCCAGCTCAAAATCCTGGCCGGCTAGTTGGCTTAAGGATACAGCACGTACCTCATTAAAATCCTTTTGGTTAATATTTAAACCAATTCCAACAATGCTATGTTGTAGGGATTGATGCTTAACGGTATTTTCAATCAGGATCCCCCCCAGCTTTTTGCTGTTATAGTATATATCGTTAGGCCATTTTATTTTAAGACCTTCTTCAAAAATTTTCGTTAGAAACTCAAAAACTCCAACAGCGATAGCTATATTTAAGCTATATTGCTCCGCAACGGGCACAAATGTTGGATGCAGAACCAAAGAGAACGTCAGGTTCTGGCCAGGAGCAGCCTCCCAGCTATTACCACGTTGTCCTCTTCCTGCAGTTTGATGTGAGGTAACCACTACAGAACCTTCAAAGGCTTTGCCGCTCAGAATCAGCTCTGCTGCTTCTGCATTTGTTGAATGACAGGTTGGCAGGTAAACAAGGTGCTTACCTACAAAAAGCGTATATAAAGACAGATTGTGCAAGGTTTTTGCTGATAACATGTAAAGCTTGCAAAAGTATAGTATTTAGATTATTTCGTAACAATAGCACATTTAAGATATAGAGTGAAAGTAAAAGATTTAACCAGCTCTCAGTTAAAAGAAATTATCGTGAGAGGCATGCAGGAGAGAAAAGCAACTAACATTGCAGTTCTGGACCTTAGAGGCATTAAAAATGCAGTAGTAGATTTTTTTGTGATCTGCGATGGTAACTCTGACACCCAGGTAGACGCCATTTCAGAGTCTATCGAAGAGCAAGTCTATAAAGATACCCAACAACATCCATGGCATAGAGAAGGTAAAACCAATAAAGAATGGGTTTTACTGGATTATACAGATATCGTAGCTCATGTTTTCAGGAAAGATAAAAGAGGATTTTATTCTCTGGAAGACCTATGGGGCGATGCCAAGATCACATACATTCAGGAGTAAAAGCCTGACGAGCTAACAAAGCTCACTTTTAAGTGTTTATAAAGTGATTTTCAATACATAAACAATGAATGATAAACCCAAAAAGAAGAAGTTTATTCCAAATACGCCACAAAGGCCCAACTATCAACTCTGGCTCATTGCAGCCCTGCTGATCCTGATTTTCGGCATATCCTGGTTTAACAGAGCCAATTCAACCATAGAAATCACTCAGCGTAGGTTTGAAGAAATGTACCTGAGTGGCGATTTAAAGGAAATAGTAATTGTTAATAAAGAAGTAGTAGAGCTTACCCTTAAAGACCAGGCGGTAGACAACGAAAAGTACAGACAGGAACTATCGGCTAACCGTCAGTTTGCCCTGTACCAAGGTCCTCACTATAGCTTCAGGATTGATTTAGATAACTTTTTAGCAAATCTAAACCGTTTGGAAAGCCGGGTTCCACCCGACCAACGAGTTGATTACCGCCATGCACAGCGCGAGAACTTCACTAATGTATTCTTTAGCTGGGGCTTTATTATACTGATCATATTTGGTTTCTGGTTCCTGATGAGGCGCATGTCTACTGGCGGACCTGGTGGGCAGATCTTTAACATCGGCAAATCTAAAGCTGCTCTTTTTGATGCAGAGAATAAGGTAAAGGTAACATTTAAAGACGTAGCCGGCCTTGATGAAGCAAAAGAAGAAGTAAAAGAGATTGTAGATTTTCTAAAAACACCCGGCAAGTTTACCAAACTGGGCGGTAAGATACCAAAAGGTGCTCTACTGGTAGGCCCTCCCGGTACTGGTAAAACCCTTTTGGCCAAAGCTGTAGCAGGCGAGGCAGGTGTACCTTTCTTTACCTTATCAGGTTCTGACTTTGTTGAAATGTTTGTGGGTGTGGGTGCTGCCCGTGTTCGCGATCTGTTTAAGCAAGCCAAAGAAAAAGCGCCTTGTATTGTATTTATAGATGAAATTGATGCGATTGGCCGTTCAAGAGGTAAAGGCCAGATGCCTGGTTCTAACGATGAGCGCGAGAATACACTTAACTCCCTTCTTGTGGAGATGGATGGTTTCTCTACTGACTCTGGTGTAATTATCCTTGCTGCAACCAACCGCCCCGATGTTCTGGACTCTGCTTTGCTAAGACCCGGACGTTTTGACAGGCAAATTAGTATCGATAAGCCAGATATGGTAGGTCGTGAACATATCTTTAGAGTACACTTGCAGCCGCTTAAATTATCGAGCGATGTAGATGCCCGTAAGATTGCCGCACAAACCCCAGGTTTTGCCGGTGCAGAAATTGCCAATGTTTGTAACGAAGCAGCGCTTATTGCCGCCCGTAGAAACAAGGAATCTATTGATATGCAAGACTTCCATGATGCGATTGACCGTGTAATTGGTGGTTTAGAGAAAAAGAACAAGATTATTTCTCCGGAAGAGAAGAAGATTGTTGCTTACCACGAAGCCGGCCACGCAGTAACGGGATGGTTCCTGGAACATGCCGACCCATTGGTGAAAGTAAGTATTGTACCTCGTGGAGTTGCAGCCCTTGGGTATGCACAGTACTTGCCTAAAGAGCAGTTCCTGTATACAACAGAGCAGCTTACCGATGAGATGTGTATGACCCTTGGCGGACGTGCCGCAGAAGAGATCGTTTTTGGTAAAATATCTACAGGTGCGCTAAGTGACCTGGAGCGTATTACCAAAATGGCTTACGGCATGGTTACCATTTATGGTATGAACGAGAAAATAGGAAACATCTCTTTCTACGATTCTAAACAATCTGACTACAACTTTAATAAGCCTTACTCAGAGTCTACCGCTAAAACGATAGATGAAGAAGTAAGCAATATTATTGCTAATGCATATGAGCGCACCAAGAAGCTTCTGCTTTCCAAGCGCGAAGAATTGGAGATCATTGCACAGCAGTTGTTAGAGAAAGAGATCATCTTCCAATCTGACCTGGAAAAGCTTTTAGGCAAGCGTCCTTTTGAAGGGCAGACTACTTACGAGAAGTACACCAACCGTGGAACAACCTCTGGTAGCAATGGCTTAAACTTACCAGATGTAAACCTTCAGGATCAGCCACCGGCACCCGAGAACCTCGATAATCAGCCGGCTCCAAGAGATAATGAGAAATAATTCTGTTATCTTTACGGTATGGCAACATCCCGTGAAATAATCCTCCAAAAGATCAGTCAGGCACTTGCTACAAAATCAGAGAAGCAAGTGCCTGAGCCTGATTTTACCTCCCCTCTTTACGCATCGCACGAATCTGATGACCTGATTGTGGCCTTTGCGGAAACCTTTATTAAAACCAAAGCTGAGTTTATTTACTGCGAAGATCGCCACCAGTTTATTGACGAGATCAATCGTTTTTACACGGAGCGCGCCTTGCAGGATATTTTTGTATGGGAAAACGGGGCCATTAACCTGTTATACGGCAGCAAAGTAAAGTACAGCATTACCGATACTAATTTTCAGCAGGCACAGGTAGGCATTACCTTGTGCGAAAGCATTATTGCCCGTACCGGGAGCCTACTGGTTACCTCCAAGCAACTAGCTGGCAGGCGCCTTACTATTTACCCTCCTACTCATATTGTAATTGGCTTTACCTCGCAGGTAGTACCCGACATTAAAGATGGGCTGCAGCACGTTAAAGAAAAATATGCGGACAGCATGCCCTCTATGATCTCTATGATTACAGGCCCAAGCCGCACCGCTGATATAGAAAAAACACTTGTACTGGGTGCCCATGGCCCTAAAGAGCTGATCCTTTTCCTTATTGATGATAGTACCTTTTAAACAGTTACCAGTAGGTAAAAAGATTTACTTCGCCTCCGATTTTCACCTGGGTGCACCCAACTATGAGCAAAGCCGCCAACGCGAAGATAAAATTGTACGCTGGCTGGAGAGCATACGCCCTACTGCAGCAGCTATTTTTCTGGTAGGTGATATTTTTGATTTCTGGTTTGAGTACAAGCATGTGGTACCCAAAGGCTATGTGCGCCTGCTAGGCAAACTGGCCGAACTAACCGACAGCGGCATACCCATTGTAGCCTTTACTGGCAACCACGACATGTGGATGTTCGACTATTTTACCAAAGAGCTTAATATACCTGTGTACCGCAACCCTCAGACTATTGAGGTAAATGGCAAACGCCTTTTTGTAGGCCATGGAGATGGCCTGGGCCCTAAAGACCGTACTTATAAAATTCTTAAAAAAGTATTTGCCAACCGCTTGTGCCAATGGCTTTTTGCCAGGGTACACCCCAACCTTGGTATAGGAATTGCAAATGCATGGTCGGGCAGGAGCCGCAAAAGCAACAGCGTTAAAGATGATATTTACCTTGGTGAAAATGAGTGGCTGCTTTGCTACTGCCGCCGCAAAGAGGAACATAGCCACCATGAGTATTACATATTTGGACACCGCCACTTACCCTTGGATGTGAAAGTGAACGAAAAAAGCCGTTACATCAATTTAGGAGAATGGGTTTCGCAGTGCTTTTATGCAGAATTTGATGGTGCTACGTTAGCTCTCAAAAAATTTGAAGAATAATAAATGATATGGGTTTATCTGCACTCAAATACTTTTTCAGCGCACTGCTTCTGGCCAGCCTGGTAGCAGCAAGCAGCAGGTTAACAGCGCAGAGCCTCATCCACAGCCATTCTACGCCCATAAAAGCACCAGTAGCCGTATCTACCGACAGGCAGGGCAATATTTACGTAGCCGATACCAAAGGCAGCCTTAATAAATACGAACAGAACGGCAGACCTATTGTGCACTTCTCTCCACAGAAACTGGCAGTACCCAGCCTGGTAGAAGCCTGGTTTGGTTTGCAAACCTTTATCTTCTACAGAGAATTTCAGCAGTATACTTTACTGGACCGTTTCCTGAACCCCACACCAAATTATCGCTTTCCTGAAGAAATAATTGGTTTTGCCCGCATGACTACCCTAGCTCCTGATAATAACCTATGGATTTTTGATGACAGCGATTTCTCTCTGAAGAAGTTTAATCCGCGCCAGAACAGCATTGTAAGTAAAAACCCACTGGATCTGTTACTGAACCTGCGCGATTATGATATTACCTACATGCGCGAGTACCAGAACAACCTGTATATAAATGATAGAAACTCAGGCATACTGGTGTTCGATAACCTGGGCAATTACCGCAAAAAACTACCCTTTAGTGGCCTGGATTCTTTTGGCTTTGCAGACGATGAACTGTTTTACTTTAAAGACGGCCGGCTGCACTTTTTCCATCTGTATTCGTTTGCTGAGCGGACTATACAGCTCCCTCCTATTAAAGACATTCGCTTTGCTTTTGTGAATGCAGGCATGGTGGTGCTTTTAGATAGCAGCCAAATGCATTTCTTTAGCATGCAGCCGTAATTATAGCTCATTGCCTTAACAGAGCCTCTACCGTAACCTCTAATTAAAAATAAGTCGATTACTTTTATGCACATTAGTAGTTTAGGCTAGCAACTGCTTGCCAGAACTAGCTAGCTTATTAAAATTTCAGTGCAACCATTTCTTTAAACAAAGGGTCTGTAATTTAATCGAACTTAAAACTAAAAGACCTATGCCTTCTGTACAGAACCCAGCCTTGTACCGTACGATTGTATTGAGCAGCATTACTAAATTAATAGCTCGGCCTATGCTTGTCATAGTGTTTTTTATTTCCTGGGGATGTTCTCCATCTTATGAGTCTCCTGATTTATCAAGTCAAATTGTAGGTGAATGGGATTGGATAAAGACTGAGGCTGGGGGCTGGAGTAACCAGATTCAGACACCTGCTTCTGAAGGTCATACTGAAGTCATAGAATTTAAAAACACCGGCTATATAGATACGTTTACTGATTCAAGACTTATAAGTACACAGCCTTATAAGTTAGTCTACAGACTAAATGATCCGATCAATCCCCAAAGTGATTCCACCCTGGTTTTAGTGATAGACGAGGGTACACCAGGTTTTTTTAGCATTTCTAACGATACATTAGTGATCAGCTATCTCTATGTAGATGGCCATACAAGCTTTTATAAGCGAAAAAAGTAAAAATCTACTATTCGTCCGGAACAATAGCGGCTCAGAACAGTTGGTTTTATATACACGTAAGCTTTAAAATAGGAGGTTGTTTTAAAGCTTACGTGTATATAAAAGCCTGGTAATTTGAAAAACGTTGACCGCAGAAGTTTTTTAGGCCGCTCTTTAGCACTGGGAGCCCTAACTCTTTCAGGCCTTTGGGGTAAAGCAGCACTTGCTTCTAATACCTATATACAGAACCCCAGCCCTTCACTCCCACCCCGTGGCAATTACCTGATTCGCCAGGCGTATATAATTACTGTAGACCCGCAATTAGGTGATATACCTCAAGGCAACATACACATACAAAATGGGGTGATCGTGGCCGTAGGCCCTAACATAAGAGCAACTGGTGCTACTGAAATAGATGGCCGGGGCATGATCGTGATGCCTGGCTTGATTGACACGCACTGGCATATGTGGACAGCCTTACTCCGCAGCATGGCCGGAGACAAAAAAGGACAGGGCTATTTTGAAACTTCTACACGATATGGTAAAGAGTTTCTACCTGCAGATATGTACCAGGCTACCCGCCTGGCAGCTACCGAAGCTATTTATTCTGGCATTACTACTGTGCATGACTGGAGCCATAATGTACGAAGCCTGCAGCATGCAGAGGGTAGCCTGCGAGCCTTGCAGGAAAGTGGCTTAAGAGCCCGCTATTCTTGTGGCACTGCTTCCGGAAAAGATGGCGATGAAATAATGGACTTTAGTACCCTCGACCACCTCTACCAGAACTGGAACAAGTACAATAATCAGAACTTAATACATCTGGGAGTAGCCTGGCGAGGCATTGGCGGCCACCCGGCTATTGACAGCGAACCAGCAACCGGGAGGAAAGAACTAGCAAAAGCCAGGGAATTGAACCTACCGGTAACCATCCATGCCAGTGCAGGCGGCATTATTGGCAAACTGGCCGATGCAAAACTTATGGGTAAAGATATGCAGCTGGTGCATGGCATGGACGCAACTGAACAGGAAATTAGAAGCATGGTAGCTGCAGGCTCTTCCATTAGCATATCACCCTACAGTGAGCTGCGCATTGGGTATGGCATACCGCCTATCGATAAGTTTTTAGATGCCGGTGCCACCATTGGCTTATCCATAGATACCACCACCCTTAGCGGCAATGCTGATATGTTTGCAGTAATGAAGGTATTCCTTAACCTGGCCAACGCTCTAAACAAAGATGAGTTTAGCCTTACTGCACGCCAGGTACTGGAACTAGGCACTATGGGAGGTGCCCGCTCCCTAGGCATTGCAGACCGGACCGGTTCCCTAACTCCAGGCAAAAGAGCAGATGTGTTGCTGGTTTCTACAAAAGCACCTAATTTGGGTATAGTAACCAACCCTGTGGATATGATTGTTGAGGCAGCACAGCCGCATAATGTAGATACCGTATTTGTGGATGGCCGTATATTAAAGCGCCATGGCAAACTTACCTCCATACCCGAAGAGCAGGTATATAAAGAGGCTGCTACGGCTTTGGCAGCTTTGAAAAAAAGAGTAGGCTAAATACTTTACTGATAAAAATGAGGTTTATGGAACACCTGCCTTTCTGATAATGCATACGTGCATGCAAAACCAAAAAGCCTTGCCAACAGATGCTGCAAGGCTTTTTGGTAAGGACAGAGTTAGAATTACATATCTTTTAATTCACTTACTACTTTCGTCATGGTGGCTTTGGCATCACCAAACAACATAAGGCAGTTAGGGTAGCCAAACAACTCATTTTCAATACCTGCATAACCAGCTGCCATACCGCGTTTACTCACAATTACGGTGCGGGCTTTATCGGCATTTAAAATAGGCATGCCGTAGATTGGGCTTTGTGGGTTGCTACGGGCTGCAGGGTTTACTACATCATTGGCACCAATAATAAGGGCAATGTCGGTATTGGCAAACTCATCGTTAATGTTATCCATTTCAATAAGCTTATCATATGGAATATTAGCCTCTGCCAAAAGCACGTTCATGTGGCCTGGCATACGGCCAGCAACCGGGTGTATGGCAAATTTTACACTGGCACCTCTTTTTTCTAGCAGGTCGGTAAGCTCGCGTACAATATGCTGGGCCTGTGCTACAGCCATACCATAACCCGGCACAATAATTACCGAAGAGGCCGAATCGAACAGCATGGCGCTTTCTTCTACACCTACTTCCTTTACCACAATTTCCTGAGCATCGCCACCACCACTGGAGGCTGTTTGCCCGAAGCCACCCAGCAGCACATTGGTAAGCGAGCGGTTCATGGCCTTGCACATGATCTGGGTAAGGATAATACCCGAAGCACCTACCAGGGCACCCGCTATAATAAGCACCTGGTTGTTTAGTACAAAGCCTGTTGCTGCAGCTGCCACACCCGAATATGAGTTAAGCAAAGATATTACCACCGGCATATCGGCACCACCAATCGGTATAACCGTTAAGATACCCAGCAATAAGGCTATACCAATTACGCCCAGCATATATAGCTCGTTATCCGGGAAGCGTACCATTAAAATAGAAAGTATAATAATGGCGGCAAACAACACAGCATTGATCAGGTGTTGCCCGCTAAACATAATGGGCCTTCCGCTAATAGTACCTTTTAACTTACCAAAAGCTACCATAGAGCCGGTAAAAGTAACTGAGCCAATAATAACACTAAGCGCCATGGCAATACCTACAATTAAGGGCATATCATCGCCAGGAGTACCCAAAAAGCGCCAGTATTCTGAAGTGGCTACCAACACTGAGGCTGCACCGCCAAACCCGTTAAAAACCGCTACCATTTCGGGCATAGAAGTCATTTCTACGCGCTGGGCTATTACCACCCCAATAGCAGAGCCTACCAATATGGTAACAAATATTTCTACATAGCTTAAAATCTGCTGATCGAGTAGGGTAACCAAAATAGCTATAAACATGGCCAGGGCAGACATAAGGTTACCCCTGCGGGCGGTGGCTGTTTTGCCCAGCATTTTCATGCCTATTATAAATAAAACAGAGGCTACCAGATAGCCCAGCTGAATAAGTATAGTTCTATCCATAGGGCTTATTTCTTCTTTTTGAACATTTGCAGCATACGATCGGTAACCACATAGCCACCTACCACATTGAGCGTAGCAAACAAAAGAGCAGCTATTCCCAGTATTTTACTGGTGCTCATCAGGGCAGGTCCTGCTGCTACCAGGGCACCTACTATCGTTATACCTGATATAGCGTTAGAGCCCGACATAAGAGGGGTGTGTAGAGTAGGTGGCACTTTAGAAATAAGCTCAAACCCTACAAAGCTGGCCAGTACCAGCACATACAGCAGTATAATTAAGTGTTGAATTTCCATTAGCTTACATTTAAAATTTGACGTGTCATACCGTGCACTAGTTCGCCTTTATGAGTAATAAGGGAGCCTTTGGTTACTTCTTCGTCCATCTCCCACTTAAAGCCCTCTTTGGTAGCCAGGTGCATGAGCAGAGTACTAATATTGCGGGCGTATAGCTCGCTGGCATTTACTGATAGCATAGAGGGCAGGTTCGATTCTCCGATTATGGTTACCCCATGCTTTTCTACGGTTTTGTTAAACTCGCTCAACTCACAGTTCCCCCCCGACTCTACGGCCATATCTACAATGACAGAACCGGGCTTCATGGATTTTACCATAGCTTCTGTTACCAGCAAAGGAGCTTTTTTACCAATTACCAAGGCGGTAGTAATTACCAGATCGGCCTCGGCTATATGTTTACTAACCAATTCTTTTTGCTTCTGCAGGTACTCTGCAGATACCTCCCGTGCGTAGCCGCCTTCTGTTTTTACGCCTTCGGCCTGAACTTCCAGAAAGCGACCACCCAATGATTCTACTTGCTCTTTGGTTTCGGGGCGCACATCGGTTACTTCTACCACTGCGCCCAGACGTTTGGCCGTAGCAATAGCCTGCAAGCCCGCCACGCCAGCTCCAAAAATAAGTACACGGGCAGGCGTAATGGTACCAGCGGCCGTCATCAGAAGAGGAAATATTTTACCAAGGGCATTTGCACCCAGCAATACCGATTTGTAGCCTGCCAGGTTAGCCTGGGAACTCAGTGCATCCATTTTCTGGGCCCGCGAAATACGAGGCACCGCATCCATAGAGAAAGCGGTAAGCTGCCTGGCCACACAAATATCCAGCAGCTCGGGTACGGTGTAGGCATACATGAAGGAAATAAAAGCCGCTCCCTGCCGTAGAGTACTCAGCTCTTCAGCAGTGGGCATGTTTACTCTCAGTAATACATCGGTTTCTGCAAGCAGGCGTTCTTTACTGGCTATTATGGTAGCACCGGCATCCTGGTAAGCCTGGTCATAAAAGCCAGAAAGGGTTCCGGCTCCGGCTTCTATGGCACAATCGAAACCAGCTTTGGCCAGCTGCTTTACTACATCGGGGGTAAGGGCAACGCGCCTTTCCTGCGCTTTGCTCTCTTTAAGTACAGCGATCTTCAAGCTTGTAAGTAAATTATATGATTATCTTGCGATAAGATGAACAATATTTCGCGTAAATCAAATTATACCTTTCAAAAAGCCCATAAAAAAGGCCGCTGCTTTGTAAAGCAACGGCCTTTTTATTATTTACAAGATGATTAACTATCAATTCATATTTATTAACCAGCCCAACCTTCGCGGTCAAGGCTGCGGTACTGAATGGCCTCTGCCAGGTGCTCAATTTTAATATCTTCGCTATCTGAAAGATCTGCAATGGTGCGCGATACTTTTAAAATACGGTCGTAGGCCCGGGCCGAAAGGCCAAGCCGCTCCATAGCAGTTTTAAGAAGATTCTTGCCTCCTTCGTTAATAGCACAAACCTCTTTTACCATTTGCGAGGGCATCATGGCATTAGAGTATATGTTTTTCTGGTCTTTAAAACGGGCTGTCTGCCGCTCTCTGGCTTTAATGACCCGCTCACGAATATCGGCACTGGTTTCAGATTTACGGTTGCTTGTCATCTCATCAAACGATACGGGCGTAACTTCTACGTGCAAATCTATACGATCAAGCAAAGGGCCACTAACTTTGTTTAAATAGCGTTGCACTACACCGGGACCACATACACAGTCTTTCTCGGGGTGGTTGTAAAAGCCACACGGACAGGGGTTCATGCTGGCAATGAGCATAAAATTAGCCGGAAACTCTACTGATACTTTCGCTCTAGAAATGGTAACCTTCCGTTCTTCAAGGGGCTGGCGCATTACCTCCAGTACGGTGCGCTTAAATTCGGGTAGCTCATCTAAAAACAACACGCCATTGTGCGAGAGGGAAATCTCACCAGGCTGTGGGTTGCCACCGCCTCCTACCAAAGCTACATCGCTAATGGTATGGTGAGGTGCGCGGTAGGGCCTGGTTGATATAAGGGAAGCATCAACCCCCAGCTTACCAGCTACAGAATGGATTTTTGTAGTTTCTAAAGCTTCCTGCAGCGATAAGGGCGGAAGTACAGAAGGCAAACGTTTGGCAAGCATTGTCTTACCGGCACCGGGAGGCCCGATCATGATCAGGTTATGACCACCAGCAGCAGCAATTTCCATAGCCCGCTTTATATTTTCCTGGCCTTGCACATCGGCAAAGTCAACGTCATAGCTATTTAGGTTATTGAAAAAGATCTCGCGAGTATCGAAGCGAAGTGGTTCAATTTTAAGATTACCCTCAAAAAAATCAACAGCCTCTTGTACGCTCTCTACTCCTATTACATCAAGGTTGTTTACAATAGCTGCTTCTGTGGCATTTACCTTAGGCAGCACAAAGCCTTTAAAGCCTTGCTTTCGGGCCTCAATCGCTATAGGCAACACTCCTTTGATCGGGCGCAGGGCACCATCCAAAGCCAGCTCGCCCATTATAATATATTTATCCAGATCATCGGCCTGCATTTGTTCAGAACCAGCCAGTATACCCAGGGCAATAGGCAAATCGTACGCTGAACCCTCCTTGCGTACATTGGCCGGAGCCAGGTTTACTACTACCTTGTTTCGTGGCATTGAGTAACCAAAATGTTTTATGGCGGCCTCTACTCTTTGCTGGCTTTCTTTTACTGCATTATCGGGCAGCCCCACCATATAAAATCCTAACCCCTGCCCTACACTTACCTCAACTGTTATAGTATTGGCATTTACACCGTATACTGCACTTCCATAGCTTTTTGCAAGCATGCTTCTCTGTTTCTAATTTCTTAAACACTACATTATCCTAACTGTTACGCTCAGCCAGGTATAGGGGTTGGTAAAGAGCCTGACTTAACATGGCAAATACTGTACAGCCCCAACCTTGCCGGCATAGCAAATGTACAAACGAATTAGGCAGCTGAATAGTGCAAAATAAAAAAAGCAACCCTGTACAGAGCTGCTTATAATATGTATATGTTTAATAAAGAATTTATCGCCTTGCGGCCTGGTCTGCTCTTCTCATAAAATCGTCCAACTTTTCGATAGTGGCCTCATACATAAAGGCATCGTTTACCAGGTAATAGTTTTCCACATCGCACGTATGCCGGTAGGCCATTTTTGTAAATTCAAGCCTGTTTTCTTCCTGGTTAAAGAGCTGGGCTATTTCTTTTACATCGCGTGCCATAAGCGAATTGCGGCTTAAGGCTTGCCGGGCTATGGTCAGCCTGGAGTTATCAAAGTCTTTGGCCGCTATGCTGTTTTTAAGATTCTCTACTTCGGTTTCTCTCATTACACTATTGCATACATCTTTAGCAGGTGCCGGTGCCTGCCGTGGCGCATTTGTGGGTGGCTGAGACGCTCTTGGTGGTGGGCCTACCCGTGGAGCGGGTGCTACAGCTACAGGAGGTGGCGCCAAAGGTATTGCTCCAATCTGCGCAAAAGTAAACCTCCTGCCAGAGCGTGTAATCAGGAAAGAAGACTCTACACCTGCCTGCAACGGCATCATGCTCTGCCCTTGTATGGAACTACCCCAGCGGTTGAAAATCCTGAAATCTACACGGTGGTTACCTGCTGGCAGGCCTGTTACCCGTACAAATGCGGAGGCTACCGGGTTTACTACCCTGCCATTTACAGATACCTGTATGAGTTGCCCCCTCCTGGCAGTAAAAGTTGCATTGGCCGGGCGGGATGCATAGGCTGCCATACTAAACAAGAGCCCTAAAAGCGATAGTATAAGTATTTTCTTCATAACGTCAGCAAATTATAATACGCAAAATAACTTTATAACCTTATTGCAGGCCTGCGCGAACAACATCATATGCTTAGAAGTTCCAAACATTATGCCATATCTTGCAGCTTTATTTATTAAATACCAAACACTATCATGGCCCGCTATTTTATTGAATTGAGCTATAAAGGCACACAGTACCATGGCTGGCAGGTACAGCTCAATGCCCACTCTGTTCAGGAAGAAATACAGAAAGCACTCTCTACCCTTTTACGTAACCCTACCGAAATTGTAGGCAGCGGGCGAACTGATACTGGCGTACATGCACGGGTACAGGTAGCTCATTTTGATACTGAGGCAACTATAGACCCTGATTCACTGGCCTATAAACTGAATGCCTTTTTACCCTACGACATTGCCATTAAAAACATCAAAAAGGTAAAGGATGATGCACATGCCCGTTTTGATGCTACCTCCCGGAGTTATGAGTACCATATAACCTCTGTGAAAAACCCGTTTACCAAAGACCTGTCTTACTTATTTACGGCTCCGCTTAACCTGGAGTCAATGAATGAAGCTGCAGCCTGCTTATTACAGCACAAAGATTTTGAAAGTTTTAGCAGGGTAAAGACCGATGTAAACACCTTTAACTGCGATATTTTTAAGGCCTATTGGGAGAAGACTGCTGATGAGGCCATATTCCATATATCGGCCAACCGTTTTCTGCGGGGTATGGTACGAGCCATTACCGGCACCTTACTGGAAGTAGGCAGAGAAAACCTATCAGTATGCCAGTTCGAGGATATTATTATAAGCAAAGACCGTAAAAAAGCCGGCAGGGCTTTGCCCCCCGAAGGACTTTACCTGACAGCGGTTGAATACCCAACAGATATCTATATATAAGAAAATAGCCTGAAGAATATTCTCCAGGCTATTTTCTTATACAGTCATAAAACAATTTACTCGCTACGCAGGCTCTTTATCGGGTTAGCTACAGCAGCCCTAAATACCTGGGCACTTACGGTAATTAATGCTACCACTAGTGCTAATGCGCCTGCTGCTCCTAAAACCCAAATACTAATGTTTACCCGAAAAGCAAAATCATTTAACCAATGGTGCATGGCCCACCAGGCCAATGGGATAGCGAGTATTACCGACAAACCCACAAGCACCATAAAATCTTTTGTAAGCAAAGCTATTATACCTGTTAAACTTGCGCCCAACACCTTACGAATCCCAATTTCTTTAGTACGCTGTAAGGTTGTAAAAGCTGCCAGGCCAAACAAACCCAGGCAGGCAAGCATAATGGCTAAGAGTGCAAACACACTAAATACCTTTCCGGTACGGGCTTCAGCTGCATATAGACTATTGTACTCATCATCCAGAAACTGAAATTCGAAAGGTCTGTGCGGTATGTTATTTTTCCAGGTAGCACCCATTATCTTCAACGTTTGCGCAACCTGATCACCAGATACCCTAACCAGCATTTTACCTTCCCATACCGGCTCTACAAAAATGGCCAATGGCCCTATACCCGAATGCATAGAAGCAAAATGAAAATCCTCTACTACTCCTACAATTACACCTTTACGGGGTTGGTCTAACCGTTTACCTATTGCCTCTTCCAGACTCCAACCCAGCTCTCGTACAGCAGTTTCATTAAGAACAAAAGGTATATCAACCGGGTTTTCTTCAGTAGCTTCAAACGCTCTTGCTTCTTCGGCTGGAGTAAAATCTCTACCTGCCAGCAACCTGAGTCCTAAAGTGCCAACAAAGTCCTTATCTACAGGCACACCGGTAATAAGCTTGGTCTCTTCTATACCTTCTCTTTTGATACTATACCCCCCTCCGATACTTACAGGTGAATGATAAGCTACTGAAACCGATTCTACACCAGGCACCCTGTTAAGCTCGCCTTTAATGGCATACAGGTTATTTTTTATTTTAGAGTCAAAAGGCAAAGCCATTACCTGGCCCAATTCATAACCCAGCTTCTTGTTTTGCATATATTGAAGCTGACTATTAATTACAAAGGTGCATATTATCAAGAATGTAGAAATAGCAAATTGAAAAACGATCAGGCCCTTTCGTAGCCAAAGTCCTGAGCCTGCTGCAACCACATTGCCTTTTAACACTTGTATAGGTTTGTAGGCAGCTAGTATAACAGCAGGGTAACTGCCTGCCAGCAGGCTAATAATTAGGACTCCTCCCAGCAACATACCTATGCCAGATAGTGTAAAAAGGGTTTGCAGCGTTACACTTTTACCAGCCAGGGTATTAAAAGCAGGCATCATCCACTCGGCCAAAGCCAGGCTTAGCAAGCTGGCCATAAGGGTAATAAGCACAGCTTCCCCTAAAAACTGGAAAAACAATTGCTTTTTATTTGCACCAATTACTTTGCGCACCCCTACCTCGCGCGCCCTCTCAGTAGCCCTGGCAGTAGCCATGTTCATAAAATTGGTACAGGCAATAACCAGAATTAGTATGGCTACCACCGAGAAAATATATAAATACTTACTATCTCCATTAGGCTCAAAGCCTGGCAGGTTAGAATGCAGGTGCACCTCACGTAAGGGCTGAAGGTTATAGGTAAGATACCCATCTCCGGTCATTCCTGTTTCTGAAACCTGCGATTCTAAAAAAGGCTTGATTTTAGGCTGCAGCGTAGCTAAAGCATCTTTGTGGGTAAGTAGCAGGTAAGTAATGTAATTGGCGCTGTACCATTGCTCTGTTTTAGAAGCACCTATCTTTTTAAAAGAGGCTACCATATCAAACTTAATCTGGGAGTTAGCCGCAACATCTTCCACCACTCCACTAACTACCAGGTCGTAACGATCATGGATGCGCAAAGATTTACCTATAGGGTTTTCATTACCGAAGTATCTTGCAGCTGCTGATTGTGTAAGTACTATGTTATCAGGAGAACTTAAAAGGGTTGCCGCATTACCCTGTAAAAGGCGAAAAGAAAAAATTTCAAAGAAAGAAGAGTCAGCATAAATGAACCCTTTCTCATTAAAAAATTTATCTCCTGCTTTTACTACAGAAGGAAACGCAAATACCCGCACTCCTTTTTCTACCTCTGGAAACTCCCTGGTAAAGGCTGGCGCTACCTTGGTTCCAGTAAGCGCTGTTTCCTTTACTTCACCATCCCATTTGTACTCCATAGTTACGCGCACAATACGATCTGCCTTAGCATGAAAAGCATCATAACTTAACTCATCTTTTACAAAAAGCACAATCAGTATACAGCAAGCCAGGCCTGTTGCTAAGCCCAGAATATTAATAAGCGATTGGCTTTTATGCTTAAGTAAATTACGAAATGCAATTTTAAAATAGTTTTTAAGCATATGTTTCTAGTTAAACTTTACTTACATTTTGCGCATTATAATCCTGCCCGTGGAGGCGTTTGCCAAAGTACATTCATAACATACCACTTATTATCAAGCTTTACCAGGTGTACATGATCAATACCCCAGGCGGCTGTAATTTTAGCAGAAGCTGTTTTATCAGCAATGTCAAGCACTTTTACTTCTTTAATGGTTTTGTCATTAGCGCGGCTACCATCCTTATTCCAGCGCTGAGCCAAGCTTATTAATTCAGCAAATGACATTTCCAATTGGGAGGAATATTGTTTTTTATCATTACTATAAGAATAGCCTCGCTTTTTTAAATCTGGGTGTACACTGCGATATGCATAACTGGTATCTGCCTTGTAAAAAGCAAGTATATAGTCCATGCAGGCATCGTATATTGCCTTCTCTTCTCCTTTTGGCTGCGCCTGTGCCTGCACGCATATAGCCAGCAGGCTAAGCATGGCAAATAGTATTAGTCTTTTCATTTGTTTAGGTTTTGTTTTTACACTGATTGTAAAACGGTACAGGTTTTACCGTTTAAATCACTTTATTTACTTTTACCCTCAACATACTTACCAAAGTAAAAAAGGCCTTGTATTTGTAATACAAGGCCTTTTTAGAAATACATTAACTCATATTGAGACAATAGCTGTCCGGTTTGTTACAGTATACCATTTTGCACATTACCTGATGGACTTACTCGCTTCGCAAGCTTTTAACCGGATTGGTTCTGGCCGCTTTTAAAGCCTGGAAGCTTACAGTAGCAAGAGCAATTACAATAGCAATACTTCCGGCAATGGCAAATGTGCTCATGCTTAAGTCTGTGCGGTATGCATAATCATATAACCAGCGGTTCATCATGTACCAGGCTATTGGGCTGGCTACTAAAATGGCTACTACTACCAGCTTTAGAAAATCTTTGGAAAGCATGGCTACAATACCTGCTGAAGATGCACCCAGCACTTTGCGTATACCAATTTCTTTGGTGCGCTGCTCTGCCGTAAAGGCTGCAAGCCCCAGCAAACCAAGGCAAGCGATAAAGATGCCCAGCAGGGAGAAGAAGCCGAAGATAGTGCCCGTCTTCTGCTCTGCTTCATAGGTTTCCATAAAACGATCGTCCAGGAAAGAGTAAGCAAAAGCTGCATTAGGGGCAATTTCTTTCCACTGTTGCTCAATACGTGCCATTACTCCAGGTATATCCTCGCCTTTCACTTTTACGGTAATGTTTCCACGAGCATTTCCAAAAGTCATAACCATAGGCGCAATTTTACTGTGCAGCGACTCAAAGTGGAAGTCTTCAATAACTCCAATTACAGTATAAGCAATGCGTGTATCGCCCTCTCCAAATGAAATTACCTTTCTGTTTAGCGGAGCCTCCCAGCCATATGCCCGGGCAGCGGCCTGGTTAATAAGCACCGCCTGTGTATCGGTAGCATACTCAGGCGAAAAATTACGCCCTTCAGCCAATTGTATGCCGTAGGTAGGTATATAATCAGCATCTACCTGGTACACGCTTACCTGTGTTGGCTGGGTCTGGTTGTCTTCAGCCATAAATACGGTATTATATGTATTGGTATTTCCGGCAGGGATAAAACCAGATATAGCAGCATTAAGTATTTGTGGATCTTGCTTTAATTGGTTTTTAAGAATCGCTTCCTTGCCATTGAGCAGGTAGGTATCATGCAAAACAACCATATGTTCACGATCGTAACCCAGCTTTTTATTTTGCATATAATTAAGCTGCTGATACACCACGGTAGTAGCTACAATTAAGCCCATCGATATAGCAAACTGGAATATTACCAGGCTGCTGCGCAGGGTATTAGAGCCCTTGCCCTTGGTTACCTGCCCCTTTAACACAGCAACGGGCTTAAACGATGATAAGTAAAAAGCAGGGTAACTTCCGGCAATTAGCCCTACAAATACACAAATGGCCAGGAGTGTAAGCACCAACGTAGCATCGGTAAAATAAGCTAGGTGCAGTGATTTGCCGGTTACGTTACTAAATAAAGGTAAAGAAGCTTCTACTACAAATACTGCAATAAGAGCTGCTATAAGAGTAAGCAATATAGATTCTGTTATAAACTGAGTCATAAGTTGCCCTTGTAAAGAGCCAAGCGCTTTTCGAATTCCAACCTCTTTGGCTCTGCGGGCCGAGCGTGCTGTAGACAGGTTCATAAAGTTGATACAGGCAATCAGCAGCACGAAAATGGCAATGGCAGCAAATATATACACATACCGAATGTCTCCCTGGGGCTGGATATCCTGCATAAAGTGTGCGGAACGTAAATGGATATCGGTAAGTGGCTGCAGATACAAACCAAGTGTATTGCCTTTCGCTCTGTATTCATCCAGGCTTGAACCCAGGTAGCGATTTATTTCAGGCCCCATATAGCGCTCTACCATATCCGGAAACTTGGCTTCTACCTGTTCGGGGGCAACACCATCTTCCAGCACCAGATAGGTAAAGTAATTCATACTCAGCCAGCCATCTGTGGCTTTTGAGCCTTCGTTACCCAGCATGGATACCAGCATATCAAAGGTAAAGTGGCTGTTATCGGGCACTGCTTTAAATACGCCGGTTACTATGTTAGAGCCGCCGTACGAATCAAGCTTTATGGTTTTGCCCACCGGGTTTTCGTTACCAAAGTACTTTTGGGCCATGGCTTCCGATAGTACCACGGTATTAGGAGCATTAAGCACATCGCCTGCATTGCCACTTAGCAACTGCACCGAAAATACATCAAAAAAGTTAGGGTCGGCATACATTACACCAAACTCCTTAAACGATTTGTCTTCGTAACTCGCAAAGGTAGAGCCTTGCCTGTTGATGCGCGTAAAAGCTTTCACCTCCGGCAAATCTCTAACCATGGCAGCCCCGGCAGGTGCACCTGCAATAGGGATTTCAAATAAACTACCGTTCATCATCCCTTTAAAAGCTACCCTGTGGATCTGGTCTGCTTTGGCATGGTAGCGATCATAACTAAGTTCATGCTTTACATATAGTACAATAAGCAAGCAACTGACTATTCCTACGGTTAGTCCCAATATATTAAGTACCGAATAAAACTTTTGCCCTATCAGGTTACGCCAGGCTATTTTAATATAATTCTTGATCATCGGTTAAAATGAATTAAGGTGTGCCAATATATAGGCAATCTGCTTACCAAACATAAAAAGTGCCTCATTTCAATGCAAAAGGCATCTTTAAAATCTCATATTGATCATAGTGAAACAAAGAGTGTCCATTTTGATACACTTGCAACCCATCAAGTCAAATTGCAACCTTTAAACACAAAGCAGGAACATATATTATATTGCCTGAATAGTTTTGGTATATTAAAAGTACAATTACCAACCCTTTTCGGAAACACTACCCGCAAACCCTACCCACAATAAATTTTGCAATTTTATATCATGCCAGTATTTACATTTATAAAATAAAGCTTTATTATTAACTTGTTTTGCAAAACACCCTATTTGCACCACCTGCGTCGGCTTTTATTTTTACCTGAGCACAAAATAGGATGCATCAAAACAAACTATACTGCTTATTATTTACCAAAGTACTGCATGCTGTATCCTTTAGAATTACCTGCCAGAAGAAAAGTATTGCAAAAGCTGCTCGCAGGCTCTGCACTTCTGGCCTCTGCACCCTTATGGGCAGCAGGCGTTAGTTTACCATCCGGTCTTCAAAAGCTAAAAAACAATATAAACCATTCTGTTTGCCGCTGGACTTTCGATCAACTCTCGCTGGAGGAGCTTTGCCGTACCGTAAAAAGCATTGGCTTTAATGCTATTGACCTGGTAGGGCCCGCCGAATGGGCTATTTTGAAAAAGCATGGTGTACACTGCTCTATGTGCAATGGGGCTGAAATTAGCCTTACCGAAGGCTGGAATAACAAAAAATACCATGCACAGCTTGTCAAAAACTATAGCGAACTAATTCCGCTGGTTAGCAAGGCAGGCTACCAGAACCTGATTTGCTTTAGCGGAAACCGCGAGGGTATGGACGATGAAACAGGCCTCAAAAACAGTGCAGAAGGACTAAAGAAAATAATGCCACTTGCAGAAAAGCACAAGGTAGTTATACAGCTTGAACTTTTTAACAGCAAAGTAAACCACCCCGATTATATGGCCGATAATAGCGCCTGGGGCATTGAACTTTGCAAGCGGGTAGGCTCCGAAAACCTGAAACTGCTGTACGATATTTACCATATGCAGATTAGTGAGGGTGATATAATACGCACTATACAAAACAACCACCAGTATTTTGGCCACTACCACACAGCGGGTGTGCCCGGACGTAACGAAATAAACGAAGAACAGGAACTGTACTACCCGGCCATTATGCGAGCCATTGTAGCCACAGGCTTTAAAGGCTACGTAGCCCAGGAGTTTATACCTAAACAACAAGATAAAGTAGCATCGCTGAGCCAGGCCATACGCCTGTGCGATGTATAAAATTATTAACTTAACAACACACCCTATTTAACCATTTATGGCTGAGCAGATATATGATGCAATAGTAGTAGGATCGGGCATTAGCGGAGGATGGGCTGCCAAGGAGCTTACCGAGAAAGGTCTTAAAGTATTATTGCTGGAACGTGGCCGCAACGTAGAGCACGTTAAAGATTACAGGAATGCCACCAAAGGTCCCTGGCAAATACCCCACCGGGGCAAAAACACACAGGAGTCCATACAGGCTCACCCGGTACTAAAAAGAGATTATGTACTCAATGAGCTTAATCCCGATTTTTGGGTAGACGAAGCAGATTCTCCTTATGTAGAAGATAAACCCTTTGATTGGTACAGAGGCTACCATGTGGGCGGCCGCTCCCTGATGTGGGGCAGGCAAAGCTACCGGTTAAGTGATTATGACTTTGAAGCGAACCTTAAAGATGGCATTGCTGTAGACTGGCCTGTTCGCTACAAAGACCTGGCACCCTGGTACGATTATGTAGAAAAACATGCCGGTATAAGCGGCAACCGGGATGGATTACCACAATTACCCGACGGACAGTTTCTACCGCCTATGGATATGAACTGCGTAGAAAAAGACGTAGCCGCCCGCATTAAGGAGCGCTACCAGTGCAGCCGCCATATGATTATTGGCCGCACCGCCAACCTTACAGCAGCCATACCGGGCAGAACCAAGTGCCAGTTCAGGAGCAAGTGCTGGCTGGGTTGCCACTATGGTGCTTACTTCAGCACTCAATCATCTACCCTGCCGCCCGCTATGGCCACGGGCAACCTTACACTCCGGCCACATTCCATTGTTACCAGGGTATTGTATGATAAAGACCAGAAAAAAGCTACCGGCGTAGAAGTGCTGGATGCCGAAACCAACCAGACCTACGAGTACCAGGCCAGCATCGTGTTTTTGTGTGCCTCTACCCTAAACACAGCCTGGATACTAATGAACTCTGCTACCGATGTATGGCCTGGCGGCTTAGGCAGCAGCTCCGGAGAACTGGGCCATAACGTAATGGACCACCATTTTCGGTGTGGCGCCTCTGCAGAAGCGGAAGGCTATGAGGATAAATACTACTATGGCAGGCGCCCCAATGGCATTTACATACCCCGCTACCGCAACCTCTTTGGCGATAAGCGCGAGTATATCCGTGGTTTTGGTTACCAGGGCAGCGCAAACCGTAGCAACTGGAAACGCGATGTGGCAGAACTAGGCATAGGCACCAACCTTAAAGAGGCCCTAACCGAGCCTGGCGTATGGAGCATGGGCTTAAATGCTTTTGGGGAAATACTGCCTTATCATGACAACAGGGTATACCTGAGCGATACCGTGAAAGATAAATGGGGCCTCCCTGTGCTAACTACCAATACTGAAATAAGGGACAACGAAAAGAAAATGCGGGTAGACATGATGAATGATGCCGCTGAAATGCTGGAAGCAGCAGGCCTTAAGGGCGTACATACCTGGGATAATGGCTATACCATGGGCCAGGGTATACATGAAATGGGCACAGCACGCATGGGCCGCGACCCTAAAACCTCTGTACTAAATGGCAACAACCAGGTGTGGGATGCTCCTAATGTATTTGTAACAGATGGCGCCTGCATGACCTCTTCGGGCAGCCAGAACCCATCGCTTACCTACATGGCCCTAACCGCCCGGGCCTGCGACTTTGCAGTTAGAGAACTTAAGAAGAAAAACATTTAATGCCATTTTTTATATGATGAACAGACGAAATGCCCTAAAAAGTGTGGCCCTCCTGATGGGAGGCACTGTAATTGGCGCACAGGCTTTTTTAACCTCTTGCCGTAATGCAGAAACAGCATCTGTTAATGCGCTATTTACAGCAGATGATGTAGCCGTACTGGATGAAATTGGCGAAATAATTATCCCTACCACCGATACACCTGGCGCCAAGTCTGTGCAGATCGGCCAGTTTATGGCTATGATGGTATTGGATTGCTACACCGAACAAGATCAGCAGGCTTTTACCGAAGGACTTTCTAAACTACAGGCTGATTACAAAACTCAGTACAGAGATTCTTTTATGGAAGGAAACCCAACCGAAAGAACTGCCTTTGTTACTGCGCTTGACAAAGAAATGGTAGAGCATAGCCGTACCCAAAAGCAGGGCGAGCCAACTCATTATTTCAGAATTATGAAAGAGCTAACCCTACTGGGTTACTTCTCTTCTGAAGTCGGAGCAACCAAAGCACTGCGCTACATAGAAACACCCGGCCGCTACGAAGGCTGCATAGATTACAAAAAAGGCGACCGTGCCTGGGCAGTATAAACCTAATAAAACATGAACAAAAACAGACGTGAATTTTTAAGACTCAGCGCATTGCTGGCTGCAGGAGCTGCATTGCCCATATATGCCTGCGGACCTACCGCACGCCAAACCCAGGAAGGAGAAAATACCACTACTACCGACCGGGCTCCTTTACCCGCCTTTGGCATACAGCTGTATACCCTTAAAGAGCAAATGGCCCAAAACCCAAAGGTGGTTTTAAACGAACTCTCTACGTATGGGTATAAAGAACTTGAAAGTTTCGAGGGACCCTCGGGAATGTTCTGGGGAATGAGCAATACAGATTTTAAAAAATATGTAGAAGACCTGGGCATGACACTAGTAGCAAGCCACTGCAAAATGGGCGAAGGCTTTGAAGAAAAAGCAGAGCAGGCTGCTGCTATAGGCATGAAATATCTAATATCGCCCTGGATTGGACCACAGGATACATTAGAAGCTTACAAGAGGTATGCAGACGAGTTTAACCGCCATGGTGAAATATGCAGAAAGCATGGAATACGCTTTGCTTACCACAACCACGAATACTCATTTAAAGAACATGACAGCCAAATACCACACGATTTGCTATTAAGCAATACTAACCCGGAGCTGGTAGATTTTGAAATGGATATTTACTGGGTAGTTACTGCAGGTGCAGACCCTGAACGCTACCTGCGCGAACATCCAGGACGCTTTCGCTTATGCCATATCAAAGACCGCTTAAAAAACTCCTCAGAAAGAGATGCTTCTACACTGCTTGGGACAGGCTCTATAGATTATACTTCTATTTTAAATACGGCCAGGGCAAACGGCATGGAACATTTTATTGTGGAACAGGAGCGTTTTGATAACACCACCCCACTTGAAAGTGCAAAAACAGGTGCCGATTATTTAAAACAATTGGCTGTTTAAACATTTTATATTACCTGCTTTACTTCGCTTATCTGCTTTAACCAGTAAGATTAATTGCAATAAAAAAGGCCCTTTCGGGCCTTTTTTATTGCAATTAATTCAAATACATCTTCATCTCACTTTATACTATCTGGAGGCTGTTACTACTCCCTGAACTTCTTCTCCTTTTCTTTTCTTTAAAAGCTTACCGCTTGTATTGTATACCAATACCTGTATCAACTCCCCTTTTTCATCATACAGATTGGTATTGTTAATCAATACTCTTCTTTTAAAGAAGTAACTATTAGCTGTTTCAAAGTCTGGAAGAAGGAAAGTAGATTCTTTTTTTACTTTTCCATTTTCGTGATAAGACTTTGAATGCTCTACATACTGTAGCTTTCCATCCACCAATTCCTGGCTTACAGTAAGCTCACTTATTGTTAAATATTCATCACTATCAACAAACTTTGCCAGGGTTTTGCTGGCCAGGATATTACCTAAAGTATCAAAGTTAATAACCTGCATTAACTCACCTTCATAATCCAGGTGCGTATATTTCTCTACCCATTCTCCTACTTCTATAAACTTGTATTCATTTTTCTTACCTGTAGCCTCTATAACCAAAGTACCTACTGTCTGGTCGTATGCGTTTTCAAAAGTATACGTTTTTTTTACGCGGCCCTTTGCTTTCAACTCTTTTAGCTCTGCCTTAGTAAGCGACTGCATATACTCTGCATTGCGCCCTTTATTAGGCAACACACCAGCAAACGTAAATCCTACAGTTAGAACACATAGAACAAGGGTGGATAGAAGTAATTTCATAATTTTTAGATGTTGATGAGTTATTCGGTGCACCAAAGTAAATAAAAGAAAAAATAACATCAAAATATTACCTACAAAAGTTTCATGCAAATAATCAATATTTTTTACTTTTTAATTTAGGCAATCGCTTTAACCAAACCCAAAAACACAATAAACCTCTCTAAAATACTTTTAAACGCACTTTTATCTAATATTCTATTACTTTATAACATACACCATATAAACACCCAAAAACGATATTATTTTTAAATTAGTAACATATTCTATTTTTTATCACCTCAACATTACGCTACAGGATTAACAACTACATTTCAAAATTGGGCGTTTACACACTCATCAAGCCATAATATCGATATGAGAACTATAATCAGGTTTATTATAGCAATAGCAATTGCCCTGTTTTCGCTTGTCTCTTACTTTTTCTCTACACAAGAAAACCCGGTAACAGGCGAAAAGCAACGTGTAAACATGACAGTGGAACAGGAAATAGCGTTAGGCCTGCAGGCTGCGCCCCAAATGGCACAACAGCATGGAGGCTTACACCCCGATGCAGCTATGCAGCAACGTGTAAAAAATATAGGGCAACAGTTGGTAAGCGAGTCTAAAGCAGCTAACTCACCTTACAAATTTGATTTCCACGTACTGGCTGATGAGCGCATGGTAAATGCCTTTGCCTTACCAGGAGGCCAGATTTTTATTACGGCTGGCCTGCTTAGCCAACTTAATAACGATGATCAACTGGCTGGTGTACTGGGCCATGAAATAGGCCATGTTATAGCCAGGCACTCTGCAGAGCGTATTGCCAAGCAACGTTTAACCCAGGGCTTAACAGGGGCAGCTGTAATTGCCTCTTACGACCCTAACAATCCCTCTACTATGCGCACTGCTGCTGTGGCAGCGCTAATTGGCAACCTGGTAAATATGAAATATGGCCGCAACGATGAGCTGGAGTCTGACCGGCTGGGCGTACGCATTATGCACCAATCTGCTTACAACCCAGCAGCCATGGAAGATGTAATGAAAATATTGGCACAAGCCGGTGGCCCTAACCAGCAACCCGAGTTTTTTAGCACCCATCCTAACCCCGAAAACCGGATAAGTAACATCAGGAAAGAAATAGAGCAATTATCTACACAGGCCAGTGCTACTGGCAAATCAGGCACTCATTAAAAAATGTCAATAGTAACACAAGCCGTGCCTTTTGTAGAAGGCACGCCCTTTCTACTCATAAACGCTATTTAACGCTGTAAACACTTTTTATCTAACTATCTCACAGTATTATATAACTTTATTTATTTAAAATACAATCACAGCATGCAATCTGCGTTGATAACACAACTCTATCTTCATACAGTTTCATGCAATCATCCTTTACCAAAACATCCAGGTATTGCACCGTGGTAGTATGCATACTATGCACCTGCATGCAACATCTATATGCACAAAATAACCGATACACTATTAGTGGTTATATTAAAGAAAAAGGCAGCTCAGAGTTATTAATTGGTGTTAATGCCTATATCCCTACCCTAAAAGCCGGCACCAGCTCCAATACCTACGGTTTTTATTCTATTTCCCTCCCTGCAGATACGATTGAGGTGGTATTTTCTTATGTAGGCTACAAACCACAAACTCACCGCATTTACCTTTCTAAAAACACAGAGCTTAATATAGAGCTTGTTTCAGAAAATACCCTTCGCGAAGTGGTGGTAACAGATGAACGGGAAAGACAGCAGGTAAGCCGCAATGCACAAATGAGTACCGTAGAATTACCCGTGCAACAAATAAAAGACCTGCCTGCGCTATTGGGCGAAAAAGATGTAATGAAAGCTCTGCAGCTTATGCCTGGCGTGCAAAGCGGCTCTGAAGGCAATAGTGGCTTATATGTGCGGGGAGGAGGCCCCGACCAGAACCTCATTATTTTAGATGACGCTACAGTATATAATGCCTACCACCTGTTTGGATTTTTCTCACTATTCAATGGTGATGCTCTTAAAAGTGTTGAACTTACCAAAGGCGGCTTTCCGGCACGGTATGGAGGCAGGCTTTCATCAGTGCTAGAAATGAATATGAAAGAAGGCAACAAAGAGCAACTGAGTGGCGAAACTGGTATTGGCCTTATTTCTTCACGCCTCACCCTGGAGGGGCCTCTTAAAAAAGGTAAATCTTCTTTTCTGATCTCCGGCCGCAGAACCTACCTGGATGTACTCACCAAGCCATTTATGCCGCAGTATTACAAAATAGGCTATTTCTTTTATGACCTAAACACCAAGCTTAATTATGATTTTGGCCGCAAGAACAAACTCTACTTAAGTGGCTATTTTGGCCGAGATCAGTTTGGAGCTGATATTAACGAACAGAGTTTATCAAGTAATTACAAATCAAGAGCAGGCTTATTTTGGGGAAATACCACAGCTACAGCTCGCTGGAATCATCTTATTAACGAGAGGCTCTTTACCAACACTTCGCTTATATATAGTAACTACAACTTTAACATATTTAACAGAGAAGTATCTGATCTATCTAGCTTTGAGCTAAAATACAGCTCACGCATAAGAGATATAGGCTTTAAACATGATATTGATTACCTGCCCAGCATAAAGCATTCACTTAAAATAGGAATTACCAGTGTTTCTCATCGCTTTACCCCCAGTGCATTAGTAGTAAAGGCAACAAATAGCGAAACCATCAACCAACAATCAATACCCCTGTATGCACAAGAGTCTGGGCTGTATATAGAAGATAACTACAGGCCAACTTCGCGAATTTTTATAAATGCAGGCTTAAGACTTAGCCATTTTTACACACAGGGCAAACAGTACCTCAACCCCGAACCAAGGCTCTCGGCAGCCTATATGCTACAAGAAGATTTATCAGCCAAAGCCTCTTATGCCACTATGAACCAATATGTTCATTTATTATCCAATACTGGTATTGGCCTGCCTACAGATTTGTGGGTACCTACTACAAAACGGGTAGCTCCTCAGCATTCTCAGCAAGTAGCTGCAGGCCTTGCCAAGGATTTTATGAGCAAGAACTTTTCTGTTACACTGGAAGGCTACTACAAAAAATCAGCTAATGTGATTGCCTATAAAGAGGGGGCCAGCTTCCTGCTGATAGATGGACCAGAAGAAGGCAATAAGACAGACTGGCAAAACAATATTACGCCTGGCCAGGCCTGGTCGTATGGAGCAGAATTACTAATACAGCGTAAGTTTGGCAGGCTTTCGGGCTGGATAGGTTATACTTTATCCTGGACACAATTACAATTTGATTCATTGAACCTGGGGCAGAAGTTTTACGCCCGTCATGACCGCCGCCATGATATTTCTGCAGTAGGTATATATAAGCTTAGCCCACGCATTACTTTGTCTGGCACCTGGGTATATGGCACAGGCAACGCGCTTACCCTGCCTTTGGCCAGTTTCCAGGCACGCCCTCATAGCCCGCACAATGCGCCACAAAATAATAGTTTTGCTTACCAGTATACCAATGCAGAAGACTTTGGGCTGCGCAATAGCTTTCGTATGGCCGCCTACCACCGTATGGATATTGGCATACAGTTTCATAAGCAGATCCAAAAGTTTGCAAGGCCTATGTTGAGAACCTGGGACCTTAGTGTATACAATGCTTATAACAGGCGCAACCCCTTCTTTTATTATACAGATCAAAAATACCTGGGCGATAACCAGTTTGAAACGATCCTGAAACAAATATCACTGTTCCCTCTGATTCCTTCAATTACTTATTCACTTAAGTTTTAACCTTAAAAACAAACCTGCAAAACCATGAGACCACAGGTAGGTTTATACCAGATACAAATCATGAAAAAAATAATATATAGCGTAACTCTTTTTAGTGTAATGCTCTTGTCTGGCTGCGAATCGCTGGTTACAAACGTAGAACTACCCAAAGCAACCCCTAAACTGGTTGTAACCTCATTTATTTCGCCTCAGGATAGTGTTGTTGCTGTATACCTTACCGAAAGTACGCCCTTGTTTGGAATTTCCAAGCCACTTGAGGATAATACTATTAAAAATGCTAGCGTTTTTATATCAGATGGTTTAAGCACCTCTCAATTAAAATACAACTATTCTACAGGCCATTATGAGGTACCGGCTCTTACATTTCCTATCAGGGTAGGTAAAACCTATAGCCTAAGCATAACCGCTGCAGACGGCAGAAAAACCTCTGCGATGTGTACGGTTCCGGAAAGAGTGGTAGAAGTTGCTAACATAACTTTAGACAGTACTATTCATATATCTACAGGCAGCAAAATGTGGGAACTTAAAGCAGAATGGACACACATACCTGGGGCGGCATATTACAGGTGCGCAGCATCGCAAGCAATAACTTTAATTAATTCTAATAGCGACACTACCTATCATACCCAAAATTTGTTTTACAACAGCGACTTAACAAATGCACTCGAAAAGAAAGCCAATGCATATAATATCCAAAGGTCTAATATTAGCATAGGCAATTTTACCGAAAGCAATGGCAGGATAATCGGTTATAAAACTACATCTATAAGTGTTGATATTATGATTATTAATGCAGAGTACTATCGCTACCACGACTCTCTTTATAAATACTACAACAATCACGGAAACCCGTTTACAGAACCCACCCGTCTATATTCAAACATTGAAGGTGGCCTGGGTGTATTTGCTGCTTATACGTCCTATAAAAAGAAATTTACTTTTGATTAAAACAGGAAAGGCTGGTAATAGCCAACCTTTCCTGTTTCAGAATAGACCTACTCATCGCGCAAGCTATGCACCGGGTTGCTGAGGGCAGCTTTTACTACCTGGTAGCTAACGGTAAGCAAAGCAATAGCTACTGCAGCAGTGCCTGCTGCAGCAAATACCCATACACTAATGTTGGTTTGATAGGCAAAGTCCTGCAGCCATTTGTGCATGGCCATATAGGCCAGCGGAGAGGCAACCAACAAAGCAATTAAAATAAGCTGCACAAACTCTTTTGAAAAAAGCAGCACAATGCTGTTTACCGAAGCTCCCATCACTTTACGTACCCCAATTTCTTTACGCCTGCGCTGTACAGCCAGGGTAGCCAGGCTAAACAAGCCCAGGCAGGCAATAAAAATAGCCATGCCGGTAGCCCAGTTCATAATAGTGCTTAAGCGGGTTTCCTGCTCATATTGGCGTGCCAGGGTTTCATCTAAAAAAGAGTATGAGTAAGGCAGGTTAGGCGCTACCTTTTTCCAGGTTTGCTCCAGCAGGGCTACTGATTGCTGCACGTTATCAGATTTTAGGCGGATTTGCATTTTACGTTTTGAAGATGCACTTACATTTACGCTGAAGGCCCCTCTTACAATACCATTACTCATTCCTAAAATAAGTGGCTTAACAGGGGTATGCAGCGACTCGTAGTTAAAATCTTTTACTACACCTATAATTTGGTGGGGCGGAAACTTATCGCCAGGCAAACGCTTGCCCACAGGGTTTTCAAGCCCATAGTCCCTTACCAAGGCTTCGTTTACAAGAATCGCTTCCTGCTCGTCTGATGTTATTTCTTTAGAAAAGTTACGGCCTTCTACCAGCTCAATCTGCATTACAGGCAGGTAGTTTTCATCTACCTGGTTAAAGTAAAAATCTTTTATAGCATTGGTAGTAGTGCGGTACTGGGCTGCCAGCCAGCCCTCACCTATACTATAAATACCATAGGTTATGCCTGCTACTACATTATTACCTGCCAGCTCGTTTTTAAAGCGGTCAATAATAACAATGGCATCGTCACGGTTTACACCTGTGGGTATGTTTACAACAAACTCTTTAGCAAAGCCCAGGTTTTTCTGCTGCATATAGCGCAACTGGTTACCCATAATAAGGGTGCAGATAATAAGGCCAATAGATAGCGAGAACTGGAATACCACCAGCGCATGCCTGAAGAAAATGGCATCGCTTATTTTTAGCTTTCCTTTTAACACTTCTACAGGCTTAAAACGCGATAAGTATACTGCCGGGTAAATACCCGCCAGCACTCCCGTAAGCAGGGCAAGCATAATAAACACAATACTGGTAAGGCTTAACCAGGTATAATCAAGCGATTTACCCGACAGCTTATTAAACATAGGCATGGCCAGCTCAGCCAGCAAAAGACCAACCACAAAAGCAATCAAACTTACAACCATGGCCTCTCCCCAGAACTGCTGCACCAATTGGCTGCGGCTGGCACCCACTACTTTGCGCACCCCTACCTCTTTGGCACGGGTGGCCGAGCGGCCCAGCGACATGGTAATAAAATTTATACCAGCTATAAGCAGCACTAGTATAGCTACAGTACCCAAAATATAAGAATAAGCAGGGTCACTTATGGGCTCGATACCCTCGGGGTAATCTTTATTGAGATGTATATCGGTTAAAGGCTGGAAAAAAATTTCGTAGGCTCCTTCTTTATAATCCTCGCCCAGGCTTTGTTTTATAACAGCGGGTACTTTGGCTTCCAGTTGCGCAATAGGATACTTTTCGGGCATACGAATATAGGTTTCCGGGTAGATCTGGAAGTAAGCATTCATAGCCCTGTCACTCCAGATCAGCTGCCGCCCGTTCATAAAAGGAATTAGAAAATCAAAACGAATGCTGGAATTTGTGGGTGTATTCTGGGCCACTGCGCTAACTACAAAGTCTTTGGCAATGGTATCAAACTTTAAAGTAAGCGCTTTGCCTATGGGGTCTTCGCTACCAAAATACTTCTCGGCAGCCTCTTCGGTTATTACAATGTTGTTGAGTTGGGAAAGAGCATGTTGGCGGCTACCCTTCAGCAGCGGAAAATCAAACACCTCAAAAAAGTTATCGTCTACCAGGTGGATAGTTTCGGTAAACACAACATCGCCTCGCTTTAACAGGTTACCATAGGTAAATACCCGTGTAACCTCTTCAACCTCTGGCAGGTTTTGCCTGAACATAGGCTCAAACACAATAGGGGTACTTACATTCAGGTACTCACGCCCCTCGTCATCAGTTTCTTTCAAGGCCACCCTGTAAATGCGGTTTGCCTGCAAGTGAAATTTATCATAACTCCACTCATCTTTTACAAAGAGGATAATGAGTATACAAAAAGCAATACCTACGGCAAGGCCCAGGATATTGATAAGTGAATAGAGCTTTTGACGGTATAGGTTGCGGAAGGCAATTTTTAGATAGTTTCGTAGCATAGTCGGGTTGTTAATTACTGTTTAAGCCAGTTCAACAAAGGTGCCATGCCAAAATTGAAGGCCATATGAAGATTAAGGGCCATTTAGCTTACTACAAAGTGTCCGTATTGAAACAAAAGTGTACAGAGATGAACAAGGGCCGGAAGTTTACCTCCCGGCCCTTGTTCATCTCTGTATGTATACATCGGTTAGCGATATTCAAGATTTACGCTACCGCCAGAGGTAGACATTACAATAGGAATACCTCCCCCGTTCATGCTGCCTTTTACCCTGTCTTTTTCTACCTGGCCGTTAAAGTTGGCCACCTTAGTATTTACCCGGTTGCCTTTCAAGTCCAGGTCCATGCCCAGACCACTGGGTACAACTGCTGTAATGCTGCCACCGCTGGTGCTAAGCTTTAGTTGCTTGTTAAGGGTAAGCAGGTTGGCTTTAATACTGCCACCACTGGTACGGGCCTCTATACTGCCGCTGGCATCATCAATTCTAATGCTACCTCCGGAGGTATGCACCACAAGATCGCCTTTAGTTTGCTTAAGGCTAATGGAGCCACCACTGGTACGAGCATCCAGGTTACCATTAAAGTCGTTTACTGTTATGCTGCCACCAGAGGTTCTGGCATTGGTGTTACCAGCAATAGAGGCTAAAGTAATGCTACCTCCACTCGTTTTAAGATCCTGCTGGCCATTTACGCCTTTTAATGAAATAGAGCCACCGCTTGTATTTAAGTTACAGGCCATTTGCTGTGGTGCATGAATGGTAAACGATATGCTTACATTGTTGGAGCTGTTAAACCAGCCGCTGGTTTTTCTTTCTACAATGGCCGATACGGCATTACCCGACTGCGAAATATTGATGTCAAAATTCTCGAGCAACTCTTTTGCTTCTGCATCGCCAGGACTAAAGGTGGTATTACCTTTTCTAACATGCATTTCTACAAGTACACGGTTATTGTTATGAGAGGCTACACTAATGCTACCGCCAGAAGTCTGTACATTTAACCGGCCGGGTGTATTTACAGTAAACTCTTTTGTAAGGTACGGCTTGCCACTCTGAGCAACTTCAAAGGCAGAGAAAGAGCTGAGTACAAAAATAACTAGCAGTACGGCAAATGTAGTTTTCAATAAGGTTTTCATATGCGTTTAGGTTTGGTTGGTTCCGGTTACACAGGCTTAGACTACCGGTTATACATGCCGGTTACAGGTATATAGTAAAAAAAGATGCCATCTTTTAAAAAGGCCTCTGCTACCCTTACAGCAGCTTTATAAATATAAAAGTGTTTTATAATGGACACACGTGTTCAGCTATAGTACATACATGTGTCCATTATCATAAACTTAACTGAACAAATCCAGTAATTCTGCTTTAGAGAGGTTTTTAAGCACTGCGGTATCTGTTTTTACTAAATCCTGCGCCAGTTCTTTTTTAGCTGCCTGAAGCACCATCATTTTATCTTCTATGGTTTCGGGGCAAATCAGGCGCACAGCCACCACGTTTCTTTTCTGGCCAATGCGGTGGGTGCGGTCTATAGCCTGGTTTTCTACAGCGGGGTTCCACCAGGGGTCTATTACGTACACATAATCGGCTTCGGTAAGGTTAAGCCCGGTGCCACCCGCTTTAAGACTGATCAAAAACACTCGTACCTCTTCGTTGTTCTGAAATGCCTCTACCTTGCCGGCCCGGTTGCGGGTTTGGCCGGTAAGGTACTCGTAAGCTATGCCTCTACCCTCCAACTCTTCTTTAATAAGCTCCAGCATACCTACAAACTGCGAAAACACCAGTATCTTATGGTTAGGTGCTTTGCTTTCGATCTGCTCCATCAGCACTTCTATTTTGGCAGAATCGCCTCCGTAAAATGTATCGTCTGCTAGCAGGGCCGGTGAGTTACAAATTTGCCGTAAGCGGGTTAAGCCCTGCAGCACGTGCATGCTGTGCCTGGAGAGCTCATCTTCTGGTTTCTGCAGCAGAAAATCGCGATACTCTTTGGCATAGGCATTATATACCTTGCGTTGCTTCTCGCCCATTTCGCAGTAAATGAGCATTTCGGTTTTGTCGGGCAGCTCGGGCGCTACCTGCTCTTTGGTACGCCTTAAAATAAAAGGGCTAATTTTTTTCTGCAGCGCACGGGCGCGCCTGCCATCTTTAAACTTATCGATGGGCATAGAATATTGCTCTTTAAACTGCTGCTTGCTGCCCAACAGACCGGGGCAGGCAAACGAAAGCTGCCCATAAATATCGAACGTATTATTTTCGATGGGTGTGCCGGTAAGGGCTATTTTATTGCGCGACTGCAGCAAGCGCACAGCCTTGTAACGCTGCGACTCGGGGTTTTTAATGGCCTGCGACTCATCCAGAAAAATATAGTTGAAGTAATACTCTTTTAAATAGCGAACGTCAGACAACAATGTACCATACGAGGTTAGCACCACTTCATACTCATCAAGCTCCCGTATGCTTTTAAGCCGATCGGTACCATACAATGTTTTAATCCGTATAGAGGGGGCAAACTTTTGAAGCTCATCCTGCCAGTTAAATATAAGCGTGGTAGGCACTACAACAAGATTGGTATTGTGCTCTACCTTTTGGCGCTGCGTTAAAATAAAAGCAATAATCTGTAACGTTTTACCCAGCCCCATATCATCGGCCAGTATGCCACCAAAATTAAAATCATCTAAAAAGTTAAGCCAGTTTAAGCCTTGGTGCTGGTACTCTCGCAATTGGGCCTGCAGTCCGGCTGGCACATCTACTTTTTCTATGCTCTCAAAATGCTCTATTTTCGTTTTGTAGTAAGCCAGCTGTTCCTTTACTTCCTGGCTTAACACCTCCTGCTCATAGAGCTCTTCTATAGAAGCAAAATTCACTTTAGGCGTTCGGATGGTTTCTTCTACTACCTCGCCTGCACTAAAGTAGCCGGCAAATTTCTCTATCCACTCGGCAGGTAAAATGCCTTGGGTGCCATCGCCAAGCTGCACATACCTGCTTTTGTTACGCACTGCTTTCTGCAGGTATTTAAGCGATACTTTCTGCTTGCCATAATATACCTCCAGGTGGGTATCAAACCAATCAACTCCACTGTTTACAATTACCGATACTTTTGCTTTGTGGGGGTTAAGGGCATTGCCTTTTAATTCGTTAAAGCCGAGTATGGTAATGTTATGCTTTTTAAGCTCATCAAAGGCATCCAGAAACCAGCCTTCCTCCAAAAAGCGGGTGCGGTGCAGGTAAAAACAATCGTTATGGAGCTGCTCACTAAAGTAAGGGTGCTGCTGCATAACCAGAGTAGTAAGCTGCAGCTCGGCTTCTTCGTTACGGGCAATGGAAAAAGGCTTACCCTGCAGGTCGGTGGCATAAATCTGCTTGCGGGTCATTACGGGCACTTCCACATCGCCATACTTCATTACGGGTGTTATTAACACCCAATCTTCAGAATCAGAAAGGTAAATAAACGGCTCTATGGGCTGGTCAAAGCCGTATTGTTTTAGTTGCTTTTGGGTAGCCGGCTTTAAGTAGGCATACGATATATGCACTTTATGCTCGAGCCTGGCCAACACATTTTCCCTGAACTCTTCAAACTTTGACTGGTGGATAAGGATACGGTTATGGTGCTGCCTGAAAAACTCAATTACATGCAACAGGTTGGTATCGCTAAGCAGGTAAAAGGTTTGGAGCAGGTGTATAAAATATCCGTATTTAATATTGAGGCTATGCAGATCATAGCCCTTTCCGTCAATCATCAATTGCCCGGATATTTCGTAATAATGATCTTTTAAATAAACCGAAACCCGTATATCGGGCACCAGGTTACTAAAAGCAATGGCTTTAATAGAACTAGTTTTTATATTGGCAGAGGCCTTGGTATCGTGATAATAAACATCCAACCCGAGCGGGTTTTTAACTATGGCCTTTAGCGCCTCTGTATCTGTAGCCGATTTGCTGGTGTTAAAGTTATTCTGAAAGCGGGATATGCCTGTAAAAAACTTGAGCTCTTCCTGCTTTTCTATGTTCCAGATTAAATCCAGGGGGTTAATACTTTCCAAAGGGTTTTTGAGCTTACCGTTTTTTGTAACCTCTGCCTCAACAAGCTCTATGTTTAAGTGATCATAAAAGCGGTGCTGCCCTAGCACCAATACCAGCTTTGTATTTTCTTTTTGTACCGGCGCGGGTGGCAAAGGCACCCCGAGCTTGGGTATAAGATGCTCGTTTATGTAAAGCAGTGACTTCTTGGTTACAGGCAACAACTCTTTTTGCCGGGGCTTTACCTGCAGGGTTTTATTGCTGTACTCCAGCAGAAAATGTGCATCAAGGTTGCTTTCCTGCTCCAGGCCATATTCTTTGGCAACTTCTCTCATTTGATAATAGCGTAGGCTATTATCAAAAAAAGCCTTTAGCTCATCGCGGTTAATGAGGTTATACAGCACCTGCACCTGGTGTTCGCATAGTTTCTTTTTGGGCGCGCCACATGTACAGGCAAGCACTACCTCGTTGGCCACCTGGCGCACTTCTACCCTGGCTGCCACCAAGCTACCTACCGAGCTTAAAAATGTAGCTGTATCAATATCAATTTCCTGTGGTTGCAAATCAAAATAGCCCCTTATATCGGTAGACATTAGTGCTCCACTATGCTGCAGTATATAAGTATTGGTAATACCAGGCAGTGTATAACCTTCAATTACAAATTCATTTATACTTCTTTTACCAGTATCTAATGTCATGTTACAGCCTGTTTCAACGTTAAAGATAGAGATAATATAAACACACGCAGAAAATTTGCGGTGCTTATAGCGTACCCCCTCAGTATAAAAAAATTACCTTTACAAAAGTTCTATTTTTGAGTTTAATGAAAATATATGCGATAAGTGGTTTGGGTGCAGATGAGCGGGTGTTTCAGCACCTGAGCCTTGATTATGAGATTGTGCCTCTCTTTTGGCTTAAGCCAGAACCGGATGAGCCCCTGGAGCATTACGCCATGCGGCTGGCTCAGAAAATTGATACTACCGAAAGTTTTGCGATAATGGGCCTGAGCTTTGGAGGTTTAGTAGCTACCGAAATAAGCAAGCAATTGTCACCTTTGCTCACCATTCTTATCTCTTCTGTTGATGTAGGCACAGACCTGAGGTTTACGTACCGCTTGGCAGGTAAAACCGGCCTGGTTAACCTGGTACCTACCCGGTTCATAAACCCACCAAGGCTAGTTTCCAGCTGGCTGTTTGGCGCCACTAACAAGGCACTGCTTCATAAAATAATAGATGATGCAGACCTGCCCTTTGCCAAATGGGCTGTAAAAAAACTTATTACCTGGCAAAATAAAACAAGGCTGCAAAACTGCATAAAGATTAATGGTGACAAGGACCTGCTAATACCCTACCGCCCCAAGAGCAACTCCATGCGGATTAGGGGCGGGCACCATTTTATGATTGTAGACAAAGCTGATGAAGTGAGCAGGCTCATAAATACAGAAATTAAAAAGCGCTTGTCTTAACATGCAAGACAAGCGCTTTATATATATATACTGCAGGCTTACTTTTTAGCCGGCACAAACTTTAGCGATACCGAATTAACACAGTGCCTTGTATTTTTAAAGGTAAAACGCTCTCCTTCAAACACGTGCCCAAGGTGGCCATCGCAATTATTACAAACAATTTCGGTGCGCATGCCATCAGCATCGGGTATACGTTTTACGGCCCCCTTTATTTCATCATCAAAACTGGGCCAGCCGCAGTTAGACTCAAACTTATCGGCAGAGTTGTATAAGGGAGCATCGCAGCGCTTGCACAGATAAGTGCCAGCCGCTTTGTTTTTATTATACTCACCAGTAAAGGGGCGTTCGGTACCTTTAAATAATATTACCCGCTCTTCTTCTTTAGTAAGTTTATTATAGCGCTTGGTTTTGCTGGTATCCTCCAGGCTTACCTTGTGGGTTGCTGTCGTATGTATTAGTTCTGCAGAAGCCTCTTTGCCTCGCTGCGAGCTTTTGCTTTGGCATGATCCTAACGTACTGGTTAATACTATTAAAAATACTAAAAGGGTAGTCTTCATAAAATTAAAAGATGGTAAATAGATAACTGTGTATTATTGATATTGTTGTTAGTAGTAACCGTGCAAGATAGCTCTGCTACAAGGGTATCTTGCAGTACATAAATGCTTTGCCTTGGTCTATGCCTTGAGTAACTGCATTAACTTTTCATTAATATACGCAATAGGGTAGGGGTACAGATTTTTGCTTTTAGCTTTGTACTTTAAACGTATAATTACCTCACCTACCCCACCTTAACCAGGCACTAACTGCTGTAAAACTGCCTGCAAAAGCAGTATATGAAGTATTATTTTTTAGCACATGCTTTTATAATTTAAATAATCTTCAATTTCCGCCCCCTTTTTTATAACCCCTTAAATATAATTTATGGCTATTCTCACAAAGAATACATATACAGCGCAGGATTTTCGGTAAAACGCTTATAGCCTTTTCTAACAAAATGGGCATATTAAATTGATAAACAAAGCATTAAGAATGTAAACATTACAACAATATAAGGCTATACGGTTCGGCAGGGCACTAAAAACATTTTTATATCTTCTGTCTTAAAATAGCTTTGCCTTATAATTTTTTCCCATTGTTTTAAACTTTACATTTTATGCAGAAAAAAGTACTCCTTTTTGCATTTGCTTTTTTAAGTCTCGGGTCCGCATATGGACAAAACAAGCCAGCAAATAAAGACAAACACGATGATGCTGTATTGAAAAGCACAAACAGTGCGCAGCTCTATAAGCTATCTGCTGATTACAAAAAAAATGCTGTTCTTAAAAAAGAGCAGGCTCTTACATTAGCCAAAGCCAAAGGCTGGGCTGTGCGCCAGGATCTTAAAAATGGCACTATTATCGAACTTCAAGGCGTAGATGAAATGGGATCTCCCCTTTACCTCTCTACATTTAACAGTGGCGCTGCGGCTACATCGGGCACCCAACACTTGTACCCGGGTGGCTCTTTAGGACTAAACCTTACCGGCAGTACAATGATTGCAGGTGAGTGGGACGGTGGTGCGGTGCGCACCTCTCACCAGGAGTTTGGAGGCCGTGTTATACAGAAAGATAATGCCACTGCCATCAGCAGCCATGCTACTCATGTAGCCGGCACAATAGTAGCTTCTGGTGTAAACGCTACTGCAAAAGGCATGTCGTACCAGGCAAAGCTGCATGCTTACGACTGGAATAATGACAATGCTGAAATGAGTGCAGAGGCAGCCAATGGCCTGTTACTTTCAAACCACTCGTATGGAAGTGTTGCTGGCTTTAGCCCTAACAATAGCTTAAACCGCTGGGAGTGGCATGGCTACCATGCGCATACTGAAGATTATAAATTTGGCTGGTACGATAGTAAAGCACAGGCCTGGGATGAAATAGCCTATAATGCTCCTTATTATCTTATTGTAAAGGCTGCTGGTAACAACAGAAGCACCAATGGCCCTGCTGACTCTGGCACTTATTGGTATAGAGATGCCAATAACAATTGGGTATCTGCGGTTTACAGCAGTAAGCCTGTAAGCAGAAACAATGGATACGATATATTACCCACCAATGCAACCGCTAAAAACATACTAACTGTAGGAGCGGTTCACTCAATTACAAACGGCTATACACAGCCTGCTGATGTTCAGATCTCGGCTTTTAGTAGCTGGGGCCCAACTGATGATGGCCGTATTAAGCCAGATATAGTGGCAAAAGGTGTAAATGTATACTCTACCAATAGCGGGGCCGATAACCAGTATACTTATATGAGCGGTACATCTATGTCTTCTCCTGCTGTAACAGGATCGCTTCTTTTACTGCAACAGCATCATAAAAATTTAAAAAATGGTGCACCTATGCGTTCTGCTACATTAAAGGGACTGGTTATACATACTGCTGATGAGGCTGGAAGTACTCCAGGGCCAGATTATATACATGGATGGGGCTTGCTAAACACACAACGTGCAGCACAGGTAATAAGTAATGCTGGCACCCAGCATCTTATTGAAGAAGCAGTATTGGCCAATGGAAGTACCTATACAAAGCAGGTTACCGCCACAGGTACAGAGCCACTTATAGCTACCATCAGCTGGACAGACTTGAAAGGGCCTATGGTTTCGCCATTAACCTATGACAATGTACTTAACAACCGAACTATACAGCTGGTAAATGACCTTGACATCCGCATATCGAACGGAAGTACTACCTGGAGACCTTATGTATTGGATCCGGCCAATCCGGCCAACGGCGCAACCACTGGTGATAACATTCGCGATAATGTTGAAAAGATCTTTATCGCACTTCCGGTAGCAGGTACCTATACTATTACCGTTAGCCACAAAAAGACACTTGCCAATAGCTCACAGCCGTTTTCAATTATAGTATCTGGCTTAGGCGTTGCTTCTACACCTGTTTGTGCTATACCTGCCAACCTTACTGCAACAAGCATTGGCGAAACTTCAGCCACTCTAAACTGGGGCGCTGTTACCGGAAGCAACAGCTATGATGTTCGCATCAGGGCGATAGGCAGTAGCACCTGGTCTGCTTTCAACAGAACTACTACCTCCTTACCAGTATCAGGCTTACAGGCTGGCACCAGCTACGAGTATCAGGTGCGAAGCAATTGCAGCGGCACAAGCAGCTCTTACTCTGCCTCTGCCCACTTTACAACTACTACTGCTCCGGCCCCAACCCCAATCCAACCTGCAGTTACCTACTGTAACTCTGCAGGCATTACAGCCACTCGTGAGTGGATAGCAAGGGTGCAATTAGCTGGTATTAATAACACTAGCGGGTCTGATGGAGGCTATGGTAATTTTACCAACCTGTCTACCGACCTGGAACCTGGTAAGACCTATACTGTTTTTGTTACACCAGGCTTTGCAGGCAACTCTTTAAAAGAAACCTGGAGGGTGTGGATAGACTTTAATAACAATGGAAACTTTAACGACAGCGGTGAGCTTGTGCTAAGCAAAAGTGCAAACAATAAAAACACGCAGAGTGCCAGCTTTACCGTACCTGCTACTGCCAAACCTGGAAAAACAAGAATGAGAGTTTCAATGAAATTCAATGGTGCTCCTACGTCTTGCGAAACTTTTGCCAATGGCGAAGTAGAAGACTACACTATTAACATAGCCTCCGGCACAACAAATGCGCTTACTTTAGAAGAGAACCAGGGGCTCTATTTACCGACTCAAAACCATATCAATATATACCCCAACCCAACTCAAAGCCTGGCAACAATTATTGTAAACCTTGGTACTTATGATGGGGCCGTATTATTGGAAGTAACAGATACACACGGAAAAACGATATATAACCGTCAATATGCAGAAGGCAGGAGCCAGGTGTATGAGCAGGTAAACCTTTCCGGTTATCCTGCGGGTATTTATTTTGTAAAAGCAACTACCGGTAGTACCACCCTGGTTCGTAAGCTAATCCTTACAAAATAAGCATTTGTAAATTACTTTAATACTGCCAGCGTAATAACAGGCCATTGTTTAACAAGGCGATGCAGAATAACTATGCATCGCCTTGTATTTTTTACTATCCTATGTGCTGTTATACAACTCCTGAACAAATGTATTTTGGTAACTAAGAGTATTTTTAACACCAAAGGCAATAAAGTATTACTACCTCCGCCTAAAACAATTAAATATTTGCCTCACATCTACCGCAGCAGAATATACAGCCAGCATTTTGTTTAATTGTTTAAAATTATCACATGCAGTCATTTTTTTACGATTTAATAAATCAAACATATAGGTGCCTATCTCTGCCTAAATATTAGGCAATAAAGCTCCAGAATTAATTGGTAAAAGTGGTTTTTCAGAAGATCCACCCTTCAAATATTTCATAAGACAGGAAGAGATATTTACAGTTGATATAGCAAAACCAGCAAATATTACACCTCGTATAGCCCTCTGCAAACGGTTAAAATCTGGCACGATTTTATAATCCGTTTCTTTAAAATAGCTTTACATAAATAAGTATTTTTTAACTTCTTCACTATTTGTACTTCATGCATAAAAAGGCATTTCTTTTCGCATTGGCTCTTTGTAGCCTGAGCTCTGTATATGGCCAGCACCAACCAGCCCCTACAGGAAAGCCCAATGATATTTTTTTGGAAGAAACCGCACCTGCCCAGCAAAAAAAGCTTTCTAATGAGCAGGCAGACAACTTTTTTATTGAAGAAGATAGCCATATGGCTGAAGAAATAAATGTAGCAAATGCTCCTGCAGAAGCAGCGCTTAAACCTGCACGTGCTATACCTGCTAACCTCCTTGCTACTAACATTAGCGAAAAATCAGCTGTGTTGCATTGGGCAGCAGTACCGGGAGTAAATAGTTATGATGTACGTGTAAAATCTGCTGGCAGCACTACCTGGACTACCTTTAACAGGCTTTCAAGCTTTGCCCAGGTTTCTGGCTTTAAACCAGGCACAACTTACGAGTACCAGGTTCGCAGTAACATGGCCAACTCCAGCAGCCCTTTTTCAGCATCTACTTACTTTACCACCAGTGCAACACCAGCATCGGTTAGCTACTGTAAATCATCGGGTACAGAAGCAACCCAGGCCTGGATCAACAAAGTGCAGCTTGCTTCTATAAACAATACCAGCGGTCTTAATAATGGCTATGGTAATTTTACAAACCTCGCTACAGATTTAATACCAGGTAAAAGTTATACAGTATATGTTACCCCTGGCTTTGAAGGTAAGGCCCAGAAAGAAAACTGGAAAGTGTGGATTGACTATAACAACAACGGTAGCTTTGAAGATGGCAGCGAGCTGGTTATGGAAAAAACCACGCACAACAATCATACGCATAGTGCATCTTTTACTGTTCCCTATCATACCAAAGCCGGCAAGGTACGCATGAGAGTAGCTATGAAAGCAAATAGCTTTCCTGGTGCCTGCGAAACCTTTGCCAATGGCGAAGTAGAAGACTATACCATTAATATTGTAAATAACCCTGCTCATGCACATGCTTCCTCCACAGGGCACAGTCATACGGCAGAGCAAAATGATCTTAAAGTGTTTCCTAACCCTACCCGCGATTACACCACTCTATCTGCAAACCTGGCTGCTCATAATGGCCCGGTTGCCCTGCAGGTGTTTGATGCGCAGGGCCGCGTGGTACTAACTCGCTATTATGCAGAAGGCACCAGGCACCTTACCGAGCAGCTTAATCTTTCTGATCAGCCTGCCGGCAGCTATTATATTAAAATTGTCACAGGTAATACAAGCATGGTTCGCAAATTAGTGCTTACCCACAAATCAACAAACGTTCACTTATAGCAAAAAAGAGGCAGCCTTAAAAAGCTGCCTCTTTTTTTGCTATAAGCATTGCTCCCAAATACGATCTTAAACAACTCTGTTCTACACTACTCTGACCTGAGAGACTTAACAGGGTTAGCTAATGCTGCTTTAACAGATTGATAGCTAACAGTAAGCCAGGCTATTAAAAGTGCTATAACAGCGGCTACTGCAAATATCCACCAACTAATATGAATCCTGTACGCAAAATCGTCCAGCCATTTATTCATAAGAAACCAGGCAAGAGGCGAGGCAATTACGAGTGCTATTAAAACAAGCCTCGTAAATTCCTTTGAAAGCAAAACTGCTATACTGGTTGTAGAAGCGCCCAGCACTTTTCGTATACCGATCTCTTTTGTTTTTTGCTCTGCAGTAAAAGCAGCAAGCCCAAATAAACCCAGGCACGATATAAGTATAGCTACGGCAGCAAAGTAAGTAAACAATTTTCCTGCACGCTGCTCAGCACGATACATCTTATCAAAACTCTCATCAAGAAAGCTGTATTCAAAAGGATAAGCAGGCTCGAAAGACTTCCATACACTTTCTATAGCAGCAATACTCTCTTGTATATTATCAGACTTTACACGAATATACAGGCGGCTGCGCCAGTTGGGAGCAACAAAAAGCACCAGGGGGCTTATCTTTTCCTTCATGGCCTTAAAGTGGAAATTACTGGTTACCCCTACTACCGTTCCGCTAACCCCATGCATTGATAAGCGGGTGCCTACAGGCTCTTGCAACCCCATTTGATTTACAGCTTCCTCATTGAGCATAAAAGCAACCGAGTCTGATGCCAGGTCCTTGTTAAACGCTCTGCCCTGTACCACCTCAACCTCAAAGGTCTCAATAAAGTCATGATCTACAGAGAGCTGGTTAAGCATAAGGCTACTTCCTGCGGGCTTACCTGGCCAGCTTGCGCCTGTTGTTGTACTGCTTACATCATTCAGGTCCTGGCTTACAGAGGTAATACTAATTACACCAGGCTGGTTACGTAATTCTGCTTTTACATTATTGTAGGCTCTAAAAATATTACCCCTTATGTTTACTGCCACAATATTTTCTTTATCGAAACCTAGTTTTTTATTGCGCATATAGTTGAGCTGCCCATATATAACCAGGGTACCAATAATAAGCAGCGCTGAAAGCGAAAATTGCATTACCACTAGCACCTTACGAAAGCTGGCTGCACCAGAGCCTTTGAGTATAACTCCCTTAAGTACTTTTACAGGCTGAAAAGAAGACAGCAACAAGGCAGGGTAACTTCCTGCCAATAAACCTGTGCATACGGCAGCAGCTATAAACACCAGGGTAAGCCCGGGCGTAAATACACTAAATGTTAATGCCTTTCCAGAAATATCATTGTATAAGGGCAACCCAATATGCACCAGAACCAGCCCAAGCATAAGTGCCATTAAGGAAAGCAGTACAGACTCGCCTAAAAACTGCCCGATAAGCTGCGCCCGGTTTGCGCCTACCACTTTTCTTAAACCAACCTCTTTGGCCCGTTTGGCCGAACGTGCCGTTGTCAGGTTCATAAAGTTTGTACAGGCAATAAGGAGAATAAATAAAGCAATTACAGAAAATATGTATACCGTTTGCTCATCTCCTCCTTTACTCTCAATAATCATATGGCCGGATTTTAAATGTATATCTGCCACAGGTTGCAGTAAAAATTCGGGTTTGTCAGCCTCGTTATCGTCTTCATCATCAAACTGCTTTGCCAGGGCCATATTCATTTTATGCTGTACTACTGCATTGCTTGCAGTTGGCGCTACCTGTATATAAGTTATGTAGTTAAAGTCACTCCAATTGTTATCCAACTGTCTTCCCGTCTCCTGGAGATACAAAAAAGGCATAAGGTATGTAAACCTGAAATGGGAATTAAGAGGTATATCCTCTATAATTCCAGTTACAACAAAATCCTGGCTATTGTTAATCCGTATGGTTTTGCCAACAGGCTCATCGTCCTGAAAATATTTGTGTGCAAGGCTTTTGGTTAATACTATAGAATGGGGTTGCCTTAGTGCCGTTGCGGCATCCCCTTTAAGCAAAGGGAATGTAAACATTTCCAAAAACGCAGCATCTACCAACCCGCCATCAGGTTCATCAAACGTTTTATCCCCTATGGTAAAAAGGGCTCTGTATCCTGCATCCAGGCGGCTCGTAGCTACAACTTCAGGAACCTCATCTTTTATAAGCGTTGCCATAGGCGCTGCAGAAACAGGGTAGTGGATCGCTTCTCCATCATACTTTACCTTAGCAACTACCCGGAACAGGTTATTACTGTTTACATGGAACCGATCAAAACTTAGCTCATCCTGCACCCAAAGCATAATCATTATACTGGCCGCCATACCTACAGCCAGACCTGTAATGTTAATAAACGAATGTACTTTCTGACGCTGTAAGTTGCGTAAGGCTATAACCAGGTAGTTACGTAGCATATAAATTAAATTTTATGAGGCTCAATCAGAAAAGCCGCAATTATTACCTTTCAATAGAAGTGCCATTGCCTTTAAGGCTGTTTCATACATATAGAGCAAATATAATAATACAAAAGTGTTCATTCTGATACACATTTATGTTCGCTTTTAAACAACTTTTTGTATCTTCACAGCAATATAGGCTTCCCGGCCGCACATTAGCCACATTGTATCTCGTGGCATAGCTTTGGCAGATTCTTTAGCACTTGCGACACTTAAAACTTAACACCTTTGGATAATTTAGGCAAAGTACTCATTATTGATGATGACCAGGACGTGCTTTTGGCAGCCCGCCTCCTGCTAAAGAAACACGCCCAGAAAGTTATTATTGAAACCGATCCCCGGCAGGTTCCCTTTCTCATGAACAATGATACCTATGATGTGATCTTGCTGGATATGAACTTCAGTAAGGACATAACCTCAGGTAAAGAAGGCTTTGACCTGCTACAAAAGATCCTCTCCATAGACCCTAAGGCTGTTGTTATTTTGATTACCGCATTTGGCGATGTTGAAATGGCCGTACGCGCTTTAAAAGAAGGCGCAACTGACTTTGTGCTTAAGCCCTGGCAAAACGAAAAGCTGCTGGCAACCATGTCTGCCGCTATAAAGCTTAAGAAGTCATACAGGGAAGTAGATTCTCTTACAGCCTCGCGCAATGAGTTAGTAAAGGAACTTAACGACTCATCTTCATCCTCTAAAGATATATTAGGCGATAGCCCTGCTATGCGTAGTGTATTTAATATTATTGACAAGGTAGCCCGCACCGATGCAAACGTATTAATACTAGGTGAGAATGGTACCGGCAAAGAACTTATTGCTCGTGCCATCCATCAGCGGTCCATGCGTAAAGATAATGTATACATTAGTGTAGACATGGGGGCAGTTACAGAAACACTTTTTGAAAGTGAACTGTTTGGCCATAAAAAAGGTGCTTTTACTGATGCGCGTGAAGACCGTATTGGCCGCTTTGAGTTTGCCAACAAAGGCACTCTTTTCCTGGATGAGATTGGCAACCTGTCTATGCCTATGCAATCCAAACTCCTTACAGTATTGCAAAACCGGCAGGTAGTGCGCGTAGGCACTAATAATCCTATACCGATTGATATACGCCTTATCTGTGCCACCAATATGCCTTTGGAAGAAATGGTTAAGAATGGGGATTTCAGGCAGGATTTACTATACCGTATCAATACTGTTGAAATACATTTACCCCCTTTGCGTGAACGTGGCGATGATATTTCTTTACTTGCGCAGCACTTTTCTGATATGTATGCGAAAAAGTACCGCAAGCCCGCCCGACCTATACCAGCCAATACCCTGCGTAAACTGCAGCAGTACCATTGGCCTGGTAATGTACGCGAGCTACAGCATGCTATTGAAAGAGCAATCATCATGAGTGAGGATGATACCCTTTCTCCAGACGATTTCTTCTTTCTGCATAGCAAAGTAGATAGCAATAAAGCAACTCTCGACTCCCTTAACCTGGATGAACTCGAAAAAGAAACAATACAACGCGCTATTAATAAGCACAATGGCAATGTGGCTAAAGCGGCCCGCGAACTGGGCCTGGCCCGCGCTACCCTCTATCGCAGATTAGAAAAACATGGTTTATAAAAGCTTCCGGCTAAGAATCATTATCCGTGTGTTAATGATCATTGCATCAGTAGCGCTATTCTTCTACTGCCTGGAACACTATCCTCTTTGGTCGGCACTGGTTCTACTTGGCCTTATTATTATAGGTCAGGTAGTATCGCTGGTCCATATGCTGGATCGCACCAACGAAGAACTTATTAGCTTTCTTAATGCAATACGTTATGATGACTTTTCTATAAACTACTCTACCCGCTCTAAAGATACCTCGTTTGACAGGCTACATGTAGAATTTAACAAAGTGATGCATAAGTTTCAGCAGCTGCGCGCAGAAAAAGAAGCTCACTACCATTACTTCCGCACAATTGTTCAGCACGTAGGTATTGGCATTATTACCTCGCGCAAAAATGGCGATGTTGAAATACTGAACACCGCTGCTAAGCGCTTACTGGGTATAGCCCGCCTCCATAATATCAAAGACCTAGAAGAGCTTAGTCCCGATCTGGTAAGAGCCCTTAGCAGCCTGCAACAAGGAGACAGAGCTCTTGTTAAAATCAAGCGCGAAAATGATACCGTACAGATAGCAATAAGCGCCATAGAACTGGTGCTACAAGGTGAAGTATACCGACTGGTATCCCTACAAAACATCCAGTCTGAACTGGAAGAAAAGGAAATGGAAGCATGGCAGAACCTTATCCGCGTGCTTACACACGAGATTATGAACTCAGTAACTCCTATTTCGTCTATTGCAGCCACTGCCGGCAACGAAATTCTTGAAAGCCTGAACGGTGAAGATGACGATGATGAATATTGCACCATCCGAAAAGAAGACCTTGAAGATATCCACCTGGGTATTGATACCATCCGAAAGCGGAGCATTGGCCTTATTCATTTTGTTTCTGATTTCCGCAACCTGGCCCGGGTACCTATGCCTAAGCTAAGTACCTTTACTGTAAAAGAGCTGTTTGACCAGATATGCCTTATTATGAAGCCTGAATTAAAAGAAGGCTTTGTGCAGCTACACACCAGTATTGAACCTACCAACCTGCAACTTACTGCCGATAATGACCAGATAGAACAGGTACTTATTAACCTGGTTAAAAACGCCATTCAGGCATTTGATTGTCTTGAAAACCGCCACATATGGATGGCAGCCTATGTAACCATGACGGGCCGCACAATAATAGAGGTTCGTGATAATGGTCCGGGTATTGACAAAGATGCCGTTGATAAGATCTTTATACCATTCTTTACCACCAAAAAAACCGGTTCTGGCATAGGTTTAAGCTTATCAAAACAAATTATGCGCTACCATAAAGGCTCTATCCAGGTTAAATCTGTTGAGGGCGAAGGAACTACCTTTAAGCTTACTTTCTAAAGCATATACCTTTAGCGTAAACTTCCTGTCCGGATTACGTACATATAAGTAACTAACAATCAGAGCTTCAAGCAACAAATCTATACAATTGCTTTATAGAAGCTTTGTATTTAATCAATTTCAACAAGCATTACCACACTATTGGTAATCTACTTATAAAAACAATAATCATGGACAAGGATAATAAAGAGAATACATATCCGGAAGATATAGAGAAAAGAATTGTAAGTACCGATGTACAATCTTCCATGGGATCAGGGATAAAAAACAGTAAGAATAACGAGACACCAGCAGGTAAAGCACCCTCTTCTAACAACTCCCAGAACGATCATATCAATAATACTGGTGACGATGCACTTCCTAAAGAACAACCAGATGCTGATGCAGCTTCCGGCTGATTTTTTGAAACATAAAAAAAGCCTGCTAGCAAAGCAGGCTTTTTTTATGGCTAATTAATATCAATTGTTAACTGGAAGCGTAGAATTCTGCATCTACCTCCGCTAAGTTGATCTGCCACATATAAAGTACGGTTCATGTATGCTACAGCCACAGGACCATGAAATTTAGTAGCTCCTTCACCGCCTCCAAAAGATGTTCTTATAAACTTTTTTGCATTGGCAGATCCAGCAGGAGGCCTTACCCCTTCCCACCCGGTATTGGTAAACTGATATACTGAATCTTTAGCTTGATCGGCCACAAAAATAAAGTTAGTACCATCACCTGCAAATGCTACATCTACGGGTCTCGAAAAACGTGATGGGGTATATAAAAAACCATCAGCCTGAGAGGTATCACCAGGAGGCAAAATTTTAACCTCATAGCTTTGCCCATTTTCGCTTTGCTTCACTTCAATATGCTGCACGCTTATTGCGAAGTTTGCATCTAAGGAAGTAAAAATAAAATCTTCTACTTCTCTTATCTGGAAGGTTTGCGGGGGTTGTATTAACGAGGTTATACCCATAGGCTTTCTAAAATAATTAGAAACCACGCCTAACTGGGTACTTACCGAAATGGGTGTAACAAATTTATCATTTTTATCAAACAGCAGCACGTTATCGTCTGGTCCGCTAAACTGGTTAGTGCTGTTGCGAGGGCCACTTCTGGTTAAATAATATTTACCATCTGCTAAAGTGGTAATTCCATTAAATACCACATCTGCATCAGAAGCACTAATATTCGATTTAAAGTAAAAAGGATGCATTACTTTAATTTCTGGCTTTGCCTTATTTAGGCCATACTCCTGGTTTTTGAGATTAATTCTATATACTACCGCCAGCGAGTACCTGTTGTTCTGAATTACAGTATCTTTTTTTCCTACTGCTAAAAGATCTAAGTTACGTGTCTGAGCAATGGCCCTAACACCTGGTAGTTTAAGATAGCCTGTTATTACGCCCGCAGCATCAAAAGAAACAATTTCGCCCCTAACAGAGTCTACCACATACATTTGGCGATCAAAGCCGGCCGTCATGGAAGTAATTTTTCTAAAACCACCATCATCTTCTGCAGTTTGGCGGCCCACGCCATCTATAATAGGCAAAATTGGCACATACGCTACGTTTCTAGCCTGGTACTCGGGTGTATCAATAAAACTTGCATCGGTTTTTATACCAAAAAACCCTTCGCAAGAGGTTAGTACAATACTTCCTAATGCAAAAATCAGTAATACTACTCTATTATTCATTTGACTTTACAGTTTCGCGTTGTGTTCTGCTTACTCTTAAGGTAAGGCCGATGCTATGCAGTAGCCCCAAATGCCTTGTAGGGTTTACAGCATAATCAATATTTAAGGGGTGGCGTCCTATGCGGCTTCTTAAACCTAAACCAGCTGTAGGGAATACTTCATTAGCTACATTAATTTTGTAGCCTCCCCTGGCATAGAACAGATCCATATAATTATATTCTATACCCAGCCTGATGTTTTCTGCGTTATCGTTAGGGTGGTTTAGCTGTGCTGATACTAATATAGATTGGTACTCATCCTTCCAGGGTACTATGGATACCCCCATCTTGAACAGTGTAGGCGCAGGGTAACTTTCCAGCACCATGTCTTCACTCCGCCTGTTAAACATCATAGGTACAAAATCTCCTTTTAAGTTTGTACTGGCTCCAAAATGCTGCAAGGCCACCGCAAATTTAAGATCTTTAAAGTCGGTACGGTATAAAAAGCCCAGGTCAAGCATACCAGTATGTTGCCTGTACTCTGCTAGCTGCTCGTTTACATATTTAAGGTTAATACCAAAGCTAAACATCTCCGATAGCTTTTTAGCGTAGCCTGTGCCTATGGCAATGTTAGAAGAACTAAACATTTCGCCTGTTCCACCAGGCTGAAATTCTGTACGGCGCTCCATCCAACCAGATGTAAGCGAAATTACCGATACGGTCCAGGCACCTTCATTTTTATTTGGTACAATAGCCGAGAAAAATGAATGCTGAATGCCTGCCGGAAGCATATAATTAGAGGCAGTAAAAGCAAGCGAGTTAACATCTATAGTAGCAGCCGGGTTTGTAAAGATTGCATACCCATCGCCAGAAATAGCTGTATTGGAGCCTCCCATTCCTAAAGAGCGTGGGCTTACGTCATTTTTAAGGAAAGTAAGACTTGATATACCTGCACGCTGGCCACCCAGGTTTGGAAAAATCTGTGCAGAGGCCGCCTGGTATGTACAGGTTAACAAAAATATAGATAGTAGTTTTTTAATCACGACTTGTCTGGTTACTGCTGTTAGAAATTAAAGCTTACACCCCATAGAAGCTGGCGCGGAGCCATAAAACGGGCTGGGTTGTGAGGCATCAGGCCATTGTCCTGAGGGTCGGCATACCGAGGGTCCCTGTTACCGATTGGCAACGGATCTCCGTCTTCATAAGCTCTGCCTGTTACCGGGTTAACGATTTGCGATATTTTATTATTGAAAAGATTACGCGCTTCAAAGCTAAACGAAAGTGCTTTACCTTTTGCAAGCTGCACATCGCGTGTTACTTTTAGGTCGGTCCAGAACCAAGGTGCACCTATAGCACTAAGTGGTTGGTTGTCTAAACTCTCCCATCTTGGGCGGCCATTAGGCTCCTGCCCGGTAAGTACATGAGGCGTATATCTCAAACCAGATTTCCAGGTTGAAGATAAGAAGAATCTGAAATGGTTCAGGTTGTAGCGACCAATGCCAATGCTCTCGTCAGGTCTGAAGATAAGAGAACCTTTAAGATCCCATGGCCTGTCCCAGGCCAGAAACTGCTCCCGGGTGGTATTTACAAAACCCATCTCTTTGATCTGTAACAAAGATTCTGCAGCTGTATTAGACTTACCTCGTGCCTGCTGATAGGCTACATTTACATTACTGCGGAACATTTTGCCTAAACGTTGGCTTAAACCCACCTCTATACCATAAATTCTTGCATAGTCCTGGTTTATACTAAAGGCTTTTTCAACAAAACGGCCGGTACGGTCTTGTACAATTATGGTGCGGTTTACAATATAATCAAACTTGTCATTGTAAAAAGCACTTGTTGTTACTGCCAGGTCACGGGTTATTTGTGCCTTTAAGCCCATTTCATACGCTACCGTTACTTCCGGATTTAAGTTGGGGTTACCCAGGTTGGAAAGGAATGACTGGTCCTGGTACACAGGATCAAGGCCCGCATATACAAACCGTGGATGCGGCAAACGCATAGAGTGGCCATAGTTAAAGTACATTACCACGTTTTCTGTAACCGGGAATGACACCCTTAATTTAGGCAAAAGGCGGGCTTTAAACCTTCTTCCGGCTATACCCACCGTTTGGTTCATATAATCCTGGCGGATCTGGTTAATAACAGGCGCATTAGGATCTGCAATCGCATTATCAACAAAGGTTCCAGGTGCCCAGTAGTTAAACCTGGCACCGATAAAAGCTATAATACCATTGTAACGAATTTCATCTTCTACAAAAAGGCCACCTGTTGCAGGCTTTGCTCGCCATATATCGTTTGATGAACCAATGCTGATTGAAGGTGTAAAAGTCGAATCATTGATTCTTACCGGCGCTCCCACCCAGGGACGGGTTACATCAATCCACTGGTATGCCTGCTCTTTATGCTCAACACCAAATGTAAAGAAGTTTTTGTTGTTGCGCGAGGCTCTTACCAACTTGGTTTTGTAGGTGTATTCCTGTGCATAGTGGTCGTGCCACAGTGTAGAAATACCTCCGTTATTTACAAAGCCAGGCCCGGGCAATACAAATACTACACTTGCATCAGGGTTAAATACCTGGATAGGACTGCTCACAATAGAAGCAGGGTCATAAATCTGGTCTACTGTTTCTGTGCGGAAAGGTCTGCCATTGGCATCTGCCCGCAGGTTAGTAAACAAACGCCCTATAGATACATCTACACTCCAACGCTCGGCAAAAAAGTGCTTTAAGTTAAATGCAGTTAAGTTTGAGCGGTGCGTATAAGTAGTTGCTGCATCCAGGTCCAAAGCAAAACGGTATTGCAGGCCCGGTGCCATGATCTGATCAAAACCTACGATCTGTAGCGTACGGGTATTCTGGTTTATGCCAATACTATGCTGATTGGTAAGCGTAACCTTAGTACCTGGTTTAATGTTGTAACCGATCTTAAAAGTATGCGAGAACTTATTATCCTGGCGTGGTGCCCAAAAGGTTTGGTCTGGCATTATAGAACTCCGCAACTGGTCTGCGTATAAACGGAAGTAGTTGTCGGTAAGCATCATATTGGCGCTTGTAAAGAAAGTAAGCTTTTTGCTGGTAAAAGGTACCGGCCCGCCAATTGCAATTTCTGCTATGTCTGTATTCCATGATGGCCCCTGGTTTACCCTGTAGCCCAGGTTATCGCGCTGCCAGCTTCCATTTACTTGGAGCTTATCACCACCTTCTTTGATTTTGGTTACTACTACACCCGAGGTGCCATCGCCATACTCGGCACCTGCACCACCCGTTATTACTGATACCTCCTGTACGGAGCCAGAGGCTACATCTACCCCAAAACCTGTACCCGAAAGTGGATCTTGTGCACTTATACCATCAACTACATATTGGGTTTCGTATACACGCCCCCCCCTGATAGATAAACCATCTGGGGTTACGTTTACACCAGACTGCATAGCAACAATCTGTTGTACATCACGCACGTTCATTTCTTTGATATCCGCGGCAGTTACTTTGGCTTCTGTTTTACCCGATTCAAGGTCTACCAGGTTTTTTTCACCAATAACAACAACTTGCTCCAGGGTTTGACCAAGCTCTATCATATCAACATTGAGCATAGTGGTTTCTCCTGCTTTAAGGCGTATACCTGTATATACCTTCTCGTTGTATCCTATATAAGTTACTTTAATAGAATAATCGCCCGGTTTAATATCTGTAATCTGAAAGTTACCATCAAAATCTGTGGCTGCTCCTTTGTAGGTACCTACCACAGTTACACTGGCGCCTATCAAGCCTTCTTTGCTGTTTTTATCAAAAACTTTACCCTTTAAGGTACTGTTCTGTGCCCATGCGGCCAGAGGCATAAGTGCCAGGCATATACCACAGATGGCCTTCCCGAATAATTTCTTAGCGTACAAAATTATCAATAGATTAAGGTTATGCTTAGTTTGAGTATTACCAGTTAAACTCCTTATTCAGCACTTCATCAAAAAATGCAGCAAGGGTTTCTGGATTTTTATTGAGTAAGTGCAGTTCTGCAGATACAAATATCAAGTTGCTTCTTCCTGCAGAGTTAGTGCGTGCTGCTGCCATTATATCCGGACCTTTCCAACCACTAAAAATGGTTAAAGTGCCTTTGTATAATACCTTAGCATCAGCCTTTGGATAAAAAGGAGTAACACCATTTATGGTTACCCTGGCCCTCAGATCTTTGTATTGTGGTTTTCTTACCGAATACATTAGGCTATCAGCTAGGATCCTGGCTTGCCCGGCAGAATAAGAAATACTATCCATAGGTGTGTATTGAAACAGCGGGCTATCTTTAGGCAAGTCAACCGTTCTGTTTGGTAAACTTGTACTTATCAGCATCTTTTTATTAGAGTTGAGGTATCCTTGTATAGGATTTGCGGCATACTCAAGCAATAACTGGTTGGCAGGAGCTCCAAGCTTTATAGCATTACCATACCAAAATACTTTATTGTACAGTCTCAGGTACAACAGAAAAGTACTGTTCCAGAAAATTGGCCTGTTGCGTCCATTCCCAATCATCAAATCAAGATAATCGTAGCTTCCATATACATCTTTTACAACCGGCAAATAAATCGACTGTGGTGTTGGAGCCTGTGTGCTTCCGTGGCCGTTTACAATCAACAGGTCTGATGTCTGGTTCTTGAGATAGAATGAGCCTGAAGTATCAATTTTACTTTCTGCCCCTGAAATATCTCTGGCTTTTAAGTAAATGGTATTTTTACCATTAAGGTTAAGCCCGCTAATTTTAGCTGTTAGAGGAGTTAGCTGTGTACTTGTGTATATGGTGGCATCGGTATATCCTGTAGCATAGGGGTTTGAGGCTACAATGTTTACAAATGTTATATTGCGGCGTAAGCTAAACCAGGCTCCATCATTGATTTTTATAAAGACAGAATCAATTGTTTCATCTCCATCCATATCGGTGGCTCTCCAAAGTAAAGGAACCACAGAGTAAAGGGTATCATTGGCTAGCCTGCCAGGCATATTATCTTTATCAAAAACAGCAGTAGGCCTTGTATTTTTTATAGGCACTTTTAAATATGCAGGCTCAGGATCGCGGGCTTGCATATTATCTATGGCCCTTACATAAAAATGAATGTCAGAGGTATCTGTTCCCTGCTCTGTTGAAAAAATAAAAGTACTGTCCTGCTTATTTGTCAAGAACCAGTCTTTATTATTAAGGGATATTTCATATCCGGTAATATATCCATCTACATCAGTACCATACCATGATAAGGTTACATTACTATTTAACCTGTCGTTACCAGTTAATTCAATTCTGTTAATAGAAATGTGTGTACTCGGAGGTATGTTATCATACAAGTCGCCTTTTGTACAGGCACTTATATTGCTTATTATAACCAGAAGTAATAATAGGTAAAATATCCTTTTCATATATCTTTTATTGAGCTTACCCTTTTGCTTGACAGAGGGTAGGCTATGTTATATAGCTGGTTGAAGCACTAAGAATAAAATTGAAAAGGGCACAGCAATTAAAACATGCTGTGCCCTTTAACATTATTTGATTACAGACACTTTATTACGGTATACAATTCCACCCTTGGCATCCTGAACAGTAAGAACATACATTCCACCTTTTAGTGATGATACGTTTACTGGCTGATCATTTGAGTTAATGCTTTCAGCTAATACTCTGCGGCCAGACAGATCCCATACTATAGCAGTAAGACCTTTTCCAGCTTCAAAACCTTGCAGGTTAAATACACCATTGCTTGGATTTGGATATACACTGTATTGATTGTCTTTAGATGCTGTTAATGATAATACAACATTAACACCTGTAAAATCAGACGCGGTACGTGGAAAGATTTTAAAGAAGTTAAATGAGTAATGTACAATACCAGTAAGGCTTTGTATGGTTGAACCTTTAGTCATTACAATTGGCTCAACAGTCATTTCGCCATCTGTTGTAGCCCAGCGAGCATCATTTACATAAGGCACACTCAGTGAAGAAGTAACGTTAGCATCTCTGCGTCCTGCAAGAACAATAGTACCTTCGTTTGTCTTACTATTGTCTGAGTTTACACGGTAGTCGCCAAAGTTGCTTGTTCCTGTGGCGTTAGGATTTGTATGCACAACATACAGATGACCATTTTCAGGCGCCTGAATTCTAACAAGCATAGACTCATACTTCTCTGCATCTGCAGCACTTAAAGCGGTAGGAGATATAACCAACGGAGTGATTGTTGTAATACCAGAAGCAAGCTTTGATACAGCAGAAACCTCAACAAGACGGGTAAAGTTAAAGTTACCAGCAGTAGACGGTCCATCCTGAACAGTACCTGTAATACGAACGCGGTCGCCCAATGCCAGGGTGTTAAGGGCTTCGTTACCTACACCATAAATAGCGCCCCAGCTTGTAGCACCTTCCTGCTGAATAAATACCTGGCCTAAATCATTTACTGTTGAGGTAACAATACCTTCTACAGTTACAGGGAAGCCAACAAACCCAGAAGTACCGTTAGTATAAGGAGTGTATTGCACATCTGATACAGTAAGTAACCCTTCGCGTACTACATAGAATTGCGCTGGAATACCAGCTGGTACGTTAGGAATAGTTGCTGTAGCACCAACAGCATCTCTGGCAGATACATAATATTTTACAAAAGAACCTTCAGCCTGAGCCGGGATAGTAGCAGAGTAAACGTTTTCTGCACCTTTTGTCATCGGCACAGCAGTATAGGTATTATTATTTACGCCTACAGCATAATGAAGTGATGCATTGGTAATTTCAAGGCTACGGTGTGTAATAGTAGCCGTAACAACCATACCAGTAGTAAGGTTTGAATAAGCTTTATCACGTCTTAAGTTAGAAATGATAGGCACTTCACCTTTTTCATAATGATTTTCCTGAAACGGGTCTATTGAATAACCGTTTGCAGAAGCTGTACCACGACAACCATTAATATTGTGAATCACAATACCTTTGATACTCTTATAAAAGTCGCCAACAACAGGCACATTTAACGTACCTTGTGGATGGTTTTCTCTTGTACGACCTGCGATAAAACGATCGCTGATCCTTATACGATTTCCTTCTCCATCAATAACATCAAACGTTACACGGTTTGTGCCATATACTGCCGTAGTACTACTGAATGTACTAACATTAACAACTGTTACATTTCTTATCTCTACGAAAGTACCCTCCCACTGCTCTCCGGTAGTAAGGTTGTTAATGCTGTTTTCATTGTTTAGCTCACCTACAGATAAAAGCTTTGGCTCAATGCTGGCCTTTGCAGGAAAATGACCAACTACTTCGATGCCATTCTCAATTACCAGGATCTGAGACTCGCCATTAAATTCATCAACTAAGCCTGTTACAATTACAGAGTCACCAGGCATAAGGTTATCAACTACACTTAGCAGATTACTTACTTTAGAGTCGTTACCTGCTACAATAATACCAAGTCCAGACCACGGCCCCGAGCCACTGCGTATCCATACTTGCCTTCTTTCGTTATCTCTAGATCTTGCAGTAACCGCCTGATCACCTGGCATTGTTACAATTCCACCAACTTTTACCGTTTGGCGTGTTGTACCTCCGGTTCCAAAAAAAGTAGAGGCATCAACGCAATTACGAAGATCTTCCTGTGACCTTTCCTGTATTTGCTTGATTGTATACTTCGGATACTCTGTATTGGCAGGTGCCTGTGCATATGCATAGCTCCCGGCTGTTACAGCAATAAATAATGCAGATAGAAGTTTTTTCATCTGATTGGGTTTAGGATATTGAACAATTGATTTTATTTAATAACAGTAAACTTGCCTGTATATGCTTTACCGGTTTTAGCATCTTCAACAGAGAAGATGTATAATCCTGGAGCAATAATTTGTGTATCTGTAGATAATAAATCCCAGGCATGCTCTCCTCCTGAAAAAACTGTTTCATCTGTATTTGAGTACAGCCTGAACCAGCGTGCATCCGAGCCTATGTAGTTCTGATCATGCTGTATCGTTTTGATAAGATCGCCAGAAGTATTAAAAACACGAATTACACAACGCTCGGGCAAGTTGGCAAATATCAGCTTCTTATCTTCAGAAAATCCACTACGCCCTTCCCATGATGCGCCTGCATAGTATGGATTCGGATAAACGTATGGACTATTCTTTTTAGGATCTTCATTTGCCGGTGTACCTGGAAACATACGCTTCATATTTATAAGCTTACTTGTTTCCAATGATTCCATGTTGTTTTCAGGATCTCCCTTATCAAAAGCTGTAAGGGCTATAATATGTTGCCACCCATTCTGTATATTTTTAATAGTGTATTTGTACACATAATTCACAGGGTCTCCCTCAAAGCGTACAGCTTCCGGCAATCGAATGGCATTAAATCCATTGTCAAAGAAAAGCTTATTACCTGGCACGTCATAAGAAGCAATTAACTTCAAAGAGTTCTGTACATCAATAGTTTGCTGTACATCAAAACCTACACGGGTCATATAAAGCCTATAGCCTTCAAAGTCTTCAGTTTTACTAATCGGATCAATTGACCTTTCTGCATTATCAGCCCAGTATATTTCTATTGCATTATCTTTGGCAATAAATTTCGTATGCGGCACATCCGGGGGTGATGGCAGTATAAAGCGGGTAATTTTACCATCTCCATCTGTATCTTCACCTTCATCTAAAATACCGTTAAAATTCACATCTTCACCATTATAGGCGGCCTGTATGGCCTGGGCACCTCTTACCAGATTACGCTGCTGCACTGCATTATTATCCGTATTGGGCTTACCATCTTCAAACTTAGGTTGCGCCATAACTGCAAATGCTATGGTAATAGATTCGCCCGGCTTAAGGCTTACGTATGGCCCTACAGATAGTAGGTTTGCACGGTTATTTGCTTGAGAAAGGCTTTTTTGAATGGTACTCCAATCTGCACGATGATTTAGTCCATTGCTCATTTTTTGATAACGCTGGTTATCAGTTGTAGGTGAAAAAAAGAGGGGCTCTGAAGAGTTACGAAATTGCCAAGAATGGAAGTGAGGCTTGAAACGATCGTTTATTGCTGGGTGGTAAAACTTACCTTTACTATCTTCTGCTCCTAAAAATTTAACGCCAAAATAACTTTCCGTAAAGCCCAGGTCTCCTGCTGCATCAAAATCATAAGCCAGGTAAAGAGAATCAATATATCCATTACCTCCCTTGTTGTAAAACTGCGTTCCTCCCTGGCCAGCCGGGGTTATATTCGTATTTCTCACTACCCCGTTTTCCCAAAAGCCTAAGTATAAACTATCTAAGGTATTAGCGCCTTTATTCGTAATTTTATAATTCAGAATTACAAAATAATCAGCAAAGTTCAGGTTCCAATTGTAAGACTCAAAATGTATATCTACCCCCAGTGGATTATCATGCCCGGCAATAAGCGTACGGGTTCCAGGCACAACTACATTTCTATCAGTAAAATCAGAAACAAAATCCTGATGAGAAACCGCCTTAGGGTTGTATAATTGACTGTTTACCAAAGAAGACCTCTCAATAAAAGGGGCATTAGGTTCAGATGTAAACTCAAAACCACTCTTACCTGGCTCATAGCCAGAGGCATCATCAATAGCGCCAGTACTAACTGCAACCTGTGCACCATTAATATAGGCCCCTATCCATAAACCACCCTGAAAAAGGTGTTCTTTACCAGAGCCTGCCGGATACTCGAATGATGACCATCCCAGCACATTAAAACTTCCGCGGAAGCCGTTACCTACAAGGCCAAGATTATTAATGGTAGTACGCACATTTGAGGCAGTGGTACGTTTCTCCCTGTCGGAGGCTTGTCCAAATACAGAAGAAGAAACTAAAAGGGGTAGAATTACGTAGAAGTAAAATTTTCTCATACGGGTGCAAATCTAACAAGATTAACGGATCGCTATATTAAGGGAATGTTATTTTTTGTTAACCGCTTGATTTTCAAAACATATTACAATTAGTTCTTGATAGAAGGAAAGGAAAGCCCTAAAATTGCACTTAATCCTGTACAATACCTTGATAATGACTAGTGTTACCAGATCAACTTTACCACTCTCTATCTTAAGCGGATAACTACTTTCCCTATGATATTATATCATATAGGCCTGTTACCCTTCTATATAACCCTGAAATTTAATACAATTCTCTGAAATCCTCACGCATCTAATTAAATAATTAATAATGAATGCTTTGTTATGATGCTGTTCTCTAAACTCTGCTTTTATCTTTTGTTATAGATACACCTTAACAAGCAAATTAATAGCGCCTCTTTTTACTTTTTACAAATGGCCTTATGGCTTACTAGAGATCTTCTACAAATTGCAGTCACCAATTTTAAAACTATGAGGCCATGTGGAGCGTTGTTAATTTGAACTTTCATACTTCATGTATAAATCAATCTGCCTACTTCTGTTTTTTTGCTTGCCTTTTTCCATTCCTGCTTTTTCACAGGCACAGCACATATTAAGCGGAACTGTACTTGAACAAGGCACTCAGGAGCCATTATTAGGTGCAAGTGTATATGTACCAACCCTTCAAAAAGGTACTGTTACAGATGGATCTGGCTCATTTAAAATCACACTTCCAGCAAACGACTCTATAACTGTTGTCATATCTTTTGTAGGCTTTTCCAGCCAACGCAAAACATTCTTTTTAGCTGGTAATCAAAACATAACAATAACGCTTGCCCCAGAAGTTTTAGAGGATGTTGTTGTTACAGGAAACCCATTACAGGAAAAATTAGCCAGCACGCAAATGAGCATGGAACGTATTTCTGCTATGGAAGTAAAACAACTACCTGCTCTGTTTGGAGAAACCGATATCATAAAGACTTTACAGCTTAAACCAGGAGTACAATCAGGAGGAGAAGGTACCAGTGGTTTGTATGTACGGGGAGGCGGCCCTGATCAAAACCTTGTATTACTTGACCAGGCCCTTATATATAACCCATCTCATTTATTCGGCTTTTTTAGTGTATTCAATACAGATGCCATTGAAGGTATTGACCTCTATAAGGGAGATTTCCCTGCACAATATGGAGGCAGGCTATCTTCAGTATTGGATGGAAGCTCACGCTCCGGCAACAAAGATCGCTTCTCTGCAACTGGTGGAATTGGCCTTATTTCATCCCGTCTTACTCTTGAAGGGCCAATACAAGCAGGCAAATCTTCTTTTATTCTATCGGGCCGCAGAACATATTTTGATGTATTTACCAGACAAATAAATAGCTACAGGGAGCCACGCAGAACCAATTACCGCCCTATACCCGATTATTATTTTTATGATATGAATGGTAAGCTATCATTTGACTTGAGTGAAAAAGATGAATTACTGATTAGTGGATATTATGGACGAGATGTATTTGGCTTTAGACGCAACAGGTTTAATGTTGACTTTTCATGGGGTAATGGTGCAGGCTCTGTTCAATGGCGCAGAAAGCTAGGAGCCAGGTCTGCAACTACTCTTACCTACAATTATTCTGATTACGATTATAGCATTAGCAATGAGCTTGGAGACTTGTCAGTAACACTTGGTTCTAAAATACAGGATCATACCTTAAGTTATAGTTTTGATTTTTTACCAAACCTGCGTCATGCCATTAAAACTGGTGTTTTGTATACTTATCATACATTTGGAGTCGGAAATCTGCAAGCAGCAAGCCGGGATGGCGAGTTTTCAATCAATGCAGGTTCTATACTCAATGGCAATCAATACGGTGTATACCTATCTGATAATTTTACTCTAAGCCCAGCCATTCAATTGGATGGCGGTATTCGGCTTAGTGGCTTTACTTATCTCAATCATAATTATTTTAACATTGAACCTAGGTTAGCAGCCCGGTACATGCTAAGCCAAAATACTTCCTTTAAAGCAAGTTATGCCAGAATGAGCCAATATGTTCATTTAGTAGCTAGCTCAGGGGCTACTTTACCTACTGATGTCTGGTTTCCAACTACAGACCGGGTACGCCCTCAGCTATCAGACCAGGTCGCAGCAGGGATGAGTACTTTACTTTTTGGTAAAAACTTCCTTTTAACTAATGAAGTTTATTATAAATGGTTACATAACCAGATAGATTTTAGGGATGGTGCCAACTTAATAGTCAATGATAACCTGGAAGATGAATTTGTGTTTGGGCGTGGTTGGAGCTATGGAAATGAAATTTACCTTGAAAAGCGACAAGGGCGTACTACAGGGTGGATTGGCTACACATTAGCCTGGACCTGGCGGCAGTTTGCTGAAATTAATGAGGGCCGCAAGTTCTTTCCTCGCTACGATCGCAGGCATGATATATCAGTAGTGGTAATGCACCAACTAAATAAAAGACTGACATTAACTGGTACCTGGGTATTTGGCTCTGGCAATGTAATTACCTTGCCAACAGAGCGTTTTTTTGTACAAGGCCCTCCTAATGCAATGGCTAATGCACCATCTTACAATGTAGCACCAGTTTTTACTGACCGAAGTAATTACAGGATGGTGCCCTATCACCGAATGGATTTAGGAGTAGTATGGAAATTAAATACACGTTGGGGTGATAGTGATATTACGTTCAGTGTTTATAATGCTTATAATAGGCTTAATCCTTTTTTTGTATACTTTGATACAGTAAGAGAAAATCCTGATGGTACAGGTAACATCACTGACTTCGTTGCAAGGCAAGTATCATTATTCCCTGTAATTCCCTCTGTTACTTATAATTTTAAGTTTTAGTCATGAAGTATGTTAAGCAATTTATTTATTTCGTGTGCATTAGCTCATTGGGATATGGTTTAAGCGCTTGCGATTTAGAAAAGGATATAGAAGTTAGTTTACCTTCTAGTGGCCCAAACCTGGTTGTAGAAAGTTATGTGGAATCTGGCAGGCCATTACAAGTATTGCTTACAGAAAGTAGTGGCTACTTTGCAGACCTTGAACCTAGGCTTGTTAATGATGCAGAGGTAACTGTATCTGTTAATGGCGATAAGGTTGTATTGGAGCAAGGTATTTATCTGGATCAAAGAAGCGGTAAGTTCTACAATTATGCTTCAAAGATAGCAAATTTATATCCTACAGGTACCGAATTAAGCTTAAGTATCAAGAGCAAAGATGGCAGAGAACTAAACGGCAAAACCAGCATTTTACCAATTGTACCTATTGATACAGCTAGTCAGTTTATCGTTTCTGACTCAACTGTTATTGCTAATGCCCTCTTTAAAGACAAAGTTGATGAGAAAAACTTTTATCGTATACAGATTATAAATATCAGTAGAAGAAGGCCTACCTCCACAGAGTTTGAGTTTACAGATGAATTATTCAATGGGCAACAAATTCCTATTCAAAGTAGGGTAAGAGGCTCAGTTGGTGATACACTTTCTATCCGATTGTTTCACATAGCAGAAGATTACTATAATTTTTTACAGTCTGTGCAAAGTGCCAGCAGTGCAAATGGTAACCCTTTCGCTCAGCCTGTAGTAATTCGTTCTACTGTTAATGGAGGTATTGGAGTCTTCACAAGCTTATCTTACGATACACGGCAAGTCATAATCCGTTAACCTGATAGCTGTATACTGCGCTTCACATTA
>FPIC01010552.1_pt1 | contig 64885 bp, 51 predicted proteins | sample 1504481 | NCBI WGS metagenome assembly FPIC01 (sample SAMEA4475357, study PRJEB15587) | soil metagenome | biome: Soil; feature: Field | place: India | collected 2015-03-11 | depth 0 m
ACTATGGCTCGGTATTTTGGGCAGTGTTATTATATTTCTTTTCCTTACTATACTTTACCTGGTGCGTAAGGAAAACCCCGGCTGGGAAAACTTTGAGATGCCTGGTATATTTTGGTTGAGTACTGTAAGTATTGTATTAAGTAGCCTGAGTCTTGCATGGGCCAACCGTTGTTTTGTGCAAGAACGATTTGTCAGGTACCGGTATTTGCTGGCTCTAACTTTTATATTGGGTATTATCTTTTGTATTAGCCAGGTAGTAGGCTGGAAGCATCTGCAAGAAACGGGTATTTTGATGGAACGAAGCGTATCGGCTTCTTTTATGTATATTTTCTCGGGTTTGCACCTGCTGCACCTTTTGGGTGGAGTGTTGGTATTGTTTTACGCCTTAACAGATGCTATTCGTAATGGCTCCTATATAGACTCGTATATACAAAGCCTCAATCCGGTAAAAATGGCCCGCCTTCGGTTGGTGTCTATTTACTGGCATTTTGTCGACTTCCTATGGATCTACCTGTTTGGATTCTTTTTGTATCATTACCGGTAATAATGCCAGTTAACAAATAAAAAAAGCCTTCCGGATTATATCTGGAAGGCTTTTGCTTTATGGTTAGTAGCTTAGATGATTACACAACGTTCGTTGATCAGGTCATCTTCTACAGTCTTAAACTTCACATCTTTTTTAACTGTGCCATCTGCATACCGAACAGTAACGCGCTCATTACGGTCTGCAACTTTATCTACGCGGCGTGGCGCTACTTTTTCAACCGTTTCCTGCTGCTGTTGGTTAACGGCCTGCTCGCTTTGCGAGTAACCACCTAACAGGGAGCCTGCGTCTGCTTTTTGCTCGCTTAGGCGAGGGGCAGGGCGCTGGATACGTGGAGGACGGGCCTCCTGAACCTGCTGTGGTTCTTCTACCGGCAGGTTAGCCTTAAATAGGAAGGTAATAGTTTCCTCGTTAAGCTTGCCAATAAAGCGTTTAAACAGCTCCAGCGATTCAAACTTATAGATCAAAAGCGGGTCTTTCTGTTCAAATACTGCATTCTGCACAGACTGCTTCAGGTCATCCATTTCGCGTAGGTGCTCTTTCCAGGCTTGGTCTATAAAACCAAGGGCTACAAACTTTTCCATTGAGTGGATCAGTTCCCTGCCATGGCTCTCTACTACCTTGCGTAACGGAGCTACTACCTGGGTCTGGCGCCTACCATCGGTAAATGGTACAACAATGTTTTCTACCATCTGGCCTCTTTCCTGATACACCTGCTCGAGTACGGGCAGGGTATGCTCTGCAATATTCATGTTTTTGTCAACATATTGCTGGTGTACATGTGTGTACAACTTATCAGTAAGAGCATCTACAGAGCCAGCGCCAAACTCCTGGTTAGAGAACGGAGCCTCTATACCAAAAACGCGGATCAGGTTCATAGACAGGTCATCGTAATCATTGGTTTGTTTTGAGTAACTAACCAGATCTTCACAGATGCTGTACAGCGCATTCATAATATCCAGCTCCAGGCGCTCTCCAAACAGGGCGTTACGTCTGCGGCGGTAAATTACTTCACGCTGAGAGTTCATAACGTCATCGTACTCAAGCAAGCGCTTACGAATGGCAAAGTTATTTTCTTCTACTTTTTTCTGCGCGCGCTCTATTGATTTGGTAATCATTGAGTGTTGAATCACTTCGCCTTCTTCAAGGCCCATACGGTCCATTAGCTTGGCAATACGATCAGAACCAAACAAGCGCATTAAGCTATCTTCTAACGATACAAAGAACTGGGTAGATCCCGGATCGCCCTGGCGGCCGGAACGGCCACGCAACTGCCTGTCTACACGGCGCGACTCATGGCGCTCTGTACCAATAATGGCCAGACCACCTGACGCTTTAGATTCTGGTGTAAGTTTAATATCGGTACCACGACCTGCCATGTTGGTAGCAATGGTAACTGTACCTGGCTTACCAGCCTCTGCTACAACCTCTGCCTCGCGCTGGTGGAACTTAGCGTTAAGTACCTGGTGCTTGATTTTACGCAGGGTAAGCATACGGCTCAATAGTTCAGAAATTTCTACAGAAGTAGTACCTACCAGTACCGGGCGGCCTTGTTCTGTAAGTTGCTGAATTTCGTCTGCTACGGCATTAAACTTTTCGCGAACGGTTTTATATACTTTATCTTCACGGTCCTGGCGCTGTATAGGCTTGTTGGTAGGTATTACTACTACATCCAGCTTATAAATTTCCCAGAACTCGCCAGCTTCTGTTTCTGCAGTACCCGTCATACCGGCCAGCTTATGATACATTCTGAAGTAATTCTGCAGAGTTACCGTAGCATAGGTTTGGGTAGCGTCTTCAATTTTTACGTTCTCTTTTGCTTCAATAGCCTGGTGCAAACCATCAGAGTAGCGGCGGCCTTCCATTACACGGCCAGTCTGCTCATCAACAATTTTCACCTTACCATCAACCAGAATATACTCTACATCTTTCTCAAAAAGAGCATATGCTTTCAGCAGTTGGTTTACCGTGTGGATACGCTGTGTTTTCTCAGTATAGTCTTTAATCAGCTGGTCTTTGCGACCTACCTTTTCTTCATCGCTTACAGTGGTATCTTTTTCAATACGCGTTATTTCAGTAGCAATATCGGGCATGATGAAGAAATTAGGATCCTCACCCTCGCCTGTAATAAAATCTAAGCCCTTGCTGGTAAGGTCTATCTGGTTGTTACGCTCATCAATCGTAAAATACAAGGGAGCATCTGCCTCTGGCATTAACTTGGAGTTGTCGGCCAGGTAAATGTTCTCTGTTTTCTGCATGATCTGGCGAATACCCGTTTCGCTGAGGTATTTAATAAGTGGCTTGTTTTTAGGCAAACCTCTATGAGCGCGGAACAAAGCCAGGCCACCTTCTTTTTCATTACCCTCAGCAATCTTCTTTTTTGCCTCGGCCAGGAAGTTGGTAACCACTTTACGTTGTGCTTCAACTATTTTGGCAATACGGGGCTTTAATATTTCAAACTCATGTACATCACCACGGGGTACGGGGCCAGAAATGATAAGAGGCGTACGGGCATCATCAATTAAAACGGAGTCAACCTCATCCACCATAGCATAGTGGTGCTTGCGCTGTACCAGCTCCTCGGGGTCGCGGGCCATGTTGTCGCGCAGGTAGTCAAAGCCAAACTCATTGTTGGTACCGTAGGTAATATCGGCCTGGTAGGCTTTGCGGCGTGCTTCAGAGTTGGGCTCGTGCTTGTCGATACAATCTACCCTCATGCCATGGAACTCAAATAGTGGAGCCATCCACTCAGAGTCACGCTTGGCCAGGTAGTCGTTTACAGTTACAATGTGTACACCTCTGCGGGCAAGGGCGTTAAGAAAGGCAGGGAAAGTAGCCACAAGAGTTTTACCTTCACCGGTAGCCATTTCGGCAATTTTACCCTGGTGCAGTACAACACCACCCATAATTTGTACATCGTAATGTAGCATATCCCAGGTTACCTCTGCACCGGCAGCCACCCATTTGTTGTGCCAAATAGCCTCGTTGCCAACAATCTCTACGTTAGGCTTGCGCACTGCCAGTTGGTGATCCCAGTCGGTAGCAGGCACACGAAGTTGTTTATTTTCTTTATAGCGGCGGGCAGTTTCTTTTACTACAGCAAAAGCATCGGGCAGTACTTCCATCAGCACTACTTCCAATTCTTTATTGCGGTCTTTTTCCAGCTTGTCTATCTGGTCAAAGATATCTTCTTTATCATTTACATCCAGTTCCGGATTGTCAGCTATACGCTTATGCAGGGAGGCGATCTGATCATCAATAGACTTTAAGTGCAGGTCTATCCTGTCTTTGATCTCCTGGGTCTTATTACGCAAAGCCTCATCGCTAATGCTCTGCAGTTGTTTATAGGCTTCGTTTACACGGGGTACAAAAGGAAGCAATTCCTTGATATCGCGGTCTGACTTTGTACCGAACAGTTTTGCCAGCCCTTTTGTAATAGCATCTAACATATATTCACTTATAAATAATGATTCACAAACAGGCCTTAAATTTAAAGGCTTTTTTATTTAAATACGAAAATTGCAATCAAATAGTGCAAAGAATACATGATTGCAATAGTAACGCCAGCCACTTAAAAGCTGCAATTATGTCAGGTAGCCTGTACACATTGGGAAAAACGCTGCTTTTGAGGCTGTAAACCGACCAGGATTTAGGCATTACACTAAGAAGGCACCTTCAAAAACCTGTTCGGCAGGGCCAATAAGATAAATATCAGTAAAACCTTTTGCTGTTTTATTAAAAGATACCTGCAGGTTACCTCCCAGGGTTTTGATCGCTATGGGGCTTTGTAATCCTTTTAGCGAAGCAGCCAGGGCTGCTGCTGTGACCCCGGTTCCGCAGGAATAAGTCTCATCTTCAACACCGCGCTCGTATGTTCTTACAAACAAATTATTGGGTGCTACAGTTTCGGCAAAATTAACATTTGTGCCCTCTGCTTTAAATGTATCGCTATAACGTATCTTTTTGCCGCGCTCATACACATCTACTTCATTTACATGTTCGCAAAATTCAACATAGTGCGGGGAGCCTGTATTTGTAAAATAATGATCGCTATGCGTTTCTACACCAGCAACATCTATCATTTTAAGATGCACAAGACCTTCGCTGATATGGGCTTCGTGCTCACCATCTATAGCCAGGAAACGGGTGGTGTTTTTTATTACTCCTAAAAAGGCAGCAAAAGCCACAATGCAGCGCCCTCCGTTACCACACATACTGCTTTGGCGCCCGTCTGCATTAAAGTACACCATTTCAAAGTCATATTCGGGGTGGTTTTGCAGCAAGATTAGCCCATCGGCTCCTATGCCAAAACGTCTGTCACAAAGTTTGTTGATCAGGGTAGTGTCAGTACTGTCAAAAAAAAGGCTACGGTTATCGATCATAATAAAATCGTTACCGGTGCCCTGGTATTTATAGAAAGTAATTTTCATGAAAGCGCCTGTTGGTTAATATCTTTTATAAATGCAAAGGTAAGGTCTTGCCGGTAAATGTTATCAGATTGATGGAAAATATGCTGGCAACTTATTGAATAGAGTGAAGGCAAAGCTGAAGTAAAAGGCGATAAGGCAGTACGCTATGGTTTTCTTATGGGCGGTATATTGTAAAATACACAATATAGTTCAATAGATTATTCTAATATCCTAAATACAAGTTCTCTCTTATTTCGTAAGTATGCTTTAAAATCGAAATCAAATTTTGTTTTTAATTATTTTGCAAAATAAAAGTTTGTTTTGTTCGGTTTGTATAGAACCATTTTTGTAATTTTTTTATTCGTTTTAAGCCACACAGTATGAGAAAAGAACTACTTCTGCTGCTTTTACTAGCATTTTGGTGCCGTACTGCCTCCGCGCAGTTGAGCTCTACTACCAGCAGCCTACTTGATCCCGTTACGAGCCCGGTTCTTGATGATGTAATCCGGTGTTACACTGTAGAGTACCAGGAATTCAGGAAGAAAAACAACCCTGCTTTGCCTTCTGCCGAGGATTTTGAGCAGGTAATGAGCAACCAGATAGAAGCTGCGCAGTCTGGGCAGGTAAACAATGGAATTTTAAAAGGCGTGCTGCAAATACCTGTAATTGTACACGTAGTACATTTTGGCGAGCCAGTAGGTACAGGTCCTAATATTGCTGCCGGACAGGTATACTCGCAAATTGAGGTTATGAATGAAGACTTCAGGAGAGCGCTTGGTACCCGCGGTTTTAATGACGACCCTCGCGGAGCCGATGTGCAAATTGAGTTTGTGCCTGCTTTGGTAGACCCTGATGGTAACCTGTTAAAGGAGCCGGGCATACACCGGTACAGAGGCCTGTTACCTGCTTATGTGTTAGAGGATATTGAAATACTGGTTAAGCCAGCAACTATATATGACCCTAACCGCTACCTTAACCTGTGGACGGTAAACTTTGCTGCCTTGCTACTAGGTTATGCACAGTTTCCAGACCCGGCCCATGGCCTTGCTTTTGGCGTAGGCTGTAATACCGGTGGAGCCACTACAGATGGTGTAGTGCAATTATATAGTGCTTTTGGATCGCGCGAAAAGTTTCCACAAGGCAATTACACAGCTAATTATGACCTGGGTAGAACAGTTACCCACGAGGTTGGCCATTGGCTGGGGCTGCGCCATATCTGGGGCGATGGAGGCTGCGGGGTTGATGACTATTGTGGCGATACACCCATGGCTGCAGCTTCTAACAGCGCCTGCCCTGTAGGAAAAGTGTCGTGCGGTAGTGTAGATATGGTAGAAAATTATATGGATTACACCTATGATGGTTGTATGAATATTTTTACCAAAGATCAGGCCCTGCGTATGCGCACCGTGCTTACTAAAAGTGCCCGCCGCAGAGAGTTGTTAAGCTCTACAGTACATTTACAGCCTGTTGCTCTTGATGCTGCCATTATTGACATAGTTTCGCCCCGGGGCCAGCGCTGCAACAGTAATATGCTGCCAGAGGTGCTGTTGCGCAACCTTGGCCAAAGCACGCTTACTTCTGTAACCATTAACTACCAGGTAGATGGTGGCCAGGTAAAGAGCTACCAGTGGAATGGCAGCTTAAAAACTGGCGATATAGAGCTTGTAACGCTGCCAGCCATTAGTGCCGGAGAAGGTAGCCATACCTTAACTGTATTTACTTCTGCACCTAATGGAGGTAGCGATGCGTATGCTTTTAATGATCGCTGGAGCGATGAGTTTATTATTTCAAACGAAGGTGAGCGCCTTGATTTTCTGGAAACCTTCGATAGCGGCCTGTACCCACCCAGCAACAAATGGCAGATCCAGAATCCTGACCGTTGCGAATCGTGGAGCCCCTACTCTACCATAAGCGGTGCAGATGGTAACCTTACCACAGCGGTGTACATGAACTTTTATAACTATCAAGCCAAAGGTACAACAGATGCACTTGTTTTACCACTTGTTAACCTCAATACTCCAGAAGATGCGAACCTGGAGTTTGATATAGCTTATGCCCCTAATGGTAGTGCGCTTGATAAGCTGGAGGTATACATTTCTGTAGATTGTGGTCTTAACTATAAGAAGATTTATGAAAAAGCTGGAAGTGCACTTGCTACCACCGCAGAGGTAAGTAATGCTTTTGTGCCATCCAGTGCCAGCCAATGGCGTAGAGAGGTAGTTAGCCTGAACAACTATCGCAGTAGCCAGGCGCTAATTAAGTTTGTAGCTACCAATGATGAAGGTAACAATCTCTTTATAGATAACATCTATGTAAGTGGTGCGTCTGAAGAGGCAGAGCCTGTACAGTTGAAGCGTTTTACTGCAACACAGGTAAGTGAGGGTATAGAACTTCAGTGGCTTACTGCATCAGAAGAAAATTACCTGCGTTTTGAGGTAGAGCGCTCTCAAGATGATAAAACTTACCAGATGCTTACATCAGTAGATGTGAAAAAGGGCACCTCTACAGGCGCTTCTTACAAAATTTTCGATACCGAGCCTTTGAGCGGTACCAGTTATTACAGGCTTAAAATAATTCGTAACCATGGCCTTAATGCGCTTTACAGCCAGGTAGTACAGGTGGGCTCTAAAAACGTACGCAAAAGCGCAGCGTTGGCAGGTAATGATGAGATAAGCTATGCTGTAAAAGGTGTATATCCAAACCCATCAAACGGAGTATTTGAGTTAGCCTATAAAGCCAACCAAAATGGCTCCGTGGAAGTACAGCTTGTTAACATGGTAGGACAAACACTTTACTCAAAAGTGGCTACAGCTAATGCAGGAGATAATATTTTGCAACTTACTGTGCCTGGGCTGGCCAGAGGGGTTTACTTTCTGCAATTGCATAGTGCAGATGGTATCATCAGAGAGAAAATAATTATTCAATAAGAGCTTACGCACAAGTGGAAAAGGAGACTGGGGTATAGCTTCAGTCTCCTTTTTTAATATAAACAATTAAATGTTGGTACATGTAATTAATAGATATGCATCATAAAAACTTTTATTAAAGAAGATTTTATGTTTATATTTAAAGCTATTAGTAAGATAACTGCTTAATAATGAAATGGTATGATATATGTTGCGTTAATAGGTATATGCTTACACGATATCAGTTTAACAGGCTAGCTGACCCGAAAAAGAAAGAGCTTCTGCAGAATGAAGCTTCCTTCATTGGCCATTTTCCTTTAGAAGAAGGAGAAGGGATGAAGCTTTTTGCGCTCGGGCAATTTTTTGTTGAAGTATGGATCAGTAGCGGGAAGATTGTTAAGTTTAAAACCTTTCAATCAAACCGTTCGCTAAGCAAGTATCTCCATTTTATTGATATTAGCGATATAGCCAAGCGCTCCTGATATAATTTTGTTTACATCTGGTTGTTTAGTAGTATGTTGATCCATTTTTAGTACAGACACAGGTTATAAACAGTTTTGCCCATAGCAGTTAATTAGTTAATACTACTGCAGCCACCAGGGTTAAAATAATATTTATTAGAAACCCAGTAACTAAGCTCCTTTTACCTTATATGCCGCAAGTTCCTTATCAAGGCGCTTGTTCCATTCTTCTTGTGCGGTATGGTTCAGGCCATGCTGTGTTTCTCCATCATACTGTTCCTGCAGGCGGTTCATTTCTCTGAACGACTCTATGTACTCGTGCTGTATAATGCTGTTATAATCTTCTATAGTAAGATGCTGAGGCTGTAATTTATGTTTAAAACGCTCGGCTACCAGTTTTACAATATCAAAATGACGCTGCTCATGATTTAGGCCATAACCATTACGGGCATTATCTCTTACCCACGATGATTCTTTAAGCATATACACCTTCATGGTAAGATTAATATGAATGATGCCGTCTTTAAGTTCACTTTTTCCCTCATAGGCAAAGCTGGGAAATACAGATGCAGCAAAGCGTCCCGGGCGGGGCGGGGCCTTAAAATCATCCCAGTTAAGGGTACGGTTTAGTGTATAAAATACAGTATCGTTAGGTAAGTTGAGGGTATGATCTGTAAAGGTAATTTTTAAACCGCGGGCCAGCACTTCGTTATGTGGTGCCTGTTGGTTTACCCAGGTATTTAGGTATTTAAGTGATGAAGATAAAGACTGCCGCAAAGCAGGCTCAACTCCACCCACCTGGTTGGCGGAACGGGTATAACGGGCTCCACCTTTGTAGGCTACCAGGTGCACTATTTCTCCATTACGATTATAATCAAATTCCATTTCTACTAGCACCCTGCCTTCAATGCGTCCTTTTTCTGCAGGAGTTTCAATTACGCGGCATTCTTTAATGCGAGCAATTACTGGGCGCAGGCGAGTGTTCTGAGGCAAGCTTTCCTTAATATACTGCTGTATGGCCTGCAGGCCACCTCCTTTTAAGTCAATGGCTTGTGTGGAGCCTGTTTGAGGGTTAGTAAGCAGCCATGCCACTGCAGATTTATCCTGCCGCTCATCCAGCACACTGGTAATATAAAATTCAGAAGGTGTAAAAGGTTGTGGCTCGCTACGAAGTACTATAGGCTCGTTTGTTGATGCAAGTGGAGTAGCTGCAGAGAACAAAAGTCCGATGCATAATACAGGCACAAAGAGCAATGCTTTTGTTGATGCCAGAACAGATTTCAGTAACGTATATAAAACCCGGATATGCATAATATAAAAAAATAGGCAGTCTTAAAAACAAGAAGAAGGTTTCTTCTGCAACGTAACCGGCTTTCAAATAAGTTCGTGCGCGCTTATTTGCAGCGCCTTATTAATAACAAGATAAGTATAAAATAATGTTTTACAGATTGGCTATTCTATAGGGCCTTCTATAGGTAGTCTCCTTATTTTAAAAATTAGTTGTATACTAGCTGTAAAATTCTGGCATTAGCCGGCTTATTATACCCTTTCTGCTCTTTTTGTTTATGAAAATCAAAATTGCCCCTTATAGTACTTTTGTAGTGCTGTTGTGCTTGTTGGCCCAATTAGGCTTTGCTCAAAAAATTGAACGTGATAAACTAGCCTCTAAAGAAGGTTTTATACCTTTTCTGCTGGATGAAGAAAAGGGTAAAATTTACCTGGATGTAAAACCCGGGCAGGAGTTTTTGTATGTAAGCTCCCTTGCAGCTGGTGTAGGCTCTAATGACATTGGCCTGGACAGAGGCCAGTTAGGCCAAACCCGGGTAGTTGAGTTTAGGAAAGCAGGAAACAAGCTCTTGTTGGTACACAAAAATTATGATTTCAGGGCCGAGAGTAATAATGCAGACGAGCGTAAATCTGTGCAGGATGCTTTTGCTGAGTCGGTATTATGGGGCTTTGAAATTGCAGAACAAAAAGGCAGCAGCTACCTGGTAGATGCTACGAATTTTTATCTACAGGATGTGCACCAGGTAGCCGAAAAGCTGGGTAATGCCAGGCAAGGAACCTACAAGCTTGATAATAGCCGTAGCGCCTTATATTTTCCGATGGTCAAAAATTTCCCTAAAAATACAGAGGTAGAAGCTACTATTACTGTAGTGGGTACTCCTGCAGGAAGCTACATTCGTTCAGTTACCCCAAGTCCCGAGGCGGTAACCGTGAGGCAGCGCCATTCATTTATTGAGTTGCCCGAGCCAGGATACAAGCCTCGCGAATTTGACCCTCGAGGAGGGTATTTTGGTATAAGTTTTATGGACTTTGCCACACCTATTGGCTCACCCATTACCAAGCGATACATTTCCCGCCATCGCTTGCAAAAGAAAGACCCCAATGCTGCTGTTTCTGAGCCGATAAAACCCATTGTGTATTACCTGGACCGTGGCGCTCCAGAGCCTATTCGCAGTGCCTTGTTGGAAGGAGGTAACTGGTGGGCACAGGCTTTTGAGGCAGCTGGTTTTAAAAATGCATATCGTGTAGAGTTATTGCCCGAAGGAGCAGACCCAATGGATGTGCGCTATAATGTAATACAGTGGGTGCACCGCTCTACACGAGGCTGGTCGTATGGTGCCTCGGTACGCGACCCACGCACGGGCGAAATTATTAAGGGCCATGTTACCCTAGGCTCATTAAGAGTACGGCAAGATTACCTGATTGCCGAAGGCTTGTTGCAGCCTTATAAAGAGGGCAAGCCTGCGGATAAACGTATGGAAGAAATGGCCTTGGCACGCCTCCGGCAGCTTTCGGCTCATGAAATTGGCCACACCTTAGGTATAGCGCATAGCTATGCAGCATCTCCTAAAAATAAAGCTTCAGTTATGGACTATCCTTATCCCCAAATAGAAATGGACAGGCAAGGCAACATTGACCTTAACAAGGCTTATGATGATAAAATAGGCGAGTGGGATAAGTGGGCCATTCGTTTCGGTTATGAACAATTCCCTGAAGGAACAGACGAGAAGAAAGCGCTCAATAAGTTACTTGAAGATACCTATGGCCAGGGCTATGAATTTATTTCGGATGTAGATGCACGGTCGCCTTCGGGTAGCCATCCTGCTGCGCACCTATGGGATAATGGAGAAGATGCAGCCAAGGAGTTAAACAGGTTGATGGAAATACGCAGAACAAAACTGCAAACTTTTGGATTAAACGCTATTCAAGAGGGCACGCCTGTGGCTATGCTCGAAGAAGCCCTTGTGCCTTTGTACATGATGCACCGCTACCAGGTAGAAGCTGCTGCTAAGCTGTTGGGCGGAGTGCAGTATAACTACCAGGTGAAAGGAGATAACCAGCCTCAGCAAAAGGTAGTTGATAAAAACATACAGAAAAGGGCTTTGCATTCCTTGCTCCGTACCTTATCGGCAGAAGAATTAACCCTACCGGAAAATATTGTAGCCTTAATGCCGCCCCGGCCTATGGGATACAGCAGGAGCAGAGAAACATTTGGATCACGTAGTGGTCTCAACTTTGATCCTGTAGCTGGTGCAGAAGCAGCTGCAATAACAACCCTACAGTTTTTATTAGACCCTGCCCGGGCAAACCGCATGATACAACAGCACTACCAGAATGCCGGCCAACTGGGGTATAGTCAGATGCTCGATACCTTACTTATGAACACTGTTTATATGAAGTTGCCAGAAAAGGAACAGCGCGAGGTTAAAATGCTCGTAGATCGGTTGGTACTTGAGCAGTTAATGCAGGTTGCTAAAGATAAATCGGCCTCTTATACTGTGCGGGCAGTAGCTCATCAAAAACTTGTAAAAGCATCAAGGCGCAGTACCTGGTGGGGGAAGCATGTAAAGAAATCAGGTGATAAAGTTTCGGTAGCCCATCATGCTTATCTGCGCAATATGCTTAAAAAGTATCGCAATACACCTTTGGAAATTGAAGTAAACAGGCCGGTAGCGATTCCGGATGGTGCTCCAATAGGACAGGGTGAGCTATTTATAGGCTGCGAACATTAACCCCTGCTATTTTATATATAATTTGCTAACTTTATAAAACATCCTGATACATACGTTTTATGAAAAAGATATCCCTGATATTGCTACTGTGGTTTGCCATGGTATCGGCTGGTTTTAGCCAGCAGGCTAATACACCACAAGATTATCTCAACAAAGAGTTTCATAAAGACAGAAGGGAGCAGCTACGCAAAAAGCTACCTCCTAATTCTGTAGCAGTAGTGTTTGCGGCCCCGGTGCGTAACCGGGCCAACGATGTAGATTTTCATTACCACCAGGATCCGGACTTCTATTACCTTACCGGCTACCAGGAGCCCAACGCTGTGCTTTTGCTGTTTTCTGATGACCAGGCCGATAGCAAGGGTACTTACAATGAAGTAATTTATGTACAGGGCAGAAATGAAAGAGATGAGCAATGGAATGGCCGCCGTTTAGGACCTAAAGGGGTTCAGGAGCAGCTTGGTTTTAGCCGTGTATATGAAAACACAGCTTTTAAAGATGCAGAAATGCAATTCTCTAAGTTCTCTAAAGTGCTTTTCTTTGACTTTAAAAACGATATCCGTGATGTACGCTCCGAAACAGGTGACCTGTATGATTTGGTAAAGCAATTCAGGCAAAAAGCACAGGTGCCGGCAGACTTTAGTCCGCAAAAAGCAAGGGTGTATGAAAGAATCAAAACACACGCGCCCGAAGAACGCGAAGCAGTAGTTAAGTGGGTTGATAATATGGCCAGGTACTATCCTGAGCTTAAAGAGGATACCTATATTACTCAATTTATGCAAGCGGCCTCGCAGCAGGCTACTGTTTCTGCAAAGGAAAAAAGAAAAATAAAAGGAGCTATTGAGCCTCCTGCCAGCAATCTGGATGCCCTCATGCTGGGTGGGTTTATGGGCGATTTGCGCGAAATCAAAACCAAAGAAGAAATAGCACTGCTTCGTAAAGCAGTTGCTATTTCGGGCATAGGGCAGGCAGAAGTAATGAAAGCCATGCACCCTAATATGTCTGAGGCAGAGATACAAGGCATACATGAGTTTGTTTTCAAGAAATATGGTGCTGAATACGAAGGGTATCCTAGTATAGTGGGTGCTGGCCATAATGGATGTGTATTGCATTATGTTACCAACAACAAGCTAAAAGTAGGTAACGATCTTGTATTAATGGACCTGGGTGCTGAGTACAGGGGGTATACAGCTGATGTTACCCGTACTATACCGGCCAACGGAAAGTTTACCAAAGAGCAGAAAGCCATTTATGATTTGGTGTATGCTGCCCAGGAAGAAGCTTTCAAAATCTGTAAGCCAGGTGAGTCTATTCAAAAAACCACTGCTATTTGCAGAGAGGTGGCAGCCAAAGGTTTGCTGGAGCTTGGTATTATTAAAGATGTAAACGAAGTAGGCCGCTACTTTCCGCATGGCGTATCGCACCATATAGGGCTGGATGTGCATGACCGTGGCAATTACAAGACTTTTGAAGAAAACATGGTGCTTACCGTAGAGCCGGGCATTTACATACCCGAAAACAGCCCCTGCGATAAAAAGTGGTGGGGCATAGGGGTGCGTATTGAAGATGACATCCTGATTACCAAAGATGGTTACGAGCTTCTTTCTAACCAGGCGCCCCGCAAATCTGAAGAAATTGAAAAGCTGATGGAGCAAAACAGTGTGCTTAACCAATTTGTATTGCCAGAGCTAAAGTAGTAAGGCAGTTAAGTAAAACAAAGAGGGAGGCTCTATAGCAGAGCCTCCCTCTTTGTTTTACTTAACTGCTTCCCGCTCAGGCATTTTGTGCCGGTCAGAGTGTTTTACATAGGGCCTTATGATAAGGCGTGTGCCTCTGTCATACGTAAAGTAGTTCCATATCCAGTTGGCAAGTACTACCGCCTTAGCCCTAAAGCCCACGATAGACATAAGGTGTACAAACATCCACACAAACCAGGCAAACAAACCCTGAAATTTAATGCCACTTGGTAAGTCTACTACAGCGCGGTTACGACCAATAGTAGCCATAGAGCCCTTGTCGTTGTATTTAAAAGGCTTCATATCTTTACCTTGTATATAGTTAACCAGGTTTTTACTTAAAAGCTTACCTTGTTGTATAGCTACAGGTGCTACCATAGGGTGGCCCTGTGGAAACTCATTGGTAGCCATGGCAGCAATATCACCTATCGCAAAAATATTATTATAACCTTCTACACGGTTAAACTCATCAACTTTTATGCGGCTATTTCGGGTGGCAACAGATGGGTTAAGGCCCTCAATAAGATTGCCTATTACACCTGCGGCCCAAATAACAGTTTGGGCAGGCATTTTTTCTCCTGTGCTTAGGGTTACCACCTCACCATCATAATCTTTTACTACTGTATTGAGTAAAACATCTACCCCGAAGTTACGCACATAATCCAGTGCTTTACGGCTCGATTGCTCTGACATGGTACCTAACAGCTTTGGAGAACCCTCAACCAGGTAAATTTTCATTTTACTGAAGTCAAGTTCCGGGTAATCTTTAGGTAGCACATGGGCCCGCAGCTCACCAAAGGCACCAGACAGCTCAACCCCGGTGGGACCGCCTCCAACAATTACAAAAGTCATGAGACCTTTTTTCTCCTGCTCATTATTAATAAGAACTGCTTTCTCAAAATTTTGCAGAATATGGCTTCTTAAATCAAGTGCATGAGGCACCTGCTTTAGCGGAAAGGCTTTGTTATAAAGCTCTTTGTTGCCAAAAAAGTTAGTGCGCGAGCCGTTGGCAATTACCAGGTAATCATAGCGCAGGCGCCCTATAGAGGTTTCTATCATGTTGCTCTCCGGGCTGATCTGGTCTACGGTACCCAGCCGGAAAAAAAACTCGTTTTCATCATGGTCATCAAAAAGCTTGCGTAAAGGTCCGGCAATAGAATCTGGCTCTAGTCCGGCAGTAGCTACCTGGTACAGCAAGGGCTGAAATGTATGGTAGTTATTACGGTCAAACATTACAATCTGCAGCCCTTTGCCTTTTAGCCGTTTGGCCAGCTCAATACCGCCAAAGCCTCCGCCTATAATAACTACGCGGGGTTTACCATTGTCGGGAATGCTGATAAGAAGGTTTTCGGGAAGGGAAGAGCCATTATGATTTTGCATAACAATAGCTTAAGGTATAGGTTAAAAACACTACCATGCTGGCAGTAAGATAAAGGATTTTGCCAGGCTCAAGGGGCTATCCGGCTCCAAAAGCAGTGGCAATGTACAATGCTTTTACCTTCTATTATACCACCTGTAGCAGTTAATTGATACAAGAAATAAAAAATAAAGCCTGCTTATTTTTGTGTAAGCAGGCTCTGAAAGTTAAACGTAGTTTTAATGCTGTTATAAAGTGCTGTGCTATGCCGTTTTACGGGCGCGGTAATAAAGTACAGAGCTGTTGTGTGGCTTAAGTACTTCTTTTGCCAGGCGGGCAATATCTTGTGTATTTACAGCCTGTATACGTACGCTCTCGCGGTTAGGTAAGTCAGGGTCGCCCAGTACAGCCCCATAGGCCAGGTTCATAGCACGGTTCAGTAGTTCCATTTCGCCAAATACAACTGTAGATTCTGCCTGGTTTTTAACCTTCATCAGCTCCTGCTCATCCGCTCCATTGTCTATTAGTTTCTGTATTTCTTCATCCAGGGCTGCTTCGGCATCTTCCAGGCTTATGCCTTCATTCAGCTTACCTTCTATTACCAATAAGCCTGGTTCAGCAGAGCCTGTCATGTAGGCACCTATAGAGTTAAACAGCTTTTTGCCTTTTACCAACTGGTTGTATAAGCGTGATGATTTGCCTCTGCCCAGAATATCACTGAGCAAATCGCAAGCGTAATAATCATCGTGCATACGGCCGGGCACATGAAATACCTTATATAGGGCATCGAGGGGTACCTCGCGCTCCAGGCTTAATGTGCGCTTTTCTGTTTGTACAGGCTCCTGAGGCAGGTTACGCTGGTAAGCTTCACCGGCGGGGATAGGCCCAAACCATTTTTGAGAGAGCTCTCTGGCTTTTTCAAGGCTTACGTTGCCACCTATTACCATAACCGCATTATTAGGGCGATAGTATTTATAGAAAAAGTCTTTTACGTCTTCCAGCTTGGCATCAGCAATATGGCTTATTTCTTTGCCAATAGTAGGCCAGCGGTAAGGATGTTTTTTATAAGCCAGCGGGCGTAGGTGTAACCACACATCACCATAAGGCTGGTTAAGGTAGCGCTGGTTAAACTCCTCTATTACTACTTTTTGTTGTACTTCCAGCACCTTAGGGCTAAATGAAAGGCTTAGCATACGGTCCGATTCCAGCCAGAAAGCAGTTTCAATGTTATCGGCAGGCAGGGTAATATAATAGTTAGTAATATCAGGAGAGGTAAAAGCATTATTTTCACCACCTACTTTTTGTAGCGGCTCATCATATGACTCAATGTTTTGAGAGCCGCCAAACATAAGGTGCTCAAAAAGGTGCGCAAAGCCAGTCTGGGTTTCTTTTTCATCGCGCGAGCCTACATTGTATAATATATTTAATACAGCCATGGGAGTAGTTTTGTCTTCATGGACGTATACCTGCAGGCCGTTATCTAGTGTAAAGTGTTCGTAATGGATCATCCGGCAAAATAGACAAAGGGTTTTTCTTTTACAAAGAACGCACTAAGTGCTTAATTGTTGAGTGCCTGCTGTTCACTCTTTTTTGCGGTGGCTTAACAGCCACTCGTATATTTCGGGGTTTTGGTAGGTGCGGGTCCAGGAGTCGTGGTAAAGATCCGGGTAAATGGTAAGTTTTGGTTTCCCTCCGGCCTTTTGGATAGCATCTATCATGTCAACAGTAAAAAAGAGAGGTACCACTGTATCTTTTGCGCCATGAAATGCCCACACTGGCATATTAACCAGGGCGCTTCCCCGGGTAGTGTCGCCTCCTCCGCATATGGGAATGATGGCAGCAAATTTTTCTGGGTACTCTATGGCCCAGTGCCAGGTTCCAAAACCTCCCATGCTCAAACCTGTAAGGTATACCCGCTCTGGATCATACTTTACTTGTTTTAATACCTCCTCCAGCCATTGGTTGAGCAAGTGTATTTCCCACGAAACGGTAGCAGGGCATTGTGGGTAAGCTACTACAAACGGGAAGTTTTTCTGGCTTTCTGCATAAGGAGGCAAGCCATGCTTACGCACACGGTTAAGATCGTTTCCCCGCTCACCAGCGCCATGCAAAAAAAGAATAAGAGGCCATTTCTGGTCGGGGTCCTGTCCGTAAGTGTCAGGAAAGTGAATATGAAAAGGGTATACTGCCATGTTGTAATAGTTTGGTTGTAATATAGTTACGGGTAGAGGCAGCTTGTGAAGAAAAGGAAATCAAAAATATGTTGTAAATAATACAAAAATAGATACTGACCGTTCTTAAAAAGTAAAACGCTGCTGCAAGGTGAGCAACAGCGTTTTTAATTTAAATTAGAAAAAACCACTAAACTAAAAGCCTGTATTTATACAAGCAGTTTAGCCTGGTAATAGAAAGGTTAAAAAATACGCACTGCCTGTGTAGGCAGTGCGTTCAAAGCCTTGATATTCTTATTTATTGTTGCCTGGTTTTACTCTAATTTCTCCACAGGCCACTGGTAGAGTAACATCATAGGTGCCGTTTACGGTAAGCCCATGTATTACAATTACATTATTTTGCATAGGCTTGAGATAGGTGGTCATATCAAGCGTTTGCATATATTTGATCATCCCATCTGGTGCGTTAGAGAACGGAGCCAGGTCAAGCAGAATAGGGCCGTAAAATGGTAAGCCTTCAGCCAGCTCTACAATGCCATCACCGTTGGTATCGGCACTCATATCTGGGCATTTTGCTTTTTTGTTGTTTTCTTTAAAGCCATGGATATGCTGAATGTGTAATTTGTTCATTTCCAGGCCGCTTGCATTTAAGTGTACACTTACTTTGTCGCCTTCTACCCGGATGGTGGCCATACCACTTACACCAGAGTTATTGAGCGGCATTAATTGCACTTCGTATTCTTTGGTTTGGTTAAGCGCCCGCATGTCCATGCTGCTGTTTACTGAAGCTGCCTCGCCTGTATGCAGCTGTGGGTCTATTTGCGGCTCGGGTTGCGCTTGGTTCATATCGCAGGCATTAAGAGTTAAAGCCATCATTACAGCGGCTGCAAAAGCGGTGGTTTTTGTTTTTAATAAAGATTTCATGGGTTTTAGGTTTGTTGATTGTAATTATTTAAAAATGAGCAGCCTAAATGTTTTATGGGTAAAAAATAACCTTCAAGCTGGCATACTTACGAATGCTTTAGTGTGCCTGGATTTTGGCACCATAGAAAAAAGTTCATTTTTTTTTGTAAAACTGCTTTTGAACAGAGATAAGGCCTTATATTAATTTTAACTCATTAAATTAAAGCTGTATAAAAAGCTAAGTTTTTAAATATATTGTAAATTGCCCGACCACTAGTACCCTTATTTCTGTGAAAAAACTATCTTTTACCATTGGGCTTATGCTGGCTGCCAGCGTAACCTGGGCGCAGTCTGCCGCCCTGAAGCAAATTTCCAACTATACTGATAAGGATTATCCTGCCCTGGATAAGCTATATAAGCACCTGCACCAGAACCCGGAGCTTTCTTTACAGGAAGAAAAAACAGCCGCTACTATGGCCGCAGAACTTAAAGCATTAGGCTTTGAGGTACAGGAAAAAATTGGAGGGCATGGTATTGTAGGTGTATTAAAAAACGGCAAGGGGCCTACAGTGCTTATCCGCACCGACATGGATGCTTTGCCATTGGAAGAAAAAACAGGATTGCCCTATGCCAGCAAAGCTAAAGGAGTAAACGCAGCCGGAAACGAAGTGAGTATTATGCATGCTTGTGGGCACGATATCCATATGACAGTGTTTGTAGGTACAGCCCGTGCCTTGGTAAATATCCGCAACCAATGGAAAGGCACCCTGGTGATGGTGGGCCAACCAGCCGAGGAAAATGGATTTGGTGCAGACATGATGTTTAAAGCTGGCCTGTACGACAGAATACCAACACCCGACTATGCCATTGCCCTGCACGATAATTCATTTTTACCTGCCGGTACCATTGGCTACCGCGAAGGGGCCCTTATGGCCAGTGTAGATATGATGGATATTACAGTGTTTGGACAGGGCGGGCATGGCGCTGCCCCCCATACTACTATAGACCCTGTAGTGCTCAGTGCACAGATGGTACTGGCTTTTCAAACAATTGTGAGTCGCCAACTCAACCCCGTAGACCCCGCTGTAGTTACCGTAGGATCAATACATGGAGGGACCGTGCACAATATTATTCCCGATCAGGTTAAAATGCAGCTCACCCTGCGTTCTTATACACCGGAGGTGCGTGAGCAAACCGTTGCTGCAATACGAAGAATAAGCCGTAATACTGCTCTTGCAGCAGGCTTGCCAGAAGATAAAATACCAACCATAAGCATACGCGACCCGCAAACACCCGCTACCATAAATGATCCGGCCCTAACCCGTAGGCTAATAGGGGTATTGCGTAAAAACCTGGGAGAGGCAAATGTAGTAGAAGTGCCACTAAACATGGTGGGAGAAGATTTTAGCCGTTTTGGAATGCAGGAAAAAAAGGTGCCTATTTGTATGATCTGGCTGGGGGCGGCAGATCCTGCCAAGGTAAAAGCAGCAGAAGCCTCCGGTGAGTCTCTGCCCTCATTGCACTCGCCTTTTTTTGCACCTTTGCCAGAGCCTACCATCAAAACAGGGGTTAAAGCTATGAGTGCTGCAGCACTGGAGCTTTTTGCCAGGTAGTGCTTAAATGAAAAGGCTCTAGTGGCATTTGATACTTTAAAAATTCAAAATACATTAACTTGCAGGCAGCAGTTGGGTTGAGGCATAAACAGCCAATAAGCCAGCCATACTAAAAGAGGTAAAAACAACTTTTTATATATGAGTATATCAAAACCCACCACCGATATTTCTATACAGTTTAACCGCAAAGAATACTCAGACGATACTTTATTAACCCTGTACCGGTCTTTGCTGAAGCCCCGCATGATTGAAGAGAAAATGCTGATCCTACTTCGTCAGGGTAAAGTAAGTAAGTGGTTTTCAGGAATAGGGCAGGAAGCTATTTCGGTAGGCCTTACCTGTGCATTGCATCCAGATGAGTATATTTTACCCCTGCACCGTAACCTGGGGGTGTTTACCAGCCGGCAAATGCCCTTGGATCGCCTTTTTGCCCAGTTCCAGGGAAAGCGGCTGGGTTACTCAAAAGGGCGCGACCGTTCCTTTCATTTCGGGGCTAAGGAGCACCACATAGTAGGCATGATCTCTCACCTGGGCCCACAAATGGCAGTAGCCGATGGCATAGCCCTGGCCGATAAGTTAAAAGAAGCCCAAAAGGTTACAGCCGTATTTAGTGGCGATGGCGGTAGTAGCGAAGGCGACTTTCATGAGGCTATTAACGTTGCAGCCGTTTGGGACCTGCCTGTTATTTTTGTAGTAGAAAACAATGGATACGGACTTTCAACACCTAGTAGCGAGCAGTTCAGGTTTAAACAATTTATAGATAAAGGGCCTGGATATGGGATAGAGGCTTACCAGGTAGATGGTAACAATGTGCTCGAAGTATTTGATACTATCCGCAGGGTGGCTACAGAACTTCGCCAAAAGCCCAGGCCGGTGCTTATTGAGGCTATAACCTTCCGTATGCGCGGACACGAAGAGGCCTCTGGCACCAAGTATGTGCCCCAGGAGCTGTTTGAACAGTGGTCTGTAAAAGACCCGGTTGTAAATTACGAAAATTACCTACTGGCTGAAGAAGTGCTTACCGAAAGCCTGGTAGAACAGATTCGTAGCGAAATTAAGCAGGAAATTGAGCATGGACTGGAGGTTGCCTTTGCTGAGCCTATGCCAGTTGCAGATGCCAACGAGGAACTTAGCGATATGTATGCGCCCTACCAGCAATTGGTTGTAGCGCCCAAAGGCAAAGACAGTAGCGAGAAAAAATATATCAATGCCATAACAGATGCCCTTGCGCAAAGCCTTGAAAAGTTTCCCCAATTGGTGCTTATGGGGCAGGACATTGCTGAGTATGGAGGTGCCTTTAAAGTAACCGAAGGCTTTGTTGATCGTTTTGGGCGTGCTCGCATCCGTAACACACCTCTTTGCGAATCTGCTATTATAGGCGTAGGCTTGGGCATGTCTATAAAAGATCAGAAATCGGTTATAGAAATGCAGTTTGCTGATTTTGTAACGTGCGGCTTTAACCAGATTGTAAATAACCTGGCAAAATCACATTACCGCTGGGGGCAGCATGCCGATGTAGTGGTACGCATGCCTACAGGTGCAGGAGTAGCAGCCGGGCCATTTCACTCACAATCTAATGAAGCCTGGTTTTTCCATACACCAGGTTTAAAAATAGTTTATCCATCCAGCCCATACGATGCAAAAGGCTTGTTAAATGCAGCCATTGAAGACCCTAACCCGGTACTCTTTTTCGAGCATAAAGCCATGTATCGTTCTATCTCGGGGCCTGTGCCTAACGATTATTATACGCTGCCTATTGGTAAAGCTGCGCTAGACCAGGAGGGGGAAGAGCTTTCTATTATTACTTATGGCATGGGTGTGCATTGGGCGCGGGAAATAAGCCGCGAGTTGCCCGACCATAGCATAGAAATACTTGATTTACGCTCGCTGTTGCCCTGGGATAAAGAAGCTGTAGAAGCTACAGTAAAGAAAACAGGCCGGGTATTGGTACTACACGAAGATTGCCTGACCGGCGGTATAGGAGCAGAAATAGCTGCCTGGATAGCAGAGCACTGTTTCCGTTACCTGGATGCACCAGTAATGCGCCTAGCAAGTCTGGATACTGCGGTGCCCTTTTCGCCCCCTTTGGAACAGTGCTTTTTACCCCGCCAGCGCTTAAAAGCAAAGGTAGAAGAGTTGCTGGCGTTTTAGCACTCTATCTACTAACATATAGTACCCTGCCAAAGCCCTTTCTGCTGGCTTTGGCAGGATTTTATAAAAACTTGCCCCACGCCGTGGCAAGTAAAGTCTTAGCTATGTTTACAATACCTTTGCAATGTTAGGGATGGTTTAATACCAGCAAGTATCATTGCAAATAACTGCTAACTGTAAGAAAATCATTACTTTGTTCATTATCTTACCTGCTGCTTCTTTATATTTTTAGATTGCTGTATTTTAACTAATTTCGCTTTTTCTTTTGCATGCCTGTAGGGCACTATAAAGGGTTTTATCAATCATACAAATCAGCAGCAATTTAAAGTGAGCTTCTCAGAAATTATCAAAGACATACGCTTTTGGATCATTTTGTTTTTTGTGATCAGGCTGTATGGCATTACCAACGCACCCTTAGAAGTTGAGCATAACTGGCGACAGACCACTGTTGCTATGGCTGCCCGGAATTACCTGGAGGTAGACAACAATGTATTATACCCCCGGATTGATATTGCAGGAGAAAAAACCGGCATAACAGGCATGGAGTTTCCCTTGCTTAATTATATGATGTATGCCGTATCAGAGGTTTTTGGTTACCAGCATTGGTATGGCAGGCTGATCAATCTGATTTTTTCAAGTATAGGGCTCTGGTTTTTCTTTAAGCTGGTCAGGAAATATTTTACGGAGCAAGAGGCATTTTATGCTACCATCATCCTGATAGCTTCCATATGGTTCCAGTTTTCAAGGAAGATAATGCCCGATACATTTTCCATGTCATTGATTATTGCCAGTATCTACTACGGTAGCAACTATTTAGAAGCAATGCAGGGCAGGCGTAAATGGGTACACCTTATTGCTTATTTTGTGCTGTTTGTAGCAGGAACCCTGGCAAAGTTGCCATCCGCTTTTCTTATGGTAGTAATGGCATTTTTTGTACTCGACAGGCGCATTGATCTAAAGCCAAAAGTTGTTTTATCGGCCGTTACAGGCATAGGCTTAATTCCGGTGGTGCTCTGGTATTACTATTGGGTGCCACAGTTAGTGAGTACCTACGGGTTCTGGCATTTTTTTATGGGAAAGAGCATAGGGCAAGGCTTTAGTGAGATTATAGAGCACTTCCCTCAAACCCTGCAGCGCTTTTATGATACTGCATTAAAATTTGTAGGTTTTGCTATGTTTTTGTTTGGCTTAGCATACGCTATTAAAAAGGGGGATAAGAAAGTGGTGTTCTTGTTTCTTTTAACCTTTGCAAGCTTTTGTGCAATTATTGTAAAATCGGGTTTTACATTTCCGCACCATAACTACTACATCGTTCCCTTTGTGCCGGTAATGGCTTTAGTAGCGGGCTATGGTTTAGCTAAAGTGCCCAATGCTAAGTTTGCCTCGGTAATCTTGTTTGTTATAGTAGCAGAAGGGATAGCCAATCAACAACACGACTTCAGGATCAGGGAAGAAGACAAGTTCCTGATGACTATAGAACAAGAGCTTGATAAAGTATCTGACAGAAATGACTTGATCCTGATCAACAGCGGAGAGTACCCAACCTCCATGTACTTTACACACCGCAAGGGCTGGGTAGAATACAACGAGAAGGTTAGTGATGTAAATTACGTTTCTGAGCTGAAGGCTAAGGGCTTGAAATACATGCTGATCATGAAGAAAAGATTTGGAACAGAAATCGAGCTGCAGAAATATGAAATTGTGCAGGACAACGAAAACTATCGTTTATATAAGCTGTAGATTGTTTCTTGTGGAGATCTAAGCGCAGTGCTTATGTATATGAATATATAAGCACTTATTATTTTCCGTCTGTTGTAAAAATCAAGTAATACCCTGAAAGGAAATATTTAGCCTCTAAAAATTAGAAATGTAAGATAATTTGAGTATTCAAAGATTAAATAGAGTAGCTTGTTTATATTATTCAGTAAATTTGTCGTTACTTATATCCAAACTATACATTGGAGAATATCTTAAAGTTAGGGGCCTATAAAACGCATGAAAAGTAAAATACAAACAGGGCGTTGGTTTTATAGCTGGAGCAGTAAGCCTGTTTTACTGTGCTTGTTGTTAATGTTTGTGGTAGCTGGCTTATCTTCTTGTGCATCAAGCAGAGCAATTAACTGTCCAGATACAAGTAGCGCCCAGATTATTGGTGTTGATAAAAACGGCAGAGCCACCCGCGAAAGCAAAAAGTCCCGCAAAACAAAAGATGGGCTACTTAAAAAAAATAAAAGTCAGAAAAAAGCCCGCAGGTAAGCCAGCCTGGTTAATACTTATGCTCGCAGATGCCCTTAAAGCCTATGAAATTTTTTAGTTTTTTTCTTTCTACTTATACTCCCTTTTTCTGGAATAAGGGCCGCTTATTGCTGTTAGTTGGCTTGCTTGGGTTTATGGCTGTCGCACAACCTGCCCAGGCGCAACGTAAAAAGCGAGAGGTAAGCTCAAGTGATGAAACTGTATATGAAAGAGTACCAAAGCGTTTTTTTAAAAGGGGAAAAGAAAAAAACAGGGAACTTAACAGCGGTGACCAGGTAGAGCGGAAAGTTAGCCGTGGCGAACGCACTTACGCCCGCCGCAAAAGCCGCCAGGTGGCCAGGGCCGAAAAGCGCATGCAGCGTAAGAGCATGAAGGAGCGGGATACCCCCCAAAACAAAAGCCGCGAAATTATAGACTCTGATAAGCAGCAGGTGCGTATTTCGCGCAGGCAACTGGGGGCACCCCAGGAAAAAAACAGAGAACTTAACAGTGGTGAGCAGATTACCCGTAAGCTTACACGTGGCGAGCGTACTTATGCCCGTCGCAAAAGCCAGCAGATAGCCGATAACGATAAAAATATGCAAAGGCTTACTATGGATAAGAAAGATCGCGCTCAAAACAAAAGCCGCGAAATTTCAGATTCAGATAAGCAGCAAATAAGATTATCGCGTAAGGACCTTAACCGCGAAGAGCGTAAGAGCAATGAAATAGCCAACTCTAACAAAGGGATGACAAGGAAATCGCGCCGCGACCTACGTAGTGAGGAAATGGCCAGCAAAGAAATGACTAGCTCTGACAAGGGCATGACAAGGCTTAGCCGCAGGGAACAGCGTAGAGAGGAGTTGGCCAGTAAAAATATGAATACCTCTGATAAAGGTATGATCAAGCTTTCGCGCAGGGCACAACGTAGAGAAGAGCTGGCAAGTAAGAAAATGAATACCGATGACAAGGGCATGACCAGGTTATCGCGCAGAGAACGCAGAAGTGAAGAGCTAACCAGCAAGGAAATGGCCAGTTCTACCAAGGGCATGAGCCGGCTGTCGCGCAGAGATTTAAACAGGGAGGAGCGCAAGAGTAGCGAAATGAACAATAGCCGCCCGGGCTATGCCAGTACAAGAGAAGAACGTAATGCAAGGGTGCGCCGTTTTTTCAGACCTAAAGATTACCTACCGGTAACGCCAGAGGAGAAAACAGCCCTTGCTCGCGAAAATTCTAAAAAGGCCTTTGAGTACCAAGGTGATATTGTGCTACGCAAGCGCGATGCCAACATGCACCCCAGTGCCGAGCACCTCAATGCTAAAGCAAAAGGTTCTGCCAAAAAGAAAGAACGTTACCGCCAGCGCATGCTCCGCAAGTCGCGCAGAGACTCAAAAGAAAACATGCCCCGGTTTTTACGTAAGAAGGAAAAGAAGCCTAAGTATGATAATGTAGAAAAAGGGCTTTGGAACGATTAAATATTGACCTTACATGAACTGGATATCATTAAACCAAGCAGAAGCACTGGAGCAAATTAAAGACGAATCGCAGGAAAAGCCTGTGTTGATCTTTAAACACAGTACCCGCTGCTCTATAAGTGCAACCGCTCTTAATCGCCTGGAAAGATCCTGGAAAGACAATGAAATGAGCGAAGTAAAACCATATTTTCTTGACCTGATCAGGTACAGACCTGTATCGCAGCAAGTAGCCGAAGAGTTTAGCATAAAGCATGAATCGCCTCAGGTACTTCTTATCCATAAAGGAGAGGCCGTATACCATGCCTCGCACATGGATATTTCGTATGCCGATCTAAAAGATCAACTGGCCGAACTATCTGCATAAGTATCATAAATTAAAAAGATAAGGCAGGGTTTGCAAGGAGAACTTGTAAGCCCTGCCTTTTTTATATACTTTGGCGGGCACAGCCGTATATGTACCGTATGAACTACCATATATCCTATAATAACCCCCACAGCCATTATATAGATATTGAGCTGCATATAGAGAACCATGCCCATGATGAACTCTTTTTGCAGCTGCCTGCCTGGCGGCCCGGTCGTTATGAACTAGCCCACTATGCTAAAAACATACTGCGCTTTGATGTAAGTACTCCAGATGGAAAAGCCTTGTTAAGTCACAAAGTTAGTAAAGACCGCTGGCGTGTGGAAACAGGCCATACTGCTTCTATAATAGTTAGGTATAACTATTATGCGTACCAAATGGATGCCGGAGCCTCTTACCTGGATGAGCACCAGCTATACCTTAATTTTATAAATTGCCTGGTATATGCAGAAGGCCGGATGGAGGAAACCTGCCAGGTACGCCTGCAGCTACCAGATACTTATCGGATTGCCTGTGGCTTAAAACAGGTAGAGCACCATACGCTGCAAGCCAGAGACTATTATCAACTGGTTGATAGCCCTATGATTGCCAGCGCAACGTTACAGCACCTGGCTTACCAGGTACATAACAGCACCTTTCATATATGGTTGCAGGATGTGGCAGGTATAGATACCCACAAATGGATTGAGCCATTCAGAGCCTTTACTAAAGCACAAATCGAAATGTTTGGCAGCTTTCCGGAGCCCGACTACCATTTCCTGTTCCAGATTTTGCCCTACAGGCATTACCATGGCGTAGAGCACCAGAACTCCACCGTTATAACCCTGGGTCCAGACTACAAAATTGAAACCCAGGCTATGTTCAATGACCTGATGGGCATAAGCTCGCATGAGTTGTTCCATACCTGGAATGTGATACGGATACGGCCGGCAGAAATGCTGCCCTACAACTTTACTGGCGAAAACTACTTTCGGACAGGTTTTGTAGCCGAAGGGCTTACCACTTATTATGGAGATCTGTTCCTGGCTCGGGCCGGGGTATACAGCCGGGAGCAGTACCTGGAGGAAATCAATAAACTACTGAAAAGGCACTTCGATAATCCAGGCCGGCTAAATATGTCGGTAGCCGACTCGTCTTACGACCTTTGGTTGGATGGCTATGTGCCTGGCATACCAGGCCGTAAAGTATCTATATACAACGAGGGAGCCATTGCTGCCTTATTGCTGGACCTGGAGCTACGCAGAAGCAGCCATAATGTCCGTTCGCTGGATGATGTAATGCGTTTGCTTTGGCAGCGCCATGGTGTAGAAATGAAAGGATATACCTATGATGACTACCGCAATATTGTAGAAGAAGTAGCAGGTGCAGATATGGCTCTTTATTTTGAAGAGTGTATAGAAGGCCATATTGATTTACTCCCAAGGCTCGAACAAGCTCTGAGTTATGTAGGCCTTAGCCTCACCCGGCAGGAGGCGCGCGCTCCTCTGGAAAGTTTACTAGGCTGCAGATGTATTTTAAAAGATGGCAAAACAATGGTAGATAGCCTGGCCCCAGGTTCGCCTGCTATAGCCATGCTAAGCAAAGGCGATGAGCTGGTAGCCCTGGCAGGCCGCCGGGTAGAAGCTAATGCAGATGAGTTGTTCTTCTTCTATCTCAATACAACCCCTGCAGAAGCTGTTACGGTACATGTTTTTAGAGATAACCGCCTTACAGAAGTGCTGCTGCCCCTGGGACATGAGCGATACTTTGTACAATACCTGGTAGCGGCTTGGCCTGAAGCAGATAAAGAGCACTTAACCAACCAGCGTTTATGGCTGGGCCAATACTAATGGTTTTTAACTCTAAAGCAGCTGCCTGCATAATTGTAATGGCAGTTGTTTTTTACTATTGATGACTTTATTAAGGAACAACTGAAGAAGGCACAATAAGTCTGAAGCCTACACTGTGTACATTTTCTATGCTAAGGCTGGAGTCGGGCTTTAAAATTTTGCGGAGGCGAGAAATAAATACGTCCAGGCTGCGACCCATAAAATAATCGTCATTACCCCAGAGCTTAAGGAGGAGAGCCTCTCGTTTTACTACCTGGTTAGGGCTGCCAGAAAGTAGATGCAGTAAATCTGCCTCGCGCTGGGTAAGGTCTATGCTTTTGCCATTTTGCCTTAGCACCAGGTTAGCATAATCAAACTCAAACCGCCCTAACTGTACAGCTGTTGGTGTGCTGGTTGCGGTATGGCCAATGCTACGTCTTTTTAAAAAAATATCAATTTTAAGCAACAGTTCTTCTATACTAAAGGGCTTTACCAGGTAGTCGTCTGCGCCAAGCCTTAGGCCTTTTAGCCTGTCTTCTTTAAGTGATCGGGCAGAAAGAAACAAAATAGGAACCGCTGCATTACGACTGCGTATGGCTTCGGCCAGTGCAAAGCCATCCATTTCGGGCAGCATAATATCCAGTATACAAATATCAAAAGGCTCTTTGCAAAAGGCTTGTAGTGCCTGCTGGCCGTCCGGATACTGGCTTACGTTATAGCCGTTCATTTCCAGGCTGTCTTTGGTTAAAAAGCCTAATGTGTCATCATCTTCTGCATATAAAATACGGGCTTTCATGATACATGTGGGCTTAGGATAGAAGGTGCTGATAAAGCTGGAGTATGCTTAAAAATAGCATTAGAAACAGGCATATAAACAAAAACAGTTGTGCCAAGACCCGGCTGGCTTTGCAGCTCCAGTTTCCAGCCATGTTTGCGGCAAATACTGTTTACATAATATAAGCCTAAACCAAAGCCTTTGGTAGCACTGGTTGTAGACCGGGGTACTCTGTAAAACTTTTTAAATATCTTTTTAAGGTGTAAAGCCTCTATACCAATACCCTTATCGCTTATGCTTAATACAGCCTCGTGGCCTTGCTGGTTTAAAGTAACGCTAATTTCGGGGTGGGAAGAACTGTATTTGATAGCATTATCGAGCAGATTGGTTACCAGATTGGTAAAGTGCATCTCATCTGCCTCAATAATAACCGGAGCAGCAGGCACATTAAACCGAAGGCTGCCTTTATTACTTTGCTTTAACTGGTAGAGGGTAATTATACTTTGCAGGGTTTCGCCAGCATTAACTTTTTTGGGGTTAAGGGCATAGGCTGTATTGTCCAGGCTGGCCGAAAGTAGTATGCTCTCTACTAATTGGTTGAGCCGCGCACCTTGTTCGCTGATAATAGCATTGTATTTACTTAGGCGTGGATGCGAGGCAATAAGAGCCTCGTTTTTAAAATAATCGCTGGCCAGTCGTATTGAAGCCAGTGGGGTTTTAAACTCGTGGGTTATATTGTCTACAAAATCTTTTTGTACTTCTGATAGCCTTTTTTGATTAAGGATAACACTTATGGCATATACAAAAAATGAGATAGCCAGTACTGTTACTGCTAAAAAGCCAATCCAAACATCGAAAGCGGAAGCCAGGTAGCTAAAGTGACTGGGAAAGCGCACCACAAAATAGTACGCCATGTCTTTCTGCAGGGGCCAGTGCGCCAAAGGCGTATCGTTTAATTCGGCTCCTGCAGAGCCTATAAATTTGCCGTAAACTAATTGCTCAGTAGTGCAGTCATAAATACCGTATTCAAAAGCAGCAAAAATCTTATACTTTTCAAACTCGCTTTTCAGGTAATACTCCAGGGCGCAACTGTCTATCCTGTCGTTTACATTAACCACATAATAGTCTGAAGAGAGTTGGGTAATAGGGTTTTGGTTGGGCAGGGCACTGTTATAATCCGGCCTTATTTTGCGCAGCACCTCCAGTAAGGCAATCTGGGTAGTCTGGCTAAATTTACGCTCCTCCTGGTCAAATGCTATTTTAAACCAATACAGCTGCATAGCCAGTATACCTATAATAGACAAGCCACCCAGCAATACCACTATTTTAACCGTTCTGTTTTTCATTAATCAAACATAAGAAAAGAATTTCTTTAAAAGATAACGTTAACATTTCATTAACACATATTGGGGCTTCCTTAACAAGGCGCAATAGAGAAGGTGCCTACATTTGTATCTCCTTGCAAGGCATATAGTGTTGTTAACCTTAAGATAGTATTATGATGCAAAAATGGATAATTGCCGTAGCCTGTGCTGTTTCGGTAAGTGCGCTAAGCTCATTTACAGGAGTGGCAACAGAAGCCTCTTGTTATGTAGCTGGAAAAATAATGGCAGCCAAAGCCATGTGGCTTAAAACAGAAAACGATTTTGGGCAGATTCCCCAGAATAAGCCCGTAACTGCTGAGTTTACTTTTACTAATACAGGCGAAGAAGTACTTATAATATCGCAGGTAAAAACATCATGTGGTTGCACAGTAGCTGAGTACCCCCAAGAAGCACTTAAGCCAGGAGAAAGCGGTAAAATTAAAGCACAGTACAATGCTGCTACCCTGGGCAGCTTCTATAAAACCATACAAGTGGTTTGTAATACCGAAGAGGGCAACAAGACCCTGGCTATAAAAGGCGAAGTGGTGCCCGATTGCTAAGTAAAGAAATGCGTTTGTTTTATGAACACACCTTCTGTTTAAGCAGGTGTGTTTTTATTTTTGTGTACTTTTGGGCTTGCCAACAACGTAGGGAATGAGGGGGGCGGCACCTATTGTTTAAATTTACGTAGCAGTATCTATGGAATTATACTTCAGAAAATCGGGCGAGGGCGCACCTCTTATCATTCTTCACGGCTTGTTTGGCTCTTCAGACAACTGGATGTCTATTGCTAAAGTGCTATCAGAACAGTATACCGTATACCTGCCCGACCAACGCAATCACGGCCAGTCTGGCGATAACGATGTGTTTGATTATGACTCGATGGCCGAAGACCTGAAAGCCTTTATTAAGCAGCACAGCATAGAAAATCCTTTTATTATTGGCCACTCGATGGGTGGTAAGGTATCTATGACCTTTGCCTCGCGCTACCCGGAGCTTTTGCGCAAGCTGGTAGTAGTAGATATTGCGCCTAAGCAGTATTCGCTGCACCATGATACAATACTGGAGGGCCTCCAGGCAGTAGATATTAATAACCTGAAAAGCCGCGGAGAGGCTGACAAGCAGTTGGCTGCCTATGTACCTGAGTTGGGAGTAAGGCAATTTCTGCTTAAAAATATGTACCGTACCGAAGAGGGCGGTTATGCCTGGCGAATTAACCTGCCTGTTATTAGCAGGGACATTGCCAATATTGTACAGGGGTTACCCGATAATGCCCGATATGAAGGCGATACGCTGTTTATACGTGGCAGAAACTCTAATTATATTCGTGATACGGATGAGGATCTACTGCGCAGCCACTTCCCGAATATGCAGTTAGTAACTATTGAAAATGCAGGCCACTGGGTGCATGCCGAGCAGCCCCAGGAGTTTACAGAGCATATTCTGCGGTTTCTGGAAAAATAGTTTAACTAAACCGCCTTATCAGGTAAAGGATAAGCGATATAAGAATGCTGAGTAGTATACTGGTACCCAAAGGGAAGTAAAACGAAAAGTTTTCGCGCTTTATGGCTATATCTCCTGGCATTCTGCCCAAAAAGGGCAGCCGGTTGGAAAAGTAAAAGCCTAGCCCTACCAATATAAGAACTATGCCGGCCACAATAATCATTTTGCCTATTTGCTGATTTGGCATCTTTCCAGGTAATTTGTTGATGTTTAAGTAGTATTAGCTTTAGTACTTATGATACTACACTAAAGATTCGTTATTTATATATTATACTCAGTTATGTCTGCTACAACCTCATCTTCTAAAGGAACCCTTTTTCTTATTCCGTCGGTATTGGCGCCCGATACAGAAGATAAGGTTATCACACCGCAAATACGAGAAGTACTCAGTAAAACACAATATTACCTGGTAGAGAATGTACGTACTGCCCGCCGCTTTATCAGTTCCCTTAAAACAGGGCAGGTTATAGAGCAGCTTACATTTTTTGAACTCGATAAGAACACGCCCCAGGCTGTGCTGGAAAAAAACTTCTGGCCTTTATTAAAAGGACACGATGTTGGGGTTATTTCTGAAGCGGGTTGCCCGGGTGTGGCCGATCCTGGCGCTGCAGCTGTTGCACTGGCTCATCGCAAAGGCATACAGGTGGTACCCCTGGTAGGGCCTTCTTCAATTCTGCTGGCTCTAATGGGCTCCGGTTTTAGCGGGCAATCTTTTGTGTTTCATGGCTATTTGCCTATTGATAAGGCAGCCCGTGGCAAAGCTATTAAGGCTATGGAAAAAGATGCAATGCAAAAAAAGCAAACCCAGATTTTTATGGAAACACCCTTCCGCAACGATACGGTGCTTGCCGATTTATTGCAAACCTGCCACCCCGATACGCAACTTTGTATTGCAGCTAATGTATCGGGAGAAGGTGAATTTATAAAAACCAGAACCGTAAAAGACTGGAAACAGCATATTCCTAAACTTCATAAAATACCCGTTATTTTTCTGATTTATATTACTAATTAAAGACGGTGGTAACTTTACTGCGCCTGATTACCAGCAAGGCATATTATTCTTTATGAGAGGCATTATTTCTTTTTATTGTAAATAAACCTAACTTTGGCCTCTCAAATACAATCGCTATATACAATGCCTTATCTATTTACTTCTGAGTCCGTTTCTGAAGGACATCCTGATAAAATTGCTGACCAAATCTCTGATGCCATCCTGGATGCTATGCTGGCACAGGACCCGGATTCCAGGGTAGCCTGCGAAACGCTGGTAACTACTGGTCTGGTGGTAGTAGCCGGAGAGGTTACCACTAAGGCTTATGTTGATATTCACGAGGTAATCCGTAAAACGATCAATAATATTGGCTACAATAAAGCTGAGCTTCAGTTTGAGGCAGCTTCTTGTGGTATTATCAACTCTTTGCATAGCCAGTCGCCTGATATTGCCCAGGGGGTAGATGAAGGTGATAATAAAGAGCAAGGTGCCGGTGATCAGGGTATGATGTTCGGTTACGCCAATAAAGAAACCAGCGAGTATATGCCAATGGCATTGGCCTTCTCGCACCGTCTGGTAAAGGAACTGGCTAAAATCCGCAAAGAAGAAAGCCATTTAATGCCTTACCTGCGCCCTGATGCCAAAGCCCAGGTTACAATTAAGTATGACGATAACCACCAGCCCATAGCCGTAGATGCCATTGTGGTATCTACGCAGCATGATGACTGGGTAAAACCTGATTTTTCTGCACATAGCAATGATGACAGGGGTCGTGCCTCTGCTGTACGTGCTGCAGACGATAAAATGCTGGCTAAGATCAAGGAAGATGTAATCAATATCGTGATTCCAAGGGTTATACCAGCTGCGCTTTTAAATAGTGAAACCAAGTACTTTATTAACCCTACCGGTAAATTCGTTATTGGTGGCCCTCATGGTGATTCTGGTCTTACAGGCCGTAAAATCATTGTAGATACCTATGGTGGCAGGGGTGCTCATGGCGGTGGCGCATTTTCTGGAAAAGACTCTTCTAAAGTAGATCGTAGTGCAGCTTATGCAGCTCGCCATATTGCCAAAAATATGGTAGCAGCCGGCATTGCCGATGAAATGCTGGTACAGGTAGCCTATGCTATTGGTGTAGCTGCCCCGGTATCATTAACTGTTAATACATACGGTACTGCTAAAGTTGGCCTTACAGATGGGCAAATTGCCGAGAAAGTACTTTCTATCTTTGATATGAAGCCTAAGTCAATTGTAGATCGTTTTGGACTTAAAAACCCGATTTTTTCAGATACTGCAGCTTATGGCCATATGGGCAGAGAGCCATATAGTAAAAAAGTAGAGTTAAACTACGTTCGCGTAGTAGAAGATAAAGACGCTGGTACTAAAGAAGAAACCAGGACCCGCGAGGTAAAAGAGCTTGAGTTCTTTACCTGGGAGAAGCTGGACCATGTTGAAAAAGTAAAGCAGGCGTTTGGCTTATAACAGCTCTTTGAGCTATTTAGCCGCTTCAAATATAAAGCCTTTGGTTATTAAATTAACCAAAGGCTTTTTTGTTAACTTATTGTTAAGGCTCTATTACCCCCATATTAAATAAAACAAGCCTGCACGGATAAGTGACTTTAAAATTAGAGTATGGGCTAATTGTAGTTTAGCTTTGTAGATAAACTCTTTTGTTTATCGTTTAATGAGTCAAAACTTTCTGCAGACATTAGCAGAACGGTCCAAGTATGTATTAAGGCCTGTTCTTTTCCTTATCATTTTAATGGTGTTTTTTATAGCCATTGAAATGACAGGTGCTGCTATAAAGTTATTGAATGAAGAAGTGGCCCGAAGTTTTATAAGTGCTACCTCCAATCCTTTTATCGGGCTCTTTATTGGCCTTCTTTCTACGGTTATACTGCAAAGCAGCTCGGTAAGCACTTCAATGATTGTGGCTATAGTGGCCTCTGGTACAGTAAGCCTCCAAAGCGCAGTACCTATGATAATGGGTGCCAATATTGGTACTACAGTTACAAGTACCATTGTATCAATCGGTCATATTGCCAACCGGAACCGTTTTCGTAAAGCATTCTCAGCGGGTACCACACATGATGTATTTAATATACTGGTTACGGCCATTCTTTTTCCACTAGAATATTATTTTGGAGTACTCTCCGGAATTGCTTCTGTGATATTATCATATATACCAGGCTTTAATAACACAGGCGGCAGTACACCTAACCTGTTTACTTTAACCATACGCGAGCTGGCTTATACTACTGCTAACTTCTTTAGTGGTTATCCAATAGCGGTGTTGTTACTGGCTGGCGTGTTGCTTTTTGGCTCCTTGCATTTGCTTACCCTGCTGGTAAGGCAGGTATTGATCGGGCCTTCGCAAAAGCGTTTTGATGAGTTTGTATTCGGTAATACGCTTAAATCTTTTGCCTGGGGTACTTCCTTAACAGCAGCCTTGCAGTCTAGCACGGTAATTACATCATTAACTGTACCGCTGGTGGCATCTGGTAAAGTACAGCTACAAAAGATCTTTCCTTTTATTGTAGGGGCTAATGTGGGTACTACCATAACAGCTATGCTGGCAGCTGCCTATAAATCTGACGCTGCAGTAAGCCTGGCTCTAACACATGTTTTGTTCAATGTTATAGGTGCTCTTATCTTTTTGCCTTTTCCTTTAATAAGGCAAATACCTGTTCGTATTGCTACTGCACTTGGCAATGCAACCATACACAGCCGCTCTATTAGCTTTATGTACATGGTAGCTACATTTTTCCTGGTGCCTTTTGTGCTTATCTATTTAACAGAGCAAAGAGACCTGGCAGATAAAGATGCTCCTGCTGAAAAAGCAAAGATAGAGCAGTTTTATAAACGCTTAAAAGCAGAGCAAATCAAAAAAAATCATAGTGTGTATTAATATCCTGAAATATTCAATGTAGAATTTAAACACCCTGCAAGGCTTTAGCTTTCAGGGTGTTTTTGTTATTGAAGGCTGTATACTACAAAAAAAAGCAACCACCTCTATGTTAGGGATGGCTGCTTAGGGTTTGTTTGTTTGTTTGTCGCTAAAGTATACTTGATTATCTGGCCAGAAGCTGTTCTTCCTGGGTTATGACAGGGGTTTCATATACAGATTCATCATGCTGGCTAATATCCAGGCCAAGGTCTTCGTTTTCAATACTAACCCGCATTGGGATAATTACTTCGGTAAACTTATAAATAAGCAGAGAGCCACCGAAGGTAAAAATCGATACAATAGCAAGGGCCAATAAATGCATAACAAAAAGTTCTGTTGACCCTGTGGTTACAAGACCTCCTTCTTTTGCAAAAACTGCTGTAGCCAGCATACCTACTATACCACCTACACCATGGCAGGGAAATACATCAAGGGTATCGTCCAGGCTGGAGCGCGATTTCCAATGCACTGCAAAGTTGCTAACAGCACTGGCTAATACGCCTATAAAAATACTCGGGCCATAGTCTACAAAACCTGCTGCAGGGGTAATAGCAACAAGGCCAACTACAGCGCCAATGCAGGCACCTAAAGCAGAAGGTTTACGGCCATTGAAAGCATCCAGCAAAATCCAGGTAAGCATAGCAGCAGCAGAGGCCATATTGGTGGTAATAAAAGCATCAACAGCTAAGCCGGAGGCCTCCAGGGCCGAGCCTGCATTAAAGCCGAACCAGCCAAACCAAAGCATGCCTGTACCTAAGAGTACAAAAGGTATATTACTGGCAGGCTGTAACAGATTTTCTTTATGTGCCTTGCGCCTGCCTAATACCAATGCGCCTGCCAGGGCTGCAAAGCCAGCAGAAATATGTACTACCGTTCCTCCTGCAAAATCGAGTACTCCCCATTTATACAGGAAGCCTTCCGGGTGCCAGGTCCAATGGGCCAATGGGCAGTAAATAAGAAGGCTGAACAAGCACATAAACACAACATAGCTCCAGAAGCGCACCCGCTCAGCAAAGGAGCCGGTAATAAGCGCAGGGGTAATAATGGCAAACTTAAGTTGAAAAGCTGCAAATAGCGCAAAAGGAATAGAAGTAGCTATCACAGGGTGAGGGGCAGAGCCTACTCCGTCAAACAGAAAAAAAGTAGTTGGGTTGCCTATAACACCTCCTATACTATCACCAAAGGCAAGGCTAAATCCTACAACATACCACAGAACACTAATAACACCTAAGGCTACAAAGCTTTGCAGTAGGGTAGAAATAATATTTTTAGGATTTACCATTCCTCCATAGAAAAACGACAGACCGGGTGTCATTAATAATACGAGAGCTGTAGCAGTAAGCATCCAGGCCAGGTTGCCACTATCAACAACTCCGCTTTCCATTACTGGGTGTGAAGCCGGGTAAAACGCTGCCCAAATGCTTATTAAAAGCAGTATAGATAAGGCAGTTGCGCTGTAACGTCTGAGTTTGCTCTTTTTCATAATGCAATAATTTTAGTGGCGAAGCTAATAGACAAAAATTTCAATTACAAATATGTTAAACAATTTGTTGTTTAATTATATTTAATTCAAAGTTATGATTAAAAATTTACTAAAATATTAAATTAAAAATATTTTTTGATCATAATTAAATAAATATCTAAAAATTAAAACAAAGTTTGCCTCCAGGAGTGTTATGGTAAGTAGCGGTATGTTTTTTGAGAGCATCTAAAGAAAGGGTTGTATATTTGGGCTTAGGGTTGCTGAGCCTGCTTGTATAGGCTTTTTGCTATGGCAATACCTGCTATTTATCAATTCTTATCATGAAAAAATCGATTGTCGCTTTTCTACTGTTTATACTGGCTTTTACGGTGCAGGCGCAAATGGTGCAGGCTCCCCAATGGAAGCATACAGCATCTAAAACTGCAGTTAAAGCAGGAGAAGAGATTGAGCTTATCTTTACTGCCCAGATACAACCTAACTGGTATATGTACTCATCGGACTTTGATCCGGACCTTGGGCCTATTGTAACTACCTTTAAATTTTTGCCGCATTCCAGTTATCAGCTGGTAGGAAAAATCAAGCCTGTTGGAGCTAAAAAGAAGTATGATGACCTTTGGGAAGGAGAGTATACTTACTTTACTGGCAAGGCGGAGTTTAGGCAAAAAGTTAAGATACTGCAGGCTAACCCGCGTATTGAGGGTACTTATGATTACCAGGTTTGCTCTGATGTAGATGGCCGTTGCGTGAGCTTTGAGGGAGACTTTAAGTTTAATAACATACAGGTGGCGGCTGCACAAGCAGAACCTACAGCACCCCAAACAACTGAGCAAACCGCAGTAACAGATGCAAATACCGCAGAAAACCAGACTTCTGCACAAGAAAATGCTGTAGCGCCTACTCAGCCAGATGCACAGCCAAGGACTGGGGCTTCGCGGGAGCCACTTAGCAGGGAAGATTTAGGTACCTTAGAGCCGGTAGGCTTACAGAACATGAATTTCTGGGAGGCTTTTCTGATTGCTTTTGCCACTGGTCTGGCTGCTTTAATTACTCCTTGTGTATTTCCAATGATTCCTATGACGGTAACCTTCTTTACTAAAAGAAGCCCTTCCAGGGCAGTAGGGATACAAAGGGCTTTAATTTATGGCTTGTCTATTATTGCTATTTATACCCTGGCAGGTACCTTGGTGGCCTGGCTTTTTGGAGCAGAATTCAATAACTTTATAAGCACACACTGGATACCCAACGTGCTGTTTTTTCTCATTTTCCTGGTGTTTGGAATGTCTTTCCTGGGGATGTTTGAGATTGTATTACCCAGTAGCTTGGTCAATAAGGTAGATGCCCAGTCAGAGAGGGGTGGCCTTATGGGTATTTTCTTTATGGCTTTTACATTGGTGCTGGTGTCATTTTCATGTACAGGCCCTATCGTAGGCTCAGTACTGGTAAAAGCTGCAGGTGGCGAGTGGCAAATGCCTATAGTGGTAATGTTTGGCTTCTCGTTAGCTTTTGCATTGCCTTTTATGTTGTTTGCTATTTTTCCATCGTGGTTAAGCAACCTGCCTAAATCCGGAGGATGGCTTAATTCTGTTAAGGTAGTACTTGGCTTTCTGGAGTTGGCGCTTGCCTTTAAGTTTTTAAGTATCGCAGACCAGGCTTATCACTGGGGGCTTTTAGACAGGGAGGTATACCTGGCTATCTGGATCGTTATTTTTTCTTTACTGGGCTTTTACCTGCTGGGTAAAATTAAAATGCCTCATGACGATGAGATGCACTACATACCTGTGCCACGGGTTATGCTGGCTATTATTACTTTCAGTTTTGTGGTTTACCTTGTACCAGGACTATTTGGGGCGCCTTTAAAGGCCCTTTCAGGGTATTTACCTCCCCATTCTACTCTTGATTTTGACCTGGCAACAACAGGCAAAAGCAATGCAAATGTTGCTTTAACCTCTGCAGATCCTGCCAACCTTTGCGAACCTCCCCGCCATAATTTCCTGCACCTGCCTCATGGCCTGCAAGGGTATTTTGATTATAACCAGGCTTTGGAGTGTTCTCGCAGGCTTAATAAACCTGTTTTTATCGATTTTACGGGCCATGGTTGTGTAAATTGCCGCGAAATGGAAGCTAATGTTTGGTCGCATCCGGAGGTGTTAAAGCGCCTGCAAAACGATTTTATAGTTGTAGCCCTTTATGTAGATGATAAAACAGAGCTTCCTGAAAGCGAGTGGTATGTATCTTCTTACGACCAGCGTACTAAAAAGACTATCGGCAAGCAAAATGCTGATTTGCAGATTAGCCGCTACAATAACAACGCACAGCCTTATTACCTGGTAGTGGATGCTGAAGGCAGGCCAATGGTACAGCCAGTTGCCTATGTAGGGGTACAGGAGTTTATTAACTTCCTGGATGCCGGGAAAGCTGCCTTCGAGCAAAGGGCACAGGTGCCAACGCAGGCTGCCTTACTATCTGAAGGCACTGGAGCTCAAAAAGATTAATGATGTGTTAAACAAAGCAACCTTGTTATGGCCGCTATGCTTTTACAAGATGCTGATCAGAATAGAAGTATAATAAAAAAGGACCTGCATTACTTTGCAGGTCCTTTTTTATTGAGTTTCAAACTATCTTATTTCAAAAGCTGGTATACAATAAAGCTTGATATGTAGGCAAGGCCTGTCATGTATATAAGCTGCAGCATAGGCCACTTCCAGCCTTTGGTTTCGCGGTATACTACAGCCAGGGTGCTCATGCACTGCATAGCAAATGCATAAAATACGAGCAGTGAGAAGGCAACAGCTGGTGTATACACCTTTTGGCCGGTATGTGGGTGTACCTCTTCGCGTAAAAGGGTTTTAATGGTGCTGTCATCTTCTGAGTGGCTGCCAATACTGTAGATAGTAGCCATAGTACCTATAAACACTTCGCGTGCAGCAAAAGAAGTGATAAGTGCAATGCCAATTTTCCAATCGAAGCCAAGAGGGCGAATTGCGGGCTCAATGGATTTGCCAAAATGCCCGGCATACGAGTGTTCAAGCCGGCGCGATGCAATCAGGTTTTCCAGTTCCTGCTCTTCAATGGTTTGGGTAGCATATTGCTCACGTACATGTTCTTCGGCCTGCTGCATAGAGTCGCCAGGGCCATACGAGGCCAGTACCCATAAAATAACAGAAATAGCCATAATTACCTTGCCTGCCTCAAATACAAAAGTCTTTACTTTCTCATAAATAGTGTAGCTAATACTGCGCCAGTGAGGCACTTTATAAGAAGGAAGTTCCATAATGAAGTAGCCTTTTTCGCCTGTTTTAATAATCAGGCTCATGAGCCAGGCAGACCCCAGGGCAGCTACAAACCCAAGCAGGTAAAGGCCCATTAAAGCAACGCCCTGGAGGTTAAAGAAGCCAAGTACTGGCTCTTCGGGCACTACCAGAGCTATAAGCACAGTGTATACTGGTATACGGGCCGAACAACTCATTAAAGGCGTAACAAAAATAGTGATCAGGCGGTCTTTCCAGTTATCAATACTGCGGGCGGCCATTACGGCGGGTACAGCGCAGGCTACCCCCGAAATAAGAGGCACTACGCTTTTACCATTAAGGCCAAATTTGCGCATGATTTTATCCATCATAAACATAACCCGCGACATGTAGCCCGATTCTTCCAGTACAGCAATAAAAAAGAAAAGCAGCGCGATCTGGGGAACAAACATTAAAATTCCTCCTAGCCCAGCCAGTATACCATCAGTAAGCAAACCTGTTAAAGGGCCATCAGGAAGAGTTTGCTGCAACCAGGTGTTAAGGCTGGCTACTCCCTCGTCAATAAGATCCATTGGGTACGAAGCCCAGGCAAATACTGCCTGGAACATAAGGAACAGAATAACCAGAAAGCTCAGGTAGCCCCAAACCGGGTGGGTAAGAACTTTGTCAAGCTTACTGCTAAAACGCTCTTGCTTCGGTTCCTGACGGGTTAGCGCATTTTGCAGCAGCAGGTTGATAACGCCATAGCGTTGTACCGTTTCTTCGGCCTGTAGCTTTAACCTGTCAAACTGGTGTTCCTTTATTTCCTTATCAAACCAGGTATGGTCTATTACACCAAAGCCTTTGATGTTTTTGTACTGGTGCGCGTAATGAAAAGCCGCATAATCGTTAGATAGGCCATATTTTTCGCGTATTTCCCTGATAAGGTCCGGAGAAAGGGAGCGAACATCCATAAAGGGTGCATAATCGCGAGCCTGCAGGGTAGCGATAGCCTTTTTAAGCTCTGCTACACCCTGGCCGTTTCTGCCATTAATCTTTACAACTGTTACACCTAAATCCCTCTCCAGTGCCTGTACATCTACCTGCAAGCCCGACTTTTCAGCAAGATCTACCATGTTTAAAGCCAGTACTACGGGTATGCCCAGGTCGCGTACCTGCGTAAAAAGCAGTAAGTTGCGCTGAAAGTTAGACAGGTCAGCAACTACAACAGCCAGGTCTGGATAATAGGAATTGTTTTTATCAGTAAGAACATCAAACACAACCTGCTCATCCATAGACTTTGGATAAAGGCTGTAGGTGCCTGGTAAATCAATAATGGTGGCACTAAGGTCTGCGCTTAAAGAGCAAGAGCCTGTTTTTTTATCAACAGTTACTCCCGGGAAGTTACCAATCTTCTGATGCAGGCCAGTGAGCTGATTAAAAAGTGAAGATTTTCCTGAATTAGGGTTGCCCAGCAAAGCTACCTTCAGGGTAGTAACTACATTCATTTATTAATAATAATGGTAGCAGCCTCTTCTTTGCGAAGCGAAAGCTGGTACCCTGATACATTAATACACAATGGGCAGCCAAGTGGAGCCTTGCCCTGCAATTTTACTTCGCAGCCAGGCAGGCAACCCATTTCTAATAACTTAAGGGACATTTCATTATCAATGAACTGGGATATAGTACCAATTTCACCAATCTTTAGATCTGCTACACTTTTCATACTGGTATGCCCTTTATTTAGACTTATTTTAAATTACCGCAATTTAGCTTCTAGAGTTAATATTTGCAAGCGCATTGCTTTAGTTAATCGCATGACTTTTGTCAGGGTGAAATATTAGTTAAAGCTTCCTTGTATACTACAATTCAGTATGTTACTTCTTTCTGTAAGCCTCTCAGTAATAATCTGTATGTCTAAAAACATTTTTTGCTACCTTTGTGTTTTAGTAAGGCACCTTTTGTGCCTGTATGAGGTTGAAAATATATTCAAATACTATTTATAATGATTGACACGCACGTAAAATTTAAAGTAAAGGACATGTCCCTGGCTACCTGGGGCCGCAAAGAGATCCAGCTTGCTGAAGCCGAAATGCCAGGCTTGATGGCGCTTCGCCAGGAGTACGGACCTTCAAAGCCGCTTAAAGGAGCACGCATTGCGGGCTGCCTTCACATGACTATCCAAACTGCCGTTCTTATTGAAACGCTAGTGGAGCTTGGTGCAGAGGTTACCTGGTCTTCTTGCAATATATTTTCTACACAAGATCATGCTGCTGCTGCTATTGCTGCTGCAGGTATTTCGGTATATGCCTGGAAGGGTATGACTGCCGAAGAGTTTGACTGGTGTATTGAGCAAACGCTTTTCTTTGGTGAAGATAAGCAACCTCTCAACATGATTCTTGATGATGGTGGCGATCTTACCAATATGGTGCTTGATAAATACCCTGAGCTTGTACAGCATGTAAAAGGTATTTCTGAAGAAACCACAACCGGTGTAATGAGGCTTTATGAAAGAGTGAAAAAAGGCACTCTTCCTGTACCTGCTATTAACATTAACGACTCAGTAACCAAATCTAAATTTGATAACCTCTATGGTTGTAAAGAATCTTTGGTAGATGCAATACGCCGTGCTACCGATGTGATGATGGCTGGTAAAGTAGCTGTTGTAGCTGGTTTTGGCGATGTTGGAAAAGGTTCTGCCAAATCATTGAGAGGTGCTGGTGCCCGTGTGGTAGTTACTGAGATTGACCCGATTTGTGCGCTTCAGGCTGCTATGGAAGGTTTCCAGGTAATGAAAATGGATGATGCTGCTAAAATTGCAGATATCCTGGTAACAGCCACCGGTAATAAAGATATTATTACTGAACGTCACTTTAGATCTATGAAAGATAAGGCTATTGTGTGTAACATTGGCCACTTTGATACTGAGATTGACATGGCCTGGTTAAACAAGCACTATGGTAATACCAAAGATGAGATCAAGCCGCAGGTAGATAAATATACTATTGAAGGCAAGGATATTATTGTATTGGCTGAAGGCCGCCTTGTAAACCTTGGTTGTGCAACGGGCCACCCGTCTTTTGTTATGTCTAACTCATTTACTAACCAGACGCTTGCCCAGCTTGAACTATGGACTAACGGCGGTGCTTACGAAAATAAAGTATACACCTTGCCTAAGCACCTAGATGAGAAAGTAGCCCGACTGCACCTTGCTAAAATCGGTGTAGAACTGGATACTCTTACACCTGAGCAGGCTGAGTATATTGGCGTAACTGTAGAAGGACCATTTAAGTCTGATGCTTACCGCTACTAAGCAATTGGTAATATAATAATAAAAAGGCTTGCCAATAGCGGCAAGCCTTTTTTATTGCATTTTATGGGCATGGCGCTAAAATTTGCGTACATTAAACCATGTTTATAAACCATGCAATATGTCAGAAACAAGAACAGCGCTTATAGTAGGAGCTACCGGTTTGGTAGGAAAGCATTGCCTGGACTATTTGCTCCAGGACCCTAAGTACACCATGGTAACCAGCCTGGTTCGTAAAAAAATGCCTCTTAAAAGCCCGAAGCTACAGCAAGAAGTAGTAAATTTTGATCACCTGGAAAGCAGCAAAGCCCTGGTAAAAGGAGATGATGTGTATTGCTGCCTGGGCACCACTATTAATAAAGCCGGAAGCAAAGAGAATTTTCGCAAAGTAGACCACGATTATGTAGTAAAAACAGCTCGTCTTGCCCTGGAAAACGGAGCCCTCAGGTTCCTGGTTGTAACCTCGATCGGGGCAGACCCTGAGTCGGGTATATTCTATACCAAAGTAAAAGGCGAAGTAGAAGAAGACCTTAAAACGTTAAACTACCCGGAGTTGCATATTTTTAGGCCGGCCTCCCTTGCTGGAGATCGGGAAGAGTTTAGGTTTGGCGAAAAAGTAAGCTTAGGCGTGCTTAAGGCGTTTGATTTTGCCTTGGTAGGAGGGTTAAAAAAATATAAGCCGATTGAGGCCAAAACAGTTGCCCGCGCGATGGTATTGGTAGCAGATAGAAACCAGCCAGGGGTTTATGTATATGAATCAGAAGAAATTAAAAAAATATAATGTGTTGAATGTGAAGTAAAAAGCGGGGTCTGAGGCAGGTTCCGCTTTTTTGTTTTTCTGTTTTTTGCAGGGTTTTGTAAAAGCTTGTTTTAAGAGTGGTGATTTTGGCAACTTTTTGTATGGAAATGTTATGCATACATCATATTTTTATTTTGCAGTAAGTCTTTAATTGTTATTTTTGTTGAAATTGCTTTTATAAACTATGAGAAAATTACTACCATTTGTAGCCTTGCTTTTGCCTTTGGCTATGTTTTCCTGTGGGAGTACCGAAACCAGAACTATCACTAGTGAGGAGATAGAGTTGCTGGAGGAGTATCCTATGGAAGGTGCCAATACTGTAACAGGTGTTTGGACAGTGAACCTGGGAGATATAGATGCCTCCAGGATAAAAAATGCCCGCTTAACTAATATCCACTTTACTACTGTATCTCCAGGTAACTCTGATGCAATGGCGGAGATGACGGTACAACTGGCAGCCTCTGGTGCAGCCATGCAAAAAGTAGCTGTACTTAACCCGGTACCCCAGGGCGCAACAAAGATTAGCCCCCAGGTAGCAGGCGAACAGGCAAATTTGGCCCCATTATTGAACCAAAGAGAAGTAACGCTGGTTGCAGATATCAACCTTAAAAGAGATTTAGAGGGGGAGCTTTTGTTAAAAGCGATTATGGAGTTTGAAGTTGAAGTAAAGCAATAATAAAGTAAAACAATTAAAAACAACCACCAGAACTATGAAAAAAATCCTTTTAACCTTAAGCATACTTCTTGCAGGAATTTTTGCAATGCCTGCGTTTGCACAGGATGCTGATGCTCTTGTTGGCGTATGGGAGCCCAGCCATGGCAAAGCCCGCGTAAAAATTGAAAAAATTGCCGATAAATATTATGGCAAAATTGTATGGCTAAAAGAGCCTAATGATCCTACTACAGGAGAAGCCAAGCTTGATAAAAATAACCCTGATGGATCTATGCGTACAGCTCCATTGAGAGGATACAGAATTTTGAAAGACTTTGTATATGCTGGCAATGGCGAGTGGGTAGATGGTACTATTTATGATCCTGAAAATGGAAATACGTATAGCAGCGTAATTAAACTAAAGGATGATAATACGCTGGATATCCGTGGATACATTGGTGTAAAAACCTTTGGCCGTACAGACGTATGGAAAAGGGTGCAGGTAAAGTCGAAATCTTAATCATAAGACTGCCTCTCTATGAAGATCTTAAAAAAGATAAGTTGGACATTGGCACTACTTTTAGTGCCAATGTCTTTTGCATTTGCACAGGTACCAACCGATGGTGACGATGATGATGAGGATTGGGATGCTTACGGTGAAGTAGAGCACTTGGGTGGGCAAGCAAAAACGTTTGCCAACGCAAAAATTACTGGTTTAAGCCCGCAACGATTTGTAACAGTAGGTTTCGAAATGCAGGCACCCTATACTGCCCGTTTTTCGCAGTTTGGTCCGGGAGTTTCTTTTCCTGTTGATGCCAGCTTTGAAGATGCCTATAATAGCCCGCTAAGAGAAGGCGCAAGGCCTTCAGAAGAAGCGAGAGCAACGTTTACCGGTGGCTTAAGGTTGAGTGCCAATATTCCTGTCATCTCAAGAAACAATATTATCTGGCAAATGGGGGCTAATTTTATGCAAACTGCCTACCGTTTTGATAATGTTCGGTCCGGTGGACTTGCTGAGGCCCTGCAAAATAATGCCTTGTATACATCTGGTTTATTTACTACTGTTTACAAGCCTCTTAATGCTACTACTTTCTTGTTGTTTCAGGGGCAGGCAGATATGAGTGGCAACTATAACTTTAGTAATTTAGGTAACCAATATTTGCGCTATTCAGCAGCAGCCATCTGGGGTAAAAGACCTAGTGATAATAAGCAGTGGGGTGTTGGTTTAAGCCGTACCTACAGGGTAGGTGCCATGAACTACATACCAGTTGTTATGTTTAACTGGACTTCTGTGGACAGGAAGTGGGGTACTGAAATCCTTTTTCCGGCCAGGGCACATGGACGTTATACTTTTAGCCCAACCAGCCTTGTGCTTTTTGGTTATGAGCTTGAAGGAAACAGTTACCGTATACAAGAGTTTTCTACTGCTGCTAATAGCTTTGAAATTCGCAGAGGAGAGCTAAAGCCTCGAGTTGAATGGCAAAGACAGTTGTATGGCTTCTTCTGGCTATCGCTACAGGGTGGTGTTCGTATTGATTACTCTTATGATGCAGACTACCTGCCACAGGGTAGAGAGTTTTTCAGAGGGTTTTTTGGTAACCAAGAATTTGCAATGAAAAACTCCTTGGGAACGGCTCCTTATTTTAACGTATCCATCAGCTTTGTTAGCCCATGATATAAAAATACTTGTTTAAACCAAAGGCCCGGAACGTATGCTCCGGGCCTTTTTTGTGTATTACCTACAAGCTACTTGTTATGAAAGTATAATTTGCAAGTAGAAGTGGACTGAAAAGAAAGCAGGATGCTTATTTCTTAAATACAAAGTAAGTAGGAATAATGCCTGCAGCCATAGTATGATGTTGAGTACCATTGCTTAGGTCATAAACCAATACTTCTCCGTTGCTGGCAAAATCTTTTGCATCACTGCCATATAGATAGCCTGTTTCAGGGTCAATGGCAATGGCATAGAAGCTTTTTGTTATTACCGGTGTAGCCGCAAGCTGTGTTTGGGCTATAGGGTGCGCGTACACACCACCTTTGTAAGTATAATATAAAGTGTTGCCTGCAGCGTTGATTACCAGTTTAGAGGGCGAGGCAGATTTAGAATCAAAAGCAATTCTTTGCATTACATTGCCTGCCGGGCTTAATTGGATCAATGCACCAACAGTACTTGCTTCTTCATTGATTGTCCAGTTTGCATTGTATACTTTGTTACCTCCGCAAAGTACCCAGATGTTCCCGTTTGCATCAGCCTGTATGCTGTTAGGCTTATGATCTACTTCAACAGTTTTTTCTATTTCGTCTGTAGTTGTGTTGATGATGCTCACTTTATTGTCGGTGCTGTAACCTCCATTGTTTACAACATAAACTCTTTGGCCTCTTTGTATCATCCTGTCTGCTCCTTTGCCGGTTGCTATCGTTTTGCTTACGGATAAGTTGTTGAGGTTTATTACTTTAATGCTGCCATCTACACCATTGGCCCCCCACTGGCTAACATAGCCTTTAGTGTCATTTATGCCTGCAAAGTAGCGTGGCATAACCAGGTTTTCTATAACTCCTGTAGATTCAAAGCTGCCAGCATCAGTTACTTCTACCTTATTTGCATTGTTAACCACAATATAAGCTCTGTTGCCATGTATACTCATGGATTGCACAATATTACCTAAAGGGCGGTTGTTTTCAAGTTCAAATATGTTTTCTGTAGCTGCCCCGGTAGTACGGTTGTAAAAGTTAATAGAGCCGGTTCCGGATTGAAATGGCCCCTCGTTAACTACAAAAATACCATTAGCATATTTGCCTTGAGGTTCCGGCTCTCTGTTCGGGTTACATGCTAATACAAAGAAGCTGAGCACAAGGGCCAGGCTGCCCGAAAATTTGATAAAGTTTGTTTTCACTTTGATTGATATTAAATGTTTAATTGAATTGAATGGTAAGACCAAGTTGATAGTTGCGCAGAGGCATAGGTGTGTAAGCCAGCACTTGGTAATTGTGGTTCCATAGGTTATTGGCCTGCAGGCTTAAGGCAAAGCGAAGCTTGGAAACAGAATACTCTTTGCCAAAGTGAAGGTTGCCAGTATGGAAATGAGGCATAAAACCTTTATTATCGATAGTAGTGTAACGCTTTCCTGTATAAGCGTGTATGTAGCTTAATCTGTAGCCTTTATATAAAGAAGTGGCCTGTATTTGCCCTGTATGCATAGGTACATACATAAGCTGCTTGCTTTCTGCGTGCTGGTTGGCCTCATCAGTGCCCAGGTTGGTAGAGCGTACAAAATGATATTGAGCGCCTAGTTGTGCTAAAACCGCCCCAAAGCTTCGTTTTGCCTGGAGCGATGCTTCTATACCCCTTGACCAGACATTGGCATTATTTATTGGCATCCAATAAGTTTGGCCGCCCGTCTGTGTAAGTTGGCGCCAGGTAATAAGATTGCGGGTATGGCTGAAGTAGCCTGTAATGTCTGCCGTTACATGCCATAGGCCTTCCTGTATGGTAGCGCGGTTGCCTAGCTCATAGCTCCAGCCACTCTCGGGTAAGAGGTTAGGGTTGCCTCTGGCACCAGCCGAAAACCAGAACAAGTCATTAAAAGTTGGGATACGGTAATTACGCGATACATTGCCTCGAACCTGTAACAGGTTATGCAGGTTGGCCTCAAAGCCAAATGAAGGGGTAAAAGGAGCATTGATGCTGTCTACCCATTCTTTACGCACGCTTAAGGTAGCTTTTAAACGCTCATTGATGCTATATGCTTTATATGAGGCAAACACAGACGTTCTGTTCTGGTGGGGAGTAAGGTTGCCGTATCCTCCGGCCGACACTTGGGTATAGGTATTATTGAGCCCCAGGTTAAGGTGCTGCGTATTTAAAATGTGTAGGTTTCCTTCTGTTTCGGCTATAGTACTTTGAGCATGTGTAATACTGGCAGTGCTTGTGTTGCTTCCATAATAGTGGAGCTTGTCGTTAAAGTGGCCTAACCTGGCAAAAAAGCTGGTACGAGTGCCAATGCGCTGCCATGAACTGGCCAGTCGAAAGCTTTCATCCTGCTGACTGGCTGTACTGCTTGCTGTAGTCATAGTAGGGGGCAGGTTCTTGTTATTGTTCTGGTACCAGAGCCTAAAATCAAGTGTTTGTTTGGAGCTTAACTTTACCTGGTTTTCCTGCAGAAGGCCCCAGCGTAAATAAGAAGCGTTTTGCTGATACTCTAAGGGGGTTCCAAAGCGCGTTGTATTACGAAATGCGAAGTTATTGGCAGCTTCTTGCCGGTACAGCTTTACAGCACTGGCTACACGCTCGTTGCTCCATTGTACTTTAATACCTTGCTGATAATTGCTCCAGCTGCCAGCGCCAAGGCTTACTGTGCTTTGTAGCCCCTGCCCAAACGCAAGCTTATTGTTAAGGTGTATAGTGCCTCCTATAGCTCCACTGCCATATAATGCCCCCGCTCCACCATATTGTAATTGCACCTCGTCTATCACAATAGCCGGAAGTAAGGCAAAATCTACCTGCCCGTTAGATGGACTTTGCAAGTTAAAACCATTCCATAATACAGCTGTATGGCTGGCGCCTGCCCCACGCATTGAGGTGGTAGCCAGGCTGCCAGGGCCGTAGTTTTTAATAAACACCTGGCTGTTAAGCGAAAGTATTTCGGCCAGGCTTTGGTGCATGAAAGTATGGAGGGTGGCAGAGTCTAAAACCTCAATGCGATTACCTGTAGTAAAATGCTTGAGTCGTGGTGCCGTAACCACAACTTCTTGCAATTGGTAGGTAGTATCTTTTTGTACAGCTTGGGCATAGCCTGTATATGATTGGCTCCACATTGCGATGGTAATTACCAGGGCACATGTATAGCGTTGCACTCTTCCTGGTTTGTAACAGGAAAATCGCTTGCTTAACTCAATACCTAATTGCATCATCATTATGTAAATACATTGATGAGCATAGCGGATACTACAGAAATAAACTGGTGATTCTCAGGGAGAGTCCGATTTATACTGTGCTTTTCACCCGAAAGCTCAATACGGGATTAATGATAGTAGGCAGGTCTCCTGGCTTGCTTTTGTAGTGTGGCCTTCCCATTCGGTAGAACAGTGGCAATGTGGATACACTACACTTTTATAAAGCTTACAGTTGCGGGGACAGCTCCCGTATTTCACGGGATTCCCTTTTAAGGCTGTTTACCTGGTTGGATAAACAGCCACCTATTATGCCGCAAAGGTAGAGATAATTACTTTAAATCAAAACAGTACTGAAAACTGCAGCGATACATTACGGCCCGGCATGGGTATATTAAAAGGCCTCATCAGGGAGAGATGGTCTACATACTGCCTGTTAAATATATTGTTTATACTTAGGTCTGCAGTGCATGTTAGGTTGCCTAAAGTAAAATGGCCGCCTGTACCAGCATGGAAAAGGTGGTAGCCTGGAGTAGGGGCTTCATCTGCAGCTACGCGTTGCTGGTTTAGCGCATGTTGCCAGCGGCCCCTCATGTAAATGCCTTTAGCAAAACCAGCATCTCTGAAACGATAGCGCAGTTCATGAGTAGCGCGTGGTGCCGGAATACGGGGAATAGGCATACCTGTATTCCTGTTATTTGCCAATACCAACGAAAATGTGCTTTTACCTGTAAGGGCAGGAAAAAAGGTAGGGTGCCAGGCTACTCCTGTTTCTCCACCACGTAGGGCAACATCCTCCTGCCTGAACGTCCAGATGCTTAGTTCACTGCCTGGCACTGTTTGGCCGGTAGGGCTAAAAAACACATAGTTATTAATATGGTTGTAGAATGTTGAAACCTCAAATGTGAAGTGCTTGCTTTTATGAAGCATACTAAAGTCTATTTCTGTATTTTGCTCCCGCCCAAAGTGGATGTTGCCAAGTTCAAAACGGTTGGTGCCTGGATGTTCGCCATTAGAATATAGTTCGGCCAGGTCAGGCGCACGAAAGCCTGTTGCAATATTGCTGCGGAGTAAGGTTTTTACGCCTGCATGATAGGTTGCACCCAATGAGCCTGAAAACCCGCCAAACTGGCTTCGGATAGAGCCTTCTGAAGGGCTGCCTGGTAATGTATAATTTCTTAGCCCTGCAGCACTGGCATTGGTAATACGATAGTCATAACGAAGTCCTGTTTGTAAGCTCAAACGATTAACTTTATAATGCAGCATCTGGTACAGAGACTGATCATAAAGCACTGCATTTGGAATTAGAATTTCGTTAGCGGTCGGGTAATTATGGTTACTTTGCCTGAAGCCTTGCAAGCCTGTAATAAGTTGTAATGCTCCTTGTGTTGCTGGTGTAAAGCGAAGGTCATAGGTTAAAGTAGAAAGGTTAAGACCCAAGTCGGGCTCATGCATGGTTTCTTCAATTTCTTCGCGCTGGTTACTGTGTAGAGCCATATTAAGGGAGAGAGATGAAGAGCTAATTAAAATATTGTTTTGCAAAGAGAGAAAGTGATCCCGCACATACTGGTAGGGGAGTTGCATAGACCTGTCAAAGCGGGATGTAGCAAGACTTTCGGTAAGCTCATCTTCTTCAATTATGCCCAGGTTTTGTTGCCTGTAAGTATAAGATACACGGCTGCTGCCCCATCTTTTCTGAGTAGCTATCCCTAATTTTAAGTTTTTACCGTTAAAGCGTGAATTTCCAATAATGCGGCCTGTGCCATCTATATAATCTGCATGGCTTTCTGCGCCCACACGCATACTCCAGGCGGCTGTAGTACTTAAGGCCCCTCGTAAACCAATATCAGTTTTCAGGCCCAATGAATTAGAAAAAGCGCTTAGTGTAGCATCTCCCTCTATCGTTTTGTTGGTAAAAATGTTTTCTTCTATCAGGTTAATAACGCCTCCTACGGCACCAGATCCATACATAAGAGAAGCCGGACCTTTTATAATCTCTACCCTGTCCAGTCCGGTATCAGTAAGTCCCAGCCCATGATCTGCTCCCCATTGCTGGTTTTCAAAACGTGCCCCCTGGTATACGGTAAGTACCCTGCTAAAGCTTAAGCCCCTGATAACCGGCTTGCCTATACCATTACCAAGCGTTATCTGCTCTACACCTGGCAATGCAGTTAGGGCATCCATTAATGTAGGGCTTCCACTCTGTTTTAGCTCTCGGGCGCTCATCACTTCTATTTGAATAGGGCTATCTTCCTGCTTAATAGTATAACCACCAGATACCACCACTTCGTTGATCTGTACAGGGCTTTCTTTTAAAAAAACTTCTAAATTAGTTTCTGATACAGACAAGGAAAAAAGAGCGCTTTCATAGCCTACAAGACTAGCTTTTAGCGTTAGTTTTCCTTGCGAAGGAACTTGCATAGAAAAGTTGCCGTCAGAGTCTGTACTGGTACCTTTTTGTAGCGTAGGTATATAGATATGCACTCCTGGCAGCGGAGTTCGTGTAGCATGATCGAGCACTTTGCCCGATATAGATTTTTGAGCCAACGCCTGGCTGGATATTATAAGTAGCTGGAAAATAATCCAGTAGAAAGTTTTCATAAACAACTTGAATTAAACGGCCTATATGAACCTGCAAGAGTTTACGCAAATGTAAAAATAAAGTATGGTTATTTGTAAAATAAATTTAGGGTGGCCTAAAAATTAAGTTGTTTTTATGTTAAGTTTCTATGTATTACCAGTTGCCAAAGCAGTTTAAAGGGTTAAAACAAAAAAACCTGCTATTGCAGGTATACCGAAAGGTAAGGTATATGTATAAGTGAGGCTAACTAATAAGTATGCTGCTTGTAAGGGTACCTTTGAGATTTTTAGAGATGTAGATACCTAAAAAGGCCTACAGGTTCTGGATCATTTCTATAAGCTTGCTTTTATTTACTGGCTTATCAAGAAAGAAAACATCTTGTAAAGCCAGTTTTTTATCAGGAGAAATACTATCAGCAAATGCGGTAATAAAAAAGATAGGCACTTGCCTGGTATTACGTATGGCAACTCCTGCTTCAAGGCCAGTCATAGAGCCTTTTAACAGGTAGTCCATAAAAATTACATCGGGCTGAAAAGTTTCTGATAATATAACGGCCTCTTCTCCTGAGTTACATATAAGCACATCTTGATAGCCAGCCGTTTGCAGCATAACTTGGTATTGCATAGCAATAAGCGATTCGTCTTCAACGATCAGAATTTTCATGTTGGCTTTAGAGCTGTCTAAATGACGTTTGGAATAGTCGATCTCAAACATAAGGAAAATTTTGTAGTTAAAATAACAAATAGATTAAGCTGGCTTTTTGTTATATAAACAGCTATAAATTTTAAAAGGCAGTAGCAGAGGCAGTGGTTCAATGTTGCCTACGCGGTTCGTAATGCCTGGCAACAGCAGGTTTGTCTATTGTGCGGTGTAAAGCGCCAGATGAAGTTACATAAACCCTTGATTCCTTTGGTTTAGGTGTATCTTCAGTAGTGGCAGAGAGGAAAATTATAGGAATATTGCAGGTGGCTTTAAGTACAGTATTTAACTCTGAGCCAATAGATTTTTCCTTAAGCGAGTAGTCCATTACAATCAGGTCGGGTTGGCAAAGCGAAGCAACCTGTACCGGGTCATTGTAGGCAGAGCAAACAATAATTTCACTAAAACCCACTTCGTTTAACATGGCGCGGGTGCTTATGGTAATAAGAGTTTTATCCTCGATTACTAATGCTTTCATATCCAACTCCCTTCCTTAATGTGAATTAATTAATTGTCTGCCTGAACAGTAAAAACGCTTTTGGCATAAAAAGCAATCCTTAGTTACTATCAAAGCAACCCAGCGGTTGTAGAACAAATAAGGAACAAACCTATTGTCTATAACCTCTTAAAAGTTATATAAGCAAATCAGCTAATGGCTAATGTTATAAGTATTTAGGTACTTACTTTAGTAGACACTGATATGTATACAATATTACGATTTTTATAAAGGAGAAATGTAGGGTATACTACTCATTTGCACAAAGAATAGATACTTAAAATTTAAGCATAGAAATACCTAATACCAATAGGTATATATACTCAATACAAAAAAGGAGTGTACGAGAAGTTTATTTAAGCTGGTGATTAAGGTAAAGCCTTACTAACTCTACTGTATTATTTACTTCGCATTTTTGTAGCATACGGGAACGGTGATTAGATACTGTACGCTCACTTAAAAAAAGCTTTTCGGCTATTTGCCTTGTGGTTAAGCCCTGGGCGATAAGGGCCAAAACTTCTAACTCCCTTACGGAAAGGCTTAGTAAAGGGTTGCGTAAAGGATCAGATAAATCTTTTTGAATTTTATGAGCCCTTATGATGGACTGTGTAATATTTTGCCCATAAAACTCTCCGCCTTCATGTATAATACGGATTGCCTTTACAAGTTCGTCTTTTACCGTTTCTTTAGTAAGATAACCAGAAATGTTATATTCCAAGGCTTTGAAAATATAATCTGGTGAGTCATGCATAGTAAGGAGCAATATTTTAGTGGGTATTTGCTCTTGTTGCATAATATCTAACACCTCAAAAACAGAAATGCCTGGCATGGCAATATCAGACACCAGGATATGAGGCTTGTGTTTTCTAAGCTGCTGTAATAAGTCTTCTCCATTAGCGGCCACATCTACCACTTCAATATCATCATATACAGAAAGCATAGCGGCAGTACCCTGTCTTAAGATAGAGTGATCATCAGCCAGCACTATACGGATCTTATCCATAGAGAAGGTTAGTTAACAGGGACAAATATATATAATTTATCCAAAGGCAACGCTGCAGTACCCTTATTGAAACACAATACGGGTTTCGGCACCCTGTGTACTGTTAAAATATATTTTGCCGCTCAGGTCGGTGGTAAGCATGGTTACTAGGCTAAGGCCTAATGTTTTATGCTTACTGCTACCTGGTGGGGTTTCAAAGCCATTGCCATTATCTTTTACAGTAAAAATATATTTTTCTCCTTCTTTAAGCAGGCTTATGGTAAGCTCTGGGTTTTTAATGGTATGAAAAGCATATTTAAAGGAGTTTGTTACCAGTTCGTTGGTTATAAGCCCCAGGGGTATAGCCTTATTTAGATCAAAATGTGCTGCATTGATATTGATGCTTATTTTTACATTATTTTTTAATGTAGAAGACATTGCAATATGCTGTACCAGTTCATTCAGGTAATTATCAATATCGATGGTATTGAGGTTGTCTGTCTGGTAAAGGTTGCGATGCACCAGTGCCATAGAATGAATGCGTTTTTCACACTCATCAAAAATATCAATATACTTTTGTTCGCTAATCAGGTTTTTTTGCAGATACAACAAGCCTTCTACCATGGCCAGGTTGTTTTTAACACGGTGGTAAACTTCTTTTAAAAGTACTTCTTTTTGAGTTAAAGCAGCCTTAAGCATATCTTCTGATTGCTTACGCTCTGTAATGTCCATTACAGTTCCATATAGCTTATGTACTTTGCCTTGTGCATCAAGCGCAGGCTTGCCAATAATCTGCACATGTTTTTTATGGCCCTCAGGCGTTGTAATCTGGGTATCGTAGCGGTATGACTCGCCTTTCTTTATTGCCTTATATATGGTTCGTATAAAGAAGTTGCGGTCTTTAATGCTTTGGCGCATAAAAATATCATCAAACGCTGCATGTTTGTTGTCTGTAGTGTATCCATATATGCGCAAGGTCTCTTCAGACCATTCTACTTCTCCAGTAACCAGGTCGAACTGCCAATTGCCGAGTTGCGCCACTCGCTGTGCTTCTTTTAAATTGGCCTCACTGCGGCTAATAGCCTCTTCTGTTTTTTTACGGCTAACCGCATTGCTTAAAATTTCAGCAACTACTTTCATTAAAGCAATGTCCTTGTCATCCCATTCCTTATAAGTAAAGAGGCTTTCAAGGCTCAGGCAACCTATTAAAACATCATCTACAATAAGAGGCAGAAATAACAGCGAACATACACCATGCTTATTGGTTAAGTTTTCGCTTGCTTCTTTAGGTAGTTCTGTTACATCAGGCACATACAGTACTTTTTTTTCCATTACCTTTTCCAGGCACCAGGCCAATGATTCGGTAGGGAGTTTTTTATACTTGCCAAGCCGTTTTTCTATCTCTGCCGCATACCAGGTTTGTGGCTCATGGGTCAGGTTACCCCGGTTATCAAACAGGATAAAACTGGTGCGCTCTACATGAGTAGTATTGCCTATTGCCTCAAGGGCTTTGTAAATAGCAGTATCAAGGTTTTGCCAGGTAAGGTTTATAAATAGGGTAGAAATATCGGCAATCAGGTTTTGGGCATCAAGGCTATACCGTATTTCGTTTTCTGCCTTTTTGCGCTCTGTTATATCAAGCCCAAATCCTATTATATCCTGGTTGGTGCCTTCGCCCGTAAATAAGTAGTTTTCAAAAATCCAGTCATGCTCGGGAGTCTGGCTGTAAGATATAAACTGAGCGGGTTTGCCTGCAAGTGCTTGCTGTAAGGAGGTATCAATTTCCGGAAATACTTCTCTGGCAGGCTTGCCAACTATATGTGAATGGCTCAAACCCATTGTTTTTAAACCAGAGCCAGTTGCAGCTGTTATGTAGCCTTTTTGATCTACATGATACAACACAAGAGGGATGTTGCTTAATAACAGGTTCAGGGTCTGGCTTTTCTGGCGTATTTCTTCATCTACCTGCTTGCGGGTAGATATATCCTGCAGTGTACCAAACAGTTTAACTGTTTTATTATAAATACGAATTGGTTTACAGGTAATGCGAACCCATTTGTGCGGCTTAACCTGGCCGGCCAGTTGTAGCTCAAGATCAAAAGGTTCGCCCTTTTCTATGGCATCCTGATAGGCAGCACGTAACACAGGTACTGCCTCTTTATTAAGCCGCTCCAGGCTGGTAGTAAGGGATATAGGGTGGTCTAGGGGGAGCTCGTAAATACGATATACCTCATCTGTCCAGCTCATATTGCTGGTAATCAGATCATATTCCCACCCTCCCAGCTTTACTGATTCTTGTGTATCCTGGAAGAGATCGCGATACTTTTTGCTTTCGGTTACATCGCGTACAGTAGTTATAACAAGTTTGCTGCCGTTGCTGCGGCGCAGTACCTTACGCGTCATAAATACGTCTATTACTACACCGTCTTTACGGTATACCTTCCACTCTTCCTGCTCTTCTGTTTCGCTGTTAAGCAACTGCTGATACTCCTGCCTGGTTTTGGCATTATCTTCTGGTGGAAATATCTTGGTAAATTCCTGCCCGATCAACTCACGTTCTTCATATCCATACAGGTTACAGAAGCCTTGGTTTACTTTAATAAAACGGCCAGACTCGTTAGTTACGCTTATGCCAATATCTGCAGATTTAAATACTGTGTCCAATACTATCTCGTTCTCTACCAACTCTGCCTGAGCCTGGCGTTCTACCGTAATATCAAGTGAGCTAATTGCAATAACTAATGGAGTATCGCTTTCTTTATTTGTAATTGGAGTAAAGGAATAGTGGTACCACCGCATTTCGCCATCCTTGTTCAGTATCGAAACCTCTTCATGTATGGTTTGGCCAGCTAGCGCCTCTTTAAAATTTTTGTAAAAGGCTTCCAGGTAACTTGAAGGTATATAATTAAATACCGGAGCGCCGGGTACAATTTTTTTACCGAATTCCTGCCATACTCTTTCTTCGGCTACTTTGTTGGTAGCAAGGATTTTAAAACTCTGGTCGGCCAGCATATAGGTATGCATAGCACTGTCGAGCAGGGCTTTAAGGTTTGTTTCTGATGCCTGAAGCCGGGTTTCTTTTTCTTCAAGAATATCGTTGCTCCTGCGTAGTTCCGCGTAGGCTACCTGTATTTCTTCGTTAATGGATTGTAGTTCCTCATTGGTGGTTTCCAGCTCTTCATTAGCAGATTGCAGCTCTTCGTTAGCAGACTGTAGCTCTTCGTTTAGTGCCTGTAGCTCCTCATTAGTGGTTTCCAGCTCTTCAATAAAAGTTTGTAAATGCTCCTTTGTAGCATCCAGTTCCTGCTCAAGCTCTATTATTCTATGTGTGCTTATGGTATCGCTTATTTCTTTATCTGTATGCTGTATGTAGCTGCTTGTGGCCTGTTTTTCAAAAATAACCAGCATGAGCTCCTCTTTTTCGGCATGTACTATAGGCTTAACCTGTATCCGCACATAAAACTCGTTGTCATAAGCTTTGATTCGCTTAATGTGCCCCCCTACGGGTGCTTTTTGTTTTATAGCTCTGGTAATAACCGACCTCAGTTCTACCTGCAGATCGCTTCTGATCATGCGCAGTATATTTGTATTCAGGCTCCCCTGGTTCAGGCTCATGTATAGACGTACATCGCCCTTTATTTCAAGCACATCCATGTCGCCATTGATAATGACATAGGGATCAGCAAAGGATTGAAAGAGGGTTTCCTTTACTTTATCCTGAAGAGTAAGTTCAACAGGAGCCTGTTTTCCGGCTGATGCAGGGGGGTAAGTAGGCTTGATATTTGAAAACTTTACCGCCCGCAGGCTTTCAGCTGTTTTGCGCTGGTATATTTTAGCCTTTCCATCTGCCAGGTCAAACAAGTCGGTAAAAGGGCCAATGCTTTCATTTTTGCCTAAAAACAAATAACCTTTAGCCTGTAATGCATAATGAAACACCGGAATAATATGTTGCTGCAAATGGGTATCAAAAAAATGAAGCAGGTTGCGGCAGCTGATTAGATCCAGCTTAAGAAAAGGTGGGTTGCTGGTAACATCGTGGTTAGAAAAGAGCACAAGTTGCCTTATTGCTTTTACAAGCTCATAGTTATTGCCTACTTTGTTAAAATAAGTGCTGATCTGTGCCTCGCTAAGGTTTTGGATAGCCGACTTGGGGTAAATGGCTTTGCGAGCTACTGTAATAGCACGCTCGTCTATATCGGTTGCAAAAATGTGTATATTAGGTTGTTGGTCGTAGCTTTGTACCAGGCTATGCAGGAGTATGGCAATAGAGTAAACCTCTTCGCCGGTAGCACAACCAGGCACCCAGACCCGTATAGATTGGTTAAGGTCTTTAGAATCCAGTATTTTATAAAGGTAATGCTTTAGTGATTCAAAAGACTCCGGGTCCCTGAAAAAGGCAGTTGTGCCGGTTAGAATGGCGCAAAACAAGCTCTCCAGCTCTGCGGCATTTGCTTCGATATAGACCAGGTACTCGTCTATATCATTAAACTTTAAGCTAACCATTCTTTTTTCTAACCTGTTGAGGATCGCAGAGGGTTTATAAGCCGAAAAGTCCACCCCAAACTTATTGGAAAGCAGCAGGTAAATCTTTTCAAGGCTACCCATTTTTTCGGAGGGTAGTGCTACAGGTATTTCAATAGCGCCAGAGCGTACAAAATAATGTTTTAGCTCTTCGCCCATTTGAGAGGGGGGTAATACCCTGTCGACCAGACCAGATGCAATGCCTGCTGCTGGCATACTGGCAAATTTTGCCGTATCAGGGTCTTGCACAATGGTTATGCCGCCCTCAGCTTTGATTTCACGCAAGCCTTTTGATCCATCTTCGCCAGTGCCCGATAGAATAATAGCCGTTGCTCTTTCCTTATATTCTTTTGCAAGCGAGTAAAACAGGTTGTCAATAGAAGGTTTGGGGCCGGTAGACTTCTCGGGAGCAGTAAGCCTGATCCTTTTTTTGACTACCGCTATTTCGTTATTGGGAGGAGTAACATAGATTTTACCCCCTTGCAACAGTTGTCCATTATGGGCTTCAAGCACTTCAAAGCAAGATACCCTGTCCAAAAGCGGCACAAGGCGGCTTTTGTAACTAGCACTGATATGTTGTGCTACAATAAAAGCAGTATTATCCAGGTCGGGAGGTATAGATTTAATAAACTCCTGCAAGGCTTCAAGTCCACCTGCAGAGGCACCAATACCTACAATATACAATTCTGCGCTGGCCTCTTTTTTAGGAAGCTGATACCTTTTATTCATATCAGGATAAAGTACTATAAACTACAATGGTTAATATGAACCAGCCCCTTAGTCTGCTCTGGGCGCAGGGAGCTATAAAATGATAAAGTTATATAAAAATGGGTATTTTATATAGAGCCAGTCAAAATTATACGCTGGCATCTGTTGCGATATGTTATAAAGCAGAAAAAGCACTTTCCTGCTTACCAGGAAAGTGCTTTTTCTGCTTTATTTTTTTTCTGCTTGAGCTATTTAAAAGAGCTGCTGTGTGCCACGTTCAGTTAAGCACCTTGTTTTTTAACAGCTACAAGGTTCAGGTCCAGGGTAAAATTATCATAAATGGCTTTATTGCCCAGGTTGTCAAAAAAGCTGTTTGAGCCAAAACGTATATCCCATTTGCTACGGTCTACATCAAAACTGGCTTGTGCCAGGGTTTGATCTTTGTTTGCTTTGATGGTAGCCGGAAAGCTTATGCTATGAGTAATGCCTTTTATGGTAAGGTCTCCGGTAATAGTAGCTTGTCCATTTTTAACGGGCGATACAGAAGTGATCTTAAATAATGCCGTTGGATGCTTGTCAGACGAAAAGAAATCATCAGACTTTAGGTGGTTTACCAGTTTGGCATTTGATGAAGGATCTTTTATGTCTTCTACAGTAATAGAACCCATGTCAATTATAAACTCACCGCCGGTAATAGTATTATTATTAACTACCAGGCTGCCGTCTTTAATCTGTATTTTGCCATTGTGTTCTCCTGTAACTTTTCGGCCTGTCCAGCCAAGGGTACTTTTTTGTGTGTCTACTTTTTGAGTGGTGCCTGCTTTTTTGTTTTTATCGGTAGCAAATGAGGCTGTGGCAGAAATAAACAGGCACAGCATAAGCATTAATACGCTTAGTTTTTTCATGTTAGTAATAATGAGAGTTTAAAGTAATTTATGAGCAAGCAAATTTCTTGCCTAGCTAAAAGAACTACGCAGTTTGTCAAGCAAATTATTTAGCTGGGTAGTTTCTTCTACGCTAAGTACTTGCAAGTTGCTTTCCCAGTCATTTAAAATAGGGTCTAGCTGGGCAAGTAAGTCGAGGCCTTTGGGGGTTATATGTACATGCACCACACGGCGGTCTTCGCGGCTAACCAGGCGGGTGGCCAGTTCTTTTGCTACTAATTTATCTACTATACGCGAAGCATTAGACATTTTGTCAATCATTCGCTCTATAATAAGGTTTATTGTAGCGGGCTCAGGGTTGCGGCCTCTCAAAATACGAAGTACATTAAATTGAGCTGCCGTAATGTCGAACTGCCTGAATAGTTTAAGCTGCTGGCCACTAAGCCAACTGTTTGTATAGAGTATGTTTACTACCAGTTTATGGTATTCGCTTCTGAATTTTCTCTGAACAATGTCTTCTTCCAGGCTCATTATTGATGTTTATTATTGCCAACGCATGCTTGCACAAATATAGTGTAAACATGGGGTGCTGAAATTAATTTAAATTTTTTTTTGCTTATCCAGCCACTAACACCGTAAAAGAATTAAAGGTTTTTTACCAGCGATTGCCTGTTACGGCAAAGTTATAGTAAAATTAATTAATAAAAACAAGTGCAATTTTAGTGTGGTCTTTTATATAACTATAGCTTTTTTTACTAGGAAAGATATTAGAGTTAAAAGAACCTCTCAAAACACGAAATTAAAATATTTGGAGATTTTATCTGCGGTTATGGGGCTAGTAGCCAGTAAAGTTAGATAAAATTTATATGCACAAACCTTTTAATTAAGGCAGCGTTAAAACATAAAAAGGAAATTTTTAATAAAAAATATTACATGTTTTTTGAGACCTTGTCAATCAAACTTCCGTAAGAGAGGCAGATTTAACTTTTAAAGGCTCAATAAATTTTTAAAACTAATACTATTGCAGAAGCAATAAACAACTTTCGACCAGCTAATTTTTTAGACTAAAATGAAAAAACAGATACTCACCGTCGATGACGATGTAAGCATCCGCAATCTCTTACATTTTCTTTTGCGCAAAGATTACGAAGTGGTTACTAAAAGTAATGGGCTTGATGCCATGCTTTGGCTCGACAAAGGAAACATGCCCGATCTCATAATAGCCGATGTAGATATGCCCGGAATGAATGGATATAACTTTCTAAAACACTTAAAAAGTAGCGGCTTTTTCAGAGATATACCTGTAGTAATGCTGGCTAGTATCGAAAACCACGAAGAAACCATTCGTTGCATACAGGTAGGAGCGGAAGATTACGTCATGAAACCATTTAATCCAAATGCACTCTTTTCTAAAATTGAAAAGGTGATTGCATTTTCAAATCAATACAGCTATGAGAAGTCAGGAAACTAATTCATTGGAACCTAAACAAACTACCAGTACAAAAACACGAAAATTACTATATGTTGGAAAAAACGGGAAGGCCTTTTGTGCAGATATGGTAGCACTTGATTATATAGGTCTCTGCCTGGAAAATAGCGCAAAAGCTAACCAATGGCTTGAGCATCATGCTGATTTGAGTAATAATTTGCCTGATGCTATAATTTGCGATAAGAAGCTTCCAGATGGAGATGCCTTTACGTTTTTCAGCAACTTGCAGCAGCACGCAGCACTTAAAAATATTCCTTTTATCGTTGTGTCTGACACATGCAGCAAAGAGGAAAAAAGAATGGCTATGAAGTTAGGCATTGATGATTTTTATGCATTGCCTTGCGAAGCAGAAGGGATACACGAGCGCATAAGCTTTATTATTGACTATAAGCGCAGAATGAATGAGCATACTGAAGAAGACGAGGTGCTTTATACTAACCGCTTGCCATTTATTAAACGCGCATTTGATATTGCTTTTTCGCTTACACTTTTGCTGCTATTAAGCCCAATCTTTTTAATAATTGCGCTTATTATAAAAATGGAGTCTAAAGGCCCTGTATTTTATACAGCAAAGCGAGCAGGTACTGGCTACCAGGTGTTTGACTTTTATAAGTTTCGCTCTATGCGCCAGGGTGCAGATGCAGAGCTTAAAGATTTGCTGAATAAAAACCAGTATGCCAACGGTGGCTCTCCCTTTGTTAAAATTAGTAATGATCCCCGTATTACCAGATTTGGTCACTTTTTAAGAAATACAAGTATAGATGAATTGCCTCAATTATTTAATGTACTAAAAGGCGATATGTCTATTGTGGGTAACCGCCCACTGCCATTGTATGAAGCAGAGCAACTTACCACAGATATGTGGGCCAAGCGTTTTCTGGCGCCTGCAGGTATTACAGGTTTATGGCAGGTAACCAAAAGAGGTAAAAAGGAAATGTCAGAAACAGAAAGAAAGCAGCTTGATATTGCTTACGCAAGCGACTACTCTTTCTGGATGGATTGCAAAATTATCCTTAAAACTTTCCCGGCACTGATTCAGAAAGAGTCGGTATAACCAATTGAGTGCGTTAGATTAACAAAACTATGTTTGTAGTAGAAATAATTTTATTTTCATATTTAGCCTTTTTTGTAGTATATATCTTTTTAATGTCGCTGGCAGGAAGGTTGAAGGAGGCAAAGCCTGCTTCCCTTCAAGGTGCGGCACACAAAATGGCAGTATTAATCCCTGCTTACAAAGAAGACGGGGTTATTGTTTCGGTAGCTCAGAAGGCTTTGGAGCAAAACTATAATTCAAGCCAGTATGATGTAGTAGTAATTGCGGATTCTTTGCAAAACTCTACCCTAGCCAGATTGAGAGAGTTGCCTATAAAAGTAGTTGAAGTAAGCTTTGAAAAAAGTACTAAAACAAGGGCACTTAATGCGGCAATGGCTAAAATAGGAGACGGCTATGACCTGGCGGTAATTCTGGATGCAGATAATGTAATGGAGCCTGACTTTTTAGCCAAGCTCAGCAGTACCTATAGCAAAGGCTATAAAGCTATACAAGGCCGCAGAGTTGCTAAGAACATGAATACATCTTTTGCCACGCTCGATGCGTTGAGCGAAATTATTAATAACCATATTTTCCGCAGGGGGCGCTATGCATTAGGCTTATCCAGTACCCTGATAGGCTCCGGTATGGCATTTGACTATGCACTTTTTAAAAGTACATTAGCGAAAATGGATGCAATCGGAGGGTTTGACAGGGAGCTTCATTTAAAGCTTACTGGTATGGGCCACCGTGTGTACTACCTGGAAGATGCTATTGTGTATGATGAAAAGGTAGATAAGGCAGAAAATTTTGCCAATCAGCGTAGGCGTTGGCTATCGAGCCAGTTTGTTTACCTGGGCCGTTATTTTGGAGAAGGCTTTAAAAGGCTATTACAAGGTAATATTGACTTCTTTGATAGTGCCATACTAGGCAATATGCAGCCTCCACGTGTAATTTTGTTGGGTGTTTTAGGTATACTAGCCTTGCTAACCAGCATTCTTCATGCATGGGTATATATATCGCCATTTGCATGGTGGGGCTTACTGGCCCTTAATATAGGTGCGTTTATTCTGGCTGTGCCTCTTAGTTTTTATAATAAAAGATTTTTTGAATCGCTGGCAGCACTGCCTGTAGCTTTTACAACAATGTTTCTTTCACTATTTAGGCTTAAGGGAGCCAACAAGCAGTTTATCCATACTCCTCATGGCCACGTAGAAGTAGAAGGAGTTAAACAGAACAAGTCTTCATTATGACAGCAACACTACCACTGGTATCTATAATTACTGTAAATTATAACCAGGCTCGGGTAACCTGCGAGTTGCTTGCGTCTTTGCAGGCACTTACCTACAGGAACTTTGAAGTAATAGTAGTAGATAATGCCTCAACCGAAGACCCTGCTTTAATT
>FPIC01031004.1_pt1 | contig 61841 bp, 58 predicted proteins | sample 1504481 | NCBI WGS metagenome assembly FPIC01 (sample SAMEA4475357, study PRJEB15587) | soil metagenome | biome: Soil; feature: Field | place: India | collected 2015-03-11 | depth 0 m
ATATAGATTTTATCTATCCTGGCAGGCGCTTAACAAATATTGTTGCTGGTTCCTATAGGGCAGGTAATGACATTTGCTGCTGTCCTTGCAGGTTCATCCATTGCTCAAGAGTTGTAAAAGTTTGCTTGGCACTTTCCACCACCTGGGCTTCTTCGGCATCGCTTAGTTCCAGGGCCAATAGCTGCTTTTTAAAAGCACTCCACATTTTGCCATTTTCTTTTTTGTATCCTGCATAAAAGTTAGTGATACCTTCATTGTACCAGCTGTGCTCTTTTAGTTTGTGCACAATAAGCTGTGCACCCATGCTGGAGCCTTCCATTACATAAATAAAACCAAGCATATCTGTTGTATGATGCAAAGGTGGAGTAATTGTACTTGCAGGTAATGTATCGGGCTGTATGCCCAGGTTATTAAGGTCATTTTCCAGGAGGCTGTCTTTATAGCGGGCTTCTATATCGGGTATGGCTTCTGCCATCGTTTGGTTGCTGCGAATCAGCTCTTCGCATGGCTTTACATAACTATACCAGAAGCTTATTATCTGTGCATATTGCTCTATGGTCAGCTCGGGGCTCATTAATACTTTAAAGGGGGCTGCGCTCTCTATACTTTCGTGCTGAGGGCGGGTTTGTTCTCTTAATTTATCGGTAATCATACTAATGGGTTAATATACCAAAGTGGTACTGCGTTAAAAAAATGTCCAGCCAGTTTGCATTTTCACCCTTAACAACGGTTCGGGCGGGAGAATTCAACTGGTGATGATCCTTGTAGCAGGCAACCAGGGAATGGTCGGGACCGCTACCGGCTTTATAGAGAAACGGAGACCAGATCTTTTGTACAAACGTAAAAAGATACTCGTCAAACATCTTCTGTATTAGTCCTGTAGCTTCTAACGGTGCAGAAGCATAAATGGCTCTTGGCGACTCTATTTCTTTGAACCAGGCTGGCTTTTCTTTAGCCTTTGCAAAGCAGGGTTGCCATTTTTGCTGCAGGGGAGCAAACTCTTTTTGCAAAAGAGCTTCCAGGGCCGGGTTGGGGCTCAGTAATTCTACATCAAGTACTAAAACATGGATATAGTCGGCTATGGCTACCCACTCTGCAACAAACACAGGCATAAGCTCAGGGCTTGCTGTAGGAAAGAGAAGGGCAGTGGCAATATCCATTACTTGTGATTGGAAGCGGGAGTAGCGCATGGTGCAGCGCTGTTGCTTTTCTGTCCAGCCACCCGAATGCACCTGTACTTCTTTTTGCCCTGGGTTTAGTAACTTATGTGTATAATCGGCAGGTCTGTTATCTTCCAGCCAATGTAGGTAGGGTGTTGTGTGGTGCAGCAGGTCTGGCAGGGTCCAACCAAAAACATCTTTCATACGCTAGGTGTTTATGGTATGCCTTGGCCAGGTAAACCAGAACGTAGAACCTTGCCCAGGTGCAGATACAAGCCCAAAATCGCCACCATGTATTTCTACCAGCTTTTTTACAATGGCCAGGCCTATTCCTGTACTATCCTGCCTGCTTTTTTCATTGGCAGTTTCAAAAATACCAAACAGCTTTTTATGGAACTTAGGGTCTATGCCAGGGCCATCGTCACGCACTGCAATGTGAATAAATTCACCGGTATCGGCCACTTCTATAAATATATTGCCTTTTTCAAGGTGGTGGTATTTAATAGCGTTGCTGATCAGGTTAGAAAGCACCTGGCTTAATTGAATATAACTGCCCGTAATTGAAGGTAGTGACTGGGCATAATGAAAAGTAAAGTTTTCTGATGATGGATTGGTTAAAGTAATTTCATCAAGCATTTCTTTCAGGTTGAAAGTGCTTGTTTCGTTGTTGGTGCTTCCGGCCACGGAGTAAGAAAGTATCCCGGTTACAAGGTCATTCATGCGTTGGCTGCTTTTACCGATCAGGGTAAAAGCCTGCTTTAGGTTGCCATCAAAATCATGGCTGTACTTTTTGTTAATATGGCCGATCAGGGAGCTAAGCCCTGCAAGGGGTGATTTTAAATCGTGCGAAACAATATATGCAAACTGGTTGAGTTCTTTGTTTTTAAGATCCAGTTGCTCATTTAGTTTTTTTAGCTCATGGTTTTTCTTGACCAGCTCACGCTGCATATTAGCCATCTCATTGTTCATTGCCGTAAGCTCATTGAGCAGGCTCTCATGCTGAACAATTTCACGCTTACTAACCTGGTTTTCTTTGGCAAAAGAACGGAGCTGGTTGGTTTGCTCATTGTTAATGCGCATAACCTCATTATATAGCTTTTGGGTATTGCCATTATCACTGGTGCCGAATAAAATAAGGCGCTCTTTGTTCTGTATACCTCCCAGTATAAAGCTTATAAACTTATTGTCAATATTAAAGTTGATTTCCCAGTTCAAAGCACTGCTTTGTTCCTTCATCTCCCTTAAAAAGCTTAAAAATTTAGGCATGCTGCCTTTATCAATTATCTGAATGATCCGCCCCCCTTTTGTAATGAAGGGGTAGTGGTTCAGCATAATCTCGTCAATACTACCGTTGGTATCGCAGGAGACAATAAAGCCTTGTAAAGTCTCAGATATACTCATGCAACCAGTTTCTTAAGCTCATCATTTAGTTCCAGGGCTGATTTTGTAAATCCATCTGCCCCTATTTTTTTCCAAAGAGTATCATCTATAAGAAAAGGGTAGCCACCAACCACAATCTTGATTTTCATGCCTGTACTACGTATGCTTTCAATAATTTCACGGGCATACTTAACATGAGGTGTAAGGGTAACAGATATGGCCAGCACATCGGCCCTGTACTCGTCTAGAGAAGTTAATATGGCCAGAAGAGGAGTGTTGGCTCCTAGGTAATAAGTATTCCATCCGTCCATTTCAAGAAAATCGGCTACCATACGGGCACCCAGTTCGTGCAACTCAGAACCTACACAGGTTACTACTACATTTTTGCCTACAGGTGTATTGCTGAAAATGTAAGGATACAGCATTGACATAATAAGCTGAGTAGAGGCTGTACAAAAGTGTTCCTGTGCCACAGTAATTTTATTTTGCTCCCAAAGGTAGCCTATTTCATACTGTGAGCGTTGAAAAACTTCCAGGTAAATGGTTTTGATGCTCATTCCGCTGTTTACCTGCTCCATAACAAAGTCGGTAGCTGCTTTGCGGTTTCCCGCCAGTAAATAAGATAAGTACGTTCCTGCCAGGCCGGTGAGGTCATTAACAGGTTTTACTTCCTGCTTTTCTTTTGCGAGGCCACGCACCAGAAAACGTAAACCTGCATCCAGGTAATTGAGGCCGGGGTAAAAGGGTGATTGTGGGCGCCTTGCTATCTCCATGCGCATAGTACCCAGAAAGCGAATCAACGAAATAGTGTTGATGTCCAGCCCTGTTAATACTGAGTCTGCCCAACGGATATATTCTCTGAATAAATCCGGGCTTTCGGTTTCAATGGCTTGCTCGAGAAATTCCAGGTGTTTTACACAATCGGCAATGGTCTTGTCCAGGTGCTTAGGTTCAGAAACCCAATCAACAAAACCAAAGAGCTCGCTATGTTTTTTACTGATATGCTCTGCTGCCTGTTGCAGACCAGAAAGAGGTGGTTCTGCCAGATCTGTGGGATACGCCAGGTCTTGTATGGCCAGGTCAAACAGGTGTTTATGATTATCCGGCACATGGAGCTTTATAGTATTAAGGTAGCGGATCAGGGATATTTTTTCGAAACCCAGTGCCTCGATCATATGCAGCAGCCAGTTAGAAAACTGTACAAAATAGTGAGGGGAGTCCAGGCGGAGGCTTTCATCTACATACCGAAGAATATACTGGCAATCGCTTACCAGGTTGGGCCTTACTTTTGGAAGTGCAGCAGGATCAATTTCATGAAAAAGAGAGATATGGAAGTCTGCACAAGCCTCTGCAACCTGTTGACCTGCAGGGGGGACTATTATGTGGTTGCTATGCAACAGGCATTGGGCAAGCACTTCGGCACGAGCTATGTCCTGCCTAGATTCTGCAGTAGTTTTTATTAGCTTAAGTAAATTGGCAAGGCTTTCTTCTGGCTGCGCAAGGCTACCCAGTAAACTTTTGTACCAAGTACAAAAAACAGGCAAAACTTCTGGCCTTTGCGAGGCTAAGTCAAGAATAAAACGTGTAGTAGCCTCTGCGTCAATTACTGGCTTGATATGGGTTTGCTCCGGATGAAGCTTAAAAAATTCTTCTATTATAGCAGCAGTCATAAATAAAATTCAAAGCACGGATACTGATACTATAATAGGCCAGGGTCATAGCTTTGGCTGTAAAAATTATGTACAGTCAGTTTACTTTATTTCAGATAGGAAATATAGTTGTATTCTCTAAATGGCGCAAGTTCCTGATGTTGCAGGCTATATACGCAATTAAACACAAAAGGTGTTTTCTGAAAATAACATCTTGTTTTTAAGAGCATTAGTAAAACATCTGCTGATGTTTCTACTATTTAAAAATTTCTCAAAAACATAAATGCTCCTTGGCCCTAAACTGTATCAGTAACAGTTATTACAAAAAAACATCCGGTTTTAGGTGCGCCTTTGGTTTAGTATGTACGCACTATAAACCATCTTATTTAAATGCTTGATGTACCCAAATGGTTCGTTTGCTTGCTTAAACTTATTTTAAAAGTATAACAGGCAGCAGTGTTTATGCAATAGTAAACATTATCCGTAATGTATATTTTTAGCATATCTAATTCCGGAATAATACGTTCAATTGTACCGATACTCATACAGTAGGTGCAACAGCATACCCGAAAAAAGCCCGTGCCCTGGCTGCCATGTTGGCCTACCTGATAGAAAAACCGATCTCCCTATGGATAATTTTGCACAAGCGTTAACAGTTCTTTCTGCCATGATAACACCAGCCGTATTAGTGCTGGCCAGTGGCTCGCTGATCATGACAACCTCGCAGCGATTGGGGAGGGTAATTGAACGCACCCGCAAAGTGGGCGACCGTTTTAAAGAACTTGCCAAATCAGAATTAGCCCCCGATCAGCTAAAAGAAGAGAGGGCTGTGTTGTTTACCCAGCTAAGCATGGCAACCCGGCGTGCCAAATTACTGCAGCGCTCCATGGTATGCCTGTATACTGCAGTATGCGTGTTTGTAACTACCAGTGTAGCCATTGGTATTGTAGACCTTACAAATTTTAGTGCTACCTGGATACCTCTTATGTTTGGTTTTATAGGTGCAGGTGCGCTGCTCTATGCCAGTATTTTATTGATTATGGAGTCGAGGGTTGCCCTGCAGGCTGTTGATTATGAAATGGATTTTGTGTTGCAAATAAACAGGCAATATGTGCCTGTTGAGCTTACTACCCGCTATAGCCGCCCACCATTAAAAAGAGAAAGCAAGCCTGGCGAAAACCGTATTGAAAATTTGTGGTAAGTCTTTAAACAAGGTCTTCAACAGGTGATATGGCTTTATTGGCACCAAGTCCTGCAGCTACAACCGATAGGGCCGGAGCCACCAGTAAGCCTACTACCGGTATAGCCAGCATCAGCACAAATACTGCCCCGTTGGCTACGGCCAGGCCCTGGTGTGCCCGTATTGTTTTCAGGCTTTGCCGTACGCCCATACCTTGCAGTTCATTTCGGTAATCAACCATTGCCAGGCCCCAGAAATAACTTTCCACATAAAAAAGTGCTGCTGTTGCACCCAGGCCTATAACAGGGATAAAGCTTAACACAAACAGCAGGAGGGTAAGCGGTACCTCTACCAGCAGGTTGCGTAGGCTCATGGCCAGTCCGCGTATAATGTTTTTCAGAAATACACCCATTTTAAAATTTTGCTTTGCCCCTGTAGCCAGCTCCTGGGTGCGCTCTGCCATATAGGCCAGGGCGGGCGAAAGCAAGATCATAACCAGGTACTTATATGATTTGAGGTAAAGCGAAAACAAAAAGATATACAGCAGTATTCGCACTACATAGCGGATCAGCCAGGGATAGCGGATAGTAAAATCCCAGGTATTAAGTTTAAGAATGATCCAGTCGGTTATATCAGCAGAATAAGTCCATGCGGTGTAAAGCACAGCTACCGATAACAACAGGTTGAGAATACCCGGTAAAATAAAAAACTGCCATAACTGGTGTTTTTTAATTAATTGCCAGGCATCTGCATACGATACAAGGCCTGTATAAAAATCTTTTATAAAAAGCATAGTGTGTAATTTGGCATTTGAGCCCAAAATAACAATTTTGCGTGTTGAACCTCTTTTTACATGGAAAAACCAGTACCTTTCATTACCAACGATGCCGTAGTACTAGGCATTCTTATAACCATTCTGGCAGTAGTATTTACCACCGAAAAGAACCCCCGCTTCAGGTGGTTCTACAAATACGTTCCTTCCCTGTTGCTTTGTTATTTTGTGCCTTCTCTTTTTAATACGTTTGGAATTATAGATGGAGACAGATCGCAGCTTTATACAGTGGCTTCACGTTACTTGTTGCCGGCTTCCCTGGTGCTGCTCACCATTAGTATTGATTTTAAAGGAATAAAGCAACTAGGTTTTAAAGCAGTTATTATGTTCCTGGCGGGTACCCTGGGTATTGTGCTGGGCGGACCTATAGCTATTTTAATTACTTCTTTAATATCTCCCGAAACGGTAGGTGGCGCAGGTCCTGATGCAGTGTGGAGAGGTATGGCTACCATAGCAGGGAGCTGGATAGGCGGTGGAGCTAATCAAACTGCAATGAAAGAAGTATTTGAAGTGGGCGATACCATTTTCTCTGCCATGATTACTGTAGATGTAATAGTGGCTAATATATGGATGGCCTTTTTACTATACGGAGCCGGTATATCTGACCGGGTAGACCGTTGGTTTAAAGCAGATAATTCTGCCATATTAGATGTTAGAAAGCGGGTTGAAAACTATCAATCGTCTATCGCCAAAATACCTACCCTTACCGATTTAACCGTAATTTGCGCAGTAGGATTCGGTATGACTGCCATTGCGCATTTCCTTGCCGATTATATTGCGCCCTGGATCGGAGCCAATGCCCCCTATCTGGACGATTTCAGTCTTACTTCCTCCTTTTTCTGGATCATTGTAATTGCCACAACTGCAGGCTTAATCTTATCACTAACTCCCACACGAAACCTGGAAGGAGCGGGAGCCTCCAGGGTGGGTAGTTTATTTTTATACGTTCTGGTGGCTACCATTGGTATGAAGATGGATGTAACTGCTATTTTTGATAACCCTGGCCTGTTTGGTGTGGGGCTGCTGTGGATGTTTGTTCATGTAACCATTCTGCTGTTAGTAGGTAAACTAATCAAAGCACCTTTCTTTTTTACGGCTGTAGGCAGCCAGGCTAATGTTGGCGGTGCTGCTTCTGCCCCGGTAGTTGCTTCGGCTTTTCACCCTTCGCTGGCACCCATCGGGGTTATGCTGGCCGTATTAGGGTATGCAGTAGGCACCTATGGAGCTTACATTTGTGCGCAGCTCATGCGTCTTGTATCCGAAGGTTAAACAAAAAGTTATGAAGCAGGCCCAGGACCGTTTTTCAAGCCAGGCGGGTTTGTATGCCCAGTTCAGGCCGGTATACCCAAAAGTGCTTTACGATTTTGTATTAAGCCATGTAAAAGGGTTTAATCTGGCCTGGGATTGTGGTACCGGAAACGGTCAGGTGGCCACTCGCCTGGCTGAACATTTTAACATGGTAATTGCTACCGATATCAGTGAAAAGCAATTGAGTCATGCGGTACAGAAGGCAAATATCCAATACAAAGTATGCCGTGCAGAACAGTCGGGCCTGGCAGATAGCAGCGTTGATCTTATAACTGTAGCACAGGCGCTGCATTGGTTTGATGCAGATGCTTTTTTTGCAGAAGCGCAACGTGTAGCAGCGCCGGGTGCCTTGCTGGCTTGCTGGGGTTATGGCTTGCTTACGATAGAGCCTGCCCTTGATGCCCTGATCGGGGAGTTTTACCATTCTACCATTGGCCCGTACTGGGATAAAGAGCGCAGCCATATCGATACAGGCTTTAATGGCATTAACTTCCCTTTTAAAACCCTGGAAGCACCAGGCTGCAGCATTGATGTGCAATGGAGCTTTGAGCATTTAACAGGCTACCTCAATACCTGGTCAAGCGTGCAGAAGTACATACAGCAGCATCAAACAAATCCTGTGGAAGCATTGGCTGAACAACTCAAAGCTTATTGGCCCGAAGGTACTATTAAGCAGGTCTGCTTTCCTGTATTCGTAAAAGCAGGCCATATCCAAAAATAACATCTTACAACCATTACTTTCATGCAAAGCCCCTCCAAACCCATTCAAATGGTTGATTTAAAAAGCCAGCACCAACATATACGCCCCGACCTAGATGAGGCCATGGATAGGGTGATACAGATGGGTGCCTTTATCAATGGACCAGAGGTAGATATGTTTGCCGATGACCTGGCCGATTACCTGCAAACCGGCTATGTAGTGCCCTGTGGCAATGGTACAGATGCTTTGCAATTAGCCATTATGTCGCTTAACCTGCCGGCGGGTGGAGAAATTTTGGTGCCTGCATTTAACTATGTAGCTGCTGCAGAAGCCATTGCCTTGCTGGGCTATACGCCTGTGTTTGTAGATGCAGACCCTGCTTCCTTTAACATGGACCCAGCCGATGCAGCCCGCAGATTAACACCCAATACCGTTGCTATTATTGCAGTGCACCTCTTTGGCCAATGCTGCCCTATGCAAGAGTTGCTGGACCTGGCGCAGGAACATAACCTGCCCCTTATTGAAGATACCGCCCAGGCCATTGGAGCAGAGTATGACTTACCCGGAGCTGGAGAGGTCTTTGCCGGAACCATGGGGACTATAGGTACTACTTCTTTTTTTCCTTCCAAAAACCTGGGCTGTATGGGAGATGGGGGAGCTTTGTTTACTGATTCGCAGGAACTGGCTACCCATATCAAGGCATTGGCTAACCATGGGCAGCAAAAAAAATACTATTATTCAGAAATTGGTATCAACTCGCGGCTGGACTCTCTGCAGGCTGCCATACTTCGGGTAAAGCTCAGGCATTTGCCTGACTATACCAATGCCCGCCAGCAAGCGGCAATACTGTATGATACCTTCTTAGGCCAGAGCGAGCACTGGCGACTACCGTATCGCTGCGAGCGAAGCAGCCATGTATTTCACCAATATACATTAAAGATACCCAGAGGCAGAAACGAGCTAAAAGCTTACCTGCAGCAGAAAGGAATACCCACTATGGTGTACTACCCGGAGCCTCTCCATACCCAACAGGCCTACAGGCGCTATGCAAAAAAGGAAGAAAGTCTGCCGGTAGCAGAGGAGTTAAGCAGGCAGGTTTTATCGCTGCCCATGCATACAGAGCTACACGAATCACAAATAGAATATATTGCTGCCTGTATTAAAGATTTTTTTAGATAACTTTACTACATAAACCTGTGCAGGCCTGTGCCTTTAGGTATTAGTAACTATAAAGCATTATGCACCAACCCATTCGATTTGCTGTAGTAGGCTGTGGCTATATTGGTAAGCGGCATGCTGCCATTATCCGGCAACATCCCGATGCCCGCCTGGTAGCTATGGCAGATACAAATACCAGCCTTCGCAAAGAAATCGAAGAAAACCTCCAGGTGCCTTTTTACAGGAGTCTGGAAGAAATGCTGGCCCTATGCGAAGAGGTAGATGTAATTAACATCTGTACCCCGAACGGGGCGCATACCTCTCAATCGTTACTGGCCCTGGAAAAAGGCTATCATGTAGTATGCGAAAAGCCTATGGGGCTAAGCAGGCAAGCCTGCGAACAGGTGTATTTAAAATCCCTCGAAAAGCAAAAGCTGTTTGCCTGTGTTATGCAGAACCGGTACAGTCCGCCTGCCCTCTGGCTCAAAGAGTTACTTGAAAATGGAGTGCTGGGCAAGATCTACATGGTACAGATCAATTGCTATTGGAACCGCGATGAGCGCTACTATAAGGGAGGAGGCTGGAAAGGGCAGCAGCAGGAGGATGGTGGTACCCTGTTTACGCAGTTTAGCCATTTTGTAGATATGATGTACTGGCTTTTTGGTGATATCCATTCCATACAAGGCAGCTTTGCAGACTTTAACCACCAGGCACTTACCGATTTTGAAGATTCGGGTATGGTGCAGTTTGAGTTTGAAAAGGGGGGTATGGGTAGTTTCCATTACTCAACTGCTGTGTGGAATAAAAATATGGAAAGCAGCTTAACCATTATTGCCGAAAAAGGATCGGTTAGGGTAGGAGGACAGTACTTTAATACAGTAGAATACTGCCATATAAAAGATTATGTAATGCCAGCACTGGCACCCACCTTACCGCCTAATGAGTATGGTACTCACCAGGGTAGTGCTTCCAACCATGAGTTTGTTATTGCCAATGTAATTGATACACTCCGGCAAACAAGTAATGTAACTACCAACGCACATGAAGGCATGAAAGTGGTAGATATAATTGAGCGTATATATGCCTTAAGAGATATGTCAAAATTGAATAAAAAAGATGTACATACATTTAATTTGCTCTCTTAAATTACACAAAATTGTATTTAACCCTTTTTGTGTGTTAAGTAATTAATAGTCAGGGCCTCTGCTTAAAAATTATTTTCAGAAATGCAACCTTTGTTATGGATTAGAGTAAAATGTTACTTGAAAACACATTGTATTTCGATGCATTTAACCAGCTAATATTCAGTACCTTATAACGTGGTTTGACCATGGGAGTAGGCAATTTACAGCTAGACTTAATACACTAAACGATGGATCTTTTTAATTCGGTAGCGGATATCGGAATGGCTACTTAATATAAAAAGATACTGCGAAGACTTTCAAAAGCATCAACACAATGTGTGCAGGGGAGCATCTCAGGGGGAGATGCTCCTCTTTTGGTTTTATTTCTACTCATGTATAGCTTAAACTTACAGGCTTATAACAGCATATAACTTAAGGGTGGATTATTTTTTTCTGAACCTTAACATCAGTTCTTCTGCCAGTTTATTGCCTTCGGGGCTTACTTTTACCATATAGACAGCACCCAGGTATACCAGCGTAATTAGTATCGAGCGTATCAAAATATTAATAACAGCGCTTTGTATATCGGCAGGAGCCGGTAAAGGGAGCCATGTGGCCAGCAAAAAAGTAATAAGTACAATGGCCAGTACTACTAAAAAACTTTTGTCGAAGGGTTGCAGGTTTAGCTTGTACCATAAAAAGCCCCACTTCATAAGGTTAAAGGCAACTACAGAAAGTGCTGTTGCAAAGGCTGCTCCGCTTATGCCATATACAGGTATAAAAATGTAATTGGTAATTACAATAAGAACAGCCAAAGCACCTACAGCAATGGTATTAAAGCGAAAATAAACCGATTGCGAAATAATTTCGCCATTTACACCGGTAGCCATATCGAATACACGCGCCAGGGCTATAAACAGGAGTACCCAGCGCCCCTGTATATAGGTTTCTGTATTGGGCATAACCTGGAAAATATCATCTACATTACACCATATCCCTAAAAACAGGAAGGCCCCTACAATAAGCTGGTTGAGTGCCGTACGGCTATACAAAAAACCAATTTTGGGTAAATCTTTATCTACCAGTGCCTGAGCAATAATAGGAAGACTGATCTGGGCAATGGCACGACGGGGCATTTCTATAACTGTACCTATATAAAAGGCAATACTATAAATACCCAAGCCTTCGTTACCAACCATAGAAGCAAGCATCCAGGTATCAATACGGGTACCCAGAATGGCTGCACCGCCCCCAATCAAAATAAAGGCAGAGTAAGTAAGGATCTGCTTTACAGCTACTTTTTCTGGAAAACGGATGTCTTTCAGCTTTGGAATTACCCTTAGCCTGAATATATATATAAACAGGAATATGTTGGTAAGCCCGTAGCCTAGTATGTACACCACTACCAGCTGATAAAAGCTGATCAGACCTATAAAGTATAATATGATAACAAAAGTGGCTACCAGCTTGAGGTACACTTCTCTTAAAAAAGCTGGTATAACAATGCGCAGATGAGCCCTTGCATATGCCTCAAACATGTTCTGGTAAATCATGAAGAGGGTAAGCGGAATAAGCCAGTAGAAAAAATTGGATACTCCTGGAGCGTTTTCAACAAAAAACGAAAGCCAGAAATCTTTAAAACCAATAAAAAGGGCGCAAAACAAAAAAAAGCCAGCCCAAGAGTACATAAGCATAAAAGCCAGGAAGCCACTATGAGTTTCTGCCTCCTGTTTAAAGCGGGCAAAGAAACGATCTATAATGCTGGCTGCGCCTACCTGGGCAAACAGGGAGAGCATAACGCCCGTATCCTGTATAAACTTAAACATACCTACTTCTTCTGCAGACAGGAATTTGGGGAAGAACCATATAAAGTTCAAGGCCCCGATCACCACACCTACATAAGAGATTAGCGATGTTTTTATACTTTGCCTGATAATGATGCCCATAGCGTGTTGCTCAAAAGGCAAGTTTAGGTAAATAAATTGAATTGATAAATCCGGGCTTTACTTTTAATTCTTGATTATATATATGATTTTTGAACCTTACTCAATTCAGGATACAGGCTTTTACGCTTTCAATTGCCATATATGGATGCTATGACAGACAACCAACTTACAAGTAAAGAATTTTGGCTGCGTTACTGGGAAAGCAAAAGTGATGTAGTAAAACAGGTGCCCCGCAACATCCTGTTTGCTGATATGATTGATAAGGTAGTGAGTATGACCAGGGTGCGCACCTCCCTGGAGCTGGGGGGCTTTCCCGGGCATTATTCTGTATACCTTAAAAAATTTCATGGGGTAGCTGCTACCCTGCTCGATTACGTAATTCATCCACGCCTGCTCAAAGAGCTGCACCAGCTAAACGGCCTGCAACCAGGCGAGGTAGTAGCAATGGAAGAAGACCTTTTTAATCACCAGCCTGGGCAGAAATATGACCTTGTATTTTCTAATGGCCTGATTGAGCACTTTAAAGATACTGAAGATATTATACGCCAGCATATAAAATACCTGGCCAAAGATGGTGTTTTATGGATCAGCCTGCCTAACCTGCGCGGTATGAACGGGCTGGTACAGCAGTGGTTCGATAAGGAGAATTATGACATTCATTACATAGAATGTATGGACCCCGAATACCTGGCGGGCATTTGCAGGAAGCTGGGTTTAAAAGATGTGCAGGCCGGCTTTCATGGCAAATTTAGTGTGTGGCTGGAAAAGAAACCAGGTACCTCGCTGGCAGCAAAGGCTATTACCCGCAGCATTTGGGTAGCTGGAAAAGTAGTGTTTAAACTTTTACCGGTAGAGAGCCGCTTTTTTTCACCTTATATTATTTTAACTGCCCGCCACGCATGAAGGTAGTGCTTATCAATACGCATGATAATAACGGTGGTGCAGCCATTGCCTGCAAACGCCTGCAAAAAGCGCTATCGCAGAAAGGCATAGAGGCTACCATGCTGGTACACGAAAAAACCGGTATAGAGCAGGGCGTAACACCCGTAGCCACTACTGCTCTGGGTAAGCGTATGGCTTTTGCCCGTTTTGCACTGGAGCGGCTGCATTTCTGGTTTCACGAAAAGTCCAAAGCAGTTCGTTTTGCTTTTTCTCCGGCCAGCACGGGTATTTCTTTAGCCAGGCATCCCTTGGTGCAGCAGGCCGATGTAATACACCTGCACTGGATTAATTTCGGCTACCTAACCATAGAAGACATAGGAGAATTAGTGCGGTTGAATAAACCCATTGTATGGACCCTGCATGATATGTGGATGTTTACCGGGGGCTGCCATCATAGCTGGGGGTGCACCCACTATTACCAGGAGTGTGGTAATTGCCCTTTTCTTAAAAGGCCCTCACCCAACGACCTGTCTCATACGGTACATCTGCGTAAACAAAAGGCCATTGCCAATACTTCCATTGCTACCGTAACCTGCTCACGCTGGCTGGCCGGTTGTGCCCGTAACAGCAGTCTATTGCAAGGTATGCCCGTAACAACAATACCCAATCCTATCGATACAGAAGTATTTAAGCCCTTGCCGCAGGCTGAAGCACGCAAGGCCCTGGGTATGCCTGCCGATAAGGTTCTGATCCTTTTCGCGGCCATGCGTATTGAGGCACCGCTAAAAGGACTGGTTTACTTTCAAAAAGCCCTTGAGCTATTGGCGCACCAACATCCCCACCTGCGCGATAATATTGAGCTTATGGTAATTGGTATGGGCGATCCGGCCATAACTGCCTCTATGCCCTTTGTTTGCCATGCGTTGGGGCACATTAACTCGCCCGAAAAAATGGCTTTGGTGTATAGCTGCGCTTCTTTGTTTGTGCTGCCCTCGCTGGAAGAGAACCTGCCCAATACTGTAATGGAATCACTGGCTTGTGGCACCCCTGTAGCGGCCTTCCGTACCGGGGGTGTACCAGACCTTATTGAGCACCAGCAAACGGGCTACCTGGCTACCCGCGCCTCTGCCGAAGAGCTGGCCGAAGGTATTTACTGGCTTATATCACACCCTGAGCCCCAGGCGCTCCGCACCAATGCACGCCAGAAGGTTCTCACCAACTACACCGAAGATATAGTGGCAGAGCAATATATAGATTTATATAAAGAGATAGGAGGAGAGTGGTTAAAGTAAGGTTAAGCATCAAGGCTTTACTTTTGCATACAATATACCGTCTATCAGTTCTCCATCCTTAAAATGATACTTCTTTAAAAGGCCCTCTTTTTCAAATCCGGCTTTTTCAAGTACCCGGCCCGAGGTTTTATTGAAATGAAACACTGTGGCTTCCAGGCGGAATTTGCCCATGTGCTCAAAAGCATGATCGCATAAAGTAATGATGGCGGCTGTCATAATGCCCTGGTTACGATAGGGTTTGGCCAACCAGTATCCAATTTCATCCTTATGGGCATTTTTACCATATTTAAAGTGCATACCTATCCCCCCGATCAACTCATGGCTACGGTTGCGTATGGCCCAGAACTTTTGCCTTTGTTCGGTTCGCTCCATAAGGGTAGTATGCGAAATAAACCAGTCTGCGTCTTCTTCTCGGTAAGGGTGAGGTAGCTGCAAAGTATTCCGGTAGATATCCTCATCGTTCAGGTAGTTGATCAGGGCAGGGCGATCTGAGGTTTTGATGCGCCCCATGCTATAGTCTGCATTGATTATGATATCCATAAATATTACGTATTTTTGGCTTTTACGGCATGTAAAGCCGCCATTTACACGTTAAAGCTAAGAGTATTTACTTTATTTTCAGATAAATTTTGCGAGTATCTATCATCACGATTACCTACAATGCTGAGGCTTACCTGGAGCGGACCATTAAAAGTATAATTGGCCAGCACAGCAGGGATAGGGAGTACCTGGTTATAGATGGTGGCTCTACAGATGGTACCCTCCGCATTATTGAGCAATACAGGCAACATATCGACTACCTGGTAAGTGAACCTGATAAAGGCCTCTATGATGCCATGAACAAAGGCCTGCAGGCTGCTACCGGTGATTATGTGTGGTTTATGAATGCCGGTGATGAGATATATGATGAAAGTGTACTTGAAAAGGTAATAGCCAAAGCACGGCAGGGGGCAGACGTTATCTGGGGAGAAACCCTTTTTATAAAAGAAGGAGGAGAACCGGCAGGTCTGCGCAGCCAGGTAACTCCTCATAAATTACCGGCCCGGCTCCATTGGAAAAGCCTTGAAATGGGAATGGTAGTTTGCCACCAGTCTTTTATAGCCCGCAGAAGTATTGCGCCACTCTATGACCTCAAGCACCCCTATTCTGCAGATGTTGACTGGGAAATTGCCTGCCTTAAGAAGGCAAAAAGCACCGCTAAAGTAGAAGGTATTGTAGCCAAATACCTTATGGGAGGATTTTCGGTACAGCACCATCGCAAATCTTTGCTGGACCGCTACCAGGTAATGCGCAAACACTATGGCTGGCTGCCAAACCTGTGGAACCATGCCATGATTGTATGGCGGGGTGCCATGCATAAGCTTAAGCGCTAAGCTTAAACCAGTTGCTATGTTATGGATTGCCGGTTTTCTAGATAGAGAACCGGCCATTACTTATCTGGTATACCACCTGGTTGTTTTTGTAAGCCTTAAAGCTAAAACTTCCTTTGGCGTGAGGGTCTTTTCCACCTACTTGTTCTGTAATCGTTAATATACCTTCCGTTTCATAACGTTCCCACTCATTTTCAAAAACAATTTTTGGAGTGGTTGCATAATAAGGACCAATAAACTTTTCAATAAGTATGGTGTTCATGGTATCACCTCTCTTAAAAGTATAAGTACCTACAGGCATTGTTCTTAAATGTGTAGCTGTTGTAATAGTTAGCTTAAGCCCATTGTTAGCATAGGCAAACCACCGGCTCTTGTTTACATCATCATGGTTGCCAAATATTTCGATAGGCCTGAACGGGGTATCGTCAACCATGGCGTTTACTACCCAGGGCACATAAGTGCATTCTATTTCCTTGAGGTTGTTAATTTTGAATTTACCACGTACAGGCTTGGTATTTTGAGGTTTATCTACCTCATATAAGGTGCCGCTATACTCAAAATACAACGATTTGGTTTGGGGGTCATATTTAAAGTCCTTGATAACAAACTTATCGGCAGAATTAAAGTTGTTTACCTGGAAATGGCGGTTTTTATCAGAATAATCATAAAACTTAAAAGTTTTTAATTCGCCTGCAGTGGTTATTTCCAGTTCTACACTAAAATGATTTTTGTACGCAGAAGTAAGAAACGATTTGTTCAAAAAGATTATATCGCAATTTTTGTTACCGTAGGCTTCATCATTTCCAGTTAGCAAAATAGTTTCATCATTAACCGTAATTTCCATTAACCGCTCTGGCTCACCAGGATTTAAGTTATCTTTCGTACATCCCAAAATAAAAAGCAAAAGAAGCAGAATAGAAATGCGGCGCATAGTATATGATATGTTTTGGTTTATATTCTATTTTTTGTCAAATATATACTATTTATTTGCAGGTGCAAACAAAATTTATACTTTACTATAAAAATCCAATACCGTAATCATAAGCGTTTTATTTGCTGATTATAAGGTAAAAAAAACAGCATGTAAATTACTTATGAACATGTTATTTTTAGTAAAGTGTATTTAGTTGAGCACAGGTACTGCCAATAGCTCAAAGCATTGCTTTGCAATTTCAAGCTCCTCGTTGGTGGGTATCACCAGTACCTTCACGTTGCTGTCAGGCGTGTTAATTTCGCGCAACGCTTTAGCACGCTGCTTGTTGGCGGCAACATCCAGGTCAATGCCCAGGTACTCCATATCTTCGCAAACCATTTCGCGGATCAGGCTATCGTTTTCGCCTACTCCTGCCGTAAATACTATCGCATCTACACCGTTAAGCACGGCTGCTAAAGAGCCAATGTACTTCTTAATTCTGTAAGCATACAGGTCATAAGCAAGGGTCGCTTCTTTACTTCCCTCTTCCATAGCATTAATAATGTCGCGCATATCGCTATAGCCGCTCAGGCCCAGCATGCCGCTCTTTTTATTAAGTAAAGTACTTACCTGTTCGGGAGTATAATTCAGCTGGTTTACCAGGTAGAATATAACCGATGGATCAATATCTCCTGAGCGGGTGCCCATCACCAGGCCACTCAGTGGGCCGAAGCCCATACTTGTATCTACAGACTTGCCTCCCCGCAAGGCGGCCATGCTACAGCCATTGCCCAAATGAATGCTGATGATACGGGCGTTTTTATTTTCCAGGTAAGCGGCTGCCTGCTCGGTTACATACTTATGGCTGGTGCCATGGAATCCATAGGCCCTGATGCCTTCCTGCTCATACAACTCATTGGGTATGGCATAACGAAAAGCCTTTTCGGGCATAGTCTGGTGAAAAGCTGTATCAAACACTGCCACCTGTGCAGCATTAGGGAAAATGCGCTCGGCCACCTCAATACCTGTATAGTTAGAAGGGTTGTGCAGGGGAGCCAGCGAAAATAATCGCTTAATCTCTTCCTTGGCAGCTTCGGTAATAAGGGTGGTGGCAGCAAAGCTTTCGCCTCCGTGCACAACCCTGTGGCCTACCACCTCAATGTCATCAGGGTTGCTTATTACCCCCATTTCCTTATCGGTAAGCAGATTTACTACTTCCAGCAGGCCTGCTTTATGGTCGGGCAGGTTGAGCTTACGCTCGGTGGTTAGTTCCTGCCCGTTCCTAAATACTTTATGGGTAATTACGGCTTCATCAAGGCCTATACGCTCTACCAGACCGCTACATACCGGTGCTGTTGAGGGCATGTGGAACAGCTGGTATTTAATAGAGCTGCTTCCTGAGTTTATAACAAATATATGCATGATTTCCTGCTTAAAGAGCCTCTGCTAATTCTAGTTCCTGTACTGTTTTTGCGGCCTCTTCCTGGCTTTGAATAGCGGTGATAATTACGGTATTGAAAATGTCTTCTACTGTGCACCCGCGGCTTAGGTCGTTTACAGGCTTGTTAAGGCCTTGCAGCATTGGGCCAATGGCCAGAGCGCCGGTTTCGCGTTGTACAGCTTTGTAGGTATTGTTGCCGGTGTTCAGATCAGGGAAGATGAGTACGCTTGCTCTGCCAGCAACCTCTGAATGTGGCATTTTTTGCTTGCCCACTTCGGGGTCTACAGCGGCATCGTATTGGATCGGGCCTTCTACTTTTAAGTCGGGGCGTTTCTGTTTAATCAACTCAGTAGCGCGGCGCACTTTCTCTACATCTACACCCTCGCCAGATGAGCCAGAAGAGTATGATAGCATAGCAATGCGCGGCTCTATGCCAAAGCGCTGGCTGCTTTCTGCAGAAGAAATAGCAATTTCGGCAAGCTGCTCGGCTGTAGGGTTAGGGTTTACGGCACAGTCACCAAATACCGATACGCGGTCGGGCAGGCACATAAAGAATACTGACGATACCACATCAATACCCGGTTTGGTTTTTACAAACTGCAGGGCCGGGCGTATGGTGTGCTGGGTGGTATGCACCGCGCCCGATACCATACCATCGGCATGGCCTTTATACACCATCATGGTTCCGAAATACGATACATCGGTCATCAGGTCGCGGGCCATATCAATGGTCACATTTTTAGCCTTTCGTAACTCATACAGGGTATTGGCATACTCATCAAAATAAGCAGAGTCTGCAGGGTTTACCACGTTAAGGCGCTGCCCGTCTATGGTTAAGCCTAATCGTTTTACAGAAGCAGCTACTTCATCGGGGTTGCCTAGTATGGTAAGGTCTACTATGTCTTGCTCAATAAGGCAGGCGGCTGCTTTTAAGATGCGGTCATCGTTACCCTCAGGTAGTACAATGTGTTTGCGCTGGCTGCGGGCCCATTTTACCAGCTGGTACTGGAACATATGGGGCGTCATGCCCTCAGAGGTAAAGGTAATGATCTTATCTTCCAGCGCAGCTACATTCATGTGCCTTTTAAAGGTGGTAATGGCCAACTGTATTTTTTTGCAGTTATCGGCCGCAATGCGCGATTGTACGCCCGATACTTTAGTAGCGGTTGGGAAAGAGCCTGTTTTTACAGACATAATAGGCACTACCGTCTGCAACCCTTCAATAAGGCGAAGCACAGGCGCTTCGGTTTCAAAACCACCAGTTAGCACAATGCCTGCAATTTTAGGATAGTTGGTAGATACACTGGCCTGCAGAGCGCTGATCAGTATATCGCTACGGTCGCCAGGGGTAATGATCAATACATTTTCCTTGATGTGGTTAAGGAAATTAGGCACCTGCATGGCGCCCATAATAATATGATCGGCCTGGTTACAAAGCAGTTCTTCTCCAAACATAAGTCTGGCATCCAGTTGCTCGTAAATCTCCTTTACGGTAGGGCTTTTCAGGCTACGGTCTTCGGGTATTACAGCCAGAATGGTTTCGTCCTGCAGTTGTTTCTGCAGTAGATCATGCACATCGGCTACCTGCTCGGGCTGTACTTTGTTGGCTACTACAGCCAGTACCTGTACCTCACGATTTTTGAAATTACGCAGGGTGGTAATTACATGGTTTATGATTTGTGGGGTGGTTTTACCCTCGCCAGAAAGTACGGCAATTACCGGAGCCCCCAGGTTTTTGGCAATTTTGGCATTGGCATTAAACTCAAAAGCCAGTCCCTCACCCAAAAAATCGCTGCCTTCTATAATGGTAAAATCATAGTTCTCTTCCAGCTTTTTGTACTTGTGGATAATGGTATCAATTACCTCGCCCTGCTTGCCAGCTTCTGCGAGTTGCATGGTTTCTTCGCGGGTAAAGGCATAGGTATCTTTGTACTCAATAGGAAGCTCAAAATGCTTAATGATGGTTTCGATGTGGGTATCCTGCTTATGCAGCGGATCAAAATTTATAATGGGCTTAAAGTAACCTACTCTAAGGCCTTTGCTTAACAGCATATCTACCAGTCCGAGGGCAATTACCGATTTACCGCTATAGGGCTCAGTAGTTGCTATAAAAATATTCTTTGTCATATCAATCAGATTATACACAAAGGTAGCATCCGCCCCAGGCCCGGGGTATGACCTAAGTCAATGAAAATCATGATTGTTGTTGTTTTAAACCCAGGTATAGATCAGCAGAAAAAGGGAGGCAAAGTGAGGCGAAGAGTTTAGGTAGCCGGAGGCTCATTTTTGCAGCAAAGCTTACATGCCGCTACCAGGGTGTATTTTTTATATTCGGATAATTCACCTTTATTTGAAAGATATCTGATTGTAATAGAGGTAGATGTATTTTTTATTTATTGTTTTTAAAAGAATAATAGCGCATGGGTATTAACCTTGATATTGATGTAAATAATGTGGAAGCCTCTGTTTGCCGCCTGGCAGACGAACTAATGAATGGCTGGATACTAACCGTACAGGAAAGAACCTACAGAATAGCGGAAGCTACATTTTACATCAGTACCAGGGAGCTTATACAGGAGGCAGGCAAGCACTTTGCCCAGCCACGTACCCCTGGCATATGGCATATCCATAAAACAGGTATAGATATTACGATAGGCGCTGCCTTGTATACAGGTAAGATCCATATCAGAGCCTTGCAAAACCTTACGGAACCAAACAGTATTATTTATGGGCCAGTAAGGTGCTTTAATGAGCTTTATGGAGGCGGTGGTTTTGCACACCAGCAGGAAGTTACGCTAGAGCTTGCAAAGGATACTGACGGGCTAATCCTTTTTGAAGAACCATTCGCTGCGGAAGCTCCGGAAGCTCCGAGCGTAGGAGAGGAGGCTTTGCATGGGCCATCCTCTTATAAATTCCTGCTTTTACCAGTATGTGTACAGGCGGGGAAGAATATGGAAAAGGCTCAGAAAAGAGCAGAGCTTTAAACCCCAGGGTTGGTTTACTATAAAACTATTGGTACAACTTAGAGGGCTTGCTAAATCCAGGTACTGAAAAAGTAAAAGAGCAGACCTGCCAGGGTTCTGCTCTTTTCGTGTAAATAGGCAGGGTTATATAATAAACTAAATCAATTCTGTATTAAGCTTACTGATGCTTTTACCAAGATCGTAAATAGTAGCGCCCGGAAGCAGGTTCTTTAATAAACTTGCGCCAGTCGCAGACCTGTAGCCACGTGCGCAATACACTACAATGGGCTTGTCAGCATCAAGCAGGTATATTCTTTGTTCCAGTTCCGGTAGTGGAATTTGCAGCGCATTATCAAACAGGCTACCTTCTTTACGCACCTCATCTCTGTTGCGCACATCTACAATAGTATAAGCATCGGGGTTAACAAGCAGTGCATTTAGTGGTATGGCGGGGCTTATTTGCGAAGGCATAGCCGATACCAACAGAGACCGTTCAAGGTACTCATAGCTCTCAAAAGCCGCTACAATGTTGTGCTCATAGCCAATTTTTGTTGCCATGCGGATCACGTTTTTCAGCATGTTGTGGTTTTCTGCTACCAGGTAAAAGGCTTCGTCTGGCGCTATAATGGTGCCCAGCCAATTGGCAAACGACTTGTCCATGGGTATGTTAATGGCACCCTGGGCATGCCTTTTTCTAAAGCTTTCTGCCGGTCTGGCATCTACAATAGCTGGTCTGCTGTGCAGCATAATAGCTTTGCGTATTTGTGGAACTGCAGCCATGGCTTCCTGGTAAGAGGTGGCACCGCGTCTGTTCAACTCAACGGTTGCAGGAAAATATTTAGGCGCATACGGCTGGTCTTCCAGTACCATATCTACAAACTCTTCTTCAGACATTGGCTGCAGGTAAGGGTTTTCGGCTAGCTCTTTCCCTATCGTAGTAACAGAATTCTCGCAAATATGCTTGCCACACAGGGAGCCTGCGCCATGAGCCGGAAATACATCTACAGTTTCCGGAAGCGTCATTAACACCTCACGGGTGCTCTTATACAACTGGCAGGCGGCTTCTACGCGGTTGGCTTTTAGCTTACCAGCTTTTTCCCTCAGGTCGGGCCGGCCTACACCACCTGCAAACAGAGTATCTCCAGTAAATATGGCTCTGCTTTCGCCAAGGGCATCTATTGCTAGTATGCAAATGCTGTCAGGGGAGTGGCCGGGAGTATTAAAGGCCTGCAGTGTAATGTTACCTATATGCAGGTAATCGCCACTATCAAAGGTTTTGTGGGGATACAGAGCACCTGCAAATTTGCTGGTATAAATAGTAGCGTTAGTTTCTTTGTGTATTTGCAGATGACTGCTTACAAAGTCTGCGTGGGGATGGGTTTCTATTACGGCTGTAATTACGCCCTGGTGTGTATCGGCAAATTCGTAATACGGTTCGGGGTCCCTGGCAGGGTCTATAATTACGATTTCGTTATTGCTGAATAATGCGTAAGAAGCCTGGGCTAATTCTGCATCGTAAAATTGTTTTATAATCATATCTATGAATATTTTGTGAGTACTTGAACTGAAAAGCTCCTCAGAACTTTTGACGCTGTAAAGGTAGGTAGTGCTCTCTTTTTTAAGTATGACTAAAGGCATGGCTGATAATGATTTATATCAGTTATTACCGTTTTGCCTTTAGCCGCTAATGGGGAAGCTGAGCTGGTTTTTTAAAAGCAATACACCTGCTAATGTGCTTAATGCTAATTTCTTAAAAAGAAAGGAGCTTGTACATGCCCCAAATCATAGGCTTGAAATTTAAATTATGATCGAATAGCCTATCTGGAAAAATAGCTAAATGTCTGTGGGTGTTAGAATACAGGCTAAGATCGAGGCTGGAAAATGGAAAAGATGTACCAGAGAATCCTGCTTTAGCAATAAGCAATAAAAAAAGACTGATGAAGCTTCAACTACATCAGTCTTTTTAAGCTAAACCTATAAAAAGCGTAGTGTTACTGCAGGTATATACAGCAGTAAAACAGGCTTTCTTTAACAGTCAGATATCGATTTCCAGGATGCTGCTGATGGGAACGGCTATACCTCCTTTTAAAATAATAAACTTCTCGCAACAGGCCCAAACGGTAGTTTCTACTTTGTAGATCTCTCCAAGCTCATGCATAAAGGTTATAGTTACTTTTCCTTTGTAACCATTGCCCAGGCGTGCAGCCTTGTGGGCTTTTTCCATACGCTGGGTTTTGAGTTGCTCATCATTAAGAACTTCTCTTTTAGAAAAATTCATTTCTAATAGTTCTTCTTTGTTAATTAAAGTGCTTAACTGCATGGTACTAAACATTTATGGTGAAACAAATTGACTGGCACTGTTGAAGGTAATGTAATGGAGAGGCTAAAGAGTATTGGTTGTTAATATTAATAGCTTAACCAAAGTTGAGTAAAAATGTTTTACTGTTTTTTATAATAGTAATACTATCAAAAATTATGCCGGTGTTTTGTAAATGTTTAAGTATCAGTTATTGAGGTGCAGGTTGCAGTAGGACATCGGTAATTACCTTTCGTAAAAAATATCTACCAGTATTTTATTATCCATGTGTATTTTTATAGCTTTTATTTATTATGCTTAACATTAAATAAACGAAAGCATTCTTATGCTTAAGGTGACATAACTAACAAAAAATTATTAATTTGAAACCTTCAAAAAGCTATTCCTGATAAATGTTTTTTCAATTGTATGATTAATAATGCTAAACTAAAAAGTATACTCTTGCACATTGTTGTTTGGAGTATCTACTTAGCATATGAAATGTTAGCAACATATACCTTAAGAGGCGTTAGCTCTCATTTACTGGAAAGTATAATGTATATGGGTATTTATGCAATATATTTTTACTTCCTGGTGTATTTTACACTGCCAGCCTTAAAAGATAAGCAATATCCTAAGTTTGTTTTATTGACAATAGCCAGCATTTTGCTTATAACAGGCCTTAGGTTTGTAAATGTATCTTACCTGGGTCCCCTCCTTAACCCACTTACTCCTTATAAGTTTGTATCGCTTGGCAGGTTTTTAAACGAAACTTTATGGAGAGGGGTGTATTTTTTGCTTTTGGCAATTGGTTACTGGAATGCTTTAAACTTAATAAGGTCAGAGCGCGAAAAAAGGATTCTTGAGGAAGCTAAATTTGAATATGAGCGGGAATTAAAAGAAAAGGAAAATGAGCTAAAAGTAGCTCAACTTAACTTTCTTAAAAATCAGATCAACCCGCATTTTTTATTCAATACACTTAATTTTTTATATGAACAAAGCTTAAGCTCCTCTAAAGGAACTTCTGAATGCATAATTATGCTCTCTGAAATTATGCGTTACTCCTTAAAAGATAAAGAACTAGATGCTAAAACTATGTTAATTGATGAAGTTGAGCATATTGAAAATTTTATAAAAATTCATCAATTGAGGTTTAGAAACAGAATACAGGTTAACTTTAGCAAAGAAGGCAATTTTTACTTTAGAATGATCCTGCCTCTGATACTGATTACGTTTGTAGAAAATTGCTTTAAGTATGGCGAATTGTTGGACCCCAAGCATCCGGTAATTATTAATCTTTTTGTTGATAATAATACCCTTAAATTTTACACTTACAATAAGAAAAAGCTGGGTCCTGTTGAAACCTCTACCGGCATAGGTATTCAGAATACAATTAGAAGGCTAGAATTAACTTATGAAGATAAATTTGATCTGCAATTTAAAGATGAGGATAACTTTTTTACAGTTTGGTTAACCATACAGATATGATTAAGTGTGTAATAATAGATGATGAGGAAAGTGCGATAAATGTACTAACCACCTATATTGAAAAAGTTCCATTTTTAGATTTGCTTGCAAGCTATATTGATCCTTTAATTGCCCTGAAAGACATTCGCGGATTAAATGTTGATCTTGTTTTTCTGGATATACATATGCCTAATTTATCTGGCTTAGAGCTTAAGAAAATCATTGATAGTAAAATCAAGGTTATTTTTACTACGGCTTATAGCGAGTTTGCAATAGAAGGCTTCGAACAGAATGCAGTAGATTACTTACTTAAACCTATTACATTTGAGCGCTTCCTTAAGTCAGCTCACAGAGCATACAATGAAGTAAGTCCTGTTACTGAAAAAGGGCCTGGAAGTAACTTAGTTGCAGGAGCAAGCGATTATATTTTTTTAAAAGCAGAAGCGAAAGGTAAAATTATAAAAGTACATTTAAAGGATATATTTTTTATAGAGGGCCTGAAGAGTTATTTATCAATACATACTGTTCAAAATGAGGTTATCATAGTTCATATGACTTTTAACCAAATAGAATCAGTATTGCCAGCATCTTTTATGAGAGTTCATAAGTCTTTTATTGTGAGTGTAGATCATATTAAATCAATTGATGGTAATGTTGTGATACTAACCAACATGAAAACTGTTCCTATAGGAGCAACCTATAAGGACGCATTTATGGACAAGCTACAAGCCAGAATTTATGTAAGAAGGTAGTATTAGATCTTAAAGCCTTATGTAGGGTAGGCACCCTGGCTGAGGAATGAGAAGTGCTAAGGTTTACTCCTGTGCAAAGTGCGGGCTTTGTTAGCGTGTAGCTGCTGTTGTAAGGCATTTTACTTTATTTTCTTGACTTTGCTTCACTTCCTGCTAATATTCCACCATCTCTTGTCAGTTCAGTTCCTGTTACATACTTACTTTTATCACTTGCTAAGTATAAAATGCCGTACGCAACACTAGGGGCTCACCGAAGTGTCCAAAAGGAATAAAAACTGAATAACCGACAAGCTGCACTACAGCCCGCCTTGATTTTTGTATATTGTTGTAAGAAGTAATTTTTTCTTTATTGATCTGAATTATAATAATGCTTCAATCTGAGCTGTTACTTTTTTTCCGGAACTTGGGCGTTCTGCATTGAAAGAAACAATTTTGCCTTTTTTATCTATAAGTAAATAACGTGGATAGCTAGCAATAGTGTTATCCTGTTGACCTTCTAAAATAATATTCCACACTTGTGGTTCAATTTGCCTACTCATATAAAAGTGCCAACCCTGAAGGTTATATTTTTTAATGGCATTAAGCCAGCGTTCACGACTATTCTGATGGCTGGTTTCCCTACCTATATACAAGTAAGCAATTTCTTTCCCTTTAAGCTGATTTTTAAAGCTAGCTAAATGTTGAAATTCCTCAATACAGGGAGAGCATGCACTATGCCATAAATCTACATACACTACTTTATCGCGGAATTGCGGAAGTTGTATAACTTCATTTAAGTTCTCAAATTGATTCTCAATAAACATAATATGCTGGTCGCCTTTGTAATTCATGTTGATTTGCATGTTTATAAAAAAGCCACCACCCACAATAGTTATAACAGCCAAAGTAGAATATGCAATTTTCTTTAATAAAATATACTGTTGAGCAACAAATAGGTGTTTAATGCCAGAGTAGATAAGGCTAAAAAACAATACTGATAATAGTAATGGCAAACTATCTAGTAGTACAACAGGGTGAATTATATTTGATAGTAAAACCTTATTTTGGCCAGGCTCATTAAATAGATAAACAAGAGCCAATGTAAAGTATGCCATGGCTATAAGGGCAAAAGTTAACAGTAAAAACCTTTTTAATTTTCCCTTTTGCAGAATCGGAATTAAATAGTAAAGACTCCCAAAGAATACGACTCCAATGCAGGTAAATGTTAAAGATCTGGAGATTAAACTAGAAATAAATTTTTCGTTATTTATAATATGCAACAGGGGATTTAACAATGTGTAACCAAGAAGCATATACAGAAAGATTAGAATTACTAGTTCAATTTTCTTTTTCATGGGAGCAATGATTTTGATTTCTAAGGTGGTTAATTGGTAGATTGTTTTGTAGCTCACAATGGTCGTATGTACATTGTGTACGGTTTGACGATTACGTTCCTGTTTACCGAAACTGGCAGTAGAGAACTAAGTAACTTATAAGCCAACAGTACTCCAGGTAGTGACTACATTTTGTTAGGCGCTTATTTATTTTCTTTTGTGTATAATTCAACGCCCTCTTTACCAAACCTAACTTTCATTGTATTAGCATTGAGGGCTATAATATCTAATTCAATTTTTTTATCAGACGAGTACAAAGTGTAGTTGATAGCAAAGCTTCTTTCTTTTAAAATTAGTTTATTAAGCGGCTTATTTACCTCCCACTTTCCGCGCTCTACAACAGGATTTTTGGCATCAGGCCCATAGCAGTCGTTATACACTACATAAGAGCCATTACTTTTGAATTCAATCATATCAGGACACTCAGGTAATGAGCCAACTTTATCTCCTTGCTCTATATCTCCTTTGTAATACCACGAACCAACTATACTTATGGTAGTTCCTTGTCCTGATACTTGAAAAACACCAAGGATTAAAACCAGTATTAATGACAAAGGCCTAAGTCTCATTATGAAAATAATTGTTTATCTGAGTTGTTTCGTTCTGTTATTTGTACCTAAAGATAGTACAGCCGATGTGCTTGAGCTTCAGCGCAAGGCTCTTGGCTATACACTGTTAGTGGTAGTTATTATTAACCGAATATTCTACTAAATATACTTTTCTTCTTATTCTTGAATATCCAAATTAGCTCTTTTTCGTGTCGTTTAGTATATTGGTTTGAGCCAAATTTTCCCCATGCGAATCCCGTATCATTTCTACCTTCCCTTAAATCAGCTACAGTCCATTCCTCACCCTCAAACTGATTTATAAATTTTGCAAACTGTTGGTTCTTAAATAGAAAATCTTTTTTAGATTTATATAAATTATCGTTATCCCAAATAGCCATTGCAGAATTAAAACGAGCTTCATCTTCAAAGCTTGAGTTAGTACCCTGATAAGAAGACAGCAATTTGGATAGATATTCATTCAAGTTTTGAGAATGAATCACGAAGACAGCTGGGTCATGACAAGCAAAAAACACCTTACCTAAGTGTCCATTTTTATCAATATCAAGTATCCAACTGTTTCCTAGTCCGTCTTGACCAAGAGTAACTGAGTAAGGGGACAACTCCCAAAAGCCGAATTCACCAATTGAATCAAATAAAACTGTATCAAATTTACTCTCCCAACCTTTAGTTTCTTTTAACACTTCCAGCAGTTCTTTATCAATAGTATTGCTAGGGAATTGAAACTTCAAGTGCTCTAATTCTTCATTTGTTAAACCTGGAAGAAAATTTAAAGAATATTTTGCTCCGTTTATATCACTAAATGACAGCTTTTTCAAGCTATGAATGATTTCTAAATTTGTCATTTTCTTTTTCCCAAATGGTCCCTAAAGTTGGTACAGATGCAGTGCGGGTTTTACAATCGCGTTCCTTTCCACGGAAATAAACTGCAGCGGCTTGGATGACTGCTAAGAGGCAGGAAAACCCGGCTTGAATATGTTTATTGTTATTTGCTGCTTTTCTTTTTTTAACATCTCGTATAAATGTTTATATTCTCTTTACATCTTACTGATCAACATAGTTATCCCAGCTATTAAGAAGACAAAAAGGTAAAATAATACTATAGTAGCAGCTAAAAGCCCTGAAATCATAAAAATACTTATAACCGCCTTTTTGATTAAATTTAGAGATACAAAGGTCGTTTTGAAGTACGTGCTTTTCATAAATCGCCAAATCAGCCATATAAAAAGAACAAGTGTACATACAAATCCTCCGAAAATTCCAGTAATCATTTCTAGGGATGCTCCTCCTCTTAGTAGAATCATTATTTCAATTAATGTATGTAGCAAGTAACGTTAGCATATGTGAGGGCCGGGCATTGACAAGTTTTTCGCCGGTGAACATAGGCTGAACCATATGGAGCTCGAATGCTGATAAGCAGTTCTAAAGCCCGGCTCTTATATATGCATAGTTGGTGGCAGTTTATTTGTCTCTTACTACTGTTACTTGATTTTCAAATATATCTAAATATCCATTTGATTCTTGGTTCTCAAAGAAAACTATGTAGTGCTTGTCAATGGTTACAAAAACTTCCGGATTATACGTCCAGATACTTATGTCTGAGACTATATCGATTGTTGCAAATTTATTATTCTCTATACTGGCCAATAAGGTCTTTTGGGAGTCTGTAATAATATGATATAGTTGACCATTATAGGGAAATGATGCAAGCGTCATGATTCCATAACTATCGACTAATTGTTTGGTTCCTCTTGTAGATTTAGTTTCACTGTCTCCTACATATCTTATAATGGACTTGCCTTTCTCATTTCTAGGTTTAGGATGCTCAATAACTGTTAATGAATCAGGATTTAAGATTTCAAGTATTTCTGAACTACCTCTCATATGAGCTAAAGTATTAGTGATATAATATTTATCATATATCTTGTTCACAACAACTGGACAAGTTGATGCAGCAGAATATTCAATTCCTGTACTTTTATTTTTGAATCTTATTGTTCCTCCCCATTCTCCGCTACAGCTTTTTGAAACGACATAGAGGTTGTCTTCAAATATGTTTGCTCGATTAACCTTAAAATTACTTTTATCCAGTTTAGGCAAGGAGTCACTGTTAACAAATTCTCTAATTATGAATTTATCATTATTTTGGCCAAAACAGGTTGTAGAAAAAACTATTATAAGAAAGATAAATATTTTACCCATTTTCATTTTTACATAATTGCCACCAACGCGAGTACAGAAGCAGTGCGAGAATTGACGAGGGCTTCACCCGTGCCCCTTGATTGCACTATGCGGAACTGGCAAGCCGACAAGTAGCACTACTACCCGCATAGAAGATATATGCTGTTATGGCCAGTTATACTTCTTTTAAATGTTCTGAAATAATCTTTTCAACATTAAGAGATGGTTCAGCAAGGTTGGAATTAATGATCATACCATTCTTGTCAATTAATATATACTTTGGAATTGACTTCACATTATACATATCCCCAAAATCAGAGTAGATGCCATCTTCAATAAATAATTCCAGTACATAAGGATTAAAATCTCTTTTAGATAAATACTTTTTCCATTTGTCTTTAGATGAATCAACTGAAACCATTAAAAACACAACATCAGGATTGTTTTTGTATCTCTCAGCTAGTTTTAGAACATTAGGCTTCTGACTTAGGCAAGGCCCGCACCAGGTAGTCCAAACATCTATAAATATCAATTTTCCTTTAAAATCAGATAGTTTTATTTGCTTATTATCTGCAGATATGGCTGTGAAATCATAGGCTCTTATTCCTTTTTGAGAAGTATAAAAGGCATTGGATGCTCTTTGCGTTAAAGCATAATAAGGATTAAGTTTTTCTTTCTCCAATATTTGATGAAGATCTTTAGTGTTGAAAAGCTGTGTGTGACGCTTCCAATACGATGGGCTCTCTATTACTTCAGCCAAATAATACATCTTTAAAAATGCAGATAAATCTTTGTTGACGGTTTGAGTTTCAATAAAATCTAAAAATGAACTGATATCATCTATTGATTCTGTAGATTTCAAATACTGAATTTCGTATTTGTATAATAAATTGTTAGGAAGAGTTTTGTTCCAATCCAGATTATTATCTATTTTATCAATGAAGCTAAAGTAAGAATGGTCTGGTGTAAATTCTTTCATCATTCTGCCATAGTAGAATAAGAAAGAGTAGATTCTGGCTTCGTTCTGAAAGTTTAATAGCTCAAATTCCTGTACAGTTAACATGTGCTTTTTAGAAGCAATTATCTTTTTTCTTCTAAGCGCTAAACTATCGAAAAGGGAGATTACTTCATTGGTGGACCCTAATGAAAATACTCTTCCAACAACTTCATTATTGCTCTTCCATAAATAGTTAAGCAGAGAGTCTGCTAAATCATCATTGGTGCGGATTCCCAGAGAATCAATACAAATATTAATGGTTTCTCCAGGAGTTAATACAAACAAATAATTGCCAATCGTTTCATCTTTTGCGCTAATTACGCCAATCGTAGGAGATGAAGCATTAAAGTCAAACTCCTTCATTTTTTCACTTAAAGCTATCTTAGCAAGTGGTTTGCCTGTATATAATTCCTTAAAATACAAGGTATCGTTGGCTAGCACTGAACTCTGTATTTTTACCGTAATACCCGTTTTTGAATCACAACCAAGAAGTGAAAACAAAAGGATAAATAGTAGAGGCTTTAATTTCATATTTTAACTTTATTGGCCATAACGTTAGGACATATTTAGGCCGGGAATGGACGAGGGCTTCACCGGAGATACTAGCACTCAAAGACCGGATAACAGTGACTGAAAAGCAGCACTAACACCCGGCTTGAATATGTTTATTGTTATTCGCAGGTATTCTTTATCAGTTTTGCCACATTATCTCATCTTTCACTATTTTATAACCCTGCTCAATGTCAATAAAGAGTATCTTGGCTACTGCACCAAGTCCTTCATATTGATATGCTATATAAAGGATGGCATATTTACCATTAGAAGAATATGCGATCTTTGATAAAGTTATAACACCAACAGTTTTAGGATTTTCTTTGTATAATGACTTCCAATCAAATATATTTTCCTTGCTGTAGATATTCCATAAAGTTGAGTCCACCATTATAGGCTCATACTTTCGTATTTTGAATTTATTATCAAGCTCAACTGGATGTTTATTAATTGAGTCTAGTTTGACCCAAAGATTAACAAATACTGAATCAGCACTTGTTGTTTTATTAATTTGACTAAAGTTATTGCAGGATAAACAAGGAATTTTATATGGGTCATGCATAAAGTCTTCATAAGCATTCTTAAACTCAGTAGACTTCATGATAAAGACCTTATGCCCTTTTTTATAGCTATTCTCCTTTAGATAATCATATATAATTTTTGAATAAAGCACATAGTCCGATGAATTTATTTCATTAGCCATCACTTTAGTTAATGGAATTATAGTCAATATAATTATAATTAATACTCTGTTCAGCATTTTCTTTGTTCTACTTGCGAATAACATAAGTGTAAACGCAACAGTTGCGTTTATTTCGTAATTACATGAAACGGTGTAAGCTTCTTTAATAAGCCTAATCATGTACATTTTGAATACATATGCATTTATATCATATTTATTTCAAGTTAAGTGATGGCTAGTCGCTTTCCAACTGTTTATATACAAATTGCTAGGCAAACTTAAATTTTGTTCCAGGGTAAGTTGCACCACCAACCCTGGAACCTCAACCATGCCTTGGATCCATGTATGAACGAAGTTGTAGCTGTATTTAAAGCTGTTAATGACTTATACAAAAGGAAAATAAGCTATCAATAGTTTTAAAATAAAAGCAAATTCATATTCTTCGTTTATACACGTGTATTTACCATTGTATTATAGGGGAAGCTTTTGATAAAAGTAATTTTTGGCTTATTCTTTCTAAAGAACTACTCCCAGTTTTAAACTTTATAGCTAAAGTGAGGAATAACAGGTTATATAGCTATAAAGCTTGTTACACACTTCTCATAGAGTAAGTGAGCGGTTTATTCAATTATACATTAGCACGGTTTAATTGAGTATAGATCGAGACAGAAAAATAGAAAACTATATGGTGAGAGCCTTTATAACAGCCAGGGGGTAGGAGAGAGGCCATAATGGAAATAAACATTCTGCAATAATTACCTTCTTTGTTGACAAGTTAACTGCTGTTGCAATGGCTCTTTTGCAGCTTCAAAGCCCACTACCATAATTTTTGAGGAATGTTAAAATTTGATTTATCTTGTTTCTTTATACAGTATGCGAAAGCCAACTCACCTAAAGTATTTACACAAGTTACTATTTTATAAGCATGAAATACCTTTTAATAGTAATCCTGATAATCAGTGGATGCTCTGCTAAAACCGAGCGTGAGGTTGATTTAAAATTTCTTGAATTGATAAATACTGAAAAGTTTAATCAAAATGAGAGGATCCTAAAGATCATTCAAAAAGAGGTTGCTGAAGCAGGAATGAAACCCAGGGATACCATCGTAACCAATAAGGCCGCATGGTTAATTAATCAAAGAAATTTACATCTCTTATCTACAGGAGCGTTTATTGAGTGGACAAAAGAGATCGAAGCTGTTTACAGAGCAACCTATAAAGAGGATACATCTAAATTGGAGTTTACCAGGTTTTATGCAAATAGGCTGGAGAATGGATTTGATACTTTAACGTATCTGAAATTACTGAACTCTTACCTTAGTGTAGAAGAAGATTTACTTAATGAGCATCTGTTAAGCGTGAGTGGCGGTTGGCGGTTTTATAATTCAAATGCTCATGTATTAAAAACGGTTGATACCATCACAGCAAGTCAAAAGTATGAATTTGTAGTAGTTCCTGATTATTATGACTATAAGAGATCAAAAGTAGACTCCTGTAAAGTATTAATTTATAAAAATGGTAACAGTGTAAACGTTCCTACAGAAATCATACAAAAGGCTAATGCTTTTATTATTGCCATTACTCCCAATGATGCTGGGTCTTATAAAGTAAGAGGTTATATTGTACAAAGTAACCGTTCTGATGTAACGTTACATCAGAATTTTGCTGATGAATTTGTAGTTGAAAAGGCCCCATACCGTTAATTGTAATTTTAACGGCTAAAACAAAAAGGATTTTATTGCCTGTTATATTTAACAGGGTATTTACACCCAATTGTTGGTTTTTTATTTAAACGGGCCATCCAAATTTGACTTATAGTGAACCTGCTTTTTCCATACTATTTTAGATGTAGTATGTTTTCTGCGCACAGCTATCGCTGCATGGTTTATCAACTTTTAGATGGCCCATTAACCAGGGGAGGCTACCGGAGTGCCTTTATAAAATTATTATCAAGATGCCCACTTAATTGTGCAGCCTATTGCTTTGGTTTTTGATACTTCCGGTGTTTTCTTGCTTTCCAGGGCCTTAATGGCATCTTCTACATAAAACTTATCTGCACTTGAGGCACTTCTGGCATTGTTATCAATAGAGCCAATATACACAACCTTACGATCTTTGTTTAGCACGTAAATATGAGGCGTGTTCGTGGCTCCATATGCCTTGGTTATTTCCTGTGTTTTATCCTGAACGTAGGGAAATTTAAATCCTTTTTCTTTGGCCCGCACAACCATTTTGTCATAGGAGTCGCCGGGTTGCTTTACCTCATCATTTGGATTAATAGCAATAACAGGATATCCTTTACCTGCAAATTTATTATGCAGCTCTATTATCCGGTCTTCATACATTACTGAATAAGGGCAGGTATTACAGGTGAAAACAACGATATACCCTTTGGCATTTTCATAATTTGCCAGCGAAACCATTTTCCCATCCACATTTTTTAACCTGAAGTCACGTGCAATGTCACCAACCTCATATCCGTTTGCGGAATCACTAACCTTGTAGTCGCCTCCGGGGGATGTAAAGGCAAAAGAAATTAGCAGTATTAAAACCGCTAGCAGGTTTGAGTATTTCATATGCGTAATCAATTTAAAAGTTTATCAATATGGTTTTCAAGCTCCGTTTTTGTGAGTTCTTTTTCCAGAAAAATTCTTTGAGCAGTAGAATTGCGAACGAGAAGGGTAGCAGGAATGGCTCCTGACCAGGAAGGGTCTACTTTGTCAATAAAAATATTGGGATCAGATTCATCCAGAAGCCAGACAGTAGAACCTAATTTTTTACGTTGAATAAATTTATCGACCCTGGAGTACTGATCCGGAAAATCAAGGCTCACAAGCAGTACCTCAACTTTATCCGGATCATATGTATACCGTAGGGAGTCTATAAAAGGCAGTTCCTTTACACAGGGCCCGCACCAGGTAGCCCAGAAGTTTATAACTTTTACCTTGTCGTTAGAACTGGTAGTAATATATTGTTGAAGCTCAGAGAATTTAATGACTTTCTGTAGTTTGTAGTCATGTGCTTTATCTCCAACCTCAACCCCTACTGTGGCATCACCAACTTTGGGAGATGTGCAAGCAAAAGAAATTAGCAGTGTAAAGCCTGCAACCAGGTTTAAGCACTTCATATGCCTGATCAATTTAAAGAGTTATCAATTTGTATATCAAGCTCCACTTTAATAAACTATTTTTCAAGTAAAATTCTTTGAGCGGTCGAAACTCAGATAAGAGAGGTTGCAGAACTAGAAATTTGTGAAAGGTATACCAGCTTTTAATAAAGCAAATGCGATCAGCCCTTCATGTTGGCCAGGCAATATTGCCATCCTTATCGCTAATTGTAACTGCTATTTACACTTGCTTAGGCTCATAAAGTATCAGGTTGGTCGCTATCCTGGCTCAATGCATAATCCTTATACAAGCGCCCCCATGCATTTAGTGCCTCCACAACTGGAAGTAGGCTTTTACCCAGGTCAGTTAAATAATACTCTACTTTTGGCGGCACTTCCTCATAAACTTTTCGCCAGATGATACCATCCTGCTCCAACTCCTTTAACTGTTGTGTTAATACCCTCTTCGTGGCTTCAGGAAGACCTTCTTGCATATCCCTTGGCCGTTGAGGCCCTTTCAATAAAGCACTTATAATTGCAGGCTTCCATTTTCCTGAAATAACGTTCAGGCTTATCTCCATCAGACAATCATTTTTAACAGGGGTTTTGCGCGTATAAGTACTCATGCCTATTTTCTGTTTATAGTAAATTTTACAGATACCGTTTCAACTAAATAGCTTCTTGCCTTTTATTTAACGATATAGTTTTGGCCTCGGAAACTTGATTGTTCCTGTTGAGGGTAACAATGACTCTATCCAAAATTTCCAAGGCTGTTGTGATGTTGGAGAAATCAGAAAATAATTCTCCTGTTTCCCCGGAGTGGTGACTGTGGCCGACAGGTTCCAGGAAAAAGCTTTTTTTACCACTTTTATTTAAATTTATTTCTGCCGCATATACCACAGCGGGCTGGCCTACTTTCCCGGAGCCAGAATATATTTTATCTTCCGGAAACCTATCTTTGCTATAATATTCGTTCCAGTCGTTCGACTGATTTACCTCCATACAAACCCGGACAACCTTGGGTGCTCTCAGAGAGAGCCCGCTAATTACAAGAAAGTTGTTACGTGGAGTAGCCCCTGTATAGCCATCCAGGTCATTATCATGGCCCCTGCCCTCAGGTATATGGTATCCATCTGCTGATTTTATTCCTCTTTTATGCGACCATCGGGGTAGTGCTTCAGGCCGCCGCACAACTGCAGGTTCCCATGTGTTCCCGGTTTTCTTACCAAATGCAAATACACTTGTAGCAATACTTCTGGAAACATATAAAGTCTGTAAGTAATTACCTTCCAGGTCTTCTATCCAGACAGCAAACAATGGGTATTTAAAAGCAGGACCTTTTTTAACTTCTATTTCTATGGTTGCCTCACCAAAGGCTGGCTGCAAATGCAATATTTCATACTCATTAACTTTGGTCGTTATTCCGGACTGTTTGTTTCTTAGGTTATTTCCCCACTCATACACCCAGTTAAAAGGTGGATATTCCCTGTAGAGACCAGCTAAAAGTAAAATAGTAGTTAGGGAAATAGCCAGAAATGTAGTTGGAATTCTGTTCGGAGCAATTCTCTTCTTTTCTTTGCTATAATTTTTTAAGGCTATCCAGTTATTCTTAATATGAAGGCCTGCTATCAGCAGGAAAGATAACCCAAAGAAGGTATGAATGGAAGCTGTAGCTTTTTCATAGGGCATTATATACATACATATCCCAGTAACTACAATCACTAGGAATACGGCAGCTATTGCTAAACTTATTATTTTTCTTCTTTGCATGATCTACTTACTTCTTTTGTGATATAGCCAATGTGTAGCCGGGCTTAAAATCATTAAGTATAAGTAAAAGTAACACATCCGGAAGGGTGCTCCAATAAGGGATAAATTTATCCCTATAGGATAAGTTTATCCCTATTTACCTCCGTTCTCTAACAACTCTCTGTTTATTTCTTTTGATGTAAATCGCTCTATTTTTTTTAGTACCCAAATGCCAAGCAAGAGCCAGAACACACCTGCGGCAAAGCCAGCCAATACATCAGAAGCATAATGTACCTGCAGGTAAATGCGACTAAAACCAATAAGAAGAATAAATAACGTAAGCATAAATACCAGGGTGTTGCGAAGAGGTTTAGAAGTTGTGTAGGTCCATACGAGGTATATAATTAGTCCGTAAAAAGAAGCTGCAACCATGCTATGTCCGCTTGGAAAGCTAAGGCCACTGGCTTCTACTAATGCTGTAATGGGGCGGGGCCTGCCATATATGTATTTAAGAACAACATTTAGGGTAATGCTACCCAGGGCAATAACCGGTACTTTAAGGGAGTGCCAGCGATGTTTGCGCACAAACACAAAATATACAGCTAAGCCTATGGCTGCGGGGGTAAGAAAGATACCTGCTCCAAAAAAGGTAATAACCTGGAAAAAACGGGTTACTGGTTGTGAGGCAATCTGGTTGGCAAACCGAAAGGCAGCAACATCTATTTCCAGGCTCATGTCTGTTCTTACCTGGGCACTAAAGTATATGAATACAAAAATGCAGGCTGCAAACAAGAGCCAAACCAATACGAGTTCTACTGTAAATAATGCAAACGAGGCGGCAGTCTTTTTATAAAAGTTTCTAATCATAGCATAATAGGTCAGGCCTTTGGTATACTAAACGATGCCAGACCTGGTGTGTTGGTAGCTTGGCAGGTAATAATACTTATGGTAGTAATGAACCACGTAAAGCAAGAAATGCCCGGTAACTGTATCAACGATCTGGATATGGACATGGAAGGGGTGTAGTAAATTACCTTTCTGCTTTAAGCTACCTGTAGATTGATATTGGCCGGCTTTGTACGTATGTTTGTTTTACCAGCATTACAAACGGGAGAGTAAGTATAAACAACAAATAAAAGGTATAAACACCTATATGGAATTAAAAGATAAAGTGGCGGTAGTAACAGGCGGAGGTGGAATATTAGGAGGTTCCTTTGCCAGAACACTTGCTGCCAGTGGAGCAAAAGTAGCTGTGCTAGGAAGAACTTTGCAGCCCTTAGAAGAGGTGGTAGCGCAAATAAAGGCAGCCGGTGGAATTGCTATTGCGGTACAGGCCGATGTAGTAAACAAGGCCAGCCTCCTTGCTGCACAGCGCACCATTACCGATACCCTCGGTACATACACCATACTGGTTAATGCTGCCGGGGGCAATCACCCAAAGGGAACTACCTCTATGGAGCATTTTACGGCAGACAGTACCAATAACCCTAATCAAACTTCATTCTTTGACCTGGAGCAGGAAGGAGTATCGCATGTGTTTGATCTTAATTTTTTAGGTACTTTTTTGCCCACCCAGGTATTTGCAAAGGATATGGTTCATAAAGAGGGTGTGGTTATAAATATATCTTCTGTAAGTGCCGATAATGCCTTAACCAAAGTGCCTGCTTATAGTGCAGCCAAAGCGGCCATCACCAATTTTACAAAATGGCTGGCTGTGCATTTTGCCAAATCAGGCATTAGGGTAAATGCCATTGCACCCGGGTTTTTCTTAACCCATCAAAACAGGAACCTGTTGCTGAACGAAGATGGAACACTTTCAAAGCGTGGTAAAAAGATCATAGAACAAACCCCCATGCAGCGCTTCGGGCAGCCCGAAGACCTTAGCAGCACCCTGCTATGGCTTTGTAGCCCCGGAAGTGCTTTTGTAACCGGTATTGTAGTGCATGTAGATGGTGGCTTTACCGCTTATAGTGGGGTGTAGGAATTGGGTTTACCTGGATTAAAGCGACATTAGGGATGAATATTTTCTTTGTAAAAATACAAAAAGCAGGTTCTTCACAGAGCCTGCTTTTTGTATTATCATTAAGTGTCTGTTAAACCAGATCCTTATGGCCTGGTTACCGCATTACCATCAAGGATAACAGCTGTTTGGGCAAGGGCTCTGCCATGTAGCGATGCACCTGTACCTAAAGTAATACCTGTTTTAGAGATAATAATACCTTCTACATGAGCTGTTGTTCCGATGTTAACCGTACTAGCCACCTGCCAGTAGATGTTTTTAGCTTGTGCACCTCCTGCCAGGGTAAATTTAACGGCAGAGCTTACCGTCATATTTCCGGCTACCTGGAAAATCCATACATCATTAGCTCCGCCCGATAGGGTTACGTTGGTGGGAACAGTAACATTGTTTGTCCATTTGTAAAGGCCAGGGGTTAGGGTTTTGCCACCAATATTGCCGGTGCCTAGTTCAAGAAAGTCCGGTGAGGGTCTGCCTGCTGCATCATTATAACCCGTGTTCATATCGTTTACCGCAGTGGTAAGGTTAGATGATGTTGGCGATACCATGTCTGCAGCATACAGCTTACCTGTTACCTGGCTTGAGGTAGCATAACCTGTAGAGTTAGTTAGCGAAAGCCCCGTAATATACGAGGTAGCTGCAGGGCTCAGGCCCATATCGCCGGTAATACTTGAGGTTGGGCTATTATTGATAGCCGTTTTGGCAAGTATAACATAGTTAAGCGATGTGCCCAGGTTTACCGGTGCAAGCGTTGCTGTTGCTGTGGTACCACCTGTAGTAAAGCTCCACGTTTTGGCTGCAGCCATTGCGTTACCGGCAAGGTCTTTTACGCCTGTCGTAACGTTGGCGGTATAAGCAGTAGCCGCTGCAAGGCTATTGGCAGGTGTAAAGCTAGCTTCTAAGCCGGTAAAGGTAACAGTGCCTTGCACCGCTGTAGTGCCCTGTTTTAGGATAAAGGTATTCGCATTTATAGTAGCTGCATCCATGGCCTCGCTAAAGGTTACGGTAACAACTTTGTTGCGGGCTATACCTGTTGCATTATTATCGGGGTTGCTTGCTGTTACTGTGGGCGCAACGGTTTCGTTAGGTTCTGTAGGTACAGGCGCTAAAGGATCTTTTCTAGTACAGGCAGCTATTGATATAACAGAAAGTAGGGCTATTGAGGTAATACTTTTAATAAGTTTCATAATAAGTTTGTAATGTCAAGTTGATGGAGGCGCTTTTCCTATATGCCGGGGTGCCGCCGTATGCCGGTACCCCGGCCCATAGGGGCTGAGCGTATTTTAATGCGGTTTGTGATTAATGAATAGCGATACCAAGGGTGGATACGCCTGTTGACAGGTCAAGAAAAGCACCTATTCTGTTGTTGAAGTGATATTCTGCACCCAGGTGAAGGTCCATAAATAAGGGGTTGCCACGGCGGTACATGTTTTTATCGCCATAGTAATTAGCATCCCAGCGGGTGTTAACAATGGCAAAACCAAGGGAGCCAGCTACATAAATATCCCAGGCAGAACTAGTTTTTACAAGGCCATCCAGGTAATAAGTACCTTTTACACCTATAGGTACTACTGTTTCGCGGTACATGTAGTAATTGCCATTACCGTCTTTATAACGGTTTGCAAATGATGAAAGGCTTATAAAAGGGGCTAATGTAAAATTTTTAGCTACATCAAACTCGTAATTAATATTAAGAACAGGCAGGGTGTGGCCACTGTATTTGTAGTATCCCGAGTAGCCGCCTATGCCAAGGCCAAGGTTTAGCGTGCTGCCGTATTTCTCCTGTGCAAAGCCGGTAGTATTTAGTAAGCTTACCAGCAAAAATGCCAGTGCAATAGTATATAGTTTTTTCATAAAATCGTTTTTAAAAGGCAATACTGTTCTGCCTTAACCAGGTAGGGTTAAGCGCAAGCAATGGTAAATAATGATTTGATTTCTATTTCCGGTGCTGCTATTTACATGTCAGTTTTATGGAGCATGTAAGTAAGAGTGTTTCGGAAAAACTAACCGTTTTTGGGTGTTAAAGGAAACAGGTTGTTCATTGATTTACCTGGTTCTTTTCAAGGAGTGAGCTAAGGAGCTATCTTTAACTTTATAGCTGTATGTGCTGCCACATGCGTCATTGGCGCGTGGTTAACGCAGATAGCCTTACTGTTTTAATGGGAGTTAAATTCAATGGGGTGTTATTAAATTGCCGTTACTAGCGGAAGCTGTTTCTTATATAAAAGCGCAGCTCTTTTTCGTATTACAAAGGTGCGGCAATTGCAAACAGGAAGTATTACATAGTAAAAATTTAATGTTACACAAATCACACGTTTTCCAGGTTCTCTGCCCTTTTCTCTTTTAGTTTCTTAAAAAAAGAAGGCGATAAGCCTGTTATCTTCTTAAACTGGTTCGATAGGTGAGCCACACTGCTATAGTGTAACCTGTAGGCTATTTCGGTAAGGTTCAGTTCGTTGTAGAGCAATAGTTCTTTCACCCGCTCTATTTTGTTGATAATGATAAACTGCTGAATGGTAGTGCCCTTTACTTCCGAAAAGATATTTGAAAGGTAGGTATAGTCGTGGTTAAGTTTTTCGCTGATGTATTCTGAATAGTTTACTTTTGGTAAGGCATCCGAATGGTGAATCATTTCAGTGATCACATTTTTTATCTTTTCAATCAGGATACTTTTCTTATCGTCCAGTAGCTCCAGCCCCGATATTAGCAGGTTTTCTTTCAGTTGCTCGTGTTGCATGGTGGTAATACCTTCCAGCATTTCTACGGTGCCCAGTTCTACTACTACATACTTAATACCCAGCTTCAATAATTCCTCCTTCACCATCATCTTACAGCGCAGGCTTACCATATATTTAATGTATAATTTCATGATGGGTATTTGAGTTTAAAAAATAAATAAAGTAGCTGTTAGTTAGCGGGATAAGTGGTTTCCCTAGGTGAAGGTATACAAAAGGGGGCTTATTGCAAGATAGAGATAATTATTGGGAGTGAAGGGGTTTTATGCAATTTCGTTTTGATACGATGAGGCTCTTCCTCTTATATTAAACATGCATTATAACACCAATGTTTTTCTTTATAGCTTGCATCGTAGAAATGCTTAATAATTCCATTTGAGCAATAATATAAGAAATTAACTTCCCCATAACGGTCTGGGTAGTGGTTCGTCCAGGTTAAACCTATTATAATTAATCTTCTTGAACAGGGTTTCTGCAAAGTAAACATTTCAAAATGCTAGTTGAATTTCTTTTTCTCCCCCTCCATGACTTAAGTCATATTTCTTCTCAGCCCTATGTCTTCTCTTTGTAGCTGAATAACCAGCTCTGCCATACAGCATATGATCAGGCTAGAGAGGCTGGTAATTAATACATTTTACAGATGGCAATAGTACGCGTAACCAAGCAATTTACTTTCGAAATGGCCCATTGCCTGCCCCAGTATGAAGGCGATTGCCGCAACATTCATGGCCACTCGTATGCGCTGGAAGTAACCTTAAAAGGGCCTGTACATATGCAGGCTGGACATGAAAACGGGATGGTGATGGACTTTGCCAGGCTTAAAAATAGTATAAAAGAGCAGGTGCTCGAGGATTTTGACCATGCCCTGGTGTTGCAGGATACAATGCCTGCAGAAACAGTGAGAGCGCTGCGGCCATTTGCAGAAAAACTGCAGCTGGTGCCTTATTCACCAACCTGCGAGAATATGCTGGTTGATTTGTACGGCAGGATACAGCCTCTTTTACCCAAAGAGGTACAGCTGTACCGGATTATGCTGCGCGAAACAGCTACCTCTTATGCCGAATACCTTGCTGACGATAATTAACCCACTTATTACAAACCATGTCAATAGCAAAACTACAGGAGAGATATAAGCAAACTGCTAAGCTTACCAACCTTAGCGATGAGGAACTGAAAGCTGAAATACTGAGGCTTAAAAAGGAGAAAAATGCCGTAATACTGGCGCACTACTACCAGGAGTGGAAAATACAGGAAATAGCCGACTACGTGGGCGATAGCCTGGGCCTCTCGCAGCAGGCTGCCGGTACCGATGCTGAGGTTATTGTATTTGCGGGCGTGCATTTTATGGCTGAAACTGCTAAAATACTTTCTCCACAGAAAAAGGTATTGCTTCCCGACCTGGAAGCCGGCTGTTCCCTGGCAGACTCCTGCCCGACAGATGCTTTCCGGAAGTTCAAGGAAGCACAACCCGGTCATGTAGTAGTAAGCTATGTAAATTGTACGGCAGAAATTAAGGCGCTGAGCGATATTATCTGCACCTCGGCCAATGCCAGAAAAATTATAGACTCTATACCAGCCGAAACTCCTATTATTTTTGCTCCCGATGTAAACCTGGGCCGCTACTTAAAAAAGGTAACGGGCAGGGATATGCTCTTATGGGATGGCGCCTGCATAGTGCACGATTCCTTTTCACTGGAGAAGATAAATGCCCTGAAAGCGCAGCACCCCGATGCCAAAATACTGGCACACCCGGAGTGCAGCCATGCCATTCTGGAAATGGCAGATTACATAGACTCCACTGCTAAAATGCTGCACTACAGCCAGCACGATGAGGCCTCTACTTATATAGTAGTTACTGAAGAAGGCATTTTGCACCAGATGCGCAAAGCCTCTCCGCACAAGCTCTTTTTGCCGGCTCCGCTTACCTCTTATACTGAATGTGCCTGTGGCGAGTGCCCTTACATGAGGCTCAACACATTAGAAAAGCTCTACCTGTGCATGCTGCATGAGGAACCTGCCATTGAGTTGGATGAGGAATTGAGGCTGAAAGCACTGGCGCCCATTCAGTGCATGCTGGAGATATCAAAGTAATAACCTTAATAGGTTATGGCAAAAGGGCCTGCTGTGCTGAAGCAGACCTGGGGTTTATAGAAAGGATGTTTAAATTAATGAGATAGGAATGAGAAAGGTAGATGTGCTGGTAATTGGTTCGGGTATCGCGGGCTTAAGCTATGCCCTAAAGGTGGCTATGCGCAACCCCGATAAAAAGATATTGGTAGCCGCCAAAGCAGGCGAGCTGGAAACCAATACCCGCTATGCACAAGGAGGCATTGCTGCGGTTATAGACCTGGGCAAAGACTCTTACCAGAAACATATTAAGGATACCATGGAAGCTGGTGCCTGGCTTAGCAATAGGCGGGTGGTGGAGATGGTAGTAAAAGAAGCGCCGGAACGTATTGCAGACCTTGTGGCATGGGGTGTGGAATTTGACAGAACCCGTACTGGAGGCTTTCACCTGGGCAAGGAAGGAGGCCATTCAGAAAACCGAGTGTTGCATTGCCAGGACAAGACCGGTGCCTCTATTGAGCAGGCTTTATGCAACCAGCTTAGCCTGTTACCTAATATCGAGGTGCTCACCCATCATTTCGCCATAGATCTGATCAAAGAAGAAAGCTATAAAGAGGGTATAAGCTGCCATGGCGCACTGCTGTAGGATATGGCATCGCAAAAAACAATACGGGTGCTCGCTCGGGTAACCATGCTGGCCACAGGCGGAGCAGGGCAGGTATTTGAAGAGACCACCAACCCGGTAATTGCCACCGGAGATGGTATAGCCATGGCCAGCAGGGCCGGAGCCACCATTGAGCACATGGAGTTTGTGCAGTTTCATCCTACTGCACTGTACAACCCTGGAGAAAAACCTTCTTTCCTGGTATCTGAAGCGGTGCGCGGATTTGGAGGTATTTTAAGAAACAAAGAGGGTAAGCCTTTTGCTGATAACTATGACTCGCGTGGCTCCCTGGCGCCCAGGGATGTAGTAGCCCGGGCCATTGATGCTGAACTGAAAAGAACCGGCTTGCCCTGTGTGTACCTGGATGTAACGCATTTAGATATTGAGGCATTTAAAGCTCACTTTCCAACCATTTACAGCAAGTGCATAAGCCTGGGAATAGATCCTGCCACAGAAGGCATACCAGTAGTACCGGCCGCGCATTATTTTTGTGGAGGTATTAAAACGGATGATTTTGCCAAGACAAGCATTCATAACCTGTATGCCTGTGGCGAGTGTGCTTCTACAGGTTTGCATGGCGCCAACCGCTTAGCTTCTAACTCCCTACTTGAAGCCCTTGTGTTTGCGCACCGAGCCAGCGAAGATACCTGCATGCGCCTGGACTATTTACCCCTGTCCGATCCGCAGTTGGTGTGGTTTGCCAAACCCGATCTGTATCCTAAAAACACCTTCCAGCTGGCACAGCTCCGCAAAGAAATACAGACCCTTATGAGCAGCTATGCCAGTATTGTGCGCAACCGGCGCCAGCTTCGCGAGCTTAGCAGCCGGTTGCTGGAAATTAAAGACGAAGTAGAAATGATGGTAAGCTTATCTCCGGTTTCGGTGCAATTATACGAGCTTAACAACCTGCTTACCGTAGCCCGCCTAGTAGCAGAAGCCGCTATAAGAAGGTTTGAGCCTGTTGGCTTGCACTACCTCATTCCGGATGCCGAGTTTAGGCAGCGTATGAGCGGCTCTGGTGCTTTGGGGCAGATAGATAGAAATTTATAGTAGGTAATTAATGAAGGTCTGCTTGAGCTAAAGGCAGCAATTAATACAAGAATCTACAATGGATTTTTACGGTAGCTATCAGGCAAAGATATTTCACTAAAGTGCTAATTTGTAGTTTCTGGGTTTAGTAAATTCCTGGTCTTTATCAACAAGGCAAATTCCCCATTTGTACAGATCGAAAGATACCTTAATTCTTGTATCCTGAAATATTTTCAGCCATACATCCCTCATGCCTTCAGACCAATTGATATCATCAAAAATTAATATTGATTGATCTGCAAGATAGGGGTATATCATTTCAAAATATTCAAAAGTAGCCTCCCTGTCATGGTGCCCATCAATAAACGCTAAATCTATGGGTTGATTTTGAGTAAGCAACCCTGGAAGCACATCGTTAAACCGGCCTACTTTTACAGCACAATTAGCATACTGAAGCCCTGCTAAAGTTTTGCTGGCTTGCCGGGCAATTTGCTCTGATCCTTCTATGGTAATAAGGGTGCCTTGTGCATTGAGCTTTAATGCTGACACCTGGTAAGAGGCAGATATGCCAAGAGCTGTGCCTAGCTCAAGGCAATAGTTTGGTTTAAATACTCTTATGATTTTAAAGATCAACTGCCCCCATTGTTCAGGGCTGGAGGCAACTTTACAAATGTCTGCTATTTTGCTGACAGACTCCACACCTGCACTCATCTGCTCCCGGGTTCGTTTAGAGCCTGAGTCGCCAGAGCCAAAATCTTTTACAGTAACTGTTTCGGTTGAAGCAAGGTACTGGTTGCGTATTGCCTTAACACCGTGCAAGGCCTCTTGCTCTTCGGGAGTCCAATAGGGAGATAAGTTAATAAAGTCAAGTACAGTTGCCAATGTTCTGACTGCCTCATCATCATCTTGCTGAAGCTTCTTTAGCGTAGTGCTGGTTACTGCTCTTCTGCGTTGTATTTCAATAAGAGCTTCAATCTTGTTAATTACTTTGTGTATCATTCTTAATATCGGCTATAACTACCTTGCCTGGTATATCACAAGTATAGCTATATAAACTCTACCTTGACTTACTACTTCTTAATTTTAAGTATAAAGTGTATTAAACCCAATTATCGCTTTCCTTTCTAAAGTTGTTCTATATAGCCTTTGGCCAACTTTTCCCTTACCTGTTTCTGCTGCTCGTGCAAGGCAATTTCTGCTGAGTTATAGGTTTTAAATAGCTCATAACCATTACTGCCTATGCGCCCATAGCGTACTACCACCTTGTTGCCATCCAGGGCTGTTTCCCAGAACTTGTTGCTCCTTTCATCTACGTAGGTGTACCTGGTAAATACAAGATGGTCGTGGCGGCCCGGGGCAGAAGAAGATGTATCATCAGGAGTGCTTTGAGGTATATCATGCTGAGTTGCTTCAGGTTCTTCCTGTACATATACCTCATCTGCTTCGGAAATGGCTTCTGGTTCGGGCGCTTCGTGGAGGCGCTTCAAAATCTGCTGTATTACCTTATCTTTCTGGTGGAGCCAGTCTTTAGAGAATACCTGAATAATTTTCCAGCCAAAAGCTTTAAGCACTTCCGGGCGCTGGTAATATTGCTCCAGCAGGTTATCGTTACCATAGTGGAAATCATCATCAATTAAAATACCCAGGGTATATTCTGTATCTGATGCATTGATTTTTACACCCAGGCTGCACTTAAAGCGCGATTGCCCGATATGCGCTTTTACCTCGTAGCCTTGCTGGGTAAGCATTTCTTTTAGCTGTTGCAATACCACACCTTTTTCGGGCTGGGCAATTTTATTACTCTTCTCAATAACCAGCCCGTCCAGAATTGTTCTGGCCCCATCTGTATGGCCCTGGCTAATGAGCTCGGCATAGTGCAAAAAGCGTTTAAAGTAATTAGCGCCCTCGTTGTACTCATTGGTAATGTGCGAGTGCTTAATGCTGCTTACAATAGCCATGTGTTTTTTAGCACGGCTAAAAATTACGTTCAGTCTCTTTTCGCCCCCTTTTTTGTTGATAGGGCCAAAGTTCATGATCATCTTTTTGCGTGTATCAAAGCCATAGCAAACGCTCATAATGATAATGTCCCGCTCATCGCCCTGCACGTTTTCCAGGTTCTTTACAAACAGGCCTATAAACTGGTCTTCTTCGGTGCGGGTATAAGCTTCTTCCAGCTTTTGCTCAAAATGCCTGTCATCGGCTGCAAGCCTGGCCAGGGCATCCTCAATGGTATTCTGCTGTTCCTGGCTAAAGGCCACAATGCCTATACTTTCTTTTGCATTGCGGCTTAAGAGTTCACGCACCAGGTGGGCTATGTAATTGGCTTCATCCAGGTTGGCTCTCTTTTCATACACACCAGCCGGGTGGTAGTGGTAGCTTATACTCCGGTCGTATAGTGCATCTGCATGTGTTGCACCTTCTTGCGGATGGCTTACCTCAATGGTGGCCTTTTCGGTATGGTGAATGGTTTTGTCTGGTATAGTAAGCAGGTTTGCATTGTAAAAGGCATGGTTGCTGTAACTTATCAGGGTTTCGTAGCGGCTGCGGTAGTGCCAGCCCAGCATAATGCTGTCCAGCTTGCGGGCGCCCTGTACCAATAAACTATCAGCCTCATTGCTCAGCACTTCTTCCAGGTCTTCATCCAGCTGCGCATCCAAATCATCAGGGTCTTCTGCTTTTGCAGTAAAGAAGTTAGACGGAGGCATTTGCTTATCATCACCTACAATAATGGTTTGGGGCGCTCTGTACAGGGCCGGAATACCTTCTTCAAGGGTAATCTGGCTGGCCTCATCAAAAGTAATGGCATCAAAATAATTTACATCGAGCGGTAAAGAATCGCTTACGCTCAGGGGGCTCATGAGCCAAACCGGTTTAAGGTCTCTTAGTACCATGCCGCTTTCCTTGCCGGCCAGCTCGCGTATACTTTTATAGCGCATGCTTTTGCCAAACTCATTTTCGAGTATCTTGCGCCCTTCGGTATAGCTCCTTTTAAAGGCTTTTTGTGACCCGGCAAGTTGTGTTAAGGACATGTTGCTCACTTCCAGGTTTCCAATAAACTGCTTGCGGATCGCTGCACGGATGTACTGCGCATTTAGCTTAAGCAATTGCTGGTATGCAGTACGGATTTGCTGTACTGCCCGCTCAATTTCATAATAATCAGTTCTGTTAAACCTCCTGTTCTGGCTGTAAAAGTCCGACAGGGTTTTATGGGCCAGGTTTGCTTCTGCCTCCTGGGGAGTAAGCGCATGGTCTAGCAGGGCTTCTTTTAACTGGCCTGGTACGGTAGCGTACTGTTTAAGGGTAGGCAGTAGGTCGGGTAGCCATTCCAGGTTAATTTTAATGCTCTCTAAATCGTCCAGTACTTGTTGCAGACTTTTATTTTGGAAGCCTGTAAAGTAATGGTCCAGCTGCTGTGCTAGCGTTGTTATATTGCTTTGCTGCTGGCAAATGTGCTGTATAAGCGTAACACCATCGGGGTGCTGCACCAGGTATTGCACCAGCCCTTTATCGGGCAGGGCATTAACTTTCCCGATGATGCTTATAGTAGCATCGAGGTTTTGCAGGCCCATTTGCTGCTCCAACTTTTTACGGGTATGGTTTAGCAGCCTGGTGCTATCGTGTTCTTTTTTGAGCTGCTCAAGCACAGAAAGGTAAGTAGGTTTTACCTGGTGGCTGGCAAAGTTATAAGCCAGGTTGAGCTGCTTTTTTAAAGTACGCCAGGCACCGCTAAAGAAACCCCAGAAAGATCCCTCTTTAGAAGAGGCTATGGCAATGGCATTAAGCGTGTCTTGCTCACTGAATTTATTTACCCAGTTGTTATTTTGTGCGACTATATCCTCGTGTTTAAGCAGGTGCTGCTTGTAGTCTGCTACATGGTAGCTAAACTCACGGGCCAGGTGGCTCTGCTCATCTGCATACTTAAGGCTGTTGCTTTGAGCAAGTGGCGCCAGGTCTGAGGCTATCTGTACCAATGCTTTAAACTCAGAAAGGGTAGCCTGCTTTTGCCCAAATAAGCCATAGCGGCTTATTAAAGCTGTTAGACCCTTTACCAGCGACTGGCAGGTAAGTATGGCATCTTCTATACTTGACAGCGGCCTTTCTGCCTGAAAGATGCTGCTCTTTATTTTGCTGAACGGATGGTCTGCAAAGGAAGGCTCTGCACCGGTTTCTTCAAGCGCTGCGCCCAGTTCATTGATTACATCTCCAAACTGAAGCCACTCTGTGTAGTGTGGTAGCAGCTCTTCTTCCCTGCGATCAAAGGCTTTCAGGTGCTTGTGCAGCTCAACTACCCGCTCAATTAGTTTGCGTATGGCAATGCCTGTAGTAGGGGTAGCAGTGCTGTTAAGCGTATGGAACTCGGTAATAAGTTGCAGCTGCTCCTGCATGTTGGCAAGTACGCTTTTACGATTTGCCTCAATGGCATCCAAATCAATACGGTTGGCAATAAAATCCTCGTAGGTGGCTTTCAGGTTCTGAATAAAGCTTCGTTTATCGCCCTGGCTATCGTGAATGTAACAGCATAGTTCTTCCAGGCCTTGCTGCTTCAGGCGATGGTACACCACATCAAGGGCTGCTCTTTTTTCGCACACAAACAGTACGCTTTTGCCTTGTGCTACAAAATCTGCAATAAGGTTGGTAATGGTCTGGCTTTTGCCGGTACCGGGAGGGCCCTGTATAATATAGCTCTGCCCGCTTCTGCTTTTAAGTACGGCATTGGTCTGGGTAGGGTCAGAGGTAATTACATGGTAGCAATCTTCCAGCGAGCTGCCTGTTTCCATAGGGCTGTTAACCGGTTTGGGGCTGCTGCTAAAAAGGTCTTCAAATACAGTATGGGCAAGCTGGCCATCAATAACCTGGTTGTAATCGCGCACCAGGCTCATTTTTTTGTAATTGAAATTGCCAAGCACAATGTTGCAGGTATCAAAATCCCAGCTGTAAGGGTTGCTTTCGCTTTCGGCTACCTCGTAAAACTCCCTTTCTTTAAGGGGAGCATTTAAATTCTGGCGCGCAATCTTAATATCATCATTAATGAGCAACTCCAGGAAAGAAGCCTTAGGCTCTACGTATTGCTTAAATATTTCCAGGCCCAGGGGCTTGTAATGCTCCTGCTGGTAGCTGAACGATAGGTTTTTGTAGCTATCTAATTGTGGTCCTTTTTGCCTCAATCTTCTCTTGTAATTGATAACCGTTTGCCTGGCTTCGGCATCAATCAGTTTTATCCTAGGCTTATCAATTAAGGTAAGCGAAATGCCCTGGTTTACGGCATCAATCTGGTTTTTAAGCGACTGGTAAAACTCCTCTACGCTTACCTCATTAAGGTCCACAAAATCAGGAAGTTTTATGCCGTATAGCTCTTTCAGGTAGTTGGCGAGCACGGGGTTTACTTCTGCCTCGTTATCCAGTACCTTCAGTACAAAGTGGTCTTCTTTAATGCGCTTGTTTTTCTTTAGCTCTACTGGTATAATAAGCAGCGGGCTTTGTATCCTTTCCCTGGGGTTCTCTTTCAGGTTGTGCCAGTTCAGAAAAGCAATTACCAGTTTCAATTGGCTGAAGCCAAATTCGTTTATATCGTGCTGGGCTTCAATTCTTATTTTATTGAGGTTAGAAGGCAAGTAGGTATGGTCTTCAAAACGGAGGTATTTGTTCAGTACAATATCCTTCATCTTTTGAACGCTGCCTGCTATTTCTTTATTCCAGGTAAACAATAACTCCGGCCGAATGCTCTGGTAGTGGAGCACCATGGGCACACTGCTGAGGGTAAGGTTTACAAAGCGCATATTCGGCTTATAATACAGCAGGCGGTTTCTGCGGCTGGTATCAAACAGACGGTTGCGAAGTTTATTCAGAATGTACTCGTTCCGGGAGTTGGGCTCCCTGCTTATCCAGCCGGCTTCGGCACTTAAATCGGTTTGCTTCTCCGGGTCAAAATCCCTGTAATGTTCCAGTTTATGGATTACCTCGTACAAATCCTGTATCCTCTTGTGCCTGTCAAGCTCTGTCATTTCCTTAACCAGGGTGCTAAGGGTTGGGTGTATGCGAGGATTAAGGGCCGATGGGTTCGCTCTGTTGGCTACAAATTCTTTCAGGTCATCTTCGTGGTACAGGTCCAGGCCCAGCGAAATACTGGCTAATACCAAGCCCAGGCAAAAGATATCAGTATGTGCATCGTGGTGTCCTGCTAACGATTCAAAGCATCGGTAACCTGGCAGGTAGGCTGCATTTTTAAGCGGCTCGTTCAGGTTGGTATGTATAAGCAGGTTCTCGAGGGTAGAGCTGCCTTTTTCTACATCGGAGCTTATTTTTACCACACCTACCACATCAATGTGCGCACCGGCCCGCTTAGCAAAAAGCTGGTTTACCTTGCTGATTCCATCTTTAGGAGCATGTGCGTAATTTTCATCAATATCAATACAGCCATTGGTAATAAACAGGTTTTCTTCCCTGTCGAAAGGGCCAACCAGGCCTGCTTCATGAAAACTCAGCACTTCTTTAAAAAGAGGCATTACAAAAGCAATTACATCATCGGTAGTGTAAAGCCCCCTGTCGAATGCGGTAGTTAAAAATTGCCTGAATGTCTGAACCTGTACTTCCATGGATATGGATGGATAAGAATTTAATGAATATATGTTTAGCCTTCGTATACCTGCTCGGCTTCGTCTTCTTTTACTGCATGGTAAGCTGCCAGCGATTTTTGCTTGTGCTGAGCCAGCTTTTTGTCGCTAAGCTTTAGCTCTTTTTTTACAACCTCATCAAAAGTTTGCTTTAGGGCGGCATCTTCAGAAAACTGGTAGGCCCAGCCAAAAGGGACCTCTTCCAGGCTTGGGTCTAGCAGGGCAAAATCGAGCAATACGTAGCTTAAGTATTCCTGCACGCTGCTATGGGCTTCTTCAATTTTTTCGCGGAAGGCAAGGTTTAGCACGGCCTGCGGGTTTCGGCTGTAATTGCTGAAAAACTGGCTGGCATGGCTAAGAATAAGGTCGCTCTGAAACCACTTAGGCTTTAGGTACAAATCAAGAAATTCTTTAGTAAGATTGCTTAGTTGCTGTTGCTTAAAAATATCGAGCTGGTCGATATTTAAAACACCCTCTATCATTCTGCTTATTTCTTCTTCGGCTTCTTCTTTTTTATCGTGCCACAGCTGTATGGCCCTGGCCCTGATAAAGTTTTCGGGGTGCGTAAAGGCGCTGGCTTTAGTGGTGCTATCGGCAGAAAAGATATCTGCTGCCTGTTGTAAATAGCTTTCTGCGCTTACCTGTTGCAGGCCGGTAGCGGCTTTTACCAGCGATGTAATTACAGGAGCGGTTTCCTGGAGCACGGCATAAGCCCCGCGGTCGCAGAATATTTCGGTATAGAGCTTAAAAAGCCTGGCGGTTTCGTAATAAGCCGGCTCGCTGTTAAAGTTGTTGGCAATGGCTGTAATAATGCGGTCGGCTACTTCTACCTGGCCGTTAAGCATGGTATAGAGCCTGATGTGGGTAAGCTCGTGAGCCAGTACCGCCAACAACTCCTGCTCATTTAACAAAGACGTGATGGGCCCGCTGAATACAATGTGCGCCTCGCTCTGGAAGTAAATAATGCTTGCATTTATCTCATCGGTATGTTGGGCCTGGTACACATACACAGGGAGGTGCTGCAGCTCCAGTTTGGCTTTGGCCTTCTCTAAAAGCTCAAAAAGCAGAGGGTCTGTGGTAGCATCAAACTTATAGGTGTTTTTAAGAAGGTCTGTCTTGTACTCGGCCAGTTGCTCCTCTTTGGTTTGTGCAGCTGCAAAAAAAATCCCAGGTTTTTGATTGTGCTTTAAAGTAATCAAAAACCTTTTGATGATACGATAGTAGTTGAACCATTGGAATGAAGATAAGATGCAGTTACTGTGATTTAGCAACTGCATCATGTGCCCTGCAAATTAACAGATAGAAAGTTAAGATGCGCACAATTAAATAATCAAACCCTACATTAAAACAGGTTACTATAATAATACGTGATATACCTCCACATTTACTCTAGCACAGCAATACACCTGAAACCCAGGTAAGCATCTGCTGCATTGTATTGAACTTCTTTTGTGAGGTTTGAGGACAGCTCATCCAGTTTTTTATTACTGTTTCCTAACGCAAGTCCTTTTTGGGCAGTCATCTCAGAAACATTATCAAACAGGTTGTAAGTACGGTTTTTACGCACAGTGGCACTGTTCATATAATACTCACCGGGTTTTTGGGACAGTAGCTTTCGGGTGTTCAGCAGATCCTGTTCCTGCTGCTTACGATCCTGCTTCAGTACCTCTTCCGCTATTACTTTCCACTCCATGGCGGTGGGTAGCCGGTAGGTTACGTTAATGCCATGTAGTTCTCTTACCTTTTCTGAGCGCCATGCACAATACTCTACTGCCTGCTCATAGGTAATCAAAACAATAGGCTTATGCCGGTTCTCGGGAAGCGCAAACCCTGTATTGGCGCTACTCGGCTGTAGCCTATAGGCGGCTAAGGAATCTCCTGCTTCCTTTTTATACTGTATAAACTCCAGCCAATGCAGGTTATGCACTTCGGTTTGGTCTATGTAGTAGTTCTTTACTTTAATAGTACCCGGAGGTGTTAGTTGTGCTGACAGCTGGTTTGCCTGGCTGACTTGGGTTTGTACTGTTCGGGTAGTATTGCAGGAGCAGCACGAGCTTAGGACAAAGAGTAGTATTAGCGTTTTAACAGTAAGCTTCATTATAAAATAATAAGTATATGAAACATAAAGTAACAAATATTTAACTATTTTGGGAAATAATTTTTACAGTGTTTCTTATTATAACTGTCTATCCCATGAAAAGCCTGCTTTGCCCTCTGTTTTTAATTTTATTAACGCTTTTTTATTCGTGCACAAATAACAATGTTGTGCAGCAAACCCCGGAGCCCCCTGATGCCATAGCTATTATTAAGAAAAATAAAGAAATTACCTTTAAAATGAGCGAACCGATCCTGCACCGTAAGCTGAAGGAGCTTGCCATACACTCTGTGCAAAGTAACCTGGAGCCTGGTGTACGTGTAAATGTAAATAGCATACAGATTCAGAACATTAGCATAGCCGGTACCAATGTGCTTGACCTGGGGTATATCTACTATACTCTGATCCATGATGGAACACCTGTAAGTTATGCCAGCACGCTACAGCAGGTAGGCAATTATTATGTAATACCCCCAAGTGCAATAACGCATTCATGCCGAAACCAGGAATGTTCAGCCTGTAGCTTTTTAACAACCAAAGAAGGAGAAATAAAGGGCTGTAAGTGCGATGATGCAGATGCAGAAAGCAGTGGTAGTTCTTGTAATCATTCTATTACAGCTACTAATTAATGCTGCATCCGGCTTTCAAAAGAAATAACGGATACTAGTTTTAGCTATTTTTTAAGAGAAAAGCAGTGTAGAAAATACTCCTACACTGCTTTTCTCTTTACAGGCGGAGATAATCAGGTTATATTAATAGATTAGCAGAAGCTTTTTTTATATCCTTAAGGCTGCTCCATTCGTGTTCTATGCTTTTCATTAATAAAGCATTGTCAAACTTTACGGAGCCTGCCGGGAATATATCTTCATTCTCAAAAAAGCTGGAGCGTACTTCAGATACCTCCAGGGGCGTAACCTGCCAGTTAAATGTTTTAAGCTCTAGTCCATCAAAGGTATTGCCGCTTTTATCGGGAGAGTAGCCTACAGCGCCCTGCTCAAAAAAACGGGAGGCACAAGACAGGTCTTCAAATATACTTTCGGTATTCCAGGCGTTGGTTTCGCAGGCTTTTATTGATAGGAAGGTATCATCCTCACTTTTAAACTGTATGCTGTATTGACCCTCTTTTTCATCTACTGTAAAGTTTGCCAAGTGATGCACGCCGGGAAGCACCCTGCTACCCAATAAAGCGTTTAGCTTTGAGGAAGAATCACGCCTGGGTATGTACACTCCCTCTTTTAGTTCACCCTTTTCTGTCCACTCCACGGCTATGCGGTGGGCACCGTTTTCTGAGGAAATGCCGAGCTGTTTCGGTAAGCCTTTAGGTCGTATATCCTTAAGCCGGATCAGGCAAATTCCTACAACCGCTTTATCGTTTACCAGTTTAGGGCGAAAAGGCGATGGCAATATTTTAGCCACCACCTCTTTATCTACCTGGTAGTTGATTAAAATTCTACGGTCAATGGTGCCTGTAATGGTAGGAATTTTCATGGCTTTGTAGTTTAGCTGATCGGCTGTTTTTTTATAGGGAGATTTGCTTGTAAGAGTGCTTGTGTTAAGATACTGATTATTTAGCCTTGGCAAATGCATTATATTTCTTTAACCTGCTGATTCGCTCACTCGACCTATACCTAAGATTACTCTGTATAGAAATAGCTCCATATACTTCCTGTCTTTATTACATAACAATTACTCATCTCATCATGAAAAGTCTGCCTGTGATGGGGTGCGAGAATTCGTAAATAGCCGTAGCCAAGCGGAATACTGGAAATTATCTTTGTCAGGTTTCTATATATGCAACTTTTCAAGGTTGGCCTCTCACCATTCTGATAAAAGACTTTCATTTTAAAAATCATTTTTCCCAATGTAGCCTGAAAACGATACTCCATCGTTATTGCATAACAATGGTAAATTAACAGAAACAACGACTCATATAACGTATCGGGTAAATTTATAATCAGACCTATAATAACGCTGACTATATTACAAAAAAAGGTGTCGAATAGTAAAGCAACACAGCGCTTTCCGAAAGATGCTTTTTGAGTTGACTTTAAGGCTACAGGGTGTTCGTTCATTTTGAAACTACTGGCGAAACGCTTTTCCTATTCAAATATAATCAGACTTTGATTAAAATTAAGGTATGTAGCAAATTCCAGTGGCTCCCTATAATAACAACGTGAGTATGGTTGCTACTATAGGAAGTCTCTAGACGTGCGGCTGTTTTCCTAATCGTGCCTCGCCCCCTCAATGATCCTGAAAATATGCAGCACAGCTGGGAAGATGGCGTCCATGGATTCGGCTGCTCCGCGGGTAGAACCGGGGAGGGCCAGTACGAGGGTGTCGCCCATGAGGCCGGCAACGCTGCGGGAGAGCATGGAGTATGGGGTGCGGTCCTGGCCGTAGGAGCGGATGGCTTCTACTACACCGGGTATTTCTTTATCGAGTAGGGGGCGTATGGCCTCGGGAGTTACATCGCGTTTGGAGAGTCCTGTGCCGCCGGTTAGGATAACCAGGTGGCAGCCGTTAGTACTTAAGCTGCGCACTTTTTCCTGTATTACCTCCAGTTCATCAGGAATAATGCTGTAGTCTTGTATGGATACGTTGTGCTTTTCGAGCTTTTCGATAATGGCTTTGCCGGCACGGTCTTCTTTTTTACCTGCCGATATGGTATCTGAGCACACAATAACACCTGCCTGGAGGTCCTTTTTGAACTTATCGGCATAGTCGGTTTTGCCGCCTTTTTTCTCCAGTAAGCGGATGTTTTTAATTTCGATGCCCTTATCGATGGGTTTGAGCATATCGTACATGGTAAGGGCTACCACAGAGGCACCGTGCATGGCTTCTACTTCTACACCGGTTTTGTAAATGGTGTGGGCTTCAACCTCAATGCTGATTTCCAGTCCCCTTATTTCGTAGCGTACGGCGGTGTATTCTACAGGCAGGGGGTGGCAATCGGGTATGGTATCGCTGGTTTTTTTAACGGCAAAAAGGCCGGCTACCTTCGCCATTTCAAACACATCGCCTTTGGGTACTTTTTTGTTTACAATGGCATCTATAGTGGCTTGCGTGCTAACGCTTACGGTGGCCTGGGCTATGGCCTGGCGGAGGGTATTCGATTTATGCGTGATGTTTACCATGTGTGCAGTGGGGGCTAGGTTCAGGTGTTTTCTTTCCAGGTGTACGATTCGTCTTCAAATACTTCTTTGCCCCATACGGGTACTTCTTTTTTAATGCGTTCTACAATTTCGTTGCAGGCATCAATGGCATCGCGGCGGTGCTTGCTGGAGGTAAAAACAAAGAGGCATATTTCGCCAGCCTTTACCCGGCCCAGACTGTGGTAAATGTGCATGCAGGTAAGTTTGTATTTGCTGAAGGCGTCTTCCCGTATGGTGTGGATGGCTTCTTCGGCCATTTCGGTATAAGTAGTATAATCGATGGCTCTTACTTCTTTTTCACCCAATACATCGTTACGCACCTGGCCCAGAAAAATGCTATGGGCACCAATGTCTTGCTTGGTGCTATGTTTGGCTATGGAGTCTGCAATAAAGGCCGGGTCAATGGGCCCTTCGCGGAATGAGTTTTTCTTTTTATGTTCTTTCATGGTTCGTTTTTTAGCGCTTAAAATGCAAGCGGGTTAATCTACTATCAACCACCAGAAAAAGGAGGCAGCAGGGCTATTTCGGCACCCTCATGCAGGGGGATATCGGTAGTAATAATTTTTTTATCGATGGCAATTTTATAGCTCATGCCGCGCAGGGCGGGGTAGGCTGCTTCCAGTTTTTCGCGCAGGGTGGCGGTACTGTTTATGTCTTGTAGTTGTATGGTTTTGGAAGCAGTAATGTCTGCTATTTTTCCAAAGGTAAGTATGTTCACTTCCATTGTTCAATCTGTTTTAAGGCCGCCTCAAACTCATGGGGCGTATTAATATTCTGGAACAGGTAAGGCTGTTGCTGTACCAGTGCATCCATGGCTACCAGGGTAGGTTTGCTCTCCAGTACCAGGGACTGCAATTTAAACTTTTCCTGTTGTATGCTTTCTTTAAAAAGCGGGATACATACTTTATTGTATACGCCAAAAAGGGGTTGTAGCTGCCCTTCGAGCGTAGCAATGCAGATGGGAGTACCTTGCGCGTGGTGAATGATCTGCAAAATGGCTGCTGAATTTACAAAGGGTGTATCGCAGCTTACAAAGAAATTGAGCTCGGTTTGAGAGGCACTAAGGCCTGTGTAAATACCGCCTACCGGGCCCACGGCATCTACCAAATCGGGTACTACGGGGTAGCCAAACTGCTTGTATTCTTCTTTATTAGCCACAATAATAATATGATCTACACAGGGCTTTAATTGCTCCAGTACATAGGCTACCATGGGTTTACCGTTTAGGAGCATAAGCCCTTTATCGGTACCCATGCGGGAGCTTTTACCGCCCGCCAGAACAATGCCTGTAACAACAGTTGCTTTCATGTTAATAATAATTTAAGGCAGGCAATAATCAGCACCAGGGCCAGCATCCGTTTTAAAAACAAGCCGCTAAAGTAATTAGCACCGAGGTATGCACCCAGGGCGCCTCCTGCTACAGCAATGGCTGCAAAGTAAAATACCTGCCCGTCCAGCACCAAGCCTGTAGAGGCAGTACCCAGCAAGCCGGCTATGGAGTTTACGGTAATAAACAAGGCACTGATGGCTGCAGTTTCCTTCATGCCTGCCCAGGCCAATAATAACAAGATGGGCGATAGGATAATGCCACCTCCAATACCAAGCAGTCCCGATAAAAAGCCAATGCCTGCACCTAGTAATAGGGCCAGGGGTATTTTTACGTCTTTCTGCTCTGCAGATTCTTTAGGCGCAAAACCGGCAAAGCGGATAATAGGGAATATGAGGAACACACCCAGCACTTGTTTGTATACGGCAGCATCCAGCGATATCATGCCTCCCAGAAAGGCGGCAGGTATGGCCAGTATGGCTAATGCACCAAACAGGCTCCAGCGAAAGGGTACCGTGCGGTAGTACTGCCAGAACGCTATCAGCGATACAAATATATTAAGCACCAGGGCAGAGGGGCGCATAAGGGCAGGGCTCAGGCTGAACAGGGCCATAAGGGCCAGGTAACCGCTGGCACCGCCATGCCCTACGGCTGCGTATAAAAAGGCAACTACAAAGAGCAATACATAAAATAAAATTTGTAGCTCGGGTGCAGCTAGGCTCATAACCAAAGGCTATTTAGCATGTGCACCTGTACCTGTTCGCCAGCCTTAAATTCACTTTGCTCTTCGGGTAATTCTACCAGGCAATTACTTTCCACAAAGGCATTCATTTTATACGATTCCTGCGAATGCAGAATGGAAACGGTATCTGCATTGCATCTGCCTTTTACAAAGTGGGTAAGGATGCCTTTTTTGCTGAAATCTGCAGCAAGGGTTTTATAAGAGGCAGAAGCAGAGTAAGGCGACAGGCCTTTGAGTTGGCGTATGGCAGGTATAACATACTGGTAAAAACAACTAAGCACTGAGGCAGGATTACCGGGCAGAGCAAATACCAGGGTATCACCCTTTTTACCTAAATAGAGAGGCTTGCCGGGCTTTTGCTTTATTTTATAAAATACAGGCTCCACTCCGGCCTTTTGCAGCGCGCCCTGTACAAAATCGTAATCGCCTACCGATATGCCTCCGGTAATGAGAAGCAGGTTACAGCTTTCCAATGCCTGCACAATGCTGTTGTGAATCAGCTCAGGCTCATCATCAACATGTTTTACCAGGGCAGGTGTAATGCCTCCTTCTGCCAGGGCGGCACGCAGCGTTACCGAATTGCTCTCGTATACCTGGCCCAATTGCAAGGGCTGGCCTGGCGCTACCAGTTCTTTGCCGGTTACTATAATGCCAGTGAGGGGAGCAGCATATACCTTTACTTCTTTAATGCCCAGGCTGGCCAAAAGGCCAATGCTACCAGGGCTTAGGCGGGTGCCGGTTTTTGCAGCTAAATCTCCTTTTGCGGTTTGCGAGGCCACAGGACGTACATTTGTCCCTTGCTGCAGACCAGGATCATTAAGCAAAATGGTGTTGCCTTGCACTTCTACTTTTTCCTGCATAATTACAGTATCGGCACCGGGAGGAACGGGCGCACCGGTAAAAATACGCATGGCTTCACCAGGCTGCAGGGTGGGTAACTCTGTAGCCCCGGCCTGTATAATGTGGGTTACGGGCAGTGCTTTACCGCTTTGCCAACTGCCATAGTGGAGGGCATAACCGTCCATAGCAGACTGCGGAAAAGAGGGCATATCAAGGGGTGATGAAATATCTTCTGCCAGTACATACCCGGAGGCCTGGGTGAGTGGTAGAAGTATGGTTGCAGGTGCAGGAATATGCTCCAGTAAGAGCTTCCTGGCTTCAGTAACAGATATCATAGGGCTTTGTAAAGCGATATGTTCAGAATGCCTTAAAGGTGGTGGTAAAAAAGCTAACCTCCAATGTTAATCATGCTGCGGTTTTGTATGGACGAGCCTTCAGTTTCGGTATAGGATTTATCGAACTGTCCTCCCATTTTTTCGAACTTGGTAAAAAGGCTCTTTTCGATAAGTGGTATAATGCTTTCGCCCCGGCGGTGTGCAGCCAGCAGATCAAGCTCATCTTTACCAAACAGGCAGTTCTTCATTTTGCCGTCTGCAGTTATGCGCATGCGGTTACAGTCTCCGCAAAAAGGCGAACTCATAGTGGTAATAAAGGCAAAGGTGCCTTCGTAATTTAATACCTTGTATTTTTTGGCGGTATCGTGCTTTGCGTCTTTCAGCTTTATAAAGGAAAACTGCTCCTCGGCTCTTTCCAGCATTTGCTGTGTAGACACCACTTTTTCGTTATTCCAGCGGTTGCCATCAAAAGGCATAAACTCTATAAAGCGCACATGCAGGGGTAGGTTACGGGTAAGTTTAATAAAATCGTTTACCTCACCATCGTTTACGCCCTTCATTACCACTACATTGAGCTTTACATGAAAGCCCTCGTTAATGAGCAGCAGAATATTGTTCCATACCTTATGGAAAGCATCGCGGCGGGTAAGACCTAAAAATTTTGCTTCGTGCAGGGTATCCAGGCTTACGTTGAGTGAGCGGATGCCTGCTTCTTTAAATAGATGAATGTATTGGTCAACCAGTACCCCGTTAGTGGTAAGGGTTAACTCAACAGGTAGTTTGGAAATGCTGCGGATAATAGCTCCGGCACCTTTACGCACCAGGGGCTCGCCCCCTGTAAGCCTGATTTTTTTTACACCCAGGCTTACAAAGGTTTTTGCGATATCCTCAATTTCATCGGGCTGCATTAAATGCTCGTTAGGCATGCAGCTAATGTTCTCCTCGGGCATACAATAGCTGCACCTGAAGTTGCAGCTATCAGTTAAGGAAATACGGAGGTAATCGTGAACCCTGTTAAATCTATCTTTCAGCATTTATTTATATTTACTCCCTACCAACGGCTTTTTGCCGTTCCGCCCTCTAGGGTCGGGAAGGTAGCGGATTACAAGCAAACCTACTAAAAACAGGATCAAAGATCCAATAAAAGTGGCAATAGCAATGCCCAGGTTATCATCAAGAGCATTGTTCAGCGCACTGTAGAGTAACCAA
>FPIC01014146.1_pt1 | contig 61658 bp, 56 predicted proteins | sample 1504481 | NCBI WGS metagenome assembly FPIC01 (sample SAMEA4475357, study PRJEB15587) | soil metagenome | biome: Soil; feature: Field | place: India | collected 2015-03-11 | depth 0 m
TTAATGTACAATAAAGACTTGTTCAAAAAAGCTGGTCTTGACCCCGCCAAGCCTCCGAAAACTTGGGATGAAGTCCTTGAATATTCAAGAATCATAAGGTCCAAATTGGATATATACGGTTTTGAGCCAAACATAATTGCTATCGACGAACTTCTCTTAGAAGGCGTACCAATAGTAACACCTGATGGCAAAAAAGCCGCCTTCAACACCCCGGAAGCAGTAGCCAAGTTAGAATGGTTCCAGAAGGCTTACAGAGAAAACCTGATGCCGAGATCACTTGGAGGCTATGGAGAGGGTAGAGAATTCTACCAACAGGGTAAGATAGCGATGTACCCTGCTGGTCTAACTATGTTAAAGCATATAGAAATAAATAGTCCTAATATCTTCAAAGTTACAGAGGTAGCGCCTTATCCTGTTGGAAAAGCTGGAATCGTAAAAGTCTCCTTGATGAATCTCGCAATTCCTATAACTTGTAAATATCCCAAAGAGGCAGCTAAGTTTGCAGCACACGTAACCTCTCCAAAATGGCAGATAGAGTTTAGCAAATATGCCACTGTTATTCCATCAACTATCCAAGGTTTGGAAACAAGTGAATACTTTAGACAACGTGTCAAGGCAGGAGACCTTAATGCCAAAGCCATGTACATGGCAAGTCTTTCTATGAAAAACGCTGTTGACCTTAACGCTCCTGCTGTCATAGGTGTTCCGGCTAACAAGCTTCCAGATGTCCGAAAAGTCCTACAAGACTATTGGATGAAAGCAATCAAAGGCGAATTGAGCGCAAAAGAAGCACTCAGCTTGGCCGAAAAAGAGGTGAACGCAATACTGGGCAAGTAATTTGTTCTTTGTTGTGTAATTCACATGTGGGGACATTGTCCCCACATGTGTTAGATTATGTGAGGTGATAACATTGCGTGCAAGAAAAAGACAGACGATAATAATAGCTGTTCTCTTTTTGGCAGTACCTTTGACGTTACTATCCATCTTTACATACTACCCGATAATAAGAGGCATAATTCTCTCCTTTTGTGACTACAACATGTTCACAAAAAAAATAACATGGGTTGGTCTAAGCAATTATAAAGAGATATTTAGGAACAAATACTTTTACGAAGCGCTTGTAAATATCCTTAAATATCTTATCGTAGTTCCGTTTATTCAATTTGTGGCAATTCTTACCGCAATACTTGTAAATCAAAAACTCCCTGGGATTAAATTCTTTCGTACACTTTTCTATGTCCCCGTGATAACTGGTTCAGTTATAGTAAGTATGACTTGGCGGTGGATATACAATGTTGATGGTTTGCTAAACAGCTTTTTGCTCTCAATAGGTGTGATAAAAGAACCGGTAATGTGGTTAACAGACGAACGCTTCGCACTTTATAGTGTTATGTTTGTCACGTTCTGGAGAGGTATTGGTTATTACATGGTCATTTACCTTGCAGGTCTCCAAAATATACCAACTGAACTTTACGAAGCGGCAAAGATTGACGGGGCCAATAGCAGGCATCTATTAACTAAAATTACTTTACCACTTCTTAAGCCAACAATGTTGTTTTGTTTTACTATATCGAGCCTAGCTGCTCTCAAGGTATTTGAAGAAGTTTTCTTAATGACACAGGGCGGTTCGGGAACAACAACAATGATGTACTTGATCTACGACTATGCTTTTGTCAGATTCAAGTTTGGGCTTTCCACAGCAACTTCAGTTATCTTTGCAGGTATTCTAATAACTTTCACGGTGATAAACTTCAAATTCTTTGGACCAAGAGGTGAGAAAAAATGAAAATAAGAAAGCTAATTCAAACGCTTTTTAGCTATTTTATTCTGATATTGTTAGCTGTATTCTTTACTTTCCCTTTTATATGGGTGTTGTCAACATCATTTAAAGGTCCAGGTGAAGACTTATTTACTTGGCCTCCGAAGTTTATTCCGGAACACCCAACATTTGAGAATTATATAACTGTCTTCAAGAAAGTACCGATGATACGATATTTCGCCAACACAATAATAATAACCTCTCTCGGAGTAGCTTTCCAAGTAGTATTAGCTGCATTTGCCGCTTATCCTCTTGCACGACTTGAGTGGAAAGGAAAAGAACTTGTTTTTAAATTCATCTTGCTACCTTTATTGATACCAATGGAAGGTGCGCTGATCGTCAATTTTATAACCATTCTAAAAATGGGATTGTACGATACCCATTTGGCGGTTGTTCTTCCAAGTGCCGTATCAATCTTTGGCATATTTCTAATGCGTCAACATTATCTCTCAGTTCCTGCAGAGCTAGAGGATGCTGCTAGGATAGACGGGTGTAATGAGTTCCAGGTGTTCTGGAAAATAACATTTCCACTTGTTCGACCAGCAACCGCAGCACTTGCAATCTTTGCATTTACAGCCTACTGGAACTCTCTGCTGTGGCCACTTATTGTGCTAAGGACACCTGCAAAATACCCTATTCAGGTTGGGTTGTCTCAGTTGAGTAGCACATTTGAACCGAATTTCAGAACAGCATCGGCTGCTATTGTCATAGCCATGATTCCTATTTTAGTATTCTTTTACTTCACACAAAGGTACTTCATAGAAGGTTACAAGGGAGCAATAATTCAATGATTCACTCCCTGGATTTTATTTAAAAGGAGGAGTGAGAGGATATGAGAAAAATTTGGAGTAGAGTTTTTTGCGGTTTCTTGATTTTGATAACCACGGTTGTTACAGCTCTTCCCTCTATTGGAATATTGTACTCACCGACAACAGAAGGTTACTACACAAAACCAACCTATGACAACATAATCCGTGGTGTGCTTGCAGTCTTGGATTATGGCAAATTGGAATACGAAATCATCAATACAAGTGAGGTTACAAGTATCCCCGAATATATAAAGCTTGTTGTTGATCCTTCGAATGGAGCTTTATCCGATAACGAGGTTGACCTTGTTGAATCTTATCTGATGAAAGGTGGAAAAATACTTGCTTGCTACGAAAGCAGTCTTAAAGATGCCAAAGCCAAAAACAGAGGAAACTTTGCATATTCGAAATTCTTGGGTATAAAGTTTATTTCCTGGGATAGTGGAAAATACTATAACATGAAGCCGACTCAATTAGGAGAATCAGTGTTCCAAACTAACAAGAGCGTACCTTTGTCCAGAGGTTTCACATTTGTTGTAGAGGTCACACAAAACGCAACACCTTTGGCAATTTGGTATACCAAAGACGGAAAAGTTTCAAACGAGAAGTACCCTTATGCTGCTGTTCTTTCACCATTCGGTATTTACTTTGGTGAAAATGTCTTCCTGCAGGCAGCAACAAATGAAGAGTTAAAATCCCTGGTGCTGAACGCTATAACTTACTTACTTGGAGAGCCCGTGTCTACAGTTAATCCCCTGTTTTATATGAAGGCATCACTGGATGAAAAGATATACAGTCTTGAACAGAAACTCCTTGAATATAGAAAGAAGTTATCTAAGTCAAAGCTTTACGAATTACAGGAAATCATCTGGAATCTTAAAGACGCCGCGAAGAAGGTCTCTGATGTGTCCGAACTGAGAAAGCTTCAAAAAACAGCAGATTTGCTCGAGATACAACTCTTACCACAGTTCAACGTTCAGTTAAGAGGGATTTGGTTTGATAGTTACGCAATTAGAGATTGCGAAACCCCTGAGAAGTTGCGAGAACAAATAAGAGAGCTTAGCGAATTAGGATTCAATGCTGTGTTTCCTGAAGTTATTTACAAAGGTATGACCATATCTCCAAAACTTTCTAAATTCCCACAAGACCCTGCGTTCAGAGATTGGAAAGAAGACCCATTGGAAATTATAGTTGATGAAGCCAAAAAAGTTGGTATGGAAGTCCATGCATGGTGCTGGGTGTACGCTGTTGCTACTGGTGGGGTGAAAACACCTTTCATGGAAGCTCATCCCGACTGGATTGAAAAAGACAAGTTTGGAGGTATTTTTTCAAAAAACAATACGGCCTGGTTGTCACATGCTAATCCAGAAGTGAAAAACTATCTCATTGACGCACTACTAGAAGTGGTACAAAAATACGAAATCGACGGTATAAATCTGGACTATATACGATATGACGGCGATGAGTTTGGATACGAGGAATTCGCGGTGAAGAGATTCAAAGAAGAAACCGGCATAGATCCGTTCAGTATAGAAAAGTATAGCAAAGAGAGTGTTGTATGGCAAATGTGGCGAGAAGAAAACGTGAACACATTTGTCCAGGAGTTCTATAGTAAAGCTAAAAAAATGAAAAACGATTTGATAATAAGTGCAGCGGTATATCCTACGCTCAGTGGTGCTCGTATGGAAAAAAAGCAAAACTGGGAATACTGGGTAAAAAAAGGATATCTAGACCTCCTTATACCAATGGATTATAGAACCTCGGTTGAAGACCTTAAGATTCTTTTTGACATGCAGTTAGAATACAAGAGCGATGTATACCTCTGCCCTGGACTTCAACTCATATCCTTGGACGAACCCAAGAAAGTCATTGACCAGATTTCCCTTGCGAGTGATTATTTCAAGGCTGGATTTGTCTTGTTCTCTGTCTCTCATATAAAAAAGTTCTCAAAAGATTATGAATACTTTAAAAACGCTATGTCGAAAAAAGCCATAACACCGTTTAGAAAAATGGAAGAATTGGTAGTTGCTTTCGACGAAGCTCTAAAATCAGAACTTCAAATCTTTGCTGAGAACGACACTGTAAAAAATGATATTGAAGTTGTCTTTTCAGAATTTGAGAAAATTAAGAAATGCAAAGATTACGCCGAGCTCACGGAGAGTATTTCGAAAGCAATTTTTACCATATCCGATAATGTAAAAAACCCTGAATTGGCTTTAGCAGCAGTAGATTTGTTGCATTGGATGCTTGAAATCGTGCGTCCAGCAGCAAACAGATTAAAGCCAAGAGCAGATTTCTTTCCACAGAAACCAAAAGAAATGGTCGTGGTTGATAACATAGTTCCAATACCAAAATTAGCAGTTCGGCAAGGCAGTTCAAATCTTAATCGAAATCTTGATGAATGGAAAGATGCAGAAGCTACCGGCGAATTCCTTTACCATGATAGTGGGCAAAAACCTGACGTAAAGACATTTGCAAAGGTCATGTACGACACTGAGAATTTGTATGTTCTTTTCATATGCGAAGAACCGGATCTCAGCTCTGTAAAAATAGTTTCTGGACCACGTGATACTCGTACTTACTTAGGCGACTCTGTTGAGGTCTTTATACTTAAAGATGAAAAGAACAATACTTATTACCACTTTGTCGTAGGCTTCGATGGTACTATTTACGATGAAGTGGGTTACGATAGCAAATGGAACGGCGATATTGTAGCAACCACCTGGAAGGAGAACAATGTGTGGTATGCAGAGATAAAGATTAATATGAATTACTTAGGGTTGTCTTTAGATGATATCTCTGAACTCAGAGTCAATTTGTGCAGAAATCGTTGGAAAGGCAATGATGCGTTTTACTATGCTTGGAGTGTCACTTATGGTACGTTCCACACACCTGAAAGGTTCGGAAAATTTATTTTTGGTAGAAAATAAATCACACTGAAACTTCGGTCATTTAAACCAAAGTAAAATCAAACATACTAGAGTGGGAGGTGTTTTGTACGCACCTTGCTTTCGTAAAAATGCTCGGTTTTAAACTGCAAGGTGCGTACATTTTGCAAATGAGAGTGCTATTTCTTCCTATAGACGAAAGATTTTGCACAAAGGATTATTTCCTACATCTCTGTTCGTCCGTCGGAATAGATGTTCTCGTTCCTGAATATTTCGGTCTTAAGAAAATACCAGCTGACGTTGACTACATAATTAACTGGTTATTTGAGAACTCAAGTAACTGCGATATAGCAATACTATCATTAGACATGCTTTTGCACGGTGGACTTGTCCCTTCGAGGTTGGATTACACACAAGAGGAAACGTTAGTCAAACGGCTGAACGTATTATCTCTGTTAAAAAGGCAAAATACTAACCTAAAAATATACGTAACAAAAAGTATTACAAGAATCCCGACTTATAATTCGATGGAGGAAGAACCAGATTACTGGGGCTATTTTGGAAAAGCACTTTACGAGTATTCGCTTGAACTTGCAAAGGGGTCGAAAGTAAAAAAGACAGATATTCCAAATTGGATTATTGAGGACTTTTTGTGGAGAAGAAGGAGAAATCTGAAAATAATAAGAGAAACCATCAAACTTGTTCGGTCAGAGGTTATAGATTTTCTTACCATCATGCTCGATGACAACTCTGAAGGAAGCCTTGTTTACAAGGAAGCTTGCGAACTTCATGAGCTGGTCAAGCAACAAGGATTAAGCGACAAAATACAAATCAGAAATGGAGCAGATGAAGCTTCTTTAAGTTTGCTTTCGAAATCTCTGTGTGATTACTTTGGTCTCCAACCAACCTTCAAAATTGTTTACAGGAAACCAGAGTACGCCCATCTCGTCCCCCCATATCACAGTGACGATTTAGATACGTCAACTAAGTCACATATTGTCGGTGCTGGAGGAAAGTTAACCGACTCAGAACGTGAATTTGATATATTGCTTTACGTAAACAACTTCGCTCCGGACGAACCAAGGGAAGCACCTTTTCAAGAAAACTTACATGAACAAGAAAGTCACGACAAATTGAAGCACTTGATAGAGTTAGCCCTTGAGCAAAGCAAAATAATAGCTATTGCAGACGTAAGATATGCAAACGGCTCAGATAATATTTTAGTCGAAGAACTTTTGCAAAGGCCAATTGATTGGAAAAGCGTAACTTACTATGGTTGGAATACTGCCGGTAACACCCTTGGATCAACATGTGCACACGCTGTAATACTTTACTTCAGCAAGGTTGGGTTGCTTAAACTAAACGTACAAGATCTGGAAAAATACCAATCTATACTTTTGTTAGAACACTGGGGATATCAAGCTAATGTCAGAAAAATGCTCTATGGAGAAATAGAAAAGCTTGGTTACAGCGCTGGCTCTTGTCTCTCAATGATAAAAGACGAGGATTGGGCTAAGAACTTTGTACAAGAAAATCTTAAACCATACCTTGAGAAGATCAACAGGGCTTTTAAAAAGAGTTGGAAATGTTCCATTTTCTTTCCTTGGCATAGACCTTTCGAAATCGGCATAGTTCTGCACGATACTCAATAAAGGTATTAAACATACTGAAAACAAGAAAGGAGTTAAGGCAAGTGGGAACCAAGATCATAGGAATTGATATAGGGGGAACCACTGTAAAAGGTGCAATATACGATAATGGGATCCTCGTAGATAAGATTGTCCGAAAAACATCAAAAACGAACCCGCTTGACACAGCTATGCAAATTATCTATCAGCTACTCACAAACAATAAAAAAATAGCAGCGATAGGAATTGCAACAGCTGGCAGGGTTAACTCAAATACTGGAGAGATTTTGTACGCCACTCCTAATTTAAAAAATTGGACCGGGAGGAACATTAAAAAAGAGGTTGAAACCACTTTAGGAATACCGACTTATGTTATAAACGATGCTAAAGCAGCAACATTAGCTGAAGCCCATGTTCGAGACGTTCAATCATTAGTTTTCTTAACTGTAGGAACAGGACTTGGTGGTGGAGTTCTCATTGATGGAAAGCTGGTAGACGGAAATTTCTGGGAAGCGGGAGAAATAGGGCATACCATACTATATCCTAATGGCCGCAGATGCAACTGTGGCAAGCGTGGATGTGCTGAGAGATATGTATCGATGAGTGTAATTCACAGATATGCAAAAGTTCCATTGAACAAACGTGCTCAATTGATTAATTATTTTAAAAACAACGAACAAAAAGTCCTGACTGCTGTTGAAAAAGTGTGTTCCGATTTGGCAATCTTGATTGATAAGATATTTCTTATGATTGACCCTGAACTTGTTGTCGTTGGTGGAGGTTTTTCGGAACTGGGCGAAGGAGCTTTACAAATACTTAAAACTAAAGTTGGAATTCATGCTTCTAAATCACTTTATCGACCTGAACAAGTCGAGCTTAGCGTTTTTCAAAACGATGCAGGGCTCATCGGTGCTTCTCTTTTCGCTATAAAAAATCTTGAGGAGGGAGCATAAATTATGGCTAAAGACATCTTTACACTTTTAACTTATCAGCGTGGTGTTCTTACTAAAAAGGAAAAAATTATTGCACAATACGTTTTAGAAAATGTTGAAGAAGTTGTACATATGAGTATTACAGAACTTTCTGAGCTTTTAGGTGTTGGTGAAGGCACAATTGTTCGATTCTGCCAAAAACTCGGTTTTCAAGGTTTCCATTCGTTCAAAATCTTCCTTGCAAAAAGCATACCAAATAACAAAAGTGAAAATGGTGCTCTTTCATCGGGGGATATACTTTCACAGATTAAAATAAATCACGTTACTGCTATTGAACAAACATACGAGCTACTCAGCTCATCCAAAGATGTTCTAATGAAGTGTGCTGAGATAGTTTCCACATGCAGAAAACTTTACACTGTTGGTGTTGGAGCCTCTGGCGCAACTGCACTGGATGCGTACTATAAATTCATGCGAATAGGTATCGATGCATTCTTTTCTCAAGACGCACATTTAGTAGCTATGGTCCTGTCAAGTTCTACGTCAGAGGATGTTCTTCTTACCTTTTCTCAGAGCGGTTCAACATCAGTCATTATAGACTTAGCAAAATTAGCAAAGGAAAATAACACTAAAGTTATTGCAGTAACGGGTCACAAAAGGTCTCCCCTTGCTGATATTGCTGATTATGTCCTACTGACACCCATTCGTGAAGCACCTTTTGAAAGTGGTGCAATAAGGTCAAAGATATCACAACTGCACGTTTTAGAAGCTCTGTTTGAGATGACAAAACAAACCATGAAAGACAAGGCAACTCAATGTGTGCAACGAACTGCTCGTGCTGTAGAAAAATGGATCTATTAATTCAATTAAGGCAGCAAAAGAATTTCGTAGAACATTAATCCTGCGTTGCTTAAAAAGAATATGAAAAATGCGATAAATTGAAGAAACATGCCAATGGTTAGTTTTTTTCAGATTCATTCAACTGATGTCAAAGTTTGTGGCGATGCTTAAAGTGTTCGCAATAAAACACTTTTGAAAGATTTAAACTACCTTTTTGAAGTAACGCGTATAAACTTTCGAGAGGCAGTATCCATTGCTCTGCTTGGTGAGTTATTCTTAAGAGGTATGGCACATCACACCTCAGTCACCGGTGCTATGAAACCTTCTGTCCTCGGTAAACTTGCGTTACCGGTTTAAGAACAATTAATAACATTTGCCAAATTTCTGGAGGGATTAGACCATGGCAAGTTTCAAAACGTACTATGAGATAATGAAAGTTGGAGAATTGTTCAAAACCGTTGATAAAATGACACCACCCAAGTTTGAGAAGGTTAAAAGATACATTTTCATAGGCTGTGGTAGTTCGTATAATGCGGGATTGATAATTTCAGAAATTATGCGGAAAAATGGTTATAGCGCCGATGCTATAACGGCTGGTGAAGTATTAGTTAAAGAGATGTTCGACGAAATCATAAAAAACTACGACCTTGCAATCCTGATCTCACGAACAGGTTATACAACTGAGACTGTCAAAGTTGCTGAACTGCTAAAGGGGCGTATCCAAACGCTCGGTGTTACTTGCGACAGAAAAACTCCATTGGCTAACGTTTGCGACTTAGCGTATGAACTCGATTTTGCTCACGAGGATTCTGTAATCATGACCGGAAGTTTCTCAGCTATAGTGAGATTATTCCTGAATGGTATCAAACGAATTGACATTGATGTGGAAGAAGTTCTAAAGAAATTCGACGAAATGACCTCAAATGACATTGTGCACAAAAAGAGTCATTTCATTTTCTTAGGTTATCGCGAACGCTACCATATGGCTAAAGAAAGTGCACTCAAGGTACAAGAGTTATCGCTTGACCACAGTGAATTCCATGAGACCCTCGAATACCGCCATGGTCCCATAGCATTGCTTTCTCCTAATTCGCATGTGGTAATCTTTTCTGAATTCAAAAATCCAAGTCCCCTTGAAGAGAATTTAGCAAAAGAAATCATGGATCGTGGAGCAAGTGCACAGATCATTGTTCCCTTCACCAATGATCCTGCCCTTGAGGTGCAAGTACTCAATCTCTATGGTCAACTTCTTGGCTATAAGCGAGCGATACACAAGGGTTTAAATCCTGACAAACCTCATGGACTTACGAAATTTGTTTCACTCAAAGATGTTTAAAACCATAGGACTTTAGCACTTGATGTAAAGGAGTGATTATATGCTGGTTGAAAACGTGCTTATAGTCGACCCAGTCGATGGAGAATATGTAGGAACCGTTGAGTTTGAAGATGTAATATTAGAAATCAGAAAAAGCGATAAATCCAGCTTTGAACATATCCTGATGCCTGCGTTTGTCGACCCGCATATCCATGGGATTAAAGGTATAGACACGATGACGGCATCGCAAGAAAACTTTGAAAGATTCAAAGAATACGAAGCTTTAGAGGGTGTTTGGTATTTTCAACCAACGACTGTAACATGTCCCCTTGATGAACTCAGAAAGATAAAAATACCATCGGAGCTTAAACTACACATTGAAGGTCCGTTTATAGCCCCCAAAAGAAAAGGCGCCCATAACGAGTCTTATATTCAGTCTCCTCCAAGAGATGTTCGTGAACTTGAGCAATATCTTTCCTTATCTTCGATTGGTATGATAACCGTTGCACCGGAATATGATTCCTTTTTGGATTTTGCCAAGAGTTGCGAGTTAAACAACATTAGAATATCCGTTGGACACACGGATGCAACTTTTGCTCAAGCGAAAAAAGCATTTGAAAACGGGTTTAGACGTATCACGCACTTTCCAAACGCCCTGAGTCCTCTCCATCACAGAGAACTTGGAGTGACTGGTGCTGGGTTGCTCTTAGACTTTACACTGGAAATAATCGCAGATGGGATTCACTGTGCACCGGAGTTCGTAAATTTTGTCTACAAAGTCAAAGGAGCTGAAAAAATAATACTTGTTACCGATAGCATAAGCGCTACCGGGTTGGAAGATGGTAACTACATGCTTGGAGATTTACACGTTAAGGTCGAAAATGGAATAGCAAAACTAAGCGATGGCACATTGGCTGGTAGCACTTTGAGATTTTCTCAAGCGGTGAAGAATTTTGCTAAATTCACAAGATGCTCTTTGAAAGAACTTGCAATGGTAAGTTCTTATAACGCTTGTAAGGATTTAAACTTGAATGGTGGCAGAATAAAAGAAGGATATCCTGCGAAGCTTGTTTTACTCGATGACGGACTGAACATTAAAAAGGTCTGGAATTTCTAAGGTCGCCAGGTTATAATAATATTAGCTGAACTGACTCCAAAAAAACAAGTTTGGGGGGATTGAAATGCCAGCAGGATGTCCATCTCTTGAAAAGAACCTGAAAAATTGCACATGCACTTATCTTTCTTGTGACAAGCGTGGAAAGTGTTGCGAATGCGTCGCTTACCACAGAAGCCTTGGTGAAATTCCTGGTTGTTTCTTTACAAAAGAGGGCGAACGCACTTGGAATAGGTCTATTGAAAATTTCATAAGAGATAGAGGTAGAAAATAATGGGAGAAAAACTATTGCACCAAAGAATCCTCGAAAACGTTCAAAAAGTCATTAAAGGCAAAAACGAAGAGACCAAAATCGTTCTTGCCGCAATGTATGCAGGAGGACATGTGTTGCTGGAAGATGTCCCTGGGGTTGGCAAAACTATTCTGGCAAGGTCACTGGCTATATCTCTTGGATTAAGCTTTAAACGCGTCCAGTTTACACCCGACCTACTTCCAACTGACTTAACAGGTTTATCTGTATACGATAGGAAGACCGAAACGTTTGTTTTCAGGGAAGGTCCCATCTTTACAGACATCCTCTTAGCTGACGAAATCAACCGCGCAACTCCAAGAACACAATCAGCACTTTTAGAAGCGATGGCTGAAAGGCAGGTTACCGTCGACGGAGTAACACATAAATTGTCCGATAATTTCTTCGTTATAGCAACGCAAAATCCTATAGAATACGAAGGAACTTTCCCACTCCCTGAAGCACAACTTGATAGATTTACGATAAGAATTAGCCTTGGCTACCCCGACAAAGAAAGCGAAATAGAAGTATTAGAATCACAAAGGATCAGACATCCCATTGAGGATCTTAAACCCGTTGGAACCCCAGAAGAGTTTTCTCAAGAGAAACAAAAAGTGAGAGAAGTTAAGGTGAGTCAGGAAGTAAAAGAATACATTGTGAACATCGTTGATGCAACAAGACATCATGAATCATTGAAATACGGTTCAAGCCCAAGAGGCAGTTTGGCATTAATGCACGTCAGTATGGCTTGGGCATACATAAACGGTAGAGACTTTGTGTTACCTGATGATGTGAAGAAAGTTGCTCCATATGTGTTGATTCATAGAATCATCCAAAGTACTGAATCGAAGATTTTAAGAGAGTCAAAGGAAGATATTCTGAACGATATACTCGAGAAAGTACCAGTAGTTGCAAAAGAATAATCGTTAGATTGAAAAAGCCACCCACATGGAAGTGGGTGGCTTTCTTGTTGTGATCAATCCTTATTTTTAGGTATTTTGCATAAAAATTGGTTCTAGCAACTTTTCTTTGTTTTCGATAATCCTAACAAAATCATTTTTAAGTTTTTCTATATCCTTTTTCGTTATTTCCATTTTGAATGCATACTCTACTTCTACATATTTAACTGTTATGCCTTCAAGCTCGGGAATGTTGAACCGTTCCAAAAGCTCGTAAGGAGTCAAATGCTCAAAACCTTTAAAAACGTTTTGCCTGATGTAATGGTATGCATGATGCACAAATTCTACACCGGACAAATCGAGAATCTCTTGGTAAGAAAGATTTGTCTGATACACTGCTGATTGAGTTGGTTCTGACTCTGCGACTTTATCTTCTTGCTGGGCAGTTTTCTGTGTTAGAAAATCGTAGTACATTTTCCCCAAGAAGAAAACAGCAAAAAGGCCAGCAGAGGTTGATAAGAGCTGAAAGATAAAAAGGACATGGTCAGTTGTGTTATTTTGAGAGGCATTAGTTACCGCTGATTTTTCTTGTTCTTGAGTGATTACTGTCGTTGCAGGATTTGTTTGATCAGAGGCAATCCCAGTTGAAAATTCTGCTTCCAAAGTCCTTTGAGTTTTTAGATTAGAAATAACGTCAGAAATCGTTGGAGCAAACACAAAGAGGAAAAATAGCAGAATAGCTACTGTAACCCAAAAGCTGGAGATTATAGTCCTTCTTTGTTCGTAAGGTGCCCTTTTTACGACCAACAAAACATATAACAAAATTATAGTTACAGTTGCCATTGAAAGAGTTTTCATCAGTTTAAACAATCGTTCTCTGCCAAGATTTTCTATCTTTTCTATGAGTTCTGGATTTTTCGTTACATTCGTTTCTGATGTTTGGTTCGAGCGATTTTGAACGCTATTTCCAGGGATGATGTAACTTTCCACTTTCTGCTGAGTTGAAACTTTCACTGGTCTTTCTTGTGATTCGATTACTTTAATTATGTTAAATTTAACGTCCGGAAGCGGCAATAAAAGAAAGATTACGAACAATGAGGAAAGAAAAATTATCTTTTTCACTTTCACTTTGTTTTCAAAAATAGCTTTAAATTCAGGTGTGTCTGAAAAGTTAAGAACTACAAATAAAAGGGCAAAGAATGGGGTAAGGTAGTGGTTAAAGAACGCCAGCGCCGAAAGATAAAGCGCTAACGTTAACCACTTGTTCTGGAAATACTTACTAATGCTTAAAGCAAAAAGCCCAACGACGAGCAAGTATTTTATCGAATCCGCCTTGAAAAATGAAAGGGCATACAGCGTGGAAAAAAATAGAAGAATTCTGGAAATTATAATGCTCTGCGATAAGATATAGGTCAAGAGCAATAGAGTAAAAACCCAGAAATGCAAGTTTTTGGCTATTTCCATGCTAGGTGCAGTCAATGAGAAGATTATCGAAAATAGTATTATTATCCTTCGTAATGTTTCATTAACTTTATTATACTGCCCCATAATTTCACCTCTTGGCAATAAGTTACCACACCTGCCCACCACCAGTGAGTTTCAGAAGGCCTTCCATAAAGCTTGTGTTCTCATGCCACACTTCTACCATTATATTTTCCTCTTCTAAAACCCTTGTGTAGTTATATAATTCCCTAACTTCTAGTGGAACGTCAAAGTATGATTTAAATTTCTTGCTCGTTGCTTCTCTGAAACCGTATGGCATAATCAATACAACAATCCTACCGCATCTTTTTCTCAGTCTTAGTAAGCCTTCAACTTCATCCTTTGTCAGGAACATACCTATCAATATAACTGTATCCGTTGGCTGTACCACATCAATTACATGTTCAAGAAGTTCGATAGTGTTTTGCTTGCCTTCAAGTGTTCCTTCAACTTCTGCCAGGTAATCAAAATAAAGTACGTAATCCGTGAATGAAATGTTGTAAGTACCTTTTGAATGTGATACCAACAAGTTTGTTTTTTCGTGTTTGTCGGTGAAATATTTCAGCAAACCGGCAGTCGCTCTAATGGCTTCTTCTTGATATTTCCTATGTATATATTCCCAAGCTGTTTTTGAATAAATGCCTGCTGGAAGGTTTAGGTCAAGTAGGATATAATTCCTTGTTGTTCCCGCGTATTCATATTCTTTTACCATCAGTTCACCCATCTTGGCACTCTGCTTCCAATGAATTCTGCTCAAAGGTTCACGCTCGTATTCTCTCACATTCCTGATATAAGAAATATCTTCAACAAGCTTGTATTTACTCTTCACAACCGGTAGCATTTCAAGTATTCTTTCCACCTCAGCCTCGGCATATTCTAGTTTCGGAAAAACCTTGACCTTGAAAGGTATATCCTCCGTTATTAAAACTTGGAAGAGCCTTGTAAAACTCTCTATCTTTATCGTGTAGTATCCCATGTATTTTGTTCCGCGTGTTCCAAAAAATGTATCAAATGAAAGTGAAACACTATCCTGTGGGTTTAAAACCAAACGCACCGAAGCTTTTTTAACAACTGCCGGCGGCACAACATCTATAACCAACGCTCTTCGCGCCTCAGAAGAAATGTTAATCACTATGTCGAACCGTTCATTGATAAATACTCGGGTTCTCCCACTTACATTAGTCTTAATTAATCTTGAGTGGGCTTTTAGTGAAAAATATTCCAGAATCAGCCATCCTGAGAAGATGTCAAGTAACCATACGTATTTGTTGTACACGAAAGCACTTAAAACAACTGAGACAATTATTATCACATAGAATGTCGGGCTTACTCTTGCCCATGTTTTTCTTCCTTGTCGGGCGTGTTCCATATTCAACAACCTCTCATTTTAGGTTGATATTAAACAACAATATTAAACCACGAATACGCCTTAAGTTCAAACCAAAGACTAATTTTCCTAAAAGTTCAAGCAGGAGTATAATAGTAACATGAATAAAAAGACTCACATTAAAAGCAGATTTCTCAATACTTTTGATATAACTAAGCGAAGAACTAATCGATATTTGAGAGGGGGACAAATGATTGTAAAGTGCGAAAGATTCAAAAGATTGAAAAGCTTCTTATTGCTTGCTTCATTTACTTTCTTGGTGATTGCAATTATACATAATCACGGATACGCCCTTGACTTTGTGCTTTATGGTCATAACTCCGTAGTTTGGGAGTTAAGTTTCGACAATGACAAGCTCTATTCAGTCGGTGCGGATGGTACTTTGAAGGTTTGGAATAAAGAACTATTGCCGTTACAAAATATTACCTCACACGAAAGCTGGGCAAGGTGTATAGATGTTAGCGATAAATATGTCGCCGTAGGAGGTTACAAGCCTGATAACACAATAAAGGTCTACGACAAAAACACACTGAAATTAATTTACACCTTGAAAGCTCATAAAGGCTCAGTTTTCACCCTGCTTTTCTACAAAGCGTTTCTTATTTCCGCTGGCTCAGACAACACAATAATCGTCTGGAAAGATTTTAAACCTCTCAAATTTCTGAAAATTCACGACGGCTGGGTTAGAAAACTCACAATCTACAACGGTTATCTTGTCTCAGGCGACGAAAATGGTAGACTTTCATTCTCTACGCTCGACGACTTTAAATTTGAACGTTCTTTTGAATTAAAATCTCAAATCCTTTCGCTACACGTATTTCAGAATAAACTTTACGTTGGTTCATCCGATGGTTCTGTGTACAGATTTTTGCTTGATAAAGGACAGATAAAATATGAGAAGGTTCTTTCTCTCAAATCCGCAGTTCAATCAATAACAGACGATGGAAAGTTTTTGTATCTGTCGGTAGAAGGGAAAGTTATCGTTGTTAACGATGAAACAATTGGTGCAAAAATCGTGCGCAATTTCGATATGTCTGCCTCAGAGATTACTTCACTACAAATTATTGATAAAACAATATATGTCTCAAACAGGGAAGGTGACATATTCAAGTACTCAATCGATGGAAGGTATTTAGGAAAAGCACCAAAGCATTTCCTATCCTCTGCAAAAATCTCAGCAAACGGAAATTCGCTTGTAATAGGCCGTGAAGATGGGAGTATCGAAAGATACAACGTAGATAATGGTTTACTGATATGGAGTTACAAGAACGATACCAGCATCAGGTTTGTCTTAACCTTGGACGAATCTGTTATCGCAGGAGACTCGTCAGGGAAGTTGCTCGTTCTAAAAGATGGGAAAGTTCAAAGCGTTTTTTACAACGAAGACGCGTTTTTAACCTGCACTCTCGACAATTCAAAAAAGAATCCCATCTATCTTGGAAGCCGGGGAAAGGTATTTTCGCTTGAAGATATCCAGGGAAGATGGAACCTCAAAACGATTGCAGTCATCTCTGAAGAATGGATCTGCTCAATATACAATAGTGAAGGAATTCTTTACGTTGGAACCAATCTTGGAAACGTATATGCATTAGACAAAATGTCTTATAAGCCAAAGCTTATAAATTCATACCCAAGTCCTGTAGTGAAAATATCAAGACTAAACAGTCAAATTGTTGTTTTTCACTTTAACGGAACAATCGCCGTGTTTGATGGTAAAGTTTGGAAAGTTCAAAGAAGTGATGTCTTTCCACTCTATTCAGGCTTAGTTATCGAGTCACAGATTATCACGGGTGGCTCGAAATTGAGAATCGGTAACAGTTCCTATGAATTTGAAGCCTTTATTGTGGATTTGGCAGAATTTCGAAAGACAAAAAACAACATTTTCGCAAGCTTATCAAATGGTATGGTCGTTCAAATCGAAGACGGCAATGTTGTCCGTAGGTTCTCGAGTCAAATAAGCTCGATTTCGACTATTTATGCAGATGATTTAGTCATTTGTGGACATGAAGATGGAAAGGTAAGCTTGTGGAACTACAATAAAAAACAAGCTAAATTCGAATTATCGATGATTTTCGACGACCACACAGATGCAGTGAAGAGTATCACAAGATACAAAAAATACATAATATCTGCATCAAACGATAAAACTATTAAAGTATGGGATTCCAAAACTGGAAAGTTGCTGAATATTTTAACCGGCCATACTGGTTACGTATGGAGCATATTTGTGGTTGGTGATATACTTGTAAGTGGTGGATGGGACGGCAAAGTTATATTGTGGAATTTAAAGAACTTTCAAAAAATAAAAGTCTATGAGCTCCCAAAGCTTTCCATTACGGGTATTTTTGCATTTTCAAGTGACGAGATATACTTAACAACTTTGGAAGGTTTTGTGGTAAGAATAAACAAAGATAAAGTCACAAAAATAAAAGCTTCCGAGCAAACGCTTTGGTCTATTGACAGTAATTATTCTGACAACTCAAATCCTTCTCAAATCAAAATATACGTTGCTGGATGGGATGGAAGAGTGTATGTATTAGACAGAGAACTTAGAAACATTGGACAATTTAAAGGGCATAATTCAACTATTTTCAAAATTATGTTTTTTGACGGCAAGCTTTTTACCGCTGGAACGGATAATTTGATTAAGGTATGGAGGATAGTCAGTGATAAACCAGAAAACATCGGTTCGTACTCAAATTTTCGTCAATCAATTCTTTCTGTAGCAATTTCAAAAACGCTTGGGAAAGTGATAACAACAGATGGGAAGGGCCTAATTTCTATCGACTTAGAAGAAACGTATAGATAGTAGCGAATGGCGAGCAAAAATAGAAATTCACAAACGCAAATTATGGGAGGTAAAGAAAGCTATGGAAAAGACGATAACAACAGAGGTAGTATTCAACGGTATGCTATTAACTGTTCTAAGAGATGAGGTACTTTTGGAAAACGGTGCTATGAGTATTCGAGAGCACGTGCTACACCCCGGTGCGGTAGCAGTCGTTCCAATAACAAGCGATGGAAAGATTATCCTGGTTGAACAATATCGGTATCCAATAAAACAAAAGCTATTGGAAATTCCTGCTGGAAAATTTGATAAACCAGGTGAAGATGCTTTAGAATGTGCTAAGCGTGAACTCTGGGAAGAGACAGGTTACACAGCAAGAAAATACACATATTTGGGATACATCTACACAACACCTGGTTTTTCCAACGAGATTATCCATCTGTACCTGGCACAAGATTTAGTTCCTGGAGACTCTAATCCAGATGAAGATGAAATTCTCGAAGTTCGAATTGAGGATTTTGACGCAGTTGTGAAGAAATGTATAAGTGGAGAGATAACTGATGCCAAAACAGTTGCTGGTGTCATGAGAGCATATTTTAAGTTAAGAGGTGAAAAGTGATGGTAAAAGTTGTCGTAAACGGCGAAGAAAAACTTTTCAACTCACAGGACTTTGAAAACTTCAACGCTTTACTCAGAACTGTCGTTACTGAAGGTCAAGTTTTGAAAAGTTTAAAGATTAATGGCAAGGAAATTCCTGTTGCTTACGTTGAGGAACTCAAAAACGCAAAGCTAGACGAAGAATTACTAATAGAAATTGAGACACAAGATGCTGTTTCTTTTTTAAAAGAGACGTTACAGGATGTGCTGGGTTACATCCAGCATGTTAAGGAACTCTTACCACAAGTAGCGAGTAGCATAATAACAGGAAATGAAGCTGGATGGAAGGCGATAAAGGACTTATCAGAAGGCTTGGCAGCAATTGAAAACTTAAGAAGTTCGACAAATCAGATTACGAAGTTAAACGAAAGCGAATTGGCTCTTGCAACAGATAAAAATGAAATATCAAACATTCTCAGAGAAATGTTGGAAGCGCTTGATAAAAGGGATGTTTTTGAAATCTCCGATGTCGTGGAAAATAAAATACCTGTAGTTTTAGATTACTACATAGAGTATTTCACAAAAGTATTAGAAGCAATAGCAAAAGTAAATTGATTTTATTATTAAGCAATTCACGAAATAAAAAAGGGAGGTATCGTGAATGGACTATATTGAACAAATGGTTTTAACTGCAAGCCCTGCCAAGCTTATAGAACTGCTCTTGCAAAAAGCAATAAGTGTCATAGATGAGGCAAAGAACTACATAGATGAAAAAGATTATAACAATGCGAACGCAAAAATTGTTAGGGCTCAAGATATAGTAATGGAGCTGAATTTGGCACTCGACATGGAGAAAGGTGGAGAAATAGCTAAAAATCTCAGAGCACTTTACAACTACATGTACAGAACATTAGTTGAAGCAAACATCAAAAAAGATAAAAAGATGCTTGATGATGTGAAATCGTTGCTCGAGGATTTACTCTCAACTTGGAGAGAGGCTATGAAATTGGCAGGAAGCACTGCCAGTCAAATTGATGTTAACAAACCTAGGATAAATCTAACCTACTAATTTTCCGGAGAATCTGTTATCAATATCAAAGGACTGATGTGAAAATGAAGATATCGTATATTCTTTCAAACGTGCTTTTCTTAGGCTTTGTTCTTAGTTTAGTCGTAGCTATTGTTTTTTTCGAAATCGGTTTGAGGGCTTTTAGAAACGCAAACGAAAAGAAATCAAAAGAAAGCAATTCACTAGGATTTCGATGGCTTTTTTATGCGGGAATACTTCTCGCACTTTCCATTGTGTTTTCTTTAATTAAGTTCTAGGAGACTTTATTTGTTTTCGGACTGTGATATAATAAAAATAGCAGTCAACCAAAAACTTGGGGGTGAATCTATGGAGCTCAAGTTTCTTACTTTTTACCTAGGCGAAGAGGTTTTTGCAATTAATATCATGAAGGTTGAGCGTGTTAAAGAGTACGAAAAGACAACCAAAATACCAAACATTGCAGATTTTGTGGAAGGAATTATTAACCTGATGGGAGAAATTGTTCCTATTATTAATTTGAGAAAAAAGTTCTTAATGGATGATTTCGCAAACAAAGAGAAGTCAAAGATTATTGTTGTCAAACTTGAAAATGGTAAGAAAGTTGGATTACTTGTTGACGATGTTAGAGAGGTGTTAACGGTTACCGAGGATATGATAGATGAGCCACCTGCACATGTAGCGGGTATGTCTGGTGCAAAATTCATATCGGGTGTTATAAAGCTTGAAAACGAGATGGTGTTAACCCTCGAGGTTGATAACTTATTAACAACCGAAGAAAAAATTGCTTTAGCAAATATTGGATAAAAAATCATTAAAATTCTTGTTGGTTCAACACAGGGCTTGAAAAAATACAAAGATATGATAAAATCTATCATGCACATTTCAGAAATAAAAAATGGGTGTGTAGCTCAGTGGAAGAGCACTTCCCTCACGAGGAAGGGGTCGTAGGTTCAATTCCTACCACACCCACCACAATCAAAAAGAGCGGCTTTTAAGCCGCTCTTTTTCTGCTTCATATGTTTTCTTCATTTCTTATTTGTCCACACGAGCCAAAGGTTTCTCATCACAGAGAAGATAAGATAAATAACCAATGCAACAAGGACTGTTGTAATTTCTCTATAAAATACTATATAAATTGGGGCTTTTATGTGACAGAATGAATTAAAAATGGATATGAATCCGAATGTTCCAAAGAATGTCAGTATGCCGCTAATAAATTCATTGTCGATATCACCGGCAATAAAAAACATCGGTAAAAACAAGAGTTCCTTTATTCTTGGTCTTATTATAAACACGTTCTCGAGTGTAAGACGTATCTTTTCCTCAAAATCAAGGACATAGCCGTAATTACCACTACGCATAAGCATATATACTATAGCAATTCCACCTATGACACCTGTGGTAACAATATGCCAACGTTTAACTGAGTTTTTTTGATAAAGTTCTCTAAATGTAAGTAATCCAACCATCACTGGTAATAGAACAAGGGAGACTTTAACTCCCCTATAGACTTCTAAATCATTCAAATATTCGTATGAATACAACGAAAAGTTAGTGAGTAATCCCAGTATGAAAATATTTGATACTCTTGTAAACCTATTATTGGATGAAAAGTAAGCAGCTAACGTTCCAAAAACGCTAACAACTGAAACAAATAGCCAGTATTGTTTGAAAAGCGCGAATCCAAGAATAGTAAAAGGTGCTTGAAGAGCAACAAATACACCCAGAAGTATTCCTGAAATTTTTTGATTCCAGTTTGTGTTGTCAGGCATTGGAATTCCGGACTGCACTTGGAAAAAATTGCCAAACGATTCTAAAGCTTCCTTTGTGATTTGTGATTTCGGTAAAACGATGACATCAACACTTCTTTCCATCACCGCTCGCCAGAGTCGTTTGAAAAGCGAATACGAATCATATCTGGACAGTTCCTTTGGCTTTACATAATGGACTTTGACAATTTTCTTGTAGCCTGTTGCTTTGTAAAAATTTCTGACAAACTCTGTGTCCCCGTAAAACTCCATAATCCCTACATACCTTGATTCTACCTTCTTGTAAAATTCTTCAGGTTTTTCGTTAATACCTTCCAATGGTATGATAATTTTTACGTCATCATTGATTTTTTCGCTTCCGGTGTAAAACAATATTGAAGGGTCATCATCGAAAAACACAGAAACGGTTAAGTTATTTTTATCATTTGGTATCCTAAGGAATATAAACACCGATAGAACAAGGGCGAAGACTGTGAGAATTACGTTAATGTAAGTATCATTTTTTGCAAATAATGGAAGTTTCAAAACTAATCACCTTCCGCTTCCAGAAGTTTTAGAACTGTTTTTAAATCCTGGCTCAGGGATGCTTCAAATTTATAATGTTTTCCATGAAAATCAAAGGCCATCTGGTTGCAATGCAAAAAATGCCTTTTCAAACCGTACTTTTTTGAAAAGGCTCTGTTCAATCTAAAATCACCATAATCGTTGTCACAGACTATTGGGAACCCTTTCATCGAAAGATGCTTTCGTATTTGATGTTTCCTTCCTGTTTCGATTTTCACGTCAAGTAACGTTAAACTGATATCTTTTCCATCGAGCTTTGTCATAAACCTACGGACTGGTCTTATATGAGTAACTGCTTCCTGGTCGTCAATTGGTATGTTTATTGTTGCTGCTTTTGGGGAACCAAATACTAAAGCCACGTAATTTTTCTCCACATCACGAGACGAAATCATTTCGCTGAGTTCTCTTGCTACTTGTCTGCTTTTTGCAATAATCATGACACCTGAAGTTTCTTTATCCAATCTATGCACAAGGAAAGGTTCAAAACCTTTCGTCGTACCATAATGTTTTAAACCTTCTATCAACGAAGGTTTGTGAACATTCTTTCCCGGATGTACAGAAACACCGGCTGGTTTGTTGACGACTATAATGTTTTCGTCTTCGAATATGATATCTAAGTTCATTTTCACCGGTTTTATTTCTTTATATTCACGCGTATATTTGGACAAATCTTCGTTTCTGATTTCTATCCTATCCCCGATTTCTATCTTCACAGAAGGCTCTTTAACCCTTTTCTCATTAAGATAAACTTTGCCCGTTCTTATGAGTTTGTATATTGCACTCAAAGGCACGTTTTTCAGAACATTTCTCAAAAATTTATCAACTCTTGAGAAATAGTTATCTTCGTTTACTATCCATGAGTTCTTTACTGAGACATTTGGTAGGCTATCTTTTTGGGTTCCATTTCCCATACTTTTCATTTGCTCCTCTCTACGACTACAATAGATGTTTATCAAGCAGTTCGGAAACAATTGTTGATGGTAAACTTGAAAATTTCCTGAAATTTTGTTCGTATTCAATTTGCGCATGTTCTTCACTTGTGTCAACTATGACTTTTAGTGCGCAGAATTCCACGCCGTTTTGTTGACATACTTTTGCTATTGCGGCGCTATCCATATCAACAGCAAATGCTCCGTACTTGTCAAATAGTTTTCTTTTAAGCTCCCTATCACTAACTATTAGGTCCCCACTTACGATGGGACCAAAATTTATCTTGTCGTAAACATCCGCAATCTTTTCCAAAAGTTTCGAAGAGCTTTCTATTCCAAACGTGTTAGTGGTTTGAAAATCGTGTTCGTAGAAAACACTACCACAAACTAAATCTCCAATTTTCAGCTCTGGATGAATTGCTCCAGCGGAACCGCAATGAATTATATAGCTGGGCCTAAACCTATCAATTATAGCTTGAGCCATCATAGCACTCTCAACTTTACCAACGAACCCATATATTGTGACTACTTCGTTACCTCCGACAATACCCCTTGAAAAATTCCTCTTCACAAGCTCACCATTTTCAAGTAGGGGTAGCATTTCTCGAAAAACTCCAATTATCTCTTCTTTTAAAACACCGGTAACAACAACCATAAAAATCACCTCAACAAACTACTAATCTAAAGATTTTAGGCCGTTTTCTGATAATCCATTTAACCTACTGAATCTAATCCTTCCACCAATTCTTTATTTCCCGCCCCTAATAGCTATGTGAAACTCTACATCCTCAGGAATGAATAAACTAACTGGAAGTTTTATTATCAAACCTTCAGCACTAATTTTCATGTCCCTACCGGTAACCACCGTTGGAGGCGTGATATCAATTTTGTATCCAAGCTTTTCAAGGTTCATAGCGATACTTCCAGAAGTCATGTTGCCTAGTTCGCCTATAGCACTTAATGATAGCTCATCAAGGGTGTTGTATTCCATCCCCATCATTTTTGAGACAATTTTTAGAGCAGTTTCTTCATTAAACGCGTAAACAAAGTTTCCCTCTATGTTGCCAAGAAAACCAATTATTGTAACCAAGTTGTACTTTGGAGTTATATCTTTTACAGCTTGCGGTTTACCAAATTGTGCTTGCATTTGCAGAACGGCCTCATAAGTTCCTTGAACTGCTGCTAAAACTGAGTTAACAATCCTTACATCAACCATTTTTTAGCACCTCCCAAAACTTTTCAAACTCAGTATCGTAAGTTAACCTACCATGCTTACCCTCTGAAACTTCTTTGAAAAAGAGGGTCTTTGCTTTCTCGTAATCAACTTGCCCACCTTTTTTCAATAGACCGCGCGAACGTCCGTATTCCTCCAGGAACTGAACGATATCTTTCTGGACCCCTGCCGCAGAAGCATAAATTTTAAAAGCGTAGTCAAAGATTTCATCATCGACGTTTTCAATAGGTAAAGAACCTATAAGCAATAGTTTGGCTGCTATATCTTTTGAAAATATCTCTGAAAACAGTATCCCGGGTGAATCCAAAACAGTAAGTCCTTCGACATTGACCCATTGGACACCACGAGTAATACCAGGCTGAGCTCCTGTTTTTGCTTTGTGCCTGCCAAGTATCTTATTTATTATTGTTGATTTTCCAACATTCGGAACACCGACAACTGCTATCCTTGGATTTGCATACTTTGTGGGGACAGATTTTAGAAAGGTCAGTAGTTCTTTTCTTTTCGTATCCTTGTTAACAAGAAGTGTCGGATACAACTTCGCTATCTCACAAGCCCATTTCTTATTATATTCAGAATCCGCTAAGTCTGTTTTATTAAGCAAAAAGACTCGCTGTTTATCTTTGAAGATTTTCATCTCAAAACTCGTGGTTGCAACAGGTGCACGTGCATCAAGCACAATAACAACGATATCTATCTTTTTCAGATTTTCTCTGATTTGTCTTTTAGCTTTTTGAACGTGACCCGGATACCAAGCTCTGACATGTTCATTGGACTGATTGCTCACTTACTTTAACCTCCATCTTCTGTAATCTCATCGCTTAATTATCTACTTACTCGGGACAACGAGAGTCCCTACATTTTCACCACGAATAGCCCTAAGTAAGTTGTTATCCTCGAAAAAGTTCATAACAAGGATTTTCATTTGATACCGTTTACAAATAGAAAATGCTTCCGTGTCCATGATTTTTAAATCTTTCTCGATAGCCTCATCGTAGGTTATTACATTATATTTTACTGCATCGTTATATATCTTCGGGTCCTTGTCGTAAATTCCCGAAACTTTTGTCCCCTTTATCAGCAATTCCGCTTTCATCTCAACCGCCCTGAGTGCAGCTCCAGTGTCCGTCGTAAAGAATGGGTTACTTGTTCCACCAGCAAAAATAACAATATACCCCGCATCAAAGTAAAGATCAATATCATCGTAGTTTATCAACTTTACACTTGGTAAGGTGACAATTTGAGAAACCACCACAGTTCTGATACCTGCGTTTTCAAATCTATCTTTCAAATACAATGCATTAATAACCGTACCTAACATTCCAATCTGATCTGATATCGTTGGTCTTACACCTTCGAAATCCCTTCCTCTAAAAAGATTGCCTGCACCAATCACAATTCCCAGTTTCACTCCATATTCAGAAACTTTCTTTATTTCTCTGATAAGGTAATTAACATGCTCTTCGTTAAAACCTTTCTGCGCTTCTCCACTGAGTACCTCGCCACTTAACTTGAGAAGAACTCGTTTGTACATTCATCATCCCTCCAAGAGTATGACGTTCTTTTTATCGCTGAAAAATTCGAGCACCCTTCTATCGCTCGTCATCAATATTATCTGCCTCAATTCCGATTCTTCATTTAAGTATTCACACACTCTTTTCAGTCTGTCGTCATCCAAACGTATCAAAGTGTTATCTATGACCAATGGTAAACTCCCATCATAGAACGTCTTATAAAGAGCATTTTTAATACAAAATATCAGTAAGTCCTTCGTAGAACCGCTTAAAAATTCGTTGGGGTCCTTCATATCCCCTTCAACAATTAGTCTCACAGTCAAATCTGGTAATACTACAAAATTCTTCTCAACACCTGAAACTTTTACAAACAGTCTGGCAAATTCATCACTGAATATTTTATGGTAACTTTCGATGAAATTTGTAAGCCTTTCGTTAAGGAACTTATTTATCTCCGGTATTTCGTTAATCAAATTCGATATTATTTTCGCCTTCAACTTAGACTCGTCCAATTTTTCAATTAACGCTTGGAGTTGCTTGAAGTCAATTTCGATACCTTCATAAAGGTTTTTCATCTCTTTGAACTCATTCAAGAGGGTATCTTTAGCTAAATAAAGTTCACGAAGTGCGGCTTTTGTCTGACTTATGGAAGGATCAAGGTCCTCATTTTCTCTCTCTTCAACAGCTTTTTGCAATTCGACACTTAACGTTTTTTTAGCATTCTTTAATTCTTGGTAGTGCTCAAAGTGAGATTTAAAAGTTTCAACCTGTTCCTTGGTTATGCCAAATTTACCTAAAATCTCGTCCAAATTTTCGGCTACAGTCTTATATTCTCTTTGAACAGACAAATATTCCCCACGAAGCTGGGACAGTCTTCTCTCGAGCGATTCCTTTTCGTAAAGTAACTCTTGAACTTCGCCAAATGTTCTTTGCAAATTTTCAACAGCGGAAACTATCATCTGTGCTGCACCTGTGACACCAAACTTCAAAAGTTCTTTGATAACTTCCTGCTCGATATCTTTGAGTTCATTGAGCATCCTTTGTCTCTCTACATTCTGTGCCTTCCATTCTAAAAACTCTGTATATTTTTTCCTCAGTTGCTTAATGTTGGTTATACCGTAATTTGCAAGCACTTTCCAAACGGACGGTTGCTGTGGCTGTTTCATTGACACTTCAACTAAGCGTTCTTGAAGTACCTCTACGAAAGCCATCTTTCTCTTCCAATTGAACATAAGGAAGACGGCTAATGCCAAGAACACTACGGCAGGAGTATACATGAAGAGTGATATTCCTTTAAAAAGAAGTCCAAGAACAAACAAAACAATACCCGCACTTGCTGAAACTATTGACAAATCTTTCGAATATTTAGCCGTCTGCTCATTTCTCTCTATTTCGTTTTGCAGGCTCAGTTTAGTAGATTCTATTTCGTTTATAGCTTCTTTGTATCTTTGTTCCTCTTCTTCTGCTCGTTCTAAAATGTTCTCATTTTCAAGAAACAGTTTCCAAAGCGGGTCCTCATCAACCACGTTTCTGACTCTTTCATTGTACATCTTGGTAAGCAACGAAAGATGTTTCAAGCGTAAGCCAACGCTTTCTAAATCATCAACGGAAGACACTCCAAGTTGTTTGAGCTTTTCCTCAATGCTTCTGTCTTTCTTCTGAAGTACTTCCTTCAATTTTTCTTGCTCTGTTTCCAAAGCTTTCAAACGAGCCTTTATGGAATTTAATTTGTAAATAAGATTCTGAGCTTCTTCGACGACAGCAGTATCTAACGATTCAATCCATAGATACTTCGTTAGTTCTGTTTCTATAGCCTCTATGTTCCTTTTAAGCTGTGATATCTTTGTCTCAAGTTCTGATTTCTTTGCAGTTCTAAGTTTTTCCAAATTGTTTTCTGAAGCATTAATCTGTTCTTCCAAGTCTTTTATTCGCTTCTCCACATTCTTCATCTTCACAAACAATGTATTCTTCTTATTTATCTTTTCCTCAACACCCGATATCATTTCCTCCGTTTTACGAATCTCTTCCGAGAGCGCTACCAAACATTTGTTCAAGTCCAGCGTCTGAATTCTTTTTATTGCCTCTCTTAGGATACGTCCTTCAGATGTTTTCTCGGTCTTTTTCTTAAGTGTGCTCTCCAAAATGCCTCTATCAACTTTTACAGCTTCAAGCTCGTCATCTTCCATTATAAACGCTACACTTTCAAGCAAGTTGATATCGTACTTTGGTACTTCTGAGTTATCTTCACCAAACACATACTTCCCATCGGACGTTTCTAAATACCCACCAAAGATGTTATGCCCCCATGGCCTGTATTTGAGCGCTTCGTTGCTGGGTTTTCCCAGCGTGTATAACAAAAATTTTGCTAGAGTGGTTTTACCACTCTCGTTAGGTCCAAAGACGATGTTCAACCCTGGTCCGAATTTGAATGAAGTATTAACAAATTTTCCGAATCCGTCTATTTGTGCTTTTTTTATAAGCATATTTCTTCACCCCGGATAAGTTTCAGCACAATGTAACGTTGATTAGCAGTTTTGAGAGAATTAACCAATTCGGATTCAAAGAAACTCTTAGGAAGGATTTCTACTTTAAATCCTCTAAACTTATCTTCTAAATCTTTTTCCGTAAGGTTTTCGAGCAAATATAGGCATGTAGTGTAGTCACATTTAAGAGCATTTTCGCTTTCCACTTTAACCAAACCTATTGTTTCAACAGAATCAACAGCAGTTACTCTTCCATCAATACGAACATGAGGGAGATTGTTAATAGGAGAGCTGTTGAAATCGAGGAGCTTATTTTCCAAGTCAATGTCAAAGTTTTCGAAGATATTTTCAAGGATTTTATATACTTCTTCCAAAAGTCCAAAGCGACCAAGAGCATTGTAAAACACAAATTTCGAGTTCGGATACATTTTCGCAAGCTGGACCAAGAATTTCAGTTTGCATTGAAATATCTGTTCTTGAAATTCTGAAAATCCTTCGTAATACTCAAAAAGAGAAATGTTGTTGACCTCGACGACCACTTTGTATTCCTCCCAACGAAATGTTTTGTTCAGACTTACAAAAGTTCAGCGGCTAAGCTTGCTAATTCCGACCTCTCACCTTTTTTCAAAAAGATATGGGCTGCGATAGGTTTTCCTAGAAATCTTGAAGCAGCGTAAACCAATCCATTACTACTTTCGTCAAGATAAGGTGTGTCTATCTGGTACGGGTCACCGGTTAGAACCACTTTTGTCCCTTCCCCCGCTCTTGTGAGTATAGTCTTAACCTCCAAAGGAGTTAAGTTTTGAGCCTCGTCGATGATTATAAACTGGTTTGGAATAGACCTTCCTCTTATGTACGTTAGCGCCTCGAGCTCAACAATTTCTTTTTTCATAATTTCTTTTAAACTAACATTGTTCAATCTACATAAATACTCGAGGTTGTCCATAACACCACTCATCCAAGGAGAAATCTTCTCTTCAAGAGCACCTGGAAGATACCCTATGTCCTTACCACCCATCGGTATCAATGGCCTTGCGACTATTATTCGCTCGTACAAACCCTCCACAAGCGTTTTTTGCAGTGCGGCTGCAAGCGTAAGGAATGTTTTTCCTGTTCCTGCTATACCAATCAACGAAACTAGCTTTATATCATCATCTAATAGTGCGTCTAAAGCAAAGAGCTGTTCTTTGTTTCTTGGACTGACACCAAACACTTTTGATTTAAGGTTTATCTGCACAAAATCTTGACCACTGAACCTGAAGAAACCTTCTTTGCTTTCAACGTACTCGTTAACATAAAGTTTTTCTACATTCAGTTCTTTCAAAGAATCAACAGAAACATAACCTACGGGCAAAAGAGATAAATCACTTTTGTCCGTTAGATAGTCTTCCGCCTGTAAACCGAGAGCTAATGCCTTTAAACGTAAGCTTATGTCTTTTGATACTATTATCGTGGGTTCTGTTCTTGTGGTTTTTAAAAACATTGCGTAGCTCAATATCCAATTGTCCACATACTTTTCAAATAAAAATTTCACCTGGTGTCTATCAAAATCACTCTCACTAAGCACCGGTATTATTATTCTGCCACCGCTTTCTAACTTAACTCCATCGTGAAGGTTACCTTTCTTGCGTAGTTCCTCCAAGACCCTAATAGCCGTTCTAGCGCTTTTCCCAACTCGGCCTTGTTCCTTTTTGAGCTTATCTAACTCTTCTATGACAGGCAGAGGGATAAAAACGTTGTTATCCTCAAAAGAATATATAGCTTCCGGGTCATGTATCAAAACATTAGTGTCTAAAACGTAATTTTTGACCATTAGTATTCCCTCCCCATCCACCGCCTCAAAAACTCGTGGATTCTCTCCCAGCCAAACATATCAAAAAACTTTATAAACACATTTGCGGTCACTAGTGCATCATCATATGCTCTGTGTGTAACCTTGTGTGCAATCCCCATTTCCATTGCCAATGTCTCCAGCTTTTTCCCCCTGCCGTAGACCGTTTTTGAAATCTCCAGGGTATCTATGTAATATACATCTAATGGTAACTGTCCGACTTCTTTTGCAGCATAATCAAGAAAAGTCAAATCAAAACGTGCGTTATGGAAGACTAGCACAGTATCTCTGGAATACTTTCTAACAACGGCCAGTATATCCTCTAACCCAGGAGCACTTTGTATGTCCTTTATTGAAATTTTGTGTACACTCTGTGCGTAAGTTTGTATACCGACTTTTGGATTGACCAAAGATGTGTAAATCCAATCTTTAACTATTTTTCCCTTGTATATTGGCACAATTGCAATTTCGATAATACGGTCTCCACCAGACGGGTCTATTCCCGTCGTTTCTATATCAACAGCGCAATACACGTTGTCATCCCATGCCACGACTCGGTTCTCCTTTTCATTTTAGTTCATTTTAATCTTTCCACTACTACTGTTGCAGCATTTCTTTTATGTAATTAACTCTTCTCCTCCGCCTCTTGCGATTACAATTTCTCCCGCTTCTTCAAGTCTTCTTATAATATTAATTATCTTTTGCTGAGCTTCCTCAACGTCTTTTACGCGAACAGGTCCCATGAACTCAATTTCATCTTTTAGTAACTGCTGGGCGCGTTTCGACATATTGTTGAATATCTTTTGTTTTAGTTCTTCTGATGCACCTTTAAGAGCTACAGCAAGGTCTTGAGTGTTAACCTCCCTGAGAACAAGTTGTACAGACCTGTCGTCGAGTTTAAGAATATCTTCAAAGACAAACATCCTTCTTCTGATTTCTTCGGCAAGTTCTGGTGATTCATATGTGAGTCTTTCCATAATGTTCTTTTCGGTTGACCTATCAAGGTTATTCATAATCTCAGCTGCTGTGTCCAATCCGCCAACAGCACTAAGTGTTTGAGTCGCGACACCTGCAAATTTCTTTTCAAGCAACTTTTCAACTTCTTTGACAACGTCAGGAGACGCGCGTTCCAAAAGAGATATTCGCTTGATAACCTCTATTTGTAAATTCTCAGGGAGAGCACCTAAAACTTGTGCAGCGATGCGAGGTTCAAGAAAGCTGAGAACCAATGCAATAGTCTGTGGATGCTCAGATTGCAAGAAGTTAACAATTTGCACAACATCTGCATTACGCATAAACTCAAATGGCTTCACAGATAGGTTCGAAACAAGTCTTTCAATAATCTGCATTGCCTTTTCTGGTCCGAAAGCTTTTATAAGCATTTCCTTGGCATATTCGATACCTCCGGATATTATCATTTCTCTTGCCTTCGTCAAATTCTGGAATTCTTCAAGGACTGCCTTGCGTTCTTCGTTTGTAACCTTACCAAGATTCGCAATCTCTATTGTCAGCATCTCTACCTCTGATTCTTCAAGGTTTTTCAATACTCTTGCCGCCTTCTCAGGACCCATAGTGACCAACAATATGGCTGCTTTACGCCTTCCTGTCAGCTTTCCAGCCATAATCTCATCCTTTCTCAGATATCCAAACTTTTAAAACTGTAGCCACATCTTCAGGGGAGGTATCCGCAACTTGTTGCAAATAAGATTTGAGTTGTTCCAAAAGCGCTTCTTCCTCCGCACCAGCTGGCATTTCCTCTTCTGTAATTGCTTCCAGTGTTCTTTGAGCCTCTTCCTGTAAAGCCCTGTATCTTTGTTCCATTAACTTTCTCGCTTTCACTTTCTTGAACTGTATTAATCCAAGGTAGGTTGCAAAGAATATCAGCACAGACGCCAGCAACAAAAGAACCAATCTGGTTCGTAACTTTTGCAGTTCCGTAGTTGCTTGCACCTGCTTGTAGAATTCTTGTTCAAATTCTCTACTGAATGGTAGGAACGCAACAGCGTAAGTTACTGAGCCTTCTGGAGTATTTGCGTCTATGCTTTTTTGAATTATCGAACTGATAAGTTTTTCAACTTGGTCTTTTGATGTCCTCTCAAGAACGGTAGAGGAAGAATCGATTATAACAGACAGTGTTATGTTCTCTATCTCGCCCTCGGAGTTTTTCACAATATTCTCAACAATTTGGTTCAGTTCGTAGTTGACTATTTCATGGCTTTTTTGATAATACCCTTGAGTTGTAGGGGATGTTGATTCATAAGTGGTTGGTGGAATATTTGATTCCGTTCCCACAGGACCTCCAGTAGTTGGTTGACTAGTCGAATATTCTTGCTCGGTTTCTTTGCTCCTCACCAGTCCTTCCTTTTTGTTCGGTGCTGTGTAGGTTGTTATTTGCTTTTCTATCTTTTCCCAGTTCAACTTAATGTCCGGTATAACTTCTACACGTCCTGGTCCAAAGACATTCTCGAGGGGAACCTTTATTTTTTGCTTATAGTAATTTTCCAAGCTCACCTTAAGTTCCATCTTTGTCGAAGCCAAAGCTGTTGATGTATCCAAATTCAAAACACTTGTCAGATCGCGCCCGGTTTGATCTATAACCCTTATATTCTCAGGTTTGATTCCTTCAACGGCACCCTGGACCAAAGAAACAATACCTTTGACTTGTTCTTTCGTTAAAGACTGTCCAGGTTTCATAACCACCATTACGGAAGCCCTTGGTTCTGACATTTCTCCACGGACATAATAGGTGTACTTTGGTAGAGTTAAAACCACCCTTGCACTGTCTACACCTTGAATTGTGGAGATAGTTCTTTCCAGCTCTCCCTGAAGAGCTATCTGGTATCTTACTTGTTTATCAAAACTTGTTGCACCAAGATTGTTTTGGTCAAGAATTTCAAACCCTCGAGACGTTCCCGCAAGCACACCAGCTGATGCTAATCGCATACGCACTTCGTAAACATTGTAATTCGAAGGTATCAATATCTTATTTCCAGCTTCGACCTTATAGGGGATGCCCAAAGATTCTAGCTGCTGCAAGATAGGACCAGCATCTTCTTCTGTCTTTGTGGTGAGTAACAAGACATATTTAGGAGCATTTATTACAGCAAGTAAAATGATAGCCATTATGACAGAAACGGCCACCATAATAATTATTAATTTTTGAGATTTTGGTGCTTCTTTCCACTTTTGGGGTATCTTGGAAAACCAGTCCAAAAATTTTCTAAACCACTCCATAGATTCACCACCAAAGAATGATTATATCACATAATCGACGAAAATTTACACTAAAGTAAAGATTTTTGTATTAACAAAACGAAAAAAGGTACTATAATTATAATACCAAAGTTCTGAGGTGATTGCAATGTGGAAAGTCAATGTGAAAGACTTAATAAAAGAACGCAGAAAAGTTATTGAAGGGATATACGCTCCAGAATTCGTTGAACTACACACTGGAACGTACAAGGTTTTGCATGGCGGATTCAAAGTAAAAATGGTTCTTACATATGCCGACAACAAAATATTACTTGGTGGCTATGCACGTGGATATGTCGAAAGACCTTGCGACAGGTGTTTAAAACTTTCAGAAATGTACATTGACGGAATCATAGAAGCAGTGTATACTTTTGAGAAGAAACCACTTTCAAAAAATGAAGAACTGAAAGATTTGGCTAACGAAATATTGTTGACTGGTGATATAATTGACCTTGAAGAACGTATCGTAGAAGGGATAGTTAGTAGTGCGCCTGATGTTTTTGTTTGTAGTCCAGATTGTAAAGGTCTATGTCCATATTGTGGTGCGGATTTAAACGAAGAACCAAACCACACATGTAAGGCTATGGAGGAAGAACAGATAGACCCAAGATTCGCAAAATTACTGAAAATAAAGCATACACAGGAGGGATAAGTATGGCTGTACCAAAACAGAAGCGTTCAAGAAGCAGAACACATCACAAAAGGGCAAAGATTTACAGAGCTTTCAGCGTTGCGGTAACAACTTGTCCAAATTGTGGAGCTCCAAAACAACCACACAGAGTTTGCTTGAACTGTGGTTACTACGGAAAGAAGCAGGTGTTTGAGGTAGCAAAATGATACGAGTAGCACTGGATGTAATGGGTGGAGACAAAGCGCCGGAAGAAATAAAAGCCGGCGCTTTAATGTTTGCGGAAGAGATTAAAAGTTATAAGAAAAGCGTTCACTTAGTGCTCATCGGAACGGAAGATGCAATATCTGACTTGAAAAATCATAAACTGGCAGATTATTTCACGTTGAAAATAGTCAAAGACTACTTACCAATGGACATAAAACCCACTGAAGCCCTACGAAGAAAAGAAAGCTCAATGTATGTTGGTGCTCAAATGTTGAAAGAGCGCCAGGTTGATGCTTTTGTTAGTGCAGGAAACACAGGAGCATTGTTAGCTTGTGCAACCCTTGTCGTCGGGAGGATTGAAGGAATAGACCGTCCTGCGTTAGCCGTTCCTATTCCTTCTCTCAATGGGTTTACTGTCTTGATAGACGGTGGTGCAAATGCAGAAGTGCGCCCAGATTACTTGATTCAATTTGCAGCGATGGGTGTTGAATACGCAAGAATACTTGGCAAAAATTCACCTAAAGTTGGATTATTAAACGTCGGAACGGAAGAGAACAAGGGAACAGATATGCATAAATTAGCTTATCAAATATTGAAAGAGAAATTAGGTCCCATGTTCCACGGAAATGTTGAGGGGAACGACATAAATCTTGGAACCGTTGATGTTGTAGTCACCGACGGGTTTACAGGAAACGTTGCAATGAAAACAATGGAGGGTGTTGCAAAACTAATTTCTCAAACAATAAAAGATGAAGCAAAGAAAAGCATAGATGGTATCATAGGCGCACTTATTTTCTCCAGAGTACTGAAAAAATTGAAAGAAAAGTTGGATCCTAGAACCTATGGTGGAACGTTCTTCTTAGGAGTCGATGGGATAGTTGTAAAAGCTCACGGTAATTCTGATAGAGTTGCTATAAAAAACGCACTAAAAGTTGCAACTCAAGGTGTTGAAAAACAGTTAATTAAAAACTTGGAAGCACAATTAGCGAGGTGGAAATAAACTTATGTGTGGAATAGTTGGCATCATTGGTCATGAATTCAAAGTGGCAGAACTTATAGAAGGTCTGAAAAAGTTGGAATACAGAGGCTACGATTCTGCTGGTATAGCAGCCACTAACGGCAGTCAACTGCTTGTTACAAAAAGCGTTGGCCGTGTTGACTCATTAAAAAATGTCATTGAAGAAGAAAAAGTAGTAAAGAGCGGTATAGCGCATACTCGATGGGCAACACACGGTGCGCCCAACGACACAAACGCTCACCCACATACAGATTGCAGTGGAAAAATTGCAGTAGTTCATAATGGAATCATTGAAAACTATCAAGAACTAAAAACGGAACTTATCAAAAGAGGCCATAAATTTAAATCAGAAACCGATACAGAAGTCATAAGTCACTTAATTGAAGAGAACTTCAAAGGTAACTTATTCCAAGCTGTCCTTGACACTTTAAAAATCCTAAAAGGCGCCTTTGCAATTGCTGTTATCCATTCTGATATTCCCAACGTGATGGTTGGGGCAAGAAAAGGTAGTCCACTTGTAGTTGGTTGCAACGACAAATACTGTGTTTTAGCATCTGATGTCACCCCAATAATCAAATACACACGCGATGTTATATTCCTTGAAGATGGAGATGTCGTTTATATTGAAGGTAATAAAATAAAAATCACCGACTTTTCAGGAAACACACTCATTAGAAAACATACACACATCACTTGGGATGAATCTGCAGCGGAAAAGGGTGGATTTAAACATTTCATGTTAAAAGAAATACACGAGATTCCAGAAGCTATAGAAAGTGCACTTGTCGGAAGAATAGATTCTAACTACACTCCGAGCTTACATGAACTTGATGAATTCAACCTGGAAAGAGTAAAAAGGATACTACTTGTTGCGTGTGGAACAAGCTATCACGCAGGGCTTGTTTTCAAATACTTTGCCGAAAAATACTTAGATGTTGACGTCCTGATAGATGTGGCTTCCGAATTTAGGTACAGACCTATTAAAATCACTGAAGATACTATAACAATCGCCATTTCTCAATCCGGAGAAACAGCCGACACACTTGAGAGTGTTAGAGCTGTAAAAAAGGCCGGAGGAAAGGTTATCGCTATTTCAAATGTTGTAGGTTCGACAATTACAAGAGAAAGCGATGTGACCTTGTATATGAACGCAGGTCCGGAAATTGGAGTTGCAGCATCGAAAACTTACGTGAACCAGCTTGTATTACTTTATTTGCTTGGTTTGTACATAATTAAAAAGCGAGACCTTTGGAACCAGGAGTACAGCGAAATTGTCAAACAAATTGTCGAATCACCAAAAACACTTAAAGGAATAATCTCAAACAAAGAAATAGAAGATGTAGCAGATAATTATAAAAACTACCATCACTTCATGTACATAGGCAGAGGTATAAATACAGCAACAGCACTTGAAGGTGCACTTAAACTAAAAGAAATTAGTTATATAAATGCGGTCGGTTATCCAGCTGGCGAGCTAAAACACGGCCCGATTGCTCTTTTGGACCCGAAATTTCCAGTCTTTGCCTTTGCGCCAAAAGACAGCCTCTATGAAAAGATGCGAAGTAATATCGAAGAAACAAGAGCAAGAAATGCAAGAATAGTCGCAGTTGCGACCCAAGGAGATGAAGAAATAAAGAAAATAGCACATGATGTCATTTACGTGCCAGAAGCCCATGAAGACCTCTATCCTTTGATATTTGCACCTGTAATCCAACTGTTCGCTTACTACATAGCCGACAAACGCGGTTATGACCCAGATAAACCCAGGAATTTGGCAAAGAGCGTTACCGTAGAATAATAAATGTTTATATTCTGACAAAGAAAACGTACTGTCAATAAAAAATTAAGAGGGGATGAAATTGTCAGGTCCCCTCTTTTTGTCAAAAAACATAAAGTTTATATACTCTTAACTTAATTTGCTTTGTAAAAAAGACTTTTTGGTATATAATAAAAAAGAGCATGAACATTAAAACGGTTAATACTCTTTAAAACCGAACCGAAAAATCTAACAGGAGCACAGGGAGGTAAAGTATGGCACAAAAGTTTTGTTCATTTTGTGGACGAGCAGCAGACAAAGTAGAAAAGCTTATCGCGGGACCCGGGAACGTCTATATTTGCAGTGAGTGTGTCGAGTTATTCCACGATATCCTCCAGAGTGATAAGAAGATAAAACCAACAAGTTTTGGCTCAAGAGATAGAAAGGAACTACCAACCCCATCACAGATAAAAAGTGAGCTTGACAAATACGTTATCGGTCAAGAGCGAGTTAAGAGAATACTTTCAGTAGCGGTTTATAACCACTACAAACGCGTATTCTTTGGTAGAGACACTGCAGACGTTGAGATTGAAAAGTCAAACATAATTCTTATCGGTCCAACGGGTAGTGGTAAGACACTTATGGCAAGGATTCTTGCAAAAATTCTCGATGTGCCTTTTGCTATAGCCGATGCCACACCCCTTACAGAAGCAGGTTACGTTGGTGAGGATGTTGAAAACGTAGTTCTTAGATTACTTGAAGTCACGAATTTTGATGTTGAGCGTGCGCAGTACGGTATTATATATATCGATGAAATTGACAAAATAGCAAGGAAGTCTCCGAATCCTTCGATAACAAGAGACGTAAGTGGCGAAGGTGTCCAGAAAGGATTGTTGAAAATCGTTGAAGGAACGATAGCTAACGTGCCACCACAGGGCGGAAGAAAACACCCATACCAAGAGTTTATCAAAGTGGATACAACAAACATCCTCTTCATTGTTGGTGGAGCGTTCGACGGATTGGATGAGATAATCAAAAGAAGAATAGAAGGTAGTGCGATTGGTTTCAACGCACCTGTGAAAAGTAAAGAACAGATGAGGCTTGGTGAAATCTTGAGGCATGTCACCCCTGATGATTTGGTCCAGTATGGTCTAATGCCAGAGTTCGTTGGAAGATTCCCAGTAATCGGTACACTTGACGATTTGACCGTCGATGACTTAGTCAGGATACTCAAAGAACCGAAGAACGCAGTTCTTAAACAATACAAGAAACTCTTTGAGATAGATGGCGTCGAACTGGAAGTTGAGGAAAGTGCATTGTATGCCATAGCCAAAGAAGCTCTGAGACGTGGCACAGGAGCAAGGGCTCTCAAGAGTGTATTTGAAGAGGTTATGATAGATATCATGTTCGATATTCCTGATTTGAAAGCCGTTGAAAAGGTTGTCGTGACCGAAGAATGTGTCACTAAGCGCGAAAGACCTAAGATATACATGAAAGAATCGGCTTAACCAAATTTCAACAAATGCATCTCAAGCTTAAACAAGATGAAGGTGTTGTAGATGATAGTACTCGGAATTGAGACAAGCTGCGACGAGACATCAATTGCTTTGGTTGAAGACAACAAAGTTATAGCAAATCTTGTTTATTCACAAATACTTACGCACAAAAAGTTTGGTGGAGTTGTGCCAGAAATAGCAGCGAGGGAGCATTTAAAAAAGCTCCCCGCTCTTTTTAATCAGTTGTTATCTGAAACTCAGGTGGATATTTCACAAATAGACGGTATTGCCGTCACAAAAGGACCTGGACTCATAGGTGCTTTACTTGTCGGTGTATCTTTCGCTAAGGGATTGGCATTGAGATACAATAAAAAACTTGTTGGGGTAAATCACATAGTTGGACATGTTTATGCAAATTATTTAGCATATTCTGAGCTGAAACCTCCGTACATCGTTCTGATGGTTTCAGGTGGTCATACACTCATACTGAAAGTCGAAAGAGAAGGGAACATAAGACTCATAGGCAGAAGTGTTGATGATGCTGTTGGTGAAGCTTTTGATAAAATAGCAAGGCTTTTAAATTTGGGTTATCCCGGTGGTCCCGAAATCGATAGAGTCGCCAAATTAGGGAATCCTAAGGCTTTCCACTTTCCAAGACCAAAGATGTACGATGCGGACTACGATTTCAGCTTTTCTGGACTTAAGACTGCCGTGCTCTATGAGATTGAAAAACTCAAAAAAAGCGGTATTTCCGAACTACCAACCAACGACCTTGCCGCAAGTGCCCAGGAAGCGATGATAGATGTGTTGCTTTACAAAGTAACAAAAGCGGCAAAGGACAACAATGTAGATAAAATAGTCTTAGCGGGTGGTGTTGCTGCAAACAGTAGACTCAGGGAAAAACTGAATGAATTCGCTTCTGAAATTGAGTTTTATATACCTCCTCTTGAATTTTGCTCGGACAACGCAGCCATGATAGCAAGGGCCGGGATGGAGCTACTGAAAAAAGGTATCGACGATGGATTGATGCTTGAGCCTGTTCCAAATTTATTTGAGATGAATGAAATTATCGTCGGTTCATAACCTAAGTAGTGGTGATACAAGTGTGAATTATATCGTTGAAGTCGAGGCAGAAGTATTGAAGGACATAATCAAGAAAGCTGACAAAGTTTGTGGCACGTTAGAACCATCGATGAGAAAATTAGTATTCCTCTCAGAAGATGAGAGGTTGTATGTTATTGCATCGGACGGTTGTCTCAGCGGATATTTTCCTGTTGTCCCATTCTACTCCAAGATAACCTCTCCTTTTGAAGTTCCTCTTGATGTTGTAAAACATTTTGTATCAGAGCTCAGCGGAAAAATCATCTTGCATTTCCAAGATGGTGTGCTTAGTTTAAAATCTCAGAATGAAATGATGAGACTTAGGATTACACCGTTTCAAAAAGATAGAGAAGAGAAAATCTTTGTTCCAAAACATCCAGAAGGTGCTATTTTTTCGAAAAGAAAACTTTTATCCGAGTTAGATTTCGCATCATCTTTTCTCGAAGAAGGGAGTTATGTAGACCTATATTTTTCTCGAAGCGCTCTCGAGGTTATATCGCAGCACTACGGACTTGTTGCCTACTCGCGCTTAGACGTTGAAAGGAATACAGATAATTCTGAGATGGTCTCTGAAAATGATGTGGTGAGTTTTTCAATTCGTATACCATACGTATCCACGAGGCATTTGATAAAAGTTCTTGAAATCGAAGAGACTAACCAAGTGCAGTTTTCGTTCAACCCAATCAGGAATAAGGTAGTTATCTTCTCAGGCGATACGTTCACAATGTGTGCAGATATTCCCGAAGAAACACCTCACGTGCTTAGGAGCCTGTGTAGCAGATTTGAACCAAAAATTAGAATATTGTCTTCTTTACTCCAAAGATTGTTGAGAAGGTCGTTGATTGCAGGAAGGTTTTCGGATGTGGAAATATACTCAAGACACGGGGAAATTGTTGTTGTCTCTCAACACGGTCCAATTGCATACAAAGGTTCGATACCAATCCAAAGAGAAAGTGAAGAAGTACGATTCTCTTTTCAAACCAAAGCATTCATGCTCAGAAGTGTATTGAATCGAATAGGTAGCCAACATGTGCTCATCGATAATGTAGATGAATATGTTCTTTTGGCTCCACCATCACTCTCCAGATTCCTGGTTGTTAGAAATCAGAGAATTCAATAATTGCAATGCTTCTAACCTTTTCTCCACGTTGTTTTCAGATTTAGTTTCTTGCGTGATTACCTTCCCTCCAAGACTTTTGTAAATCATATCGCTCAGTTCCTTTAAATCTGTCCTTGCCGCCTTTAGCGCATACTGTTGCAAAAGCATCTCTCTAAACCATCTTTCACCAAAACTCTCCTGTATAAGTCCACTCTTTGGGACTGTATTGTACATCTTCTTGAAAACTTCGTATATATACCACGCTGCGAACTCCTCAGAAACTTTTCTGAGCTGTTTTTGATATTCTTCCGAATTTGTATCTATACTGAGGTTCTTTTTCGTATTCAAACTATTTCCACTTTCAGGCTTTTGTTTACCCAAATTGATAATTCTATTCACATTGTTGTTGACCTTATTGAGTTCTATACCCATGTTCAACCCCTCTTGAATAAATTACATAATTCTCAGTTGCGCGTAAATCACGCCAGCTTTGTGCAACTCTTGGATAATCGCTATGATATCCTGGGGTGTTGCGCCAACTGATTTTAAGGCCGTTATGAGATTACCAATCGTAGCTTGCTTATCACCAATCTGCCCGTTAGATATAACAATAACAAAATTACCATACGAAAGCACAAAATCAGCAATTTTCACATCTCCACCGAACACCACAGTTCCAGTTCGTTCGTTTATTACTACCTGTGCTGGAGTATCTACAGGAACTTCAATCTCCTCAAGTAACGCTAGAAAAGCTATAACGTCGTCGGCAAAAGCGTTTGGAACAGTTACCCTTACACTTGCCCCATCGATAGCTTTCGCAATGTTTGTTTTGAATGTAGTATTTATAGCTGTGGCTGTTCGTGCAGCCGTTGTGAAGTCCGGTTTATCTAACAATATCGTTATGGTATTTCCATCGACTATATTCATGGGTATTTCCCTTTCAACAAGTGCACCGTTTGGGATGTAGCCAACGACTGTGAACCGTTTTTGCAAGCTCGCAGAGCCTTTTGCATCCTCTCCACCAACAGATATTGGTCCTTGCGCAACCGCATAGATATTACCATCGGCACCGTAAAGTGGGGTTTGTAAAAGAACACCGTTACGCAAACTCTTCGCATCGTTTATACTCGCTACAACAACATCCAGCCTCATCCCAGGCTTGTAAAACGGTGGTATATCGGCAATAACCATAACAAGCGCCGCGTTTCTACTCTTCAGGTCATTGGGATTGACCGCTATTCCGAAGTTCTTCATCATATTTGCCAAAAGCGAAGAACTGAGTGTTCCACTATCACCCGTCCCATTCAAACCGACAACAAGCCCTATACCAAACAACTGGTTATCCCTGGCACCACGAAATTTAGCAAAATCCTTTATTCTAACAGTTGCTGAGAACGAAATTGTTGAAATTAAAACTAAGAAAAGCATAACAACTATCGCCTTTCTCACCATACGCATCATACCCTATGCCTCCACCAAGTCTCAGATACACTGAATCTAAAATCTAAACAAGTTTGCAATTGCAGAAAGGAGTAATCCTAGCCACGAACTCTGTTGTGGGTCATCTTGAAAAACGATTTTGCCATTTTCCCAAATTTGTGCATTAATAAGGTCTGTTGAATTAACAATATTACCAGGCTTTATTGCATCAGGATGGACCCAACCAGTTATAATAATCTCCCTGAGGTCATTCCCAACTTTAATCTGTTTGCGTCCTTCGAGGAATAACTTTCCCTGTTCATCCACTTGCTTTACAACAGCAGTTAACTCCAAAACGGCATTTGCCTGGCTTTTGTTGTCGCGCTTATCCGTAGTTGAACCACTTGCTGGTAGATACTTGCTTAAATCAAGCCCTACGAGTTTTGTTCCAGTGTTTATCGCGTTTAGAAAGGCATTTGTCAAAGAATTGACTTGCGATGACGTTGAAATCCTCGGCGATTCGTAGACCATTATCGTAACGTAATCTCCAACCCTGGAAGGTTTGTATGTTCCTATAAGATTTTTAAACTGGGGGTTGGTCGAAGATGTGTAAAGAGAAGTTGCGTATAGACTGGATGCTAAGAAAAATATCGCAAAAAGTGATATTACTAAAATCCTATTTGAAATGCATATCCAGAACCCTTTCTTCATCTCTACTTCACCTCCAACACCATTACAGTTCCATCTTGTTGAACAGTTCCTTTTATGATACTTCCATTGTCTAAATTCTTCACAGATATCACATTGCCAGCATAACCGTGTTCCAACGCTTGGGCGAGAACAGAGACTGTGACGCCTCCTACGATGCTGTAAGCTTTTACCACCTGACCTTTTATAACGATGGGAACGTCTTTTGTGTATCGCATATCGAGTATTTCACCTTTCGTAAAGACCTTATCTGCAAGCAAAGGCAAATCTTCTTCAAAAATAGGAACTTTATTCAATGCCAGTACGTTCACTTCGTTGTAAACCACATCTGTAGCCCCTATAACCTCTCCCCTCTCTATCTTTCTACTCGCAACTGCAACTTTCCTTAAAAGAATCGCTTCATACATGAGTGAAACATATCCAACCGTTCTACTTCCTTTCTTCAGTGTAACTCTGACGTATGGAGAACTCTTATTCGATACTTGAACAAAGATGGAATAATTATCATGGTCGATGATTTGTCCAACTTGATTTTTCAACCTGAACTGCGTCCCTTCAGGGTATCGTTTTGAAAGCTCATTTAAAACTATTAAACTCATATTTTCAACAGTTAAAACCTCTCCGAAAGCACTTTGACTTGCGCTCTCTTGTGGCTTAGCTTCAATTACAATTGGGATATCATCTATTTGAGCCTCGACGTTACCAACGCGCTTTTTGACTAAATTGACAAGGTAACGCTTATTTAAAGAAAGCGAACTATTAGCAGGCACATACGCAACGATTATCTTTTCAAGCACCTCTTTTGGAACATCTGTCTGCGAAGCTTCAACAAGCTCGAGCATAGTAACTGGTCCACCGGAAGTTGTAACGGAAGATTTGAATGAGACAAAATAGGAATAACTTGTGGATACAATGAATAAAAAGAAAAATATTATCGCTACTAATAACTTTTTACAAGTCACTGCTTTGTCACCTCGTTTACTTCAGTTTTTCTCGTTCCGTACTTAAACTCAACTTACTATTCCATAATAAACTTCGAGTATCCTTAAACAATTAAATAAAAAAGCGCACAATGTGTGCGCTTCTTTTGGTTTCACAGAGCAACATATTACACATCCAAATCGACTAAACTCAGCTGTCTTGCATGTCTCATTATGTATCCTCTACGTTCTTCTGCATCTTTACCCATAAGGATTTCAAATAGATTGTCCGCTTCTTCTGCATCTTCTATGCTTATTCTCATTATCTTTCTCGTTTCTGGATTCATCGTTGTCTCCCACAGTTGTTCTGGATTCATTTCCCCAAGACCTTTGTATCTTTGAATTTCATACCGTTTTCCGTTTATGCTCGCAAGTTTGGCTTTCAGCTCCTCATCGGAATACAGGTAAACAGGCTTCTCTCCACTGACGGTTAGTTTGTAAAGTGGTGGCATTGCAACGTATATTCTTCCGTTCTCAAGTAATGGTCTCATGTACCTGTAAAAGAGCGCCAAAAGCAGTGTTCTTATATGTGCACCATCAACGTCGGCATCGGTCATTATTATTATCTTTCCATATCTCAACTTCGACTCGTCGAAGTTATCTCCAGTTCCGGTTCCAATAGCTGTAATGATATCTCTAATCTGTTCGTTTTTAAGAAGTTTTAGTTCGTTGCTTTTTTCAACGTTAAGTATCTTTCCTCTCAATGGCAAGATTGCTTGGAAATTTCTATCCCTTGCCTGCTTAGCACTTCCACCTGCTGAGTCACCCTCAACAATGAAAAGTTCTGATTCTTCCAAGTTTTTGGTTATGCAGTCTGCAAGCTTTCCTGGTAATGTCGATGCACCAAGACTACTTTTCCTTTTTACAGCTTCTCTTGCACGTTTTGCTGCCTCTCTTGCCTCACGCGTTTGCTGTGCCTTTTGGATTATAACCTTCAACACAGACTCGTTGACTTCGAAGTAATCTGTTAACTTGTCTCTAACAACTTTTGCAACGGCTTCTTGGACCTCTTCGTTACCGAGTTTCGATTTCGTCTGTCCTTCGAATTGCGGTGTTCCCATCATCAGAACAGATATTACCGCCGTCATCCCTTCACGCAGGTCCTCGCCTCTAAACGGTTCACCTTTTATCATATTTTTCTTCTTTCCAAGCTCGTTTACAACCCTTGTAAATGCCGTTTTAAAGCCTGTCACATGTGTTCCACCGTCGACAGTCTTTATGTTGTTTACGAATGAGATAATTTCCTCGGTGTCACCATCAGTATACTGGAAAGCTACTTGGACCTGGACATCCTGGACACTACCTTCTATAAAAACCACTTCATGAAGAGTTTTTTCACCTCTATTTAAATAGGATACAAATTCTTTCAATCCTCCGGAGTAATGGAGGGTTCTCTGAATATTGTTTCTCTCATCAATAAATTCAATAGTGACATTTGGATTTAAGAATGCCAAATCCCTAAGTCGTGTGAGTATTGTGTCTGAATCAAATTCAACGGTCGTGAATATGGTTTTGTCCGGTTTGAATCGAACTATTGTTCCTCGTTTCGTAGTTTCACCAATAACTTCTACTTCCGTTACTTTTTGACCTCGCGCGTAGCGTTGGCGGTAGATTTTACCATCTCTGTGAACCTCAACTTCCATCCATTCTGAAAGTGCGTTCACAACAGAAGCACCAACGCCATGTAAACCTCCACTTACTTTGTAGCTCTCTTTTGAGAATTTACCACCAGCATGGAGTGTAGTCATCACAACTTCCAGTGCACTGGTTCCTGTTTCAGGATGTATATCAACAGGTATTCCTCGTCCGTTGTCTTCAACTTCAACAGAACCATCAGCCTTTATTGTAACTCTTATCTTGTCACAGTAACCCTGGATGGCTTCGTCTATACTGTTATCAACAATTTCATACACAAGATGGTGTAAACCCGTCTTTCCTGTGGACCCGATGTACATGCCGGGTCTCTCGCGAACGGGCTCAAGACCTTTTAAAACCTTTATGTTTTGTGCTGTGTATTGATTTGTCATTTCTTCTTTGTTTACCATGTTATTCACACTTGCCACCTCCGGCTTAAAAAAATCTTTTTAACCCCTGCGTTCTATTTCAATCTTTACATCTGAGACCGTCAAACCTAAGTGCTGTTCTATCCTTTTTTTGACCTGACGTTTCATCTTCCTCAGTTCGTTTACCCACATTATATCGTCACACGCAATCGTTACTATCCCTGAATCAAAGTTTTTGAAAGTGCAGTGCTTTGAAACTGCACTGCCAAGTATCTGCGTGGTTTCATCATCCAACAAAGCCATAATAAGCAACTTCCTGAAAAATTCGTTGCTCTTTGCTAAATCTTCAAATGCTTTTTTCAGAGTAAGCATTTTATATACTCCTCAAATTGTTTGGCAAGATTCTCAGAAAGGCTTGTACTAAGAGTTTTTAACGTACCAACCTGATGAACAGGGACAATACCTCTGCTTGTGTGTGTTAAGAAAACTTCGTCAGCGTAGAAAATTTCGCATGGTTCAACGTACCTTTCCTCAACGCTATATCCGTTCTCTTTCAAAAATTTTAATACGTACATACGTGTAATTCCGTCTAAAATACCAGAATCTAATGACGGCGTTACAATTTTGTTGTTCTTCACCAAAAAGACGTTACTGAATGTTCCTTCACAAAGTTGACCTTTACTACCAAGTAAGAGCACATCGTAATTATCACCTTTTGTAAGTCTTGCAAGGTATATATCTGGTCTTCCAATGGATTTCAAATCTGGAGGAATGCTACTTGCATCCGCTCGTCGAACAGTTGTAAAATCGACCTTAACGTAATCAACCTCAAAATTCTCGGTAGATTCCTGCAAGACATAACTGATTAATCTACCATCGTATATGTATACCACTCTTATTCGTTCCGAAAGATTGTCATATATTAACTTTTCAAAATCCTTATAAGTAGGTGGTTCTATCCTTAAGTATCCCAATGACTTACAGAGTCTACGGTAGTGTTCATTAATCGCAAACGGTTTCCCGTTGTAAGTCCTTAGAGTTTCGTAAACAGCTATTCCCCGTGTTAATCCTTCGAGAATTTCATTCATTTGATGCGTGCTTTTGAACAACTTTCGACACCACGCCTTCATTCGTAACGGAACATATTTTTACTTTTGAAAATTCTCCCGTAACACCACAACTGCTTTCGTGGAGTAAGTAGTATTCATCATATCCGTAAGCAATTCCATTCTGGACACCTTCGACCAACACGACAGTTGTCTTACCTACGAGCTTCTTTCTATACTCGTATGCAACATTATCTGCATGCCTTATGAGAATCTCTGCACGTTCTTTCTTGATATTTCCTGGTATTTGGTTTTCGAAACGTGCAGCAGGTGTATTTGGCCTTTGTGAATATCTAAAGGTATGTACTTTGCTGAACTCTACGGTTTTAATAAAATCTAAAGTTTCTTTGAATTCTTCTTCTGTTTCTCCAGGGAAACCAACCATTATATCGGTTGTGATAGAGAAGAATGGATCAAATTCTCTGAGTTTGACAACTCGAGAGATGAAATAATCCGCCGTATACTTTCTACCCATCCTTCGCAATACACTTGTGCTTCCGCTTTGAGCAGGGATATGCAAATGATTACAAATTCTCTCTTCTTGAGCAATGACTTCTATCAACTCGTCTGTCAAATCCTCAGGATTTATCGAGCTCAACCTGATTCTGAAATCTCCTTCAAGCTTAGCAATCGTTCTTAGTAATTGTGCAAGATTTAAACCTAAATCTGCACCGTATTTTCCTAAGTTTAAACCTGTTATAACTATTTCCCTGTGTCTTTTGCTAACAAGCTTTTCTATCTCCTTAACGACAACTTCCAGCGGTTTGCTCCTAATCTTTGTTCCTCTCAGCGAACGTATAACGCAGTATGTACATCCATTGTTACAACCATCTTCTACTTTTACGAAGGCTCGGGAGCGCTCAGTTACGGAGTTTTCAACGATTTCGAACGATATATCATCCTCTTCCCAGTAACGCGAGTTGAAATAACCCCCTACTTCGTTTATGAAGCTCAGTATACGTTTTTTCTCAAGGTTCCCTAGTACTAGGTCAACACCCAAATTTTTGTATTCTTCAACCGTTCTTGGGACCTGAACATAGCAACCTGTGAGTATTATCTTAGCATCTGGATTAAGCTTTCTTAGATGTCTTACCGTTTGTCTAACTTTTCTCTCTGCTTCGCTTGTAACAGCACAACTGTTAAGTATATAAACCTCTGCTCCTCTGTCTTCGCCATAAAGTACCACATAACCCGCATTTTCAAGCATTTCTATCATTAATTCACTTTCGTATTGATTAATCTTGCAACCATGAGTAATTACGGAAACTCTCATCAGCATTTCACACTCCTGCATAATTAACTGCTTTTATCTAACTTCATAAGGTATTTCGGCATTAATAGCACGTTGTAAAATTGAAACCCTTGTAACATAACCAAGCAGCACGTTGTTCGCGTCAACAACAGGAATCATCTTGTAACCTTTCCTCATTATCATGTCTGCTACGTAAAGCAAAGTATCATTAGGTTTAACTGTGAATACAGGCTTTGTTGCGTATTTACCAATGGGATGCTTGGCTATCTTCTTCAAATTTGTTATGAATAAATTCGTGTCTGGCAAGAATGCCGCTGTCTGCAGCAAGTTAAAGTAGCTTGGTAAACACGCCTTGATTATATCGTCCTCGCTTACAAATCCGACAACTTTCAAGTCCGTGTCTACAACACAAACACCTGATAGCCCCGTTTTGTTAAGTATTTCTATAACCTCTTCAACGGTGTCACTTTCGAAAACGAAAGTCAAATCGTAGGTCATGAAATCCTTGACCTTGAGATTTTGCATGTTACTCCACCCTCTCAGTTGTGATATGGGCTAAGAATTCTTCTATTTGCCCTACTGACGGCGGTTCTTTACCCAAATAACTCGTCTTTGCAACAGCTGCCGCGTAACCATACCTTGCCATATCAAGACAACACTTATTTTGAAGATGCGCATACACCATCGCAGCAACAAACGTGTCTCCGCTACCAAGTAAATATGAGTGGTCTATCTGAACCTTTGGTGAGAACTTCCAAACACCATCCTCATTCGCAACAAAATCATGTATCGTTTTGTAGGATAGTATAACCAGTTTTGCTCCTTGTTTAATAAAGTCTTTCGCCGCCTTTATATATTCCTGCTCGGTGCTCAAAATATTCCCAAGTACCTTTTCACTCCTTCGCATGTCATATTTCAGAACATCTGGGAATGCAATTTTTATGGAATCGGTTATGATCTCATCACGCGCTTCCCAAAAAACAAATTTATTGTATTTCTTAGCTATCTTCGTCAGCTCGCCGTAGATACTATTTGGAACACCTCTTGGAATGCTACCTGAAATCACAACTACCTTTACCTTTTGCACCAGTACTTCGTATCTTTTTATAAACTTTTTAACGTCTTCCTCACTTACAGTTGGACCTTCCGAGTTTATCTCTGTCAGTGTATGGTTTATCGTATCCGCGATAGCTATATTCTCTCGAGTTTCATCGTTTATTCTCAAAAAGCTTGTGGTTATAAGTGTGCTTTTTTTTCTGAGTTCTGAAAGAAGTACATTCCCTACGTAACCACCGAGAAAACCTGTCGCGATAGAACTAACACCGTAATGAGACAGGATAACAGCAACATTAACTCCTTTTCCACCGGGGCTCATCGTATTTTTTTCATTCGGAACAATATTCAGTTTGTCGATTTTAAAATTGTCAATTACAAATTCACGGTCTAAAGCTGGGTTGAGACATACCGCCAAAACCTCCATAATTTATACCCCCAATACGTATTCTTTGGGATCACCATAAAACTTTACCTGTCCGCTTTTCATCACAATTAGCACATCACCTAAACCTATAAACCTTTTCAGCGTCCTTGTTGCTAATATTATAACCTTGTATTCGGAAAGTCCTTTAAGCATTCTTGTAACCGATTCTACGTGCTCGTCATCAAGATGGTCAAGCAAACAATCGAGTATAAGGACTGAAGATTGTCTAAGAGATGAAACAAAAAGAAGCAGTCCGATTTTTTCCAGCACATACAAAGAAGAAAGGGGTGTCTTTTCGAATTTATAAAGAGCCTTCAACACTCCAAAATTATCAAGCCCACTAGCATGGTCTTCTATTTTGAATTTATAACTTGAACCAAAAACAAGTCTTATGAGCTCTTTGAAATTCAGATAATCAAGTGATTCGAGAAAGTTTGTATCCAAGTAAGTAACTATCTGCCTAACTTCTTTTTCATCCATTTTAAAAATGCTATGGTCATCAAAATATACATTCCCTGTGTACTCAATGTTTGGATAAACCTCTTGGTTCAGCATAGCAAAGCTTCTGAGGAACGCAGACTTACCTGAACCCCTAGGACCATACAAAACTGCAAGTTGACCGACGTTGAGAGATACATTCACATTTTCAAACAGTACACTGTCTTGTACTTTCGCACTAAATTTTTCACAGGTTAGCTTTGTTATCTTACTTTGAATCTTTCTTTTTCTCATCCTTCTTCACCGTGTCTTTTAATCTTTCTTCCAGTTCTGACTTTGCCTTTTCATCACCCAAGTTGGCAAGTTTTATCAGTTCGTATTGAGAAAGGGTTTTTTCTTTCTTCAATCTGACGACTTTTTGCACTCTACCAGCTCCTTCTGATTAGTTCTTCTTTTCATTTGTATTATACCATAAAACCCAGGTTCTTGCACGAACTGACAGATTAATATTCTTAGGCTCAGGTTAAGAAAGGTGAACAAAAAGTAAAAAATGGGCTACGCTAACCGTAGCCCGTTTTAATCCTGTCTTGCTTTGTTACTTTACGTTCTTTGCTACTTGATGTTGTTTTATTCTTGCTGTTTAATAAATTCTCCCAATCTTCTCATACCCTCTTCTATCTTTTCCACTGATGTAGCAAAACTGATTCTCACAAACCCCGGCATCTCAAACGCGCTACCTGGAACTGTTGCAACCAATTTTTCTGAAAGTAGCTGCTTACAGAATTCTTCATCGCTACCATTGACTTTGAAGAAAAGGTAAAATGCACCTTTTGGTTCAACAAATTTTAATCCGTAATCTTTTGCAAATTTCAGTATAACCTCTCTTCGCTTTTTAAATTCCTCAATCATTGGAGCGTTATCTGTGTTACATGCCTCTATCGCCGCGTATTGTGCTGGAGTATTTATATTCGAACTAACATGACTCTGAATTTTGGAAATCCTCTTTTTTATCTCTTTGTTCTTAGTTGCCGTGTACCCCACACGCCAACCTGTCATCGCATGGGATTTACTGAACGCGTTGACGTATATAAGTAGTTCATCCTTCACAAGCCCATACATAGAAATGTGTTTTCCTTCGTAAACGAGATCATCATATACTTCATCACTAATAACAAATATGTTTCTCTCATTGGCTATCGTAGCGATAAGTTCGAGCGTTTCTTTATCATATATACCACCCGTTGGATTGTTTGGTGAATTCACAAGTATGGCTTTGGTCCTTTCCGTTATGTGCGAGATAATTTCTTCCTTTGTAGGGACAAAACCGTTTTCGAATCTTGTTCTGACAATCACAGGTTTACCTCTTGCTAGCAACACCTGCGGGACGTAACTAACCCATAATGGAGCAAACATCACGACCTCATCATTTTCTTCAAGTATAGCAGAAAAGGCGTTGAAGAGTGCCTGCTTACCACCATTGCTAACAACAATTTCATCGGGAGAATACGACACGCCTTTCTTTTCTTTCAGGTATTTCGATATCGCTTCCCGTAGTTGAGGTATACCGTTACTGTCTGTGTATTTTGTAAACCCTTTTTGTAAAGCTTCAATAGCTTTATCAACGATATTTTTCGGTGTTGGAAAATCTGGCTCTCCAACGGTAAAGTTAATTACGTCTTTCCCTTCAGATAAGAGTTTTTTTGCCAGTGCATCAATTTCCAATGTTTTTGACGGTGCTATACATTCTGTAGGATGCATTTGAATAACACCACCCAATTTGCACGTTCTGTGTGTTTTACTGTTTGACTTACTTTCTTGTATATCTGAATATTGGGAATTTCGTTGCTGAGACATCATCTAACCTTCTAACAGGCGTTGTGTATGGAGCCTTCTTAACAAGCTTTGGATTGTTGTGAGCTTCTTCGTAAATTTTTTCCAGGATTTCCACAAACCTGTCGAGAGTCATTTTGCTTTCGGTTTCGGTCGGTTCTATCATCATCGCTTCGTGAACAATAAGTGGGAAGTAAATAGTAGGAGCGTGCATTCCGTAATCAAGTATTCTCTTTGCAATATCTAAGGTCTTCACACCTGTTTTCCTTGAGAATTCTTCGTTGTCGATTACAAATTCATGCATACAGGTTCTGTCGTATGCAACTTTGTAAAGCCTTGAAAGCTTCTTTCTCAAATAATTTGCGTTAAGAACAGCCATATCACTTACGTGTTTAAGCCCTTTATTCCCCATGGTTAGGATATACGTGTACGCCTTAACCATCACTAAGAAATTACCGTAGAAGCTACGCACCATTCCTATGGATTTCGGTAAATTGTAGTCCAAATCATATCCATTTTCCGTCTTTCTTACAACAGGCACAGGTAAATAGGGGGCCAAATGTTTTTTAACACCTATCGGACCACTTCCGGGTCCACCCATACCATGTGGTGTGCTGAACGTTTTGTGGAGATTTAAATGAACAATATCAAATCCCATATCTCCGGGACGGGTTCTACCCATTATTGCATTCAGGTTCGCTCCATCGTAATAAAGTAGTGCACCAACTTCGTGTGCCATCTTGGCTATTTCAAGTATGTCTTTTTCAAAGAGGCCCAATGTGTTTGGGTTCGTAAGCATTATTACAGCAACGCTATCATCCAAGTGTGCTTTTAATTCATCAAGATTTACACATCCATCTTCGCCAGATTTTAATTCGATAACCTCGAATCCTGCCATCGCAGCGGATGCAGGGTTCGTTCCGTGTGCACTATCTGGAACGAGTACTTTTCTTCTCTTTTCAAGTTCACCCTTATCTTCGAAATAAGCCCTCGCAAGCAAGAGTCCAGTTAGTTCTCCATGTGCGCCCGCTGCCGGTTGGAGTGTCATATCATCAGTCCCTGTTATTTCACAAAGCAGTTCTTTTAAATGTCCCATGAGTTTTATTGCACCGGTAATTGTTTCCCTTGGTTGGAATGGATGGAAGTTTGCAAAAAGTGCTGCCATGTCTTCGTTAATCTTTGGATTGTACTTCATTGTGCAAGAACCGAGAGGATAGAAACCTCTATCAACGGAATAATTCTTAAGTGCAAGGTCTGTGTAATGCCTTACAACATCCACTTCGGATACTTCAGGAAGCATTGGAGGTTCTTTCCTTAGTAAGTGTTCTGGGATTTCACATTTAACTTCTTCGATATCGTAAACAGGTAATTCGTAACCTTTTCTCCCTGGAACGGATTTTTCAAAGATTGTCATTTTGACATCACCTCAACAAGTTTCATCATAGATGTCTTGGTGTTAACTTCCGTCGCACACACAAGTGCACTCGGTCCAAGTGATTTGTATACCCTATCTATTGGTATCGGACCAAGGATACCTTCCCTAACCATAGCATGCCACTTTTCCCTATAATTCTCCGGAACCTTTACCACAAATTCGTTGAAGAATTCACCTTTGAAAACCCTCTGGAACCCTTTTTCTTCGAGCATCTTGGCAAGAACGTGTGCGTTGTTATAAGACCTCCAAGCGACTTCTTTTAACCCCTGTGGGCCCATCGTGGAAAGATAAATTGCATTAATCAAGGCTATATAAGCTTGGTTAGAACAGATGTTTGATGTGGCTTTTTCTCTTCTGATATGTTGTTCTCTTGTTTGAAGTATCATTACATACCCTTTCTTCCCCTCTATATCTTTTGTTTCTCCAATGAGCCTTCCAGGCATCTTCCGTACGTGCTTTTCAAGTGTTGCGAAAAAGCCTATACCAGGTCCTCCAAGGTTTGGAGTAACACCAAGTGCTTGCCCTTCACCAACTACGATATCAGCTCCGAACTTTCCTGGTGCTTCCAGTAACGCTAAAGATACCGGTTCTGCCACGACTATAAATACAACGTTCTGAGGCACAAGTTCTCTGATAGCCTTTAAATCTTCGATAATTCCAAAGAAGTTTGGATAAGCAACTGCTACTGCTGCAACATCCTCGGAAAGCAAACTCTTCAAGTTGGTCATATCTACTTTTCCAGTCTCATCGTATTTAACTTCCAGAATTTCAATCCCCTGAGGTTTTGTGTAAGTTTTAGCAACCGTTCTGTATTCTGGATTTATCGACTGTGCAACAAGCATTTTGGTTTTTCCAGTTATCCTCGTTGCCATTAACAAGCTTTCTGCAAAGGCACTTGCACCATCGTACATGGAAGAATTTGCTACTTCCATACCAGTTAATTCACACATCATCGTCTGGTATTCAAATAACATTTGGAGGGTGCCTTGCGAGACTTCTGCCTGATAAGGAGTGTAAGCGGTAACAAAGTTAGGATTTGAAGCCAAGTGTTTAACAACCGTAGGAATGTAGTGGTAGTACACACCTGCACCTAGGAACACGTTCTCAGGGTCAAACGATACATTTTCTTTGGCAAGCCCTTCCACTATCTTCCGTACTGTAAATTCGTCCTTACCTTCGGGTATGTTGTAACCATCTATTGTCTTGGGCACATCAACGAATAAATCCTCGATACTGTTAACACCTATCTCTTGGAGCATTTGTTTGATTTCTTCCTCAGTGTGCGGTATATACCTGTGCACGTAACTCACTCCCTTCTGAGTTCTTGCCTGATTTCAAATTATTCACTTTCGTGACCTCACACTACCACGGTAGAATGGAGTCTTAACAACCGTTCCGTCTACGTATTTGTCTCTTATCAACACTTGAACAATATCCCCAAGTTTGATATTCGCATCTGCTAGAGCAAAGGCTATAGGCTTATTCAACGTTGGTGAGAACGTTCCGCTTGTTATGTAACCTATCTTCTGTCCATCTTTATAGACTTCCATTCCATGTCTTGGGACAAGCTTTGATTCAAATGTCAACCCTCTGAGTCTTCTTTTTAGGCCCTCTTCTTTTTGTTTTAGCAGTGCTTCCTTACCGTAGAAATCACCTTTTTCAAACTTCACTGCCCATGAAATGCCCGCCTCAAGCGGAGTTACCGTGTCATCCATATCGTTCCCGTACAATAAAAGTCCTGCTTCAAGCCTAAGAACGTCCCTAGCACCCAAACCCGCCGGTTTTATGCCAATCTCAAGTAACTTACGCCAAACAAAAGGTGTTTCGTTAGCAGGCAGGTAGAGCTCAAAACCATCTTCGCCTGTGTAGCCAGTTCGTGAGATAATACCTTTCACTCCAAATATTTCACCTTCTGCGAAGGAGTAATATCCTATATCTTCGAGATTCAGATTTGTATGTGGCTGGAGCTTTTCTTGAGCCTTTGGACCCTGGACGGCAATCAAACCTGTCTCGTCCGATATGTCCTTAAGGGTGATGTTGAATTTCTGTGCCAGGTTTGACAAGTGATTGAAATCTTTCGTTATATTTGCTGCGTTTACTACAAACATTACCTTCTCAGGTGCAATTTTGTACACAAGTAAATCATCTACGAATCCACCATTTTCATTACACATTGCTGTATAGATGACATCTCCAAATCCAATCGAACCAAAATCATTAGTTACTACATAATTTGCAAAGTTTATAGCATCTGGTCCTTCACACAAAAATTCTCCCATGTGAGACACATCAAACATTCCAACTTCTTTTCTTACCATGTTTACCTCAGCAACGATTCCCTCGTATTGCAACGGCATGTAATAGCCTGCAAATTCTACCATCTTTGCTCCTAACTTTACGTGGTCTTCATAGAGTGGTGTGTATTTCACCTTGGTTCCCTCCTTTTGAATTAGATTACAAGCTTCTTCGTAGTACTCCTCAGGCACTAATACCTCGCATTGAGCACTACTTCCAAAAATTGGATGCACGAAAACATCCGTTTTTTGGACAATTACCGGAATACCATATGCCTCTAAAAACTTCTCGACAAGTTTCGCTTCTACTTCTCCTATTGTACTTTTGATTATTTTCCACATGACTTATACCATCTCCAAAACAGATTTAATCTTCTCTTCAAAATCTATTTTATTTTGCAATTGCAAGTTTTTCAAAACACCTTTATTCTTCCCAGTAACGTTTAGGAACGATTTTTAAGTGTGAAGCGTCTTTTTTGTATCGTCCCACCTTCGCACACGGTCTTCCGTTAACTTCCACAATGTCTGCGGTTATATCTATTTTCTTCTTCAAAAGTTTCGAACCAACCCCATAGACATCCACAGGAACTCCTAATGACTCGAAGAGTTTTATTTTTTCCTCGTCGAACCCGCCCGAAACAACTATCTTCAAATCCTTTAACCCAACCCTATCGAATTCATTTCTTGCTTTCCAAACAAGCTCAGGGCACACACCAAACGATTGAGGACCAATTGGAGTAACGGATTTGTCTCTTAGATTACCCGATGTGTCAAATCTAACTCCCCAGATTTTGTTCTTGCCCGGTCCTATTATCGGTGATGGATCCGTTTCTCCAAGGATAAATGGTTTCCTCATCACGTGTTCGTAATGTTTTTTAACAACCCTGAACGTTGTCCCGATAACATCGTTGTCCCAGTCTACAAGAACTATCCTGTTCACATTTTCGGGCATGTATTTGTCAAACGCAATAGCCGCATCTTCAGTGCTACCATCGTATGCTGCAATTAATGCGTGCGGTATAGTTCCCATGGATTCAACACCCCAGTAATCCGCATTCGCATCGGTTGATACACCAAACGCACCTGCCTTCAGCGCCGCGTATCCATCCGTTGCTTGTACCCAATAATGGTCAAAACGAGCACTAAAGAAAAGTATGGGCTTACCGTTTGCTGCTTCAACAACTTTTTTGACAGCAGTTGCTGTACTCGTTGCGCGGGCTATAACTCCGAGTAAGACAGTTTCTAAGTAACCAAAGTAGACAGGGTCACCCTCAATAGTCATCAGTGGCTCACCTTCAGGAACAAATTCCCCATCGTAAACTGCTCGGACTTCTATCTCATCCCACCTATCAACCCAAAGGTCGTTCAATTTCAGTCTGATGTCCCATTTTTTTCTTGTAAGTTCAACAATCTCTTCCACATTCCCTTCAACAGACAAGCTTTGCATCGCTTTGTCCAGGCTGAGTATTTCGTTGTAAAGTTCTTTTGCTTTTTCTTCATCCTTGTAATAACCTGTACAATACCTAAGGATAGCCAACGCTTCGTCAACTCCACAAACTATCGCGTTGTCACGTGGAAAGAATTGGTAATACACTCTCGGATGTCTGTTGTCTTTTTTCAAAACCTCAACGTATCTAGTGAAGTATTTATCCGAATAATATCCCATCCTTATTCTATCTATAGGCACCTTAAAGACCTTGGGATGTAATCTTTTAAAATTTTTATTCTCACTCATCGTCTTACCTCCTTTTCAGTGTATTACTTACTTTGTAATCAATGCAGACTCTGCATAACGTGCAACGCGCACGACAATCTATGGTAGTCTCGCCTGAGAAGTATTTCTGGTACTCACTCCAAAGGAAGTTTTTATCAACTCCGCTATCAAGATGGTCCCAAGGAAAATCTTCTAATCCATAAGGTCCCGTATAGCGCGATATATCTATTTCTTGAAAAAGTTTTGACCATTTTTCGTACGAGAAATATTCACCCCATTCATCATAGTACCCAATTTTATATGCCTTTTCAATGACTGGGAAGAGTAATCTATCACCACGAGAGAGTATACCCTCAACGAAACTTTTTTTCCCGTCGTTAATGTCCAATTTTCCGAATTTTTTGTACGGATTCAATATGTCTTTCACGATGTCCATGTATTCTGGCGGTTGGAGTTTTGCAAACTGGAATGCCGTGTGTGGTTTTGGAATAAGCAGGTTTATCGATGCTGTTATGTCCATGAACCCGACTTTCTTGATAGCCTTTACAAGTTCACCTATTTCTCTTATATCTTCTTCAGTTTCATCTGGAAAACCAACCATGAAGTACAGTTTTATCCTCCTCCAACCTGCTTTTTTAGCTGCTTGAGCGGTTTTTAATATTTCTTCGTATGAGATTTGCTTGTTTATCGCATCTCTCATCCTCTGACTTCCAGCTTCCGGTGCAAAAGTTAGACCCGTTTTCCGAATTGTGGAAATTTTCTCAGCCAATTGTATATTGAAAGCATCAACACGAGTCGATGGTATCGAGAGCGATATTTTCTTATCTTTTACGTACGGAAGAAATTCGTCGACTAATTCGTTAATCTGAGAGTGGTCCAACGCAGAAAGTGATAATAGTGAAATTTCGTCATACCCTGTACTTTCTATTAGCTTTTTTGCAATCTCAACAACTGTATTGGCGCTTCTTTCCCTCACAGGTCTATACACATATCCAGCATGACAAAACCTACATCCACGAGTGCAACCCCTGCTGATTTCTACAACAACCCTATCATGAACACTCTCAACATGCGGAACTATTTTTCTCTCAAAATGTTTTGCAGTATCCAAGTCCTTCAGTATGTTCCTCTTGACTTTCGCTGGCACAAAATCGTATTTTGGTATAACCTTTCGACCAGTGTATGAATAAAAGATAGGGACGTAAATTCCTTCAATCTTTGCAAGTTCTTTTAGGCGCGATTCTCTGTCGAGCCCTTTTGTTTCTTTTACTACTCTCAAAAAATCTTTAAAATGCACTTCTCCATCACCTAAGTAGATAGCATCAAATGCTTCAGCAATTGGTTCACAGTTAAACGCTACGGGTCCGCCACCAACAACTATTGGGTCATTATCCCTTCTATCGTAGCAACGAATAGGAATACGAGAAAGCTCTAATAATTTGAGCACATTTGTGTAAGATAATTCGTATTCAAGAGAAATTCCAAGCACGTCCATTTCATAAATAGGAGTTTTGGTTTCAAGTGTAAAGAGTGGGATGTCGTAGGCTTCCATTTTTTCAATCATATCGGTCCAAGGTAGGAATGTCCGTTCTGCGTAAACAAAGTCCAGTTCGTTCGCAAGCCAATATAGTATTTCAAGTCCATAGTGTGACATTCCAACTTCGTAGACATCCGGAAAAGCTAAAGCGACACGGAGAGTATCCTTTTTAATTTCTTTAACCACAGCGTTGTATTCTCCACCAATGTATCGTGCAGGCTTAGAGACGGTGTTTAAATGTTCAGAAAGAAATCTAAGAATTTTATTATTCAAACGTACCACGATATACCTCCTGTAAGCTCAATCTATTTGATAACTAAAGGATATAGAAATCTTCGCCACACCGGACACATTTAGCTCGACCTCGGCGTAATCTGCCGACTGTTTGATAATAGTCCCTGACGTGATAGAGAGGTTTGAAATACCTTTTGCTTGTATAACGATCTTTGCGAGTCCATACCCTTTTAAATTTAAGTCTCCGGTTATATAAACCCTTCCACCGACTTTTGCCGATCTACTGAGTGTCCAAGAATGAAAAACCTGCCAGCTCTTTGAAATAAAGACACTTCCTTCTTTGTTCAAATCGGGCATTTGTGCAACTCCAATGGGAACAATATAGCCAAGGATATTACCGTAAACATACAACTCTCCAGCGGGGAGTTCTTCGCCTGTTTTCAGCTCAACAACGTAATCGGCGGGTTGCCAGTCGTAACTATAATTGTAAGCTAAATATATCCTATTGACATCCTTTCTAACTACTTTGGTGGTCTTATTTTTGATATTAATACCCTTATCCAAGCCTACCATGTTTCCCAAGATGAAAATCTTTCTACCAGCTGAAGTTGTTTCGACCGCTCCTGCTGACTGAGCTAGGGACATTTTGCTAAAAGTCGTTGCTCTGGTTTCCTCTGGAGCTGTTGACAGAATTACAAACGCCTTTTCGATAGGTGCTCTGAGCTCAAAAAACTGTTCAAGTGTGTCTTCTTTTAAACTGTAGTATATCCTGTATGAACCCGGAATTCTGAAAAGCACATCCGACTTTTCACTAAGCCTTAGAACATTTTCAGTTTTTCCTTTTTCAAGCACCCTTGCAAGTCCAAAAGCGGTATTTGTGAACATATCTCCTGTCTCAGAAATAAGATAATTTTCCAGTATCTTGTAAGTTCCAAGCGGTAATGTTGTAGGCAGTTCGTATTTTGTTTTGGTTACCTTCGATTCAACGTACCATTTCGATGCCGATGTGTGTAAAACCTGCCAGTTCTCTGGGATAACGAAACCATCTGCGACATCTTTGACCAACCAACCATATGAATTGAATAAGACAAGCACATCAGCAAATAGATTGGCTGAGAATACGACCAGCATAACTAACATAATTAACAAGGTTAACAAGAATCTCGATACTTTTCGAGAGATCAAAAATCTTTGGATCATACCAGACCACCCTTTCCTTTTAGCGTTCTTCACGCCATATACAAACTATGTGCCCGAAACCTTATTAATCATGATAATTGAACTCAATGTAGATATTTTCTTCTCCTTCAAATTTCAGCTCTAATTCCACCTTTTGGAAATGTGAAGTGGAGCCCCGTCAAATGAATTAATGAGACGTTATAGAATTAATAACACATTAGAGTATATCAACATTACAAAACTTACTCCAACGAGCATCAAAAGCAAAATTGCTATTACTTTCCAAAATCTCTCAGAACGATACGATGAATAAATAGGAAGCGTGTATCCAAGGAGCATACCTGAGAGTAACCCACCTATATGTGCCGCGTTGTTTATACCGGAACCTGGGATAAATCCAAGTGCGACATTCAATATTATCATCGGTAGCAGAGCGCTCCCCGTTATCGGTTTCAAAAAGAAAGGTGTATCTTTTCTAAAACCAGATGCAAAGAGAGCCCCGACCAATCCAAAGATAGCACCGCTTGCACCTACAGACATTGAATCATGGTAGAAAAAGTGTGTAGCTATATTACCCGCTATACCGGTTAAAATAAAATAGGAGAGGAAACGGTATGTACCGTAAATCCCCTCCGCATAGCTACCGAGTATGTAAAGAGCATACATATTGAACGCTAAGTGCAAAAAACCGCCATGCATGAACATTGCTGTTACGATTCTCCACCACTCACCTTGGTCAACTAATGGACCATATTGTGCACCGAACAAGAGATAAGCACTCTCACCAATTCCAAAAAACGTTTGAGCAATGTAAAATGCAAGCAAGATTATGGAATCTACCAGTATGATATACATGTATAGCTGCCTTCGTGAAGCTATTTTATCGAGAAATCTGAACATACTACTCCTCCGATAGATGAGATTAAGCCAGTGGATTGTATTTCGCAATTATCTCGTTTGTTTTTTCTTCTCTTATACTTTCGACTTTTTGCCATACTTCGCTCATAGCTGTTTTGAGCATATCGTTGAACATTTCCAAATCATCTAACAAATCCTTATCGTATACGATGTCCCGTATTTGCCTATCACACGTTGCCACAATTTTGAGTGCACCACCACCGACTTCGACCTCTACCTGTTCTTGTGCGAATGACTCTTCCAAGTTTTTAAGTTCTTCCTCCATCTTCATCTGTAGCCTCTGAAGTTCCGCAAAGTTTTTTGGAATTCCTGGTGTACCTCCGCCACCACCAAGGTTTCTTCCACCAAAACTTTTCAACTTTTTCATGCTGTTATCCTCCTTTTTGTGATTTGATAATGTTAACTAAAAGTATTGAAA
>FPIC01015318.1_pt1 | contig 57830 bp, 47 predicted proteins | sample 1504481 | NCBI WGS metagenome assembly FPIC01 (sample SAMEA4475357, study PRJEB15587) | soil metagenome | biome: Soil; feature: Field | place: India | collected 2015-03-11 | depth 0 m
TGTAAGCGAAGAGATCAAGATCTACGAAAAACTGATTGAGGAAAGCTCACTACATAAAGCACCCTGCGCACCTAAAACCCTTGAGTTGCTCGCAGAGTTTTCGGTAATGTCGCGCTTAAAGGAGCCCGAAAACTCAAGCCTGTACTCTAAAATGAGGGTATACAATGGCGAAACCCTGAAAGAAACTGACCCTAATGCCAAATCAATACAGGAGTACCGCGATGATGCCGGTATTAATGAAGGTATGACAGGTATTTCCACCCGTTTTGCTTTCAAGATCCTTTCTAAGGTATTTAATTTTGATAGCGAAGAAATTGCTGCCAACCCTGTTCACCTGTTGTATGTACTGGAGCAGGAAGTAATTAAAATGATGCTTCCTCCCGATACTGAAAACCATTACCTGAACCTCATCAAGTCGGTACTGGTAAGCAAGTATGCTGAGTTTATTTCTGATGAAATCCAAAAGGCATACATTGAATCGTACAGCTCGTACGGACAGAATATCTTTGAGAAGTATGTGATTTATGCTGACCATTGGATGCAGAGCAACGATTACCGCGACCCGGATACTGGTGAGGTGATGGACCGTACACATTTAAATGAGGAGCTGGAGAAAATCGAGAAACCTGCAGGTATTGCCAACCCAAAAGACTTCAGGGCCGAGATTACCAACTTTACCCTGCGTTACAAAGCCAATAATGGTGGTAAAAACCCACGTTGGGATGCTTATGAGAAAATCAAAAATGTAATTGAGAAAAAGATTTTCACCAATACCGAAGACTTGCTTCCTGTAGTTTCCTTTAATGTAAAATCTAACGAAGAAGACGAGAAAAAGCACCGCGATTTTACCCGCCGTATGAAAGAGCGTGGCTATACTGATAAGCAGATCCGCATATTGGTAGACTGGTTTATGCGTGTACGCAAAACAATGGCCTAACTACTGAGTGCCCGAGTGACTGAGTAACTGGATGAGACAATGAAGTTGTAATTGTTTGCAAGGCTTTATATGGCTGTATTGTATAGAAGTGGAAACAGCATTGCAGACACAAGGTTTATCTCATAAAGTTACTCGGGCACTGTGTAGCTCAGTTCAAATTTATCTTGGAGTGGCTATCACTCAGTCACTCTATCACTCAGTCACTTAGTACCTCCATGAGCAATATAGTAGACAGACGGAACAACAATAAAGGAAAATCAACGGGCAACCGGCAGAAGTTTCTCAAAAGGGTAGAGGATCAGATTAAGAAGGCTATTCCTGATATAATGAGCCAGGAAAGCATTACCGACACCAATACCGGGGGAAGTGTGCGTGTGCCAGTTAAAGGCATAGAAGAGCCCAGTTTCAGGCACTCGCCAGGGACGGGCAAAAACCACAGCGTACGGCCAGGTAACGATAAATTTAATGAGGGCGATACCATAACTAAACCTGACGGACAAGGTGGGAGTGGAGGTAGCGGTAGGGGCAGGGGCTCCAACAGCCCAGAAATTACCGAAGATGAGTTTGTGGTAGTGCTTTCACGCGAGGAGTTTCTGCAATATTTTTTTGATGACCTGGCTTTGCCTAATATGGTAAAGAGGTTTATGGAACAGGCCATTACACACCATCTCAAAAGGGCAGGATATACTAAAGACAGCGTACCTTCACGCCTTAATATTAAAAGCAGCTACCAGCAATCGCTGGGCAGGCAGCTGGCTTTAAAAGGCGCTTTTGAAAAAAAACTGAAAGACCTGAAGTTACGGTGGGAACAGTGCATAGATCCTGCTGAAAAAGAAGCGCTGGAGCTCGAGTTGGCAAAGGTAGAAAAGCAGGCCAAAACAATTCCTTTTTTTGAAGATGTGGATTTACGGTATAATAACTTTGAGCGGGTACCAGTACCGGTAACGTCAGCAGTTATGTTCTGTATTATGGATGTTTCGGGCTCTATGGGTTATCATGAAAAAGACATAGCCAAACGATTTTTTACCCTGTTGTATATTTTTTTAACCCGCCAATACGAAAATGTAGAACTGGTTTTTATAAGGCACCATACCGAGGCCAAGGAAGTAAAAGAAGAAGAGTTTTTTAACTCCCGCGAGAGTGGGGGTACCATTGTAGCTCCTTCACTGCAGCTTATGAATAAAATCATCAAAGAGCGCTATGATGACACCTGGAACATATACTGCTGCCAGGCCTCTGATGGGGATACCTGGTCGCGTGAGGATGCCATGCAGTGCCGCCGCCTGGTAAAAGATACTATTCTGCCCCAGGTACAATATATGGCTTACCTGGAAATTAAAAAGAGTGCACACAGCGACTTATGGCAGGCCTACCAGGAGGTGCACGATGAAGGTAGATTTTCTATGCGGCGCATTTGGGAAGTAAGCCAGATCTGGCCGGTGTTTAAAGGTTTATTTAGAAAAAGAAGTGAGATGAGTGAGGTATAAGGAGGAGAAGAATATGAACCAGAAAGAAAGATACAGAGCACTTTTTTGCAACCCCAACTGGGATTATCAAACCCTGGAAGCAGCCGATGAAGTAACCAGCCGCATAGGCCGTGATTTTCTGAAGTTAAAAACCTACCCCAACCAGATCGAAATTGTAACTTCTGAGCAAATGCTGGATGCCTACTCCCTGATCGGCTTGCCTACTTCGTATCCGCACTGGAAGTTTGGTAAAGACTTTGTGGTAAACCAAAGCAATTATACCAAAGGCCGTATGGGCCTCTCGTACGAGATGGTGATAAATTCGAACCCCTGCATCAGTTATAATATGGAGAATAACTCCACCTGTATGATGCTGCTGGTTATTGCCCATGCCTGCCAGGGCCACAATGCTTTTTTTGCCAATAACTATATGTTTCTTGACTGGACCTCTGCCGATTCTATAGTTGACTATATGGTTTTTGCCCGCGACTATATTTTAAAGTGCGAGGAAGAGTATGGCTGGGAAGAAGTAGAGCGTGTGCTTGATGCCTGCCACTCGCTTATGGATTATGGTATAGACCGGTATAAAAAACCAGCCAAGCGATCAGCACAAGAGGAGAACGAACGCCTTAAAAAGCTAACGCAAATCAGGCAGGAGAACATGAACGAGCTATGGCGTACACTTCCCACTGCCCAGGAAGGTCTTGATAATGGATTTAAAAAGAACAAGAAGTTTCCGGCAGAACCCGAAGAGAATATTCTTTACTTTATTGAAAAGTTTGCGCCAACCATGCCTACCTGGAAGCGCGAAATAGTGCGTATTGTTCGTAAAGTTGCTCAGTACTTTTACCCTCAAAGCTCAACCAAGGTAATGAACGAAGGTTTTGCTTCATTTACTCATTATCATATAATTAATAAGCTGTTTGAAGAAGGCTATGTAAACGATGGCTTTATGCTGGAGTTTATCAGGAGCCATAGTAGTGTGTTGTACCAGCCCGAATACAACAGTAAGTACTTTTCTGGGCTAAACCCCTATACACTGGGCTATAATATTTTTACCGATATTAAGCGAATGTGCCAGGAGCCTACAGCCGAAGATAAAGCCTGGTTTCCGAACCTGGTTGGCAAAGACTGGCTGGAGCAGGTACATTATGCCATGGAGAACTTCAGGGATGATAGTTTTTTACTTCAGTACCTTTCTCCAAAAGTGATAAGGGATATGAAGCTGTTTGCCATAACGGATGATGAGCAGAAAGATGAATATGTGATTAACGCCATCCATAATGAAAGAGGCTATCGCAAAGTAAGGGAGCAGCTAAGCCAGCAATACGAGCGGTCTAATTATGTGCCCAATATACAGATAACAGGAGTAGATGTACACGGTACCAATAAGCTTACCTTAACACACTTTATTGCAAACGACAGGAAGCTGGACCCTAAAGAGGCAAAAAAAACGCTTGAGCAATTGCGCTACCTGTGGGGCTTTCCGGTAGAGCTAAACTCCCGCAATAAGCTAGGGATAAATGAAACTACGTTTGAATGCCGCTAGCCAATAAAAGTAAGTATACCTAGTTAATAGGGAGCGAAACATAAAAAGTCGCTCCTTTATTTTTGCCCTCACTCTCGGCCCATACATTGCCATTATGCAAATCAATTAAAGTTTTAACAATAAACAAACCCAGGCGGTTAGAGCTTTCTTTGGCTGTAGGTTGGGCACTTAGCCTGGCAAACTTTATAAAAAGCTTATCCAGGTCTGCACTATTGAGCCCTTGTCCCTGGTCTTTAAATGAAACCAATATGGTAGCGTCTTTTTCGCGGGCAGTAATTGTAATGATTGAATCATGGTAAGAGTATTTGATGGCATTGCTCAGCAGGTTTTCAAAAACTTCTTTAATTCTTAGTGTATCTGCCCGTGCAATCATTACCTGGGGATATGCCTTTATAATATGCTGGTTTTTATTAGTTGCCTGTAGCTCGGCATTTTTAACAACAGTATCTAAAATCTCAGCAATGTTTATACATTCCAGGTTCAATACAAGTTCTTCGCTTTCTACCTGCGATGCTCTTAACAGGTTATCAAGCTTATCAATAATATCTGTTGCACTAAGTTTTAATTTTTCTTTAAGCTGCTTTTGAAGTCCGTTTTCCCCCTGGGTGTCATCAAGGTACTCAGTAAGAAGCAGTATGTTATTAGCTGGGCCTTTTAAATCATGAATAGTAATATTCATGAGGTCAGTTTGTGTTTGTATGGCGCGTTTAGCCGAAAGCCTTTGTTCCAGCTCATTCATTATCAATGTAGAGAGGGTTTTAAGCATTGCCAGTTGCTCTGGCGTAGCTGATCTGGGCCTGGAGTCGGTAACACATACTGTACCCAACTGGTAACCTTCTGTGGTTTTAAGCGGTGCACCAGCATAAAAACGTATGCCTCCTTCGCACACTACATTGGGGTTGCTAAGCAGCTCTGGTTTCTGGTGGGTATCTGTATAAACGGTTACTTGTTCTTCATCTAAAATAGCAATAGAGCAGAGGCTTTCATTGCGGGGTACCTCGCTGCCTTCAAGGGTGCTCAGGTTTGATTTAAAAAAAACTCTTTCTTCATCAACAAAGCTGATAAAGGCGCTGGGTGTCCCGAATACCTGTGCAGCCAACGTTGCAATGTTATCAAAAACAGCCTCAGCAGGAGTATCCAGTATATCGTACAAATAAAGCTTATAAAGGCGCTCTTTGTCATTTTGAGGTATAATAGACCGGTTTTGTTGAGATAGTTCCATATACATGCCCTGGTTAAGAACCCTAATGTAATATTTTTATGTTAGGTTCCCTTGCTAATGAAGATATCCATTAGAATTTAAGCAAGAAGTTCGCATCTTAGCATTTCCAAATAAATCAAGCCGTGTAATGATAAAATATGTATCTGTATTAGGTTTTTTTCTTCTGCTTTCTGCTAGGGTTTTGGGACAGGGGGGTACTGGTCCTGAGGCCAACCTGCAACGGGCAGGCATTACTTTGCCAGCACCCAGCCAGCCTTCGGCTAATTTTGTAAAGTGGGTACGCACCGGCAACCTTGTATTTTTATCGGGACATGGGTACTGCAGCCCGGCCACTGCGGTAGATATTGGTAAACTTGGCCGGGATTTAACAGTTGAGCAAGGTTACCAGGCCGCCAGAAATGTTAGCGTATGCCTGTTGGCTACGTTGAAAGAGGCCTGTGGGGGCGATTTAAACAAAGTAAAAAGAATAATACGGGTATATGGAATGGTAAATGCTACCGAAGACTTTAAAGACCATCCCAAAGTAATAAACGGCTGTTCGGACCTGCTTACCCAGGTGTTTGGAGAAAAAGGGAAGCACGCCAGGGCAGCCGTTGGTATGGGTTCATTGCCTGGAGGTATGGCCGTAGAAATAGAAATGGTTGTTGAGCTGGCCGATTAATTAAATAGTTTAATTAGCATTAAATGCTATGCTTTACAGCAGGTGTAAAGGCCTTAATTTTTCTTTTCTTCTTTTTCCCATTTTACAGCAATAGGCGATGGTTCTACCTTGCGGCCATGGTAGGTGTTATAGGCTTTTGTTATTTCTGCACCCAAAAAAAGGATCTGGGCAGAATAAAATACCCAGAGCAAAACTATTACCAGCGACCCTGCCGCTGCGTAAATACCTGCTATTTTTATACTGCCCAGTACAAGGTTTATAATCTGCTTACCAATCATAAATAAAATGGTAGTTATAAAGCCACCAGCCAGGGCATCTTTCCAGGGTATTTTGGCATCTGGCAGGGCTTTAAGAATTATGGTAAAAGAAATCATGGATACTACTGCTCCAAAAGCATATTGTATGGTACGAACAGCAGGGTGGAGGTATTCTTCAAATACAGCTTCCAGAATATCGCTGAATATAAGGATAAGAAAGTCCAGAAAGATGCTGGCTACAAAGGCAATACCTAAGCCCGCTATCATCATAAAGGTAAGGAGCCGGTAAATAAACAGGCGCAATTTGTTGGCATCATCTTTTACTTTTACCCTCCATATAGAGTTTAGAGCCTTCTGTATTATGAAAAGAATAACAGTGGCACTTTTTATGATGACGAGAATGCCAATGGTAATACTCCAGAAGCCTGAGGGCATACTGGAAACACTTTCCAGTACCGCAGCCACCTGTTCGCTTGCTTCATGGTTAATGATCTCTTCTACATGGCTAACTATTTCATTACGCACAGCTTCTTCATTAAAAAAAAGCGATGCGATCATGGAGATTACGATCAATATGGCAGGCAACGAAAAAATAGTAAAAAAACCAATGGCTGCGCTATAAACAATAGGCTCATCTTCATTAAGATACTTGAGGGTGTCTTTAGATATTTGCCAGGTTTTTTTAAAGTAGTTCTTTAATGCGCTCATAAGTACGGCACTGGATAAATAGGCCTGTATTTCATACGCTCAAGTGCTGCATAAGTTGATAAGTTATAGGAACGGCTATTCCGGAGGGTTAGTAATCCGTTACTGCAGGAAGGGTAATGAACAATGATCAAAAGAGGCTGAATAGATTATCTGCGATATAAAGTAAAAAAAATTTAATTAAAAGAATGTTAAACTGTATAATTAGGTGTATTATTGTTCCATATTGTTTACATTGAATTAGTTATACCCTTACCATACTTAATACTTAATTTACTTTATGAGAAAGATCTTTACCATTCTTTTTACTTGCCTGTCAGTTTCTGTATTTGCTCAGAACATAACCCCATGGGGAGAATCAAAACCCAAGTTATTTATTGGTTTAAGTTCAGGAATTAATAACCAATCGGGCATAGCAGGGGGCACCATAGAGGGCCTGTTGGGTGAAAATATAACCGCCTTTGGTGCATTAGGCCTTAGCTCATGGGGGTACAAGACTACAATAGGAATGCGCTACTATAAAAACTACCCACAGAAATGGGCCTTTGGTGGAAGTATATCGAGAGGATCTGGCCTGTCTGAACTGAAAATTGATATGGCTCCAGGTACGGTGGAGGGACATTCCTCTACGGTTTCCGTTCCTTTTGTGCTTAAGCCGGCTTTTTCTCTTAATGGTACTGCCACCCGTTACTGGGTGTTTGGCGAGAAGCAAAAAAACAGGTTTCACCTGGAAGTTGGATATGCTGTGCCTCTTTCTTCTGAGCGGTACGAAGTAAAAGGTGGCTACCGCCTGACGCAAGCCGGTAAATCGACCATTGAAACCATAAAGCCAGGCGGAATAATTTTAGGCTTAGGTTTGAGCTTTGGTATTTAAAAGTATTTAAGCCACCTGAATTTACGTGTACCGTATTGTTAAAAAGCACCTTGTTGGTAAGGTGCTTTTTTATTAACCGGCATCTTTACTATTATTTAGAAATTGGTTCAGACAGTCGTAAAAAATCCTCGTAAAATGTTTTGACATACTATACTCCTCATACCGGTTTGTTTTATGGCATGAGATACAGTCTTATCACTGCTAACCCTGTACTATGAAGATACAATACTGTTCTGATCTGCACCTGGAGTTTAAAGACAACTATGCCTTTTTAAAAAAATATCCTGTAGACCCTAAAGGAGATATACTTATTCTGGCAGGCGATGTAGTGCCTTTTGCGAAAATAGACCAGCAACAGGATTTTTTTAATTTTGTTTCTGATCATTTTGCCACTACATACTGGGTGCCGGGTAACCATGAGTACTACCATGGAGACCTGGCAGAAAAGAGCGGTTCTTTTATAGAGAACGTACGCAGCAATGTTTTTTTGCTTAACAACCAGGCTGTGCAGCATAAAGGGGTAAAGCTTATTTTTTCTACGCTTTGGGCAAGTATTGGGCCGGCGAATAAAGAGCTAATACAACAATTTATGCACGATTATCATGTAATAAGCTTTAAAGGCGGGCCCTACACTACAGAACATACCAACCAGTTGCATCACCATTGCATGGATTTTATAAAAAGTGCCCTCCTTGTAGACAAAGGAGTTAAAACCTTTGTTGTGAGCCATCACATACCCACCCAGCAGCATTACCCGCCCCAATATAAAGATAGCCCCCTAAATGAAGGCTTTGCTACCCGACTGGACAATTTTATTGAAGAGGCCGGCCCCGACTACTGGTTATACGGGCATCATCATTACAATGCTCCTATGTTTAAAATTGGTAATACCACCCTGCTCACTAACCAACTGGGCTATGTAAAACTGGGGGAGCATGCAGGCTACCAACACGCAGCAGTACTAGAAGTTTAATTTAACCAACCTGGCTTTTTACCGTTGCATAAGTATACATACTCCTTGTACAGGTTATGCATTTGGGCTTGCCCAAACAGTATACATTTACAACACCTGTAAAGAGCACCTAAACTTTTGATCCAATCGTTTTGCTTTATGAAAAATGCGCCTGTGCCTATTGCTGCCTTAATGGAAACAGCCCGCCAGGCTGCTCTTGAAGCTGGTAATGCTATTATGCAGATTTACCGGTCGGGATGTTTCCATATTGCTACCAAAGCAGATGATTCGCCCCTAACGAAAGCAGACCAGGCTGCGCATAGTATTATTGTTAAACACTTACAGGCAACAGGCTTACCTGTATTATCAGAAGAAGGGAAAAATACACCCTACCAGGAACGCTCGCAATGGGAGTGGTTCTGGCTGGTAGATCCCCTTGATGGTACCAAAGAATTTATTAAGCGAAACGGAGAGTTTGCTGTTAACATAGCATTAATGCACCAGTGCGAGCCTGCCGGGGGAGTTGTATATGCGCCCAGCCTCAATATTTTGTATTATGGATGTGAAGCAACAGGTGTAATTAAAGAAACTGGCAGCTCAAAAATTACGCTTTGCCCGGAGCCTAGGAAAAAAAGCTTTGATGCGTTTCTGGGCCAGGCAGAAGTAGCTGTCGTGGCTTCACGCTCGCACCTGGATGATAAGACAAAGAGGTTCATTAACCAGTTTAGCCAGGTACGGTTTAAAACCATGGGCAGCTCCCTAAAGCTAATGCTACTGGCAGAGAACAGGGCTGACTTGTACCCACGGTTTGCGCCTACTATGGAGTGGGATATCGCTGCCGGACATGCTATATTAAAAGTGCTTAATAAAGCTGTTTACCAGCCCGACCTTAAAACAGAGCTTTATTATAATAAACCAGAGCTTTTAAATACTGCCCTTATAGCTTTTTAGTGCAGGCTCACATACGCATGGAGCCCGCACTGTTGTATTTACTTTTCAGCCCTTAACTTAAGCCTGCTACTCCTTAAGCCTTTACCTGAAACATTCAGTTCAATATCACCGGTCTCTGTGCCAGACTGTACCAGTACAACCAGTTTGCCGCTAAACAGTTTCATGGTAGGCAGGTGGAATTGCTCAAGGGAGGTAGCATCGCCATTGCATGCAGCCCGGTAGGTGCCTTTGCCTTTTACAGAAAAGTTTAACTGGTGGGTAGCAGTGGGGCAGGGGTTACCATGCTTGTCCACTACCGATACCGTTACAAACGAAATATCTTTTCCATCGGCATTGATGGTCGTTCTGTCGGGTTGCAGCACCAATTGGTAAGGCTTGCCGGCAGTTACCATTGTTTTTTCTGCTGCAGGTTTTCCGTTTTTATCATAAGCAACCACTTTTACGGTGCCAGGTTCATACTTTACATCCATCCACATTAAGCGGTAGCGGGTCTGGGGTGTTTCATTATGTTTCCTGCGGATGCCCATGCTTTTACCATTTACAAATAGCTCGGCACTATCATAATTAGTATATACAAAAACCGGAACCGTTTGGCCTTCTTTCCCTTCCCAATTCCAGTGAGGGAGCATGTGCAGGGTTGTATCTTTGGTATTCCAGCGGCTGCGGTACAGGTAAAAGCGGTCTTTGGGCAATCCAGCCAGGTCGTTAATGCCAAAGTAAGAGCTGCGTGAGGGCCATTTGTCATCATAGGGGGTAGGCTCGCCCAGGTAATCAAAGCCGGTCCATACAAACTCACCAATTACCCAGGGCTTATCGTCCTGTAGCATAAAGTCTTCCTCAGGCAGGTTAGACCAGCTGCAGTATTCCAGGTCGTAAGAGGAGCACTGGTGATCGGGGTATTGTTTTTCAATGGCCTTTTCTACCGGAAATTTGTAAATGCCACGTGAGCTCACCGTTGATGCCGTTTCGGAACCAAGGATAAAGCCCTGAGGAAATTTTTCAAAGGCTTCTTCGTATAAGTGGGTCCGGTAATTTAAGCCGGGTACATCCAGCAGGGCACCAAAGCCCGATTCCATAGTGGCTTTTACCTGGTCCATGCCCACAGTAACGGGGCGGGTTGGGTCTTCTCTATGGAATATGTCCTGTAACCATTTGGCCCGCTTTACCCCCTCAGCACCCCACTGGTCGGGTACTTCGTTGCCAGAGCTCCACATAACAATGCTTGGGTGGTTCCGGGTGGCGTGTACAAGGTTTACAATATCTTTTTCAGCATCCGTTTTAAAAAAACGGTTATATCCATGCTTTACCTTAGGTTTGGCCCACTCGTCAAAGCTTTCTGCCAGGAACATAAAGCCCATTTCATCGCATAGTTCAAGCTGCTCCAAAGAGGGCATGTTATGAGAGCTACGGATGGCATCGCAACCCATGTCTTTTAATATACGCAACTGCCTGCGTAAAGCAGCTACGTTAATAGCAGCACCAAGGGGGCCAAGATCATGGTGCAGGCAAACACCTTTAAACTTGCGTACTTCGCCATTCAGGCTAAAGCCAACGTTGGGCTGGTAGTTTATTTCACGTATGCCAAAGCGGGTACTAACTTCATCCTTCAATACATTGCCGGCATATAATTGCGATACCGCCGTGTAGAGATAAGGTGTTTCCGGGCTCCAAAGCAGAGGTTTAGGTACTAATAAATTCTGGTCAAACTCGTTACCAAACAAGGTTTGTGTGGCCTGGCTGGTAATAGTATCGCCTTTGGCATTTAAGATGTGTGTTACCAGGCGTAGTGATTGGCCGGATACTTTTGTTTTAATATTTACCTTTGCAGATTCGGGAGTAATAAGGGGAGTGGTAATGTAGGTACCCCATTGTTCAATGCTTTCCGGTTCTTTTACAATGAGGCTCACTTTGCGGTACAGGCCTGCTCCGGGGTACCAGCGTGACGATAAGCCCAGGTTCACTAAATGCACCGCCAGAGTGTTTTTCTGGCCTGCCAGCATGTGCTCACTTACATCAAAGTAAAAGTAATTGTAGCCATAATTCCATGTGCCCACCTTATGCCCGTTTAAAAATACAGAAGGCTCACTCATAGCACCTTCAAAAAGCAGTATTACTTTCTGGCCTTTTTTATAGTGGGGCAGGCTAAACTGGTTACGGTACCAGCCAACACCAATATACGGTAGGGCTCCGGTACGGCCTGTTTTCTCAGAAGCAACTTCTTCGTTGTTTTGCTCAATGGCTACTACCTGTTTGTCAATTTCTTTGTCAAAAGGTCCATATATCGCCCAGTCGTGCGGAACAGTTACATTTTGCCAGTTTCTGTCATTAAAATCTTTCTGATAAGCCTGGTCGTTTTTACCCCTGAAAAACTTCCAATTATCTCTTAACTCGGTTACTACCCTTACCTGGGCATGCGCTGTTTGTATAAGTAGCAAGACTAGTACAACTATTATTGATAATTGCCTTAAAATCATTTCTGTATAGTTTATGCGAAGCAGGCAAAAATAAGCTTTTGCCGGAGATAGACAATAAAAAACTATTAACTAACTAGCCAGGCTAAATGAAGGCGGCGTAGCTGCTTAACAAGGTAGAGTAGTAAGAAGGGACTTATTTCTGTTGGGCTATCCAGTGATACGCCTCCTCTACAGACTTGAATTTTTGTATATTAAAAAGCGATAAAGTATTAACGCCCAAGGCTACTTTATTTGTAAAATCTGCAAAAATGCTTACAGGAACCACAATTGCCAGGTGCCTGATGCCAGCCAGGTGCAGGTCGGGGCTCCACACTGCATCAACCCATTGAGAGGTTTCACTGGATCCGCCCCCAAAGGCTGTAAGGTCTGCTAACAGGGCAGAGGCATTTTTTTCTTTTACCAAGGCTGTTATTTTGCGCATAGCTAGCAAAGCATCATTGTTTTTAATGAAACCTTTCCATTGATATTCGAGTGTGTGAATTTCTGCCAGGTATTTTACCTCTATAAAGGGCAGCTGGAATACTACGTTGCTATTGTGCATCAATAAACTATGGTATGTTGTAAGGCCTGAAGGCTGTTAAGCAGCTTTAGAAATATAATTATAATAATAAAATGCGAAACTAACACGCTTGCTATAACTGGACAAATAAAGTAATACAAATAGTTATAAAACAAGCGTGCCTTTAGTGCTCTGTATTGTATTTATCGGTAAGCTCTTTTATAATCTCACTTTCGGCAAATATCGTTATATCATCGCCATTTTGTAATTTTGTATCAGCCTGGGGCACCATGAGGTTACCCTCTCTTGCTATAATTGCAATAAGGCTCCCTTCCGGGAGAGGAGCATCATGCACGTTTTTTCCTTCCATATTTGCAGTAGGACCCGACTGATCAACGTGCAGGGTTATGGCATGAACATCCTGGTGCAATAAAGCAGACCTGAGTTCATCTTCATTTTCTGCATCCTGCCAAACCTTTGGAAATTTTGTCTGGTGTATTACCTGGTTTAGCTTGGTAAGTAGTTTTAATAATCTACCAGAAGATCGTTCATCGTCTACCAATACAATAAGGCCATTAAATGTTTCCTTATGCAGGTGTATCTTTCCTCGCACTATTATCATTTCAGGCTGCTCAATGCCTTCAAGTAAAGCAGGAGCCACAGCAACGTGCGCTTTACCGGTTATCATCCACCGGCGCACATCCTCTTCCATGCGTTTGGCATGTATTTTCCTGTTTCCACCCAAATGATCTGCCAGGGCTTTTGCGGCTTGTTTTATTACGTCTTTATAATCTTCTTCTTTTAAATCCAGCAAAATAGCTCGCTGGGCAAGCCGGGTAAAGCTGGCATCGCTTAGTACAGGTAATTCTATGCCTCCGGTGTTAGTAGTAGCTGATGTACCTAGCCTTGCAAATAGCCGGAATATAGCAGCAGTGGAATTTATTTGATTACGAACACCAAAGTAGTACCACAAGCCTCCTATTCCGCATATAGCAGCAATAAAAAATATGGCTTTAACACCGCTTCCAATAATCAAGGCTACATAAATAACTATTCCTGCTATTTGCATCCAGGGATAAAGCGGTGATCTATAACCTGGCTTATACTCTGCAACTCTGCTTTCGCGCAGAATAATAACGGATACACACATGGCAAAGAAAACAAATAAAAGAAATGCACTTGCAAACTTTGCGATGCGCTCAACATTTAAAATTAATACAATTGCTATCAGTAATATACCCGTAAGGATAACAGAGGCTTTGGGTATTCCCTTATCATCTACCTTTCCAAACCGGCTCCAGATCAGCCCGTCTCTGGCTAAGGAAAGAGGGTAACGTGCAGCAGATAAAATGGCAGCATTGCCTGTAGAAGCAAAAGCTGCAAAAGAAGCTATTACAATAACAAGTACAGGTAATGGCAGGCTGCTAAACCGCTCTACTGCTGTGGCAACAGGTGCCTGGTCGCCATGGAGATTTAATGCATTAATTGTTGCTACCATTATAAAAGTACCGGACAGGTAAAAGAAAGTAGCTACGCCCAGGGCAGCCAACATCCCCTTAGGTATATTTTTAGAAGGTGCTTTTATCTCTTCTGATATGCTTGCAACCTGGCCTATACCCGCATAAGAAATGGAAACAAGTGCCAGTGCATTAAAAAAACCATGCAAATTAAAAGGGAGAAAAGGAGTGAAGCGATCCTGTATTTCTGTAGATGTTTCTGCGATGTGCCATAGGCCTGCCACAGTAAAGTAGCTTAATAATACCAGTAAAATGGCTACTAATATTTTTTCGGTAAGTGCTGTTTGTTGTACCCCTACCAGGTTAAGGAAGGTAAAACCAATTATCAGGCATATTGCCACTGGCTCTATCGATACATTTATTACAAGCGATAGGTAGGCACCTACCCCTACAAAGGCAAAAGCGCCTTTCAGAAGTAATTGCATGTATTTACCAAAGGCTCCTATTATACCAAATAGAGGACCCAGGCTTCGGTTTATAAATACATACGGGCCGCCCGAACGGGGCATTGCAGAGCTTAATTCAGAAATGCAAAAAACAGCCGGTAGTATTAACAGGCTGGCTGTAAGATATACAACTGGTAAAGAAGGGCCTGCATCTGCAGCAGCCAGGCCCGGAAGCAGAAAAAAACCAGAACTGAACATAGCACCGGTACAAACAGCAAATACCGAAACAAAACCCAGGTTCCTTTCCATACCATGGCTGGATTTATGTAAGCTTTCCTGTTTTTTTCCCTGATGATTATCTGCTCCCATATTCTTAACATTGTTTATGGAATGTGTTTGAACAATGTTTTACTGTAAGTAATACACAAAGACTTTTACAGGGTATACGATTACTACCATGTCTGGATTAGTAACAATATGTTTTATTGATAAATTGATAGATGTTGATACGAAGCGCTTATTACCAAACCTCGTATTATACCTAATCACCTTTTTTAAACTTGGGCAGGCTTAATTTATATTTTACAGCTACAAGGCGGATGATGATAATAACTGCACTGGAAATAAGAAAATCGGTAGTGCGGGGTACATGAAAGTGGCCTAGCAAAAGATAACAGGCAGAGCCTGCCAGGCAGGCGCTGGCATAAATTTCCTTCTGGAAAATAATAGGGATTTCGTTATTAAGGGTATCGCGGATTACACCACCCATTACGGCGGTAAACATACCCATTATTGCTGCAATAACTGGATCAACACCCAGGCTCAAGGCTTTTTCGGTACCCACTATGGTAAACAAGGCTATACCCAGCGTATCAAAAAGCAACAGGGTGCGCCTTAACCTGAGTAAGGTTCCGTAAAATAAATGCGCACATATGATACCAGCTAATATAGCATACATTACCGTTATATCCTGTACCCAAACCAGGGGGTAACTACCCAACAGAATATCGCGCAGGCTACCACCACCTATCGCAGTAATAAAGCCTACAAATGAAGCACCGAACCAATCCTGGTCTTTGTTGTTTACGGCCAGTGTGCCAGATATTGCAAAAAAGAAAGTACCTCCTATTTCCAGGTAGTATTGTATTGCCATTGGTAATGGTATTGTTTTTAAACAGGGTGCTAAATTGAAGCTAAATTATTATATTTTGTATAAATGGCATCTTTTAGGTTTCTTGCGGCTTTACTTAATGCCAGTTAACCTGCTATGCCCTTTACCTTTTCGCATCCTGTAGCCATATTGCCTTTTGCATACCTACCAAAACGATGGGTATCGGTTACAGGCCTGGTTATTGGGAGTATAGTGCCCGATTTTGAAAAGTTCATAAAAATGCAGGCAGGGCATAGTTTCAGCCATACTCTTGCAGGGGTATTTTACTTTAATTTACCTTTGGCACTGGGGCTTGCCTTTTTATTTCACACAGTGTTGCGTAATACACTTATTGATTATGCTCCTTTGTTTTTAAGAGCAAGATTTACGCCTTATAAAACTTTTCAGTGGCATTTGTATTTTATAAATCACTGGTCCAAAGTGCTTGTCTGTATTCTACTGGGGGCCTTTACACACCTGTTCCTGGATAGCTTCACCCATTTTCATGGAGGCTTTGTACAGGACATTCCTTACCTTAAAAAATATTTTTTTATTCAGGGCCAAATTATTTATCATTACCAGATTTTAGAAATAGTATTATCCCTGCTGGGAGGCCTGCTTTGCTTTGTTGCGGTCTTAAAAATTCCTGCGAGTCCTGTGGGGGCATACACAGTTCCTTACCGCGTAAAGTACTGGCTGATTATATGTAGCTACAGTATTTTTATTATTATATTACGCATAGTGGCTGGAGCTGCTATACGGCATGTGTGGGACATGATCAATATAGTGATTGCAGCTTTGCTTTTGAGTGTTTTTATTACAACTATCATTTTTAAAAGATATAAAAATAACCTTTCATAGTATATATCAGTTTTAATAATATTCTTCCAAAAGTTTAATTACAAGGCACACTGCATGAATAGATCTTTCCTCCAGTCATTACAAGTACTGTTTCTATTGTTGGATCTGATAATTCTTAACCTTTCTTACCTCCTGGCTGAAGGAATATTTGAAGAAGATCCAACGGCCCATCTTTACCTTCGCTACCTTCAGTTCTGGTTAATTGCCAATGGATTCTGGATTGTATTGAGTTGGCTAGGAGAAGTATATTATACCAAAAGCGTTTCTTTTTTTGAAAGCTTTTTAAGGCACACCATGCGCATTTACTTTGTATGGGCTGTGCTGATACTGCTTTATATGATTTTGCCCCGGAAAATTGATTTATCTAATTCCATGGTAATATCGGTGGTAATCTTTTTTTTCGTGGGCCTATTAATAAACCGTTTTATTTACCTGGCAATACGGCAGTGGGTAAAGCAAAAAGTGTATTTAAAACGCAGAGTACTTATTCTGGGGTATAGTGAGTTGGCCAGAACCCTGGCTACCTACCTTGAAAAGGAAGAGATGAATATCAAGATAGTAGGTTTTGCGGATAATAGGGTAAGAGTAGCTGATGCAGGTGAATATCCGTTGTATACAAACCTGGAAAATGTACTGGATATTACCCGGGGCCAGGGGGTAAACGAGATTTACAGCACTATTATGCCTGAAAATAATTATAAGGTATATAAGATCATGCAGCAGGCAGACAAGGAGCTGATCCGCTTTAAGGTAGTGGCCGATTTTTCGTATTTCATCAACAGACCCGTACATGTTGATTTTTTAAGGAACCTGCCTATACTCACCGTAAGGCGCGAACCACTCGAAGATGTTTTTAACCGACTTAAAAAACGCATGTTCGATATTGCGTTCAGCCTCTTTGTAACTGTTTTTATATTATCATGGCTGGTTCCGCTCCTGGGGCTTTTGATTTACCTGGAATCTCCGGGGCCTATTTTCTTTGTACAACAAAGGAGCGGTAAAAATAATAAGCCTTTTGGTTGTTATAAATTCAGAAGTATGCGCATGAGCTCTGATGCCAATACCAAGCAGGCTACCCGTGGCGATAGCCGTATAACGCGTGTAGGTAAGTTTATACGGAAAACCAGCCTGGATGAATTTCCGCAGTTTATTAATGTACTTAAAGGCGAAATGAGTATAGTGGGGCCCAGGCCGCATATGCTTAAGCATACCGAAGATTACTCCCAACTGGAAGAGCAGTACATGATAAGGCAGTTTCTGAAACCAGGCATTACAGGCTGGGCGCAGGTAAATGGCTACAGAGGTGAGATTACAGAACTGCACCATATTAAAAAAAGAGTCGAGTACGATTTGTGGTACCTGGAAAACTGGAGCCTGTCGCTGGACCTGCGCATTGTATTTTTAACCGTTTACAACGTGTTTAAAGGAGAAGAAAACGCATTTTAGGTATATATACCCATAAACTTTGCGTACAGTATATAAAAAAAGCGTTATCTGAATTTAACTTGAATCACATGAAATCTGCACCTAAACCAAACAACGAAGAAGCAAGGTTAAAGTCATTGCAAAAGCACCAGATACTGGATACAGTTTCAGAAGAAGTGTATGATGATATTACCCGCATCGCCACTGAAATTTGTGGTACACCTATCGCACTGCTGAGCCTTGTAGATGAAAACCGGCAGTGGAACAAGTCAGTTCAGGGAACGAATAAAAAAGAGTGGGAACGGGAATATTCTTTTTGTGCTCATGCTATACTAGACCCCGATGAGATGTTTGTGGTGGAAGATGCCCGATATGATGAGCGATTTCATGATAATCCTTTAACAACAGGAGAAACGAAAGTGGTTTTTTATGCAGGAATGCCACTTAAAGATGACGAGGGAAATGCTTTGGGCGCACTTTGTGTGGTGGATAACCGGCCCCGTACATTACCAGAAGAAAAACTATCAGCTCTTAAAGCTTTGGCAAAATTAGTACAGGTGCACTTTAATTTAAGGCTGGCTAACCTACGGCTTGAAGAAACCAATGATAAGCTCATGCTTTCTGTACCTCTTGTTGAAACCATTTACAATGGTATTGAAAACCTTGAAAAAGGAGGCTTGTCCCCCGAGCAAAGCAGCCAGGTGGAGATTTTAAAAGATACCACCACTGCTTTAAGAAGTTTATTTACAGAGCAGGAGCACGATCAGGCTTAAGCAGTTCTTGTGCAGGCCTAAAGAGCCTGCTTAACCAATTACAGGCATTAACTTGCTTGTACTGATATTTATTTGTTATGCAAAAGCATATATACTACACCTGTCTTGTACTGATTATACTGTTAAGTTCATGCAAAACAGGCAGGAACCTGGTTTATTTTAGTGATTTAAGGAGTGGGCAGGAAACAAAAGAAACAATTGAAAACACTATAGTGCCACGCATCCAGGTAAACGACCTGCTAAGCATTACAGTAAGCAGCCTGGACCCAGAAACCAATGTATTATTTAATACCGGTGTATTATTGCCACCTAATTCCCCAACCAGCCCTGTAGCAGCAGAAAAAGTAAGCGAGGGTTACTTGGTCAACCAGGAAGGTGATATCAACTTTCCGGTTATTGGTAAGGTGAGGTTAATCGGTTTAACCCGCGAGGAGGCAACCCGGAAAATGACTGATCTGATTAGTGTGCACGTTAGGAACCCTATTGTTAATATACGTTTTCTCAATTTTAGGGTGACTGTGATCGGGGAGGTTAATACACCTGCAACTTTTGTTGTGCCTACCGAAACCGTAACCATACTGGAGGCACTAGGCCTTGCAGGCGATATGACTGTGTTTGGGCGCAGGGAAAGTGTATTACTGATCAGGGAAATAAATGGGGTGCGTACTACAACAAGATTAAACCTGAATGATGCCAGTATATTAAAATCTCCCTACTACTACTTGCAGCAAAACGATGTGGTATATGTAGAACCTCATAACAGAAGCAAACTTGCACAGGTAGATCCGTTTAACCGCTTTATACCCATTATTATTTCGGCCATCAGCGCTATATCCATTTATATAGCCACTACTGCCGGGAGATAATAACAATATAGTATGACCGAAAAAGAACAGTTTGAATATAAAACCAAATACCCGGACCAGATAGATTTTACCTTACTTTTTTACAGGTATGCACGCTTCTGGTACCTGTTTGTGGCTGGCGTTATTGTTACTGTACTACTCGCTTTTTTGTACCTGGGCTTTACTACACCCAAATACCGGGTAAGCACTACCATAAAAATAAGAGGGGTAAATAGGGATCCAGACTACCAGGCCGGTAGCCCGGGTTTTAGGAGGCTGGATGTTTTTGATACAGCCCCAAACCTTGATGATGAAATATTAGCCCTCCGCTCTTTAAGCCTTATGGAACGGGTTGTGCAGGAGCTTGGCTTTAATGTTAATTATTCGGTTGAAGAAGGCTTTAGGGAAAAGGAGTTATACGGGCAGGAAGTGCCCCTGCAGGTTATAATAGATACTCTGTTTGAAGAAGCTTATACAAAAGAACTAAGCATTACTATCCTGGACAGGTCCCGCTTCAGGTTAGAAGAAAAAGAGGGTGAAGGTGCCGAACACATTTTTGGCCAGCAACTGCGTTTGCCCTATGGAATAGTAAGGGTAATAAGCACGCCCAGGCTGGCAGGCTGGAATAACGGAACAGAGCTTAACATAAGCTTTAATAACCCTGCCGCATTGGCAACACATTACAATGAGCTGGTAGAAGTAGTGCAGGTAGGTGAGGAGTCTAGCGTGTTAAGTATAAGCATCTTGTACCCGCATCCCCAGAAAGCAAAAGACATACTCAATACCCTGGTAGAGCTTTATAACCGCGAAGCACGCGAAGATCGTAACCGGTTAGCTATCAGTACGATTCGCTTTATAGACGATCGCCTTCGTGAGCTTACCGATGAGCTTACCGGTGTGGAAAGGGGGGTAGAAGAGTTTAGACGTGAGAACCTGGTTACAGATCCAAGGGCCGATGCAGCAGCAACCCTGGAAGAGTCGCGCCTGGCTAACAGGCAGTTATCTGAGCTTAATATCCAGATTGATGTGCTCCGTTCGCTGGAGCGTTACCTGGCTCAACCCCGGCAGCGGTATGAGCTGGTACCTAGTAACCTCAATATCGATGACCCTACCTTACTGGAGTTAATAACACGTTTTAACCAGCTACAACTGGAGCGCGAGCGTAAGCTACGTAACATTGAGCCTACTAACCCGCTTATACTTAACCTTAGCGAACAGCTGGAAGCCTTGCGGCAGAATATCCTTGAGAACCTGGGGGTAATACGTGAAGGCTTGCTTGTAAACCGTGGTAACCTGGCCGAGCGGGCTGGCGCTTTCAGGCAGCGTATCGAGCGGCTGCCAGGCATAGAGCGAGAGTTGAATGAAATTAACCGCCAGCTAGGGGTGCAGCAGGACCTGTATACGTTCTTACTGCAGCGGCGGGAAGAGGCCGCCCTTTCGCTTGCTGCTGTTACACCCACTACACAATTAATTGACCCTGCCCTGGCCAGTAAAAGGCCAGTTGAGCCTAATAAACCAATTGTACTTGCCATAGCCCTGGTAATGGGGCTTGCACTGCCCTTTGCTTTTATCTTTGCTATGGACTTCCTGGATAATTCGGTGCAGCAGCGTAAAGAGGTAGAGCAACTAAGTGTAGTACCGGTGGTGGGCGAAGTACCTCACATCAGCAGGTGGAAAAAGTGGGTTGCCCAACATGAATACAGTACTCCTTTTGCAGAACATATCCGATTTATCATTAGTAACCTGCATACAGAGGCTCAAGGCAGAGAGCAGAAAGTACTTATGGTTACCTCTGGCAGAAATAGTGAGGGTAAAACCTTTGTAAGTAAAAACCTGGCGCTTAGCCTCGCTCTAGCAGGTAATAAGGTATTGTTGCTGGAAATGGATGTAAGGAAACCTTCTGTGCTGAAAGAGCTTGGACTGGCAAGCAAAACAGGCGTGGCCGACTACCTGCTAAGTGAAAAAGTGTCTATTGATGAAATTCTGCTGCCTTCAACCATTGAACATAACCTGCTTATAGCAGGAGCAGGCAGTGTGCCCGCCAATCCGGCGCTGCTTTTTAATAGCAACCGGCTAAGCGAGCTTTTTGCTGATCTGAAAGAGCAGTTTGATTATATTGTTGTAGATACTGCCCCGGTGGGCAAGGTGGCAGATGGCTTTGCCCTGGCACCCTATGCCGACCAGACCATTTACCTAGTTCGGTATGAAAAAACCCTTAAAGCCGATATTACTTCAGTAAACTCTATGTTTGCTAAAAAGAAGCTAAAGCAATTGTATGTAGTACTGAATGATGCCCGTAAAATGAATACCCGCCACCTTGCCTGAGGCAATAGGCAAATCAATAAGTAGTAACATATGCTAGGGAAAAAGATAAGCCAGAATTTTGCAATCAATATTTTATCGATGGCCTTCGGGTTTATCAGTTCTATTTTTATTGCACGTATCGGTGGACCCGCCATACTGGGTAATATCAGTCTGGCCATGTCATTCCAGGTATTAATCAAATCTGTTTTTACCCATACCGTAAACAGTGCGCACCTTAAAGTATATAGCGAAGATAATAGTGTAGGTCTTAAAAATTTTTTGGTAGTAAACATAATTTACAACATACTTACCACCTTGTTGGTATTGCTGTTTGTACTTTGGAATTATACCAGCACCGCCGGTACTTTTACAGAACTGCAAATATCGCTTATCATAATATTTATTCTGCAGGATTACCTGTTTACCCCTCTTTACATATACGTTACCGATCAGCAGTCTAAGCTAAATATTGTAAGGGCTAACATGATTGATTTTTCGGCACAGACCCTGGTGAACATTGCCAAAATAGTTGCAGTGTTGGCCAGCGAAAACGAAATTGGCATAGCCTGGTACATGATGGCAGCCTGTGGCATAAGTGCCGTGTATCCAACGGTTAAGTTGCTCAGAGAGAAGTTTGGCAGCTACGCACTTGTGATGGTAAAGAAGTACATTCGTTATTCGCTCAGTATATCAACCTCAACCATTGCCTATGGCTTGCTAATGAGTTTTGATAAAGTTTTGCTTGGTTTATATGCGGTGCCTGCTGCTGCCATTGGCTATTACAATGTAGGTAACCGGCTGGGTTTAATGATCATGACACTGGGAACCAGTGTGGGGGGCATTTTTCTTTCGGTATTTGCCAAAAATGTAAGTGAGCTAAACCACGATAAAACCCGGGAGCAACTAGGCCAGTACGAGCGTTTTATTTCAATTTCTTTTTTGCCCGCCTTTCTGGTAGCTGTGCTCTTTGGCAGAGAGCTTATAACGTTGGTATTTGGTGAGGAGTATGTACTGGCCTACCCGGTATTGATCTTTGCCCTGTTTATGGCCTATACCAAAACCATTACCATACCCTTTCAGAATTACCTTTTTGCCAACAACCGATTTAAGTCTTTTAACCGCACCTCTATCCTGTTTGCGGTTGCTATAGCGGGCTGTACATTTATGTTTGCCCAATTTAATTTTCTGCAAGATATGACAGTATCAGTTGCAGCAGGTTTGCTGCTGGCTACCCTTGTAGAAAGAGTACTGTTTGTAAGAGAAGCCAGTAAGGTAGACCCTAACATGAAATTTACTTTTCACCCGGCCATCCTTTTGTTTTTTGCCTGTTTTATTGGTGGTTGGTACTTAATAGAAAGCTTTGTGTTAAATATGGATGTGTTGCTTTCGTATGCTGTACGGCTTCTATACTTGCTTATGGTACTTCCGTTAGGCTTTATGTTTGGTATTTATACCCGGGCCGATTTTGAGTTGGTACTTAAGCTGGCCAGGCGGGGAGGTTAATTATCAAGCTGTATAAATTCTTTTAACTGATGAATACATTTGAAGTAGAGTATGGGCCCTTCCAGGATTGGAAAGCCAATAAAGGAAACATCAAAACCCAGTTGGTGCTGGTGCTTTTCAGGCTGGCTACTTTTTTCAGGAGTAATAAAGTACTATCTATACTATTTATCTGGTACCTTATTTTTTACCGGGTAATGGTAGAGTGGTTCATGGGCATAGAATTACCCTGGAGCCTCAAAGCCGGTCCGGGCATGATACTGGACCATGGGCAGGCCCTGGTTGTGAACGGACAGAGCCGGCTGGGCAGGGGAGTACACCTACGCCACTCTACTACAATTGGAAGTAAAAAGCTAAAAGACGGTACGTATAGTGCCTGCCCACGCATAGGGAATAATGTAGATATTGGTGCCCAGGTGTGCATTATTGGCGATATTGAAATAGGCGATAATGTAGCCATTGGCGCTGGTTCTATTGTTACTAAAAGCATACCACCCAATTGCGTGGTGGTAGGTAACCCTGCCCGTATTATAAAACAAAACGATACCCTGATTTAAATCAAAGTACTATAAAATGCCTGGCACCTATCTGTTTTATACATTATTGATGGTGGGTATGATCCTTGTATCATTACCTTCTGCACAGGCATCGCCATTGGGCAATACGGCACAAACCAGCCGTTATTGGGGCCTTAACCTCGTACTGCTCATTGTGGTGTACTCTCTAGTTATAGGACTTCGGCACTATGTAGGTATAGATTACGAAGCATACAAGGAATGGTATGATGAGCTTCGGGTAACTGGTGTATACCCACGCGAAATTGAGTTTGGGTACGAGTACCTTAACCACACATTGCACAGATTAAATGCACACTTTTCATTCCTGTTTATTTTTATCGCTTTTGTGCAGATCTTCTTCCTGTATAAAGCTCTACAAAAGTTTCCATTTGTTATTCCCTGGTACCTGTTCTTCTTTTTTACCTACCTGCTTATGTTCAATAGCATAAACATTATGCGCCAAACGCTGGCGTTCTTTGTGTTTTTTTATGCAATGAACCAGGCCATAGAAAAAAAATACTTCCGGGCCGTACTACTTTGCATTTTTGGCTTTAGCTTCCATACTACTATTGTTATTCCTATTGCTATTTTCCCGTTACTGGGCCGCGATTGGTTCAAGAATAAGTATGTGCAGTTAGGCATGATCCTGATTGTTACAGTGTTTGCAGATCGTATCCTGCGGCTTGGCTTGCAGATTGTGGCGCCTGTCGTATCGCTGATGGGCTACGGGTATTATGTTGATAACCTGGATTACATGTATGAAATAAGCCAGGCAGGTGATGTAGGTGCTGGAACAGCCAGGGTGCTTTTTTTTCTGCTTGATGTAGCTATTATCTGGTACAGCACCGAAATGAAGGAAGCCTTCAAATCCTATCAGTTCCATTGGTATTATAATTATTATTTTATAGGGGCTTTTATGGAGCGAATGGTGTACAATAACTTTATTTTATCGCGTACCAATGATTACCTGTTAAATTTCAGGGTATTGATACTTGCCTTTTTGTGCTACTACCTGTTCCAGAGCGAGGTAGATAAAAAAATAAAAACAGTAATAGGGAGTGGCATTGTAATAATGATGCTGGCCTTCTTTTACAGGGCTATTTACAACAAGGCTGCTATGGCAGCACCGTTCAGGTTTTTGCTTTTTGAATAAAACAAAACCTGCCCAAAAATGGTATAAATAAAAGATTATAGCTCTCCCGGAAATTCAATCGATATACAGCAAAAACTAAATGGATGTTGCAATTCAGTTTTATTATCTGCACCTATAACAGGGCCTCTTATTTAAAGGAAACCATAGAATCGGTTTTGTTTCATTTTAAGGATAAGCAAAATTTCGAGCTGCTGGTTATAGATAACAACTCAAAAGACCATACTGTGCAGGTAGTTGAGAGCTTTGCAGGCAACCCTGTGCTTAAATACTTTCTGGAAACCCGGCAAGGGCTTTCTCATGCCCGTAACCGGGGCATGGCAGAAGCTAAGGGTGACATTATGGTTTTTATTGATGATGATGTTGACATCCATAACAACTACCTGAATTTAATGGAAAAGCTGTATAGCGATCCGGCAATTAATATTGTAGGAGGAAAAGTGCTGCCATACAATTTGGATATACCTGAATGGTTGCCCCAGCAATTTTACTTTATAGCCAGCATTTTTGATGTTGGCAATGAGCCCCGCTTTGTTGAAAAGCTAATGGGAGCCAACTATAGTATGCGCAGAGAGGTAACTGAAAAAGTTGGGTTATACAACACGGAATTAGGCCGAAAAGGCAACAACCTCATGGGAGGAGAGGAAAATGACTACCTAGCCCGAGCCCAGGCAAAAGGGTATAAAGTGTTTTATCATCCCGAACTAATTGTATATCACAAAATTGAAAATAAGCTAAATAAGGAATATATTTTTAATTATGCTTCCAATATAGGCAATGCAGAGGCTATGATCGATGCGCAAAACAATAAGCCAAAGCTATTTTTAAAAAGTGTTAAATCGGGCTTGAGGGTTGCTTCTCATCTGGTATTAGGCGGATTCTTGGCGGGAGAAAAACAAAAAACTGCTTCCAAGATTAATCAATTGCATGGCAAAGGGTATTTACAAGGCTTCTTTAAAAACAAGTAATAACATTTAGGTTTACATATATTCTGGTGCTCATCAAAGTGCCACAAGGAGAAGAGAGTTATTGTTATTTTAAAATAGCAAATTTTTATGGTTTCAATTGCTGGCAGGAGCATACAAGATAATTTTAACAAAAGAAATTCAGCCTTAGATGTTTACAGGGGCATAGCTGTTATACTGGTTATGTTTAATCACATCCATGTTATTGCTGATGCAGATGCCACTAACCCTGCTATGCAGGTTATAAGAGATGTTTTTGAAGTTCTTTATACAGGTGGCTGGGTTGGTGTAGATCTCTTTTTTGTTTTGAGTGGGTTTTTGGTTAGTGGCCTGCTATTTAAAGAATATGGCTATTCATTTAAGGTAAATGCACCTAAGTTTTTGATACGGCGTGGCTTTAAACTCTATCCCAGCTTTATAGTATTTCTGCTGTTTACATTTATTTTGGAACGTGCCTATTTTTTTTATACAAAACAGCCCGATTTTCCATACCTGCAATACCTTTGGGATCTTATATTTATGCACAATTACCTGGGCGGCAGATGGTCACATACCTGGACCCTGGCTGTAGAAGAACATTTTTATATTCTTTTAACAATCTTTTTTCTGATTTGCATAAAATATCAGAAACTAAACCTTAACACCCTATACTACACCTATATTTTCCTGGTCGTTTTTTGTATAGCCTCCAGGCTGTACCTTAATATTGTGCATCCTGAGTATGATTTTGATCTGCACTATACTTTAACTCATACTAGGATCAGCGCCCTGTTTTATGGTGTTGTACTGTCTTATTACTATATGTTCAGGCAGGAGGCCCTGCTTCATTTTTTATACAAGTACAAGGTTCCATTGTTGTTGTTAAGTAGCTTTTTGCTCACTAATTTCTTTTTCGAAAGAGATGATAATAATTGGATAAGCGTTTTTAGCCTTACTGTTAATGCTATTTGTTTTGGTATCTTAATAGTGTTTTCACTCCGGTCGCAAGCACGTTTGTTTCAAAATAAAACCCTGGCTTTTATAGGCAGGCACTCGTATAATATTTACCTGTGGCATTTTTTTACTAATATTATTTCATACCAGCTGTTTAAAAATTATATGCATAACCAGTATATATGGCTGGGTTATATAGTGTTCTTTTTTGTTTCTACTTTCTTTGTAGGTGTCTTTTTTACGAAAGTAGTAGAAGAGCCTCTCCTAAAAATAAGAGACAGATTATATCCCACTGTAAGAACTGCTTCTCAGCCTAAAACCGATCCGCCTGCACCTTGATCCTTTTTTATTATCTTAATTAACATGATTAAAGTTTTACTTTGAAAGTATCGGATAGCTATATTCAAGTACTGCTAATACAATTGCAAATAGCAAGCCCCATGCTTCGGAGGCTTGCTTTGTTGGTAGCGCTTATTGGAGGGCCTGGTATGGCATGCACCAAGAGGCCGGTAAGCCAAACTAATACTAACAGTGTTACTTTGGGCGCCTATTATTTTGATGGATGGTCGGGCTTGACACAAGGGCACATTACCCAGAAACTGGTAGATAGTTTTCCAGAGCGGGAGCCTGTTTGGGGCTGGCTTACCAGCCAGCAGCCTGTAGTAAATGCTCAGATTGATGCAGCAGCAGATGCTGGGCTTCATTTTTTTAGCTTTTGCTGGTATTACCCACAGTATTATCCATATACCCAGGAACACCTGAACAGGGCCCTTTATTTCTACCAGCAGGCACCTAACCGGCAGCGGCTGCAGTTCAATATCCTGGTAGTAAACCATAAAGGTTTTATTATAGGGCCAAAAGAATGGAATACCGTTTCACGCTATTGGCTTGATTTATTAAAATCACCAGGGTATCTGCAGGTAAATAAGAAGCCACTACTTTCGTTTTTTAGCGCCGCTACCCTGGTAGAGCAATTTGGCTCAGCAGAGGCTGTTTTGCAGGCATTGGATAGCCTTAAACAAGCAGCCCGGCGAGAGGGTTTACCTGGCATAAGCCTGGCGGCTTGCGTAAACCCAGACCCGGCATCAATTGCCCTGGCCAAACAATGTGGTTTTGATATACTTACCGGCTATAATTACCATGCAGCAGGCTATCAGGATAACCGCATGGAGGTGCCGATAGATAGCCTTATTACAGGCAGTTACAGGGCTTGGAATCGTTTTGCAGAGGCAGGGCTTCCTTATATTCCTGTGGCTACCTTAAACTGGGATCCAAGGCCCTGGGCAGCTCCTCATAATCAACTGGGTGCATCGCCTCGCTACATGGGCTTTTCTGCAGAGTCTGTATACTATACGGTAAAAAGTGTACAACACTGGCTCAATACACATACAGCCGCCGCAACTCCAGAGCGGGTTGCTGTACTTTACGCGTGGAATGAGTATGGAGAGGGTGCATGGCTTACTCCCTCTAAACAGTCGGAAACACCCCTTTTAAATGGGCTTAAAAGAGCGGTGCAGGAGAAGTAGTACTGAAAAATAAGTAGGATTAGTAGTACGATGCTTTGATAATTGTTTTTAAAATACCTTTTTGCTTTATAAAATACGTAACAAAAAAGTACAAGTATTATGCTTGCACAGGTTTTTAAACGGTCGGCCTTATGAAAATAGTAATGATTGCCAGGAGTACGCTTTATACATCGCCAGGAGGGGATACTACACAGATTAAAATGACAGCCAAGTATTTGAAAGCTCTGGGTGTAGATGTAGAAATTAAGCTTAGCAACGAGCCGGTACATTACGAAGCCTATGACCTTATGCATTTTTTTAACATCATCAGGCCAGATGATATTTTGCCTCATGTTCAGAAAACAAATACTCCTTTTGTAATCTCAACAATATTTGTTGACTATTATGAATATGAGCAAAGAAACCGTAAGGGCCTTTTGAGCCTGGTAAACACTGTTTTCGATCGCGACCAGATCGAGTACCTTAAATCCGTTGCCAGGGCTATAAAAAATGGTGAAAAGATCAAGTCCAGGTATTACCTTACCCGTGGGCATAAAAAATCTATCAAGTACCTCTCACTGAAAGCATCTATACTTCTGCCTAACTCGCACAGCGAATATAATCGTTTTGTGGCATTATATGGTGTAAAACCACCATATAAAAAGGTAGTGAATGCTATAGATACCAGTTACTTTAATGCATCTATAGCGCCTAACCTAAAGTTTAAAGATTATGTACTTTGTGTAGGCCGCATTGAAGGACGCAAAAACCAGCTTAATTTAATAAAAGCATTGCTCGATACCGATCTCTACCTGGCTGTGATCGGTAAGCCTTCTCCAAACCATATGGAGTATTACCAGCAGTGCAAGTTGCTGGCTGCCCAAGCGGATGGGCGTATACAGTTTATTGAGCATATTGATCATGATGGCCTGTCTGCTATTTATAAAGCCGCCAAAGTACATGTGCTGCCCAGTTGGTTTGAAACCACAGGCTTAAGCTCACTGGAGGCTGGGGTTATGGATTGTAATGTGGTGGTAAGCCCCAAAGGTGATACCGAAGAGTATTTTAAAGACATGGCGTATTACTGCGAACCTGATGTAGTGACATCCATCCGCACTGCTGTATTAAGTGCATTTAATGAGCCGGTTAACCCCCGGCTTAAAGAGTACATATTAAATCATTATACCTGGGCACATACAGCCGAGCAGACGCTGGAGGCCTATCAGTCAATACTAAATAAATAAACATGATACGAATTGCTATAATAGGAACCAGGGGTATACCCAATAACTATGGCGGCTTTGAGCAGGCTGCAGAATATCTTGCACTGGGTCTTGTAGAAAAGGGTTTTGATGTTACGGTATATAATTCACATACGCACCCTTACCAGGAAAAAGAGTGGAAAGGAATACATATCGTACATGCTACCGATCCGGAAGGACGTATGGGAACAGTAGGGCAATTTTTTTATGATTATAACTGCATTATGGATGTTCGCAGAAAGAATTATGATATTATTCTGCAACTAGGTTACACAAGCAGCTCGGTGTGGGGCAACCTTATTCCTCAGAAATTTATTCTAACTACAAATATGGATGGGCTGGAGTGGAGGCGCACCAAGTTCTCCAAACCAGTGCAACAGTTTTTGAAGCAGGCAGAAAAGCTGGCTGTAAAGCATAGCGACTACCTGATATCCGACTCCATTGGTATACAGGATTACCTTAAGGAAAAGTTTGGAAAAGATTCTGTTTACATACCTTATGGTGCCCACCTGTTTAAAGAACCTGATACAACCGATCTGCAGCCATACGGCCTTGAGCCGTTTGGGTATAATATGCTTATTGCCCGCCTGGAGCCTGAAAACAGTATTGATACAATTTTAAAAGGAGTAGCTGCCGCAGAGGTAAAAAAGCCTTTTTTGGTAGTGGGTAAGCATGAAACCAAATACGGAGCCTTTTTAAAAGAAAAGTATGCTGCACACAGTTATATTCGTTTTGTAGGGGGTATATATAGTATTAAAATACTTAATAATTTAAGGCATTATTCTAACCTGTACTTTCATGGACATACAGTAGGTGGTACAAACCCATCTTTACTGGAAGCCATGGCCTCCAGCAGCCTGATTTGCGCTAACGATAATCCATTTAACAGGTATATATTAGGCGAAGATGCCCTTTATTTTACTACGTACAGCGAAGTAGCATCTCATTTAAAGAGTGTTAATAAGCAAGAGCAACAATACCAGCAGTTTATTTCAGAAAACAGGCGTAAAATCGACCAGATATACCGCTGGGATATTATTGTTGATCAATATGCTGCTCACTTTGAAGATATTTATAAGAAGAGAAAAGGCTAACACAGTATACTACTACGATAATTAATAACAGTAATACTATGAATAACGAAACCAAATATTAATTTTACTTGTAGGTGTTACTTTTGCCCACGGAATACAATAATACATAAAGTTGCATTCCGCTAGTATTGCTACTCTCCTTGATCGTTTGTATGAAGAGGAATTATCAGGTCGATTTTTTTAGAGGGTTACTGCTGATATTGATTGCAATCAATCATTTTATATCAGAAGATAATATCCTGATGAGGGTAACCCGCGAAGGTATTGGCTGGGTGACAGGCGCATCGGGCTTTGTTTTCCTATCGGGCTTTACAGTAGGAATGGTCTATACCAAAAAGTACCTGAAAGAAGGGGAAGGCTTTATCCGTGCTACAGCTTTTAAAAGAGCATGGTTAATTTATCGATATCACTTCGTCATTCTATCCGTTTCGCTTCTTCTTTTATTTATTGTACCCTATCTAAGGCATTTCTGGCAAGAGTTTTATGTTACTTTTTTGGAGCAACCGGCTTTGTCTTTATTACTGGGCGGTTTGTTTCTATATCAGCCCCGCAATCTGGATATTTTGCCCATGTATGCTATTTTCCTGTTATTTGTACCATGGGTAATTAAAGCAATGCATAAAGGTGTAAAATGGCAATTATTGGTAGTTGCAATATCGTTTTTGCTTTATTTGCTGGGTACTTTCCGGGTATTTGATATTCAATATAATGTGGGGGTACTGGGGCTTCTGATAGATACCGGCAACTTTTACCTCTTATCCTGGCAATTTATTTTTGTTGCAGGTTTGTTTATGGGCTATTTGTCTTTTAACAATAAATTGGATGTTATTTTTGGCTCTAAGCTAATAACTATATTGCATTGGCTATTGTCCTGTTTTTATTTCTGTTAAAGAACCTGGCTGCAATACATATTATCTCTTTACCTGAAGGTATTGATATTGCTTACTGGTCAGATAAAAAATACCTAAGGCCTTTAAGGCTTGTAAATATTGTAGCTCTATTTATAAGCATTCGATACGTTATGGTGCTACAGAAAAACTGGTTCCAAACAGAGCGAATAGCCTACCTAGGCAGGTACTCACTTGAGGTTTTTACCTTTCATATATTGCTTATCATCTTATTCGTACCTCTCAATGGGCCATTAAATAGAATTATGGCGATACCTGTTATGGGTAAGTATTATTTTTATCCCTTCGAGACTTTACTGGCTCTCTTTATTGTAATAGCCTTGTATGCGGCTCCACCCATTTGGGATAAGGTATCAGTATATTACAAACACGTTAAAAACTGGTTATTTGCCAGGAGCTGAAAACAAGAGGCTTATACACAGCTTTGCCTTTTAAGGCTGTTATAGCTTTTATATAACAGGTTGCGTAAAAGTGGGTATGAGCACCACCTTCGCACAAAATATAATATCATTTAACACAGAGCTGGATTATACCGGTACCTTGCCCGCAGGAATCCACATCATGAATCCTTACAGGGAACATGACTTTACCCTGCCAGTATCTTCGCAATTTTATACCAAATACTTTAGTGATACACAGCCTCGCTTTCTGGTATTGGGCATTAATCCTGGGCGCTTTGGGGCAGGTGTAACGGGTGTTCCTTTTACAGACCCAAAACGATTGCAGGAAAAGTGCCATATTCCTTTTCCAGGACCTATGTTACACGAGCCATCGTCTGTATTTGTATATGAGGTAATAGAAGCCTATGGTGGTCCGGAAGCATTTTATAAAAAGTTTTACGTTAATGCTGTATGCCCACTTGGTTTTACAAAAACCACTCCCCAGGGCAAGGAAGTAAATTATAATTACTACGATAGCCGTGAACTTATCCAGGCAACATACAAATTTATAGTGGAGGGTATTCGCAAACAGATTGCCTTTGGTGCAGATACATCGGTATGCTTTTGCCTGGGTAATGGTAAAAATGAACACTTTTTACGCAGGCTCAATGCAGAGCACCACTTTTTTGGTGAGATTGTAGCCCTTGAGCATCCCCGCTACGTAATGCAATACAAAACTAAAGTTAAACAGCAATACATTGATAAATACCTGTCTGCCTTTGCTAATGTATAAGTATGCCATCATCTCCCTATGCTGGCAGTAAAACCATTAAAAGGCTACTTGTAATTACTCACTCCTTATCCATACATTTATGATAGAAGACCTTTGGTACAAAAATGCTGTAATTTATAGCCTGGACCTGGAAACCTTTATGGACCTCAATGAAGATGGTATAGGTGATTTTAATGGGTTAGCGCGCCGGCTAGATTACCTGCATGCCATGGGCGTGGATACTATCTGGCTGGCACCCTTCCAGCCTACACCAAACAAAGACAACGGGTATGACATTAAAGATTATTATGGTGTAGACCATCGTTTTGGGTCTAGTGGCAATTTTGTTGAATTTATGCACCAGGCAAAAAAGCGGGGTATAAAAGTAATTATAGACCTGGTTGTAAACCATACTTCTGATGAGCACCCCTGGTTTGAACAGGCCCGTAGCAGCAAGGATAATAAGTACCATAATTGGTATGTATGGTCAGAGAAAAAGCCCGATAACTGGGATGAAGGAATGGTGTTCCCAGGCGTACAGGAATCCATCTGGACATACGACCGTAAGGTGAAGGCCTACTACTTTCATCGTTTCTATGATTTCCAACCTGATCTCAACATGGACAATCCGGAGGTACGTGAAGAGGTAAGACGGATCATGGGTTATTGGATTGAGCTTGGGGTAGCTGGATTTAGGGTAGATGCTGTTCCTTTTATGCTGGAGTCTGTAGAGCCCGGGCGTAAAGAGCATCCGATCCGGTTTGAATACCTTCATGAGATGCGCCGTTTTTTGCAATGGCGCAGAGGTGATGCTATATTGTTAGGCGAAGCAAATGTGGCTCCTGAAGAAACAAAGCAATATTTTGGCGACACAGGTGATGGTATACACATGATGTTTAATTTTTATGTGAACCAGTATATGTTTTATGCATTGGCCACTGCAGAAACAGCACCGCTCATTAAAGCACTGGAAGCTACCCGCATTACAACCCCTACAGTGCAATGGGCTCATTTTTTACGTAACCACGATGAGCTTGACCTGGGCCGGCTTAGTGAAGAAGAAAGGCAAAAGGTATTTGCACGTTTTGCTCCAGAAAAGCATATGCAATTGTACGACAGGGGTATAAGAAGGCGCCTATCTACTATGTTAGGAAACCGGCAGCAATCAGAACTTGCCTACAGCCTTATGTTTTCTTTGCCGGGCACCCCGGTTATAAGGTATGGCGATGAAATAGGCATGGGCGATAACCTTGCCCTTAACGAAAGAGATGCCGTACGTACCCCTATGCAATGGTCTGATGCAGACCAGGCTGGCTTTTCCAATGCCAAAGAATTAATACATCCGGTTATAGCTGAGGGGCCTTATTCTTACCATCATGTAAACGTAGAGGGGCAACGGCGTGAAAAAGACTCTATGCTTAATTGGATGACTTCGCTGATTAGGCTTAGGCAGGAGTGTACAGAAATAGGGTGGGGGGACTGGCAGGTGTTAAAAACAGGTAAGGAGCAGGTACTTGCAATGCATTACAGCTGGAAAGGCAGCTCCCTTATTATTTTGCATAATTTCGGTGAAAAGGCACAAGAAGTAAAGCTGGCTTTAGATACTGAGCGCGAGTCCCGGTTAATTGACCTGATGTTTACTTATGAAAGCAACTCTGATGATAATGGGGTGCATCATATAACCCTGGATGCTTATGGCTACCGGTGGTTCAGAACGGGCGATCTTAGTCATTTGCTGCACAAAGAGTAAACAGCCAAGTAACTTGAAATTCATTCCATTTGCTTAATACAATGTATGAGTACACTAAATTATTATGCTTTTGCTTTGCTGGTGGTTTGCCTGTTATTGATAAGTCCTGCAGGAGTATCTGCACAAAACATAAACGCTCCCGATGCTATAGCAGGCACCTGGAAAACAGGATCGGGTAAAGGCCACATAAAAATATACAAAGAGGGCAACCGGTACTTTGGGCAGGTAGTATGGTTGCAGGAACCGCTTGATCCTGAAACGGGTAAAGCCAGGCTAGATAAAAACAACCCGGATAAGGCGTTAAAAAGCCGTCCGATACTTGGGCTTATTATCCTGAGGGGATTTGAACATGCCGGTAAAAACGTATGGGAAAATGGTAAAATTTATGACCCTGAAAAAGGTAAGGACTACAGTTGTGTTTTAACATTAACCGACCCGGAGAGGCTTGAAGTAAGAGGTTATATTGGTATTTCCTTGCTTGGCCGTACTGAGGTCTGGACCCGGGTGCCCGATAAACGGTAACTAACCAGTAATTTTAAAAAGAGGTTGCTTGAAAAAGCAACCTCTTTTTTTGCCTGGGCTATTAATAATACAAATCACTTCCTCGGCTGTTACCCTTTACACAAGGGTAAATACCATAAATGTTTCGCTTTTGAATATGTTAATATTGATATAATTCTTACCTCTAATTATTATTTTTTATAAAAATTAATAGTAATAATAAATTAAATGCTGTTTATATTTACCTGATGCCCCATGTGCATTTGTAAGTGTATCTATTTATAACAGAACCTAGTGAATAAAACAAAGAACCTTCCGTCCCTGCCCTTAGCGAGAACTTTACTGGCATTTTCGATAAGTTGTTTTATGGCTGGCCAGGGCTTTGCCCAGGCCCCCTTGCTTGACTCCCGTGTAGTAATTGGAGAGGGTGTTAAGTTACATAATACCCAGAAACTGGATGAAGCCGTGCAGCAATACTTGCTGGTAACTGAAAACGATACTAACTTTTACCTGGCCCAATCTGAACTGGCCCTTACATACTTTCAGCAGAAAAAGTATGAAGATGCTTTAAAAGCAGCTAACAATAGCCTTGCCGCCAAAAACGAATCCAAAGTGCATGCCTTGTTGCTAAAAGGCAATACGCTATCAGAAATGGGAAATACAGCTGAAGCATTGAAGGTTTTTGACCAGGCCCTGAAAGACTTTCCTTATGCCCAGATGATCCATTACAACAAGGCCATTGTTTATATTAAGCAGGAAAAATTTAAGGAAGCCATAGAAGAGCTGCAAAAAGAATTACAAACCAACTTTTTACATTCTTCCAGCCACCTGGCATTAGCTCGTTTAATGGCAAGGCAGGATCAGCCTGCGCATGCAGCTTTAAGCTTTATTCATTATTTTATGCTTGAGCCTGCTTCCGGGCGCAGTAACGAAAACCTGGTATATTTTGAGAACCTGATGGCGGGTAATGCCAGGTCTGATGATGAAAAGCCAATTGCTGCCTTTACTTCTAATAATGCATTCAAAGAAATGGACCTGCTTATTACATCGCGGGTGGCTCTTGATAAAAAGTATAAAGCAAAAGTAGACTTTAATGCAGCATTGGTTAAGCAGGTACAGCTTATCCTCGAAAAGGCCAATTATGTGCCCAACACAGGCGATTTTTGGATGGACTATTATATGCCTACCCTGGTGACCTTACAAAAAGAGAACCAGCTGGTGCCGCTAACTTACCTGATGTTAACATCTACCGGCAAGGTTAGCAAATGGCAGGATCGTAATAAAAAAGCACTCGACAAGTTTAGAAACATAGGCAAGACAGCGCTTTACAAACGACAGGATGATTTAACTATTTCTTTAAACGGTACTCCCACTAAAGTAGAATGCTGGTTTTATGATGATGGCAAGTTAAGTGGCCTGGGCAATGTGGAGCAAAGTAACCGCGATAACCGTACAGGCCCCTGGACTTTTTTCTATAGAGATGGTGCCGTATCTGCTGAGGGAAACTTTCTGAACGGTAAAAAAGTAGGTGAGTGGAAATATTACGGGTACTACAACAACCTGAGTAGTATTGAAAACTACAACCAGTCTGGTGAGCAGGAGGGTGTATATAAACGCTTTCATAACAATGGACAGGTATCGGCCCTGGCCATGTACAAAGCCGATAAAGTGGATGGTGAGGTTAAGATCTTTTACCCCTGTGGTACTTTGATGGAAGCCTACTCTTTTAAAAATAGTGAAAAAAATGGCCCCGGCATGCAGTATTACCGGACCGGCCAAAAGGAAACCGACTACACTATGCTGGCCAACGCCTTTGAGGGCACAGTAACAGGTTATTATGTAACCGGGGAGGTAAACTACATAACCCTATACAAGGGTGGTACCAAAAACGGTAATTACAAAGAGTATTTCCCTAACGGAATACTTAAAGTAGAAGGCTCTTTTGTTAATGGCAACCATAGTGGAGCCTGGCGGTTTTACCATCCCAATGGTAAATTAAAAACAGAAGGTAACTTTACCAATGATGTACGTACCGGCAACTGGAAGGAATATCATAGTAATGGAAAGCTGGCCGAGGCTTACGAACTTAATGCCAAAGGTGAATTGCATAACCAGGCTCACTATTACGATGAGGATGGTAAACTGCACTACCAGGCTCTTTTTCAAAATGGTTTGGTTAAAGAAGGTACTTATTTTTCCAAAGATGGTAAGGAGTTGAGCAAATCTGTTACTAAGGGTAAAATTCTGGACTTTAAAGCCTATGACCCCAATGGCTTGTTAAGCTTTACCCGCAGGTTTGTGAACGGACAACCCGATGGCGAAACTCGTTATCTTTATAAAAACGGAAGCATAAAAACTACGCAACATTATAGCAAAGGGCAGTTGCATGGTATCAGTAAAGAATACCACTTTAATGGCCAGCTTAAATCTGAGCTTAATTATACCAATGGGCAGGCCGATGGTTACTATAAAGAATACAGCCTGTTTGGTGTTTTGTTAAAGGAAGGCTGGATGCGGAATGATAAGCGCCAGGGCGATTGGGTTAGTTACCATGCAAACGGTAAGCCTGAATCCAGGCACTATTATATTGATGGTACTATGCATGGTTTGAGCCACTCTTATGCTGCTAATGGTACTTTGGTGCGCACAACCCGGTTTGACCTGGGCGAAGCACTTTTTATGAGCAACATGGATTCCACAGGTAAAGAGTTGTCGCGCATTGATTATGTAAAGGGCGATACCCAATATAAAATTCTTTATCCTAATGGTTCAGCACAGGTACAGGCACCCATGAGTTGCGGTAATGTAGATGGCAAGCTAGAGTGGCTATCACCTTCAGGCAAGGTAACAGGCTATGCATTCTTTAAAAATGATAACCGCGAGGGCGACTATGAAAGTTACTATGAAAGCGGTAAGCTGCATATTAAGGGAAGCTACCAGGAGGGACTTAAGCATGGCCCTATGACCTGGTATTATGAAAGTGGTACCGTATTGCACAGGCAGTATTTTACCCAGGGCGAGCAGGATTCAGTATGGACACGCTACCACGAGAATGGAAAATTAAGTGCTGAACTTACCTATAGGATGGGTACTTTGGAAGGCCCTGCCCGCTATATGGATCCACAGGGGCAGCTAATAATTGAAAAGTATTTTGATGGTTTTGGAATGCGATCTTTTAGCTATCTGAAGTCTGATGGTACTATGAGCGAACCGCAGGTATTAAACAATTATAATGGCCCGGTAAAAGCTTACTTTGCCAATGGCAAGCCTTCTGTTGAAGAAACCTACCTGAATGGTGAGCAAGAGGGAAAAAGCACTTATTACTACAGCAATGGAAAACCCTACCTGGTACGTAACTATGCCTCTGGTGAGTATCATGGCCAATACGAAGAATATTGGGAAAATGGCAACCTGAAACTTCGCGAGCATTTTGTACATGGTATCCGTGAGGGGGTAAGTGAAGCCTTTTATGAAAATGGTGCTCCTGAAAAGAAAGAAGAATACCTGCAGGGCGATTTGTTTGGTAAAGCCATGTATTACAGCCGTGCGGGCAAGCTGCTAAAAACCAAAAACTACTGGAACGGGCAAGAGTATGAAACAAAGCAAAGTAAAGGTATTTAACAAAATAAGCCTGGTGCTCCTGCTACTTGCGGGGGTACCAGCACCCTTATGGGCTAACAACGAGCAGCTGGAAGCATTGCGCAAGCGCTATCCCGAAGAAAAGGCTATTTTCCTGGAGCAGAAGCAGGAGGTATTGCTCGATCTTACGGGCGATTCCATACGAGTTGTATCGAGGGAGTATTCTGATATTTTGCACCTGGGTGACCAGACAGCGGCTTATACACGCAACAAGGTATACCTTTCTCATTTTCAGAAGTTGCTGAAAATAGATGCGCGTACCCTGGTACCTGCCGGTAAGAGCTACAAGGCCAAAAAAGTAAGCAATTATTCAGAAAAGTTTGAGATTAGCTCAGGTATCTTTTATGATGACTCTAAGTCCATATCTTTTACTTACCCTGCCATAGAACCAGGAGTGCGGACAGTACTGGACTACTCTGAAGAGTTGACCGACCCGCGCTTTATGCATAGCTTTTACTTTAAATCGTATATACCTGTAGAAAAGGCAGAGCTGGTTTTAACCGTTCATAAAGGTATAAAAATAAGCCACAAGCTATTTAACATGGAAGGTACTCAGGTGGAGTTTAGCCAGAGCGATAAAGGTAAATACACCGTATACCGATGGACAGCTCAAGGCCTGCCCGGCTTAAGGCGGGAAGAAAATGCACCGGCCACTTCTTATGTAATGCCTCATATTTTTTACCGTATTGAAAAAGCCGATTGTGGTACAAAAGCCTGCAAAACACTTGGTGATCTGAGTGATTTGTATGCTATGTACTGGGGATACGTAAAAGACCTTGATAAAAAAGAAGCACCTCGCCTGCAGCAGATTACCGATTCGCTTATGATAGGTTTGCACAGCGAAGAAGCAAAAGTGCGCAGCATATTTTACTGGGTACAGAACAACATAAAATATATTGCTTTTGAAAACGGTATGCGGGGCTTTATACCGCATGATGGTGAGCTGGTATGCGAAAAGCGTTATGGCGATTGTAAAGATATGGCCAGTATCCTGCACCGTATGCTGGGTATGGCAGGCATAAAATCCTACCTGACCTGGATCGGTACCCGCGACCTGGCTTACCGGTACAGCGAAGTACCATCGCCCATTACTGATAACCACATGATAACAACCTGGGAAAGTGGTGGGAAATACTACTTCCTGGATGCTACCAGCAAGCATACTCCACTGGGTTTTCCCTCTTCCATGATACAAGGCAAAGAAGCCTTGCTGGCCATTGATAAGGATACTTATAAGGTAGTAGAAGTACCGGTTATGGATACAAAAGCAAACCTGCAGAAAGACCAGTTCTCGCTTCGGCTGGAAGGCGGCACGTTAAAGGGTACAGGCCATTTTACACTGAAAGGCTATCCGCAAATTAACCACTTGCATTACCTAAGCGAGCTTGAAAACGAGAAGCAGGGTAAATATATAACCAGTATGCTTACTAAGGGTAATAACAAGTATTTTGTTGATACCTATAAGATCCGCCAGATGGGCGACCCCGATAAGCCGCTTGAAATTGAATATGAGCATCGCCTGGAAGATTATATCCGTACGGTGGGGAATGAGGTATACATAAACATGAGCCTGGACAAGTTCCTTTTTAATGAGCAACTTGACCTAAACAAACGTAACCTGCCGGTAACCCACGACTATAAGTTTACTCACAGCCAGCAGGCTGCTTTGGATATACCAAAAGGGTACGAAGTTGGCTACCTGCCTTCCGATAGCCGCTTTGAACATGACCTGCTAAGTTTTGAAATTAAATACCGACAGGAGAGTGGCAAGGTTATTCAGGATAAAAACATCCATCTCAATCATATCTTGCTTCAAAAAGCAGATTTTAAAGAGTGGAATGATGCAGTACAAAAGCTAAATGAGGCGTACCGCGATGTGTTGATCCTGAAAAAGGTAGCTGTTAAATAGCACATTGTACCTGTTGCCACTATTGGCATGGTCTCAGTATTTAAGAAATTCTACACAATAACAATAATCCAAATGTTGGGAAAAAAGATAATTGCCTTGTGCCTGCTTTTGCTGGCTACCCAGGCTGCCTGGGCTAACAGAGATTACAAATACAAGGACTACTCCTGGGTAGATAACCGCCCTTTGCATATAATTCAGCCCGAAGACCTGCTTAAACCAGCGGTGGTGTTAAAGCACCTGGTTTCGCATGAGTACATTTATGAGAATGAAGGTAATACCTTGTTTATTTATTCTACAGAGCACAAAATAATAAAAGTAAATACAGACGATGCCCTGGAACAGCACAACAAAATTTATATTCCAATAGCCGGGGTAGCTGAAATTGTAGAGCTGAAAGCACGTTCTATAAATCCAAAGGGTAAATTAATAGTGCTCGATAAGAGTAATATTAAAGAAGTTAAAGATGAAGATGGCAGCCGTGCCTATAAGATATTTGCTATTGAGGGTGCCGAAAAAGGAAGTGAAATTGAGTACATCAGTATACGTAAGCGCTATGCAAACTTTTTCGGGCGTGAGTTTGTGCAGTCTGGTGTAGCGGCCCGCAATGTCGATTTTGAGCTGATCAGCCCTATGAACCTGGAGTTTACCCATAAGGTGTATAATGGCAACGCACAGGTTATTGATACCACAGAAGGAGGCAAGCGCTTAACCCGGGCGCATTTTACCTATGTGCCTGCTTTGGAGCAGGAAGCATTTGCGTTTTATAACCCTAACCGCTTGCGCATAGAGTTTAAGCTTACATACAACAGCAACCAGGGACGTAAAAAGCTGCTTACCTGGGCGGATGCCACCCGCAATTTGTATGATCGTTATTATAAACTTTCAAATGCTGAGGAAAAAGCAGCAGACAAGTACTTCAAGAGCCTTAAATTAAAAGCGGATGCTTCCCTGGAAGACAAGATCAGGCATATTGAAAACCAGATCAAAACCAGTATAGCCGTACAGCAGTCTTTTCAGGCAAACCTGCAGGATATTAAGTTTATAACAACCAATAAATTTGCCTCCCAACAAGGCATGACTCGCCTTTTCCTGGCAATGTTTAAAAGAGCAGGCGTACAACATGAGCTGGTTCTTACTTCTGACCGTACATCAATCCGGTTTGATGGTGAGTTTGAATCATGGAATTACCTGGATGAGTTTGCTATCTATGTAAATGCCACAGGTAAATACCTTTCTCCTGACAATGCTGGTTACCGTTATGGAATGATACCTGCCGAAATGACCCATTGTGACGGTTTGTTTATAAAAGAAATTTCACTGGGCGGGGTAAGCTCTGCAGTAGGCGAAGTACGCTTTATACCTACCTTAAACCATGAGCAGAGCTACGATAACCTGGATATCCGGGTAAAACTGGAGCCCGGAATGGACAAAGCTGATATACAGTTAAAACGCCTGATAGCTGGTTACTCATCAGTATTTATACAGCCTTACTACACCATGATCCCTGAAAAGGTCCGTCGTGATGCTATCGAAGAGTTGGTAAAATCATCAGTAAGTGATGCTGAATTTAAAAAGCTACAGGTAGAAGGTGGAGAGGTTAATACTTCGCCTTTGTTAAAACCATTTGTAATAGATGCTCACGTTAGTTCTGCTTCGCTTATTGAAAGGGCTGGTCCAAAGTTTCTGTTCAAATTTGGGGAGTTACTGGGGCCGCAGTCTCAACTGTACCAGGAAACCGAACGGAAAAGCGAAATAGAAAACCAGTTTAACCGTTCTTATAACCGTATTATTCGTTTTGAAGTACCTGCCCAATACCAGGTAAAAAACCTGGACGATATCCGGATGAATGTTGAGTTCAGTACGGATAAAGGTGAGATCTGCATCTTTAAATCTGATTATAAACTTGAGGGTAGCTTGCTCACTGTCAACGTGACAGAATATTATAAAGAAATTGCTTGCCGTAAAGAAGATTTTGAGAGTTTCAGAAAGGTAATTAATGCAGCAGCGGATTTTAACAAAATAACCCTGGTACTCGAAAAGAAGCTATAGCTTTTACTTACATAGGATAAACAGCCAGTATGGTAGCTTAGAAGGCTATGCCGTACTGGCTGAATTTTTTAGATGGCACTATTGCTGCTTTACTGCTTTTGCGATCTGACAAAAGCCTTGAATTTTTAAGCTCATGAGAAGAGAAGAAAAGCATATACTGGCCAGCGCTATACCCGGTTTGATATGGGTATTGCTGATGTGGCTGGTGAAAGGAGCAGAGTATTACTGGGATGTCAGCCTGGCAGGATGGGGTATGTATCCGAGAAGTATAGAAGGCTTATGGGGAATTATCACAATGCCCTGGTTACATGCAGATGTAAAGCACTTGTTTTCCAATAGCCTGCCGCTCTGGGTGCTCACTACTTTTATTATTTATTTTTATCCTAAGGTGGCATTACCTGTAATGGCCTACCTGTATTTAACAGTTGGCATCTGGACCTGGTGCCTGGGGCGAGAAGCATACCATATTGGGGCAAGTGGTTTAGTTTACGCCTATGCCAGTTTCCTCTTTTTTTCTGGCTTGTTCAGGAAGCAACGCCACGAAATGGCGGTAGCCCTTGTGGTGAGCTTGTTTTATGGTGGAATGGTATGGGGTATTTTGCCACTTTGGCAATCCATGTCATGGGAGGGGCACCTGGCGGGCCTGCTGGCAGGTATAATGTATGCATGGTATTACCGTAAAATAAACCTGCCTCCTAAACCAAAGCGTTTACCAGATCCACCCTCAGACCTTATATATATGGAAGGGGAGTATTTAACGATGGATCAGATCCTGGAGGCAGAAAGAGCCTGGCAGGAAAAGCACAACCCTGTACCACCGGCGCCTGTATCAAGGAGCCTTCTGCTGTTCAGGCAAGGCACTTTTTCGTCAGGTGGCCATTGGCAATATAATTATAAATCAGCTTCTGCCGGGGAGCATAAACAAAAAAGCAGTACCTGAGTCAGGTACTGCTTTTTTTCGATCAATTTAGATTATTTATTTCTCTTGCTCTTGTCAGGATGGGCTTTCTTAGCCATTTCCTTATGTTCCTTGATCATGTCAAGGTTTTCCTGAGCAAAGTTTCTTAATTCTGGGTTCTGCCCGTTTTTGGCTTGTTTCTCAAAGAGCATAACAGTTTTGTCATGGTCTTTAAGCATTTCATCCATATATGCTCTATCAAACTCTGCACCTCTTAATCGCTGAAGTCTGTTGTAAGTAGCACGGTCTTCTGCTCTTAACTCAGTAGCGATCAGGTTAGTAGAAAGAGCTTCTGCACCACCCATGCCAGTACGGGCTCCGGCACCGGCACCAGTAGCATCACCTTGTCTCATCTGGCCTTGCTGACCGTCCTGCGGCATTCTGCCGTCGCGATTGGCACCTTGTAAGTTACCATGGCCATCCCTCATACGTTGCTGATCATCCAGGTTGTTGTCTGTGGTTGATCTTGGAGTAGTAACTTGAGTATTTTGATTTCCTGTCTGAGAAGTAGCACGATCACGTTGCTGGCCTTGCTGGTCTCTTGTACCTGCTGGTTCGCCAGTGTTAGAGCCAAGGGTTCCTGAGCCTTCTCCTGGTAGTGGAGTGCCATAGCCGGTATCATCTCGTTGTTCTGTGCTAGCGGCATCACCTGCATGCGTTTCTGGTACACCACTTCCTGTGCGGTTCTGATTCATATCACCTTGCTGGCGCTGGCCTTGCTGCATTTGGCCCTGGCCCTGCATATCATTGCCAGATCGGTCTCTCATATCAGTATCGGTACCCATGCCTGTTCCAGTGCCGGTTCCGGCACCAGTACCCATCATCTGGCCGTTTTGCCTGCTTGCTCTTGCTAAAGTGCTTTGTAACTCCTGGTTGGCTTTTGTATGCTGCTCTACCATGTGCTGAGCAAACTGTTTTACTTCACTAGATGAAGCCCTCTCCAGTGCAAGGCGGCTTAATTCTATTTCTGCCAGGTTACCTGCTGATACTTTTCTTACAAATTCTGCATCGGTAAGCTGCTCTTTATCATGAGCTGATTTATTTTGAGAAGTTTGCTGGTTACCTGTGCGTTGTTGGGTGGTGGTGCTTTTACGCTGCTGGTTCTGATTGCTGGTTTGTGCTACAGAATCAACAATTGGTGCGGCAGTGAAGCTTGCAACAAGAAACGCTGCCAATATAAGTTTACGGGTTATTTTTTTCATAGCTGTTGAAATTAATGTTTTAAATTCCTATACTACCTGAACTCAGAAAAGTTACATTTTTTTGCATACCTTTTCTTATTAAGCCAGGTGGCTTATTGTATTGATACGTAAATACTTAATAAAGTTTTCGGTAGTCTGCTACTAAGCCTGAGCTTATGAGATAATAGTAGTATTTTATACTTTAGCGGTGCATAATATAATTTGCTTTATGTATTGCAGCCAAGTATTAAATCTTGTAATGCAAGTGATGTTTAAATAAAGGTGCTTACTAATATATTTGGTAATATTGTGGCTTAACCTAATCATTACAATAGTACCCCATATCAGCAGTATGATTATTCTTGATAAGCCTTTTATATCGCAACAGCTACAGCAAACTATTGTTAAAAACCAGTTCCCTGTACTGGTTTACCATAAACCCGATAACTTCCAGATTCCAGAAGGGTTTAACCTTATGGATAAGGAAAATCTGATTCAATATATTCAGCAGCATCCCGATCAGCGTGTATACTGCAACTCAGAGAATTCCATAGAATGGATTATGGATAACCTTGCCTTTACCAGGCTACCAGAATATATACAGGTATTTAAAGATAAGGTGGCTTTCCGTAAAGTAATCAGTTCTTTGTATCCTTCCTTTCGGTTCAAAGAAGTTTCATTTGATCAACTAGATGGTTTGTCGGATGCTGAAATCCCATTTCCATGCATCATTAAGCCATCAGTAGGTTTTCATAGTACTGGTGTTTACCGTGTAGATGCCGCTTCTGACTGGCCACGGGTCATTGGTCTTATTCGCCAGGAGATGGTGCAGATGGAGGGTGTATATCCTAAGGAGGTTATGAATGCCTCACAGTTTATTTTAGAGGAGCTGATTGAAGGTGAGGAGTATGCAATAGATGTATATTTTAACAATGAGGGCAAACCTGTAATTCTTAATATACTGCACCACATTTTCAGCTCAGCCGATGATGTAAGTGACAGGGTATATGTTACCTCCGGCAAGCTGATCAGGCAGTTTCATGCACAGTTTACCGAAATGCTGCAAGCCATTGGTAATGTAGTAGGCGTTAAGAACTTCTCCTGCCATGTTGAGGCCCGCGTAACACCCGAAGGTATTGTAGTACCTATTGAAGTAAACCCTACCCGTTTTGCAGGCTGGTGCTGTACTGATCTAAGCCAGTTTGCTTATGGCGTAAATACCTATGAGTTATACCTTAAGCAACAGGAACCGGATTGGGATGAAATATTAAAGGATAATATGGACCGTACCTATGCTTTAATAGTAGGAGATGTGCCTAAAACCATACAGCGTAACCAGATTGAGTCGGTAGATTATGATGCATTTCTGGGTATTTTCAGTAAGCCACTGGATATCCGCAAAGTAGATTACAGGCAATACCCTATTTTTGCTTTCCTGTTTGCAGAAGTACAGCCCGAAGAAGTAGAGCGTATGCTTCGTGCAGACCTGGGCGAGTTTATTATCCTGAAAAAATAGTTTTGTTTGAGGGTAATTCTTTTTGCTTTCGTATAAAGTACTTTATTTGAAACATGATTATACGGCAGACCTGAATGTTGCCGTATAATCATGTTTCATTTTTTAATAAAGCACATACATGAAAAGAATTGTAACCCTAACGATGAACCCTGCGCTTGATAAAAGTACTACCGTGGGGCATATTGTACCAGATCATAAACTTCGCTGTAGTGAACCTAAATTTGATCCGGGTGGGGGCGGCGTAAATGTTTCGCGTGCCATTAAGCGGCTGGGAGGAGAGGCGCTGGCTGTGTTTCCGGCGGGCGGGCACGTAGGCGCTTTCTACCAGGAAATTTTAGGAGAAGAAGAAGTTCCTTACAAGGCACTACCCATACAGGGCCATACCCGCGAAAACTTTATTGTAGTAGACGAAACCACCGGGCAGCAATATCGCTTTGGTATGGAAGGGCCAGAGCTATCAGAAACCGAAGCGCAGCAGTGTCTGGAATACCTCAGAAACCTGGATCCCAAACCCGATTATATCGTAGCCAGTGGTAGTTTGCCGCCGGGTGTAAAGCCTCAGTTTATGGGCGATCTTGCCCGCCTGGCGCATGACCTTGGCGCCCGTTTTGTAGCCGATACTTCTGGTGAAGCGCTTAAAGTTGCAACCCAGGAGGGGGTATACCTGCTCAAGCCCAACCTGGGAGAGCTTAGTAAACTGGCCGGTGTAGAAGAAGTAAGCGGAGAGGATGTAGGCAAATACGCGCGCCAGATTATAGACCGCGGCACCTGCGAGGTGGTAGTGGTATCGCTGGGGCCGGCCGGAGCTTTGCTGGTATCGAAGGATGAAATGAAGCATGTACCTGCACCTACAGTTAAGAAAAGAAGTACAGTAGGCGCTGGCGATAGTATGGTGGCAGGTATGGTATTTAGCCTGGCTCAGGACATGCCACTAAAAGATGTAGTGCGGTTTGGTGTAGCTTGTGGAACAGCCGCTACTATGAACCCCGGCACAGAGCTTTTTAAAAAAGCAGATGTAGATAAATTATATAACTGGCTCAAAAGCCAGGCTTAAGCACTTTAGTATGATAGGAGTTGCATTTTTAGGAAGTGGCTTTGCCCGTACTGTGCAGGCCCCATGTTTTGAGTTGCTGGAAGGAGTTAAATTAATTGGCGCTTCCAGCCCTAACCGCGCAGAGTCCTTTGCAGGTGAGTTTAATATGCCTGTTCATACCTCAGACTGGAAGGAATTAGTAAAGCGTGATGATGTAAACCTGGTCGTGATCAGTTCTCCACCCCGCTTGCACTGTGAGCAAACCTTATATGCCCTGCAGCAAGGAAAGCATGTGCTTTGTGAAAAGCCTTTTGCCATGAATCTGGAAGAAGCCAGGCAAATGGCCAACGCTGCAAAAAGCTCTGGTTTGCTGGCTGTAATTGATCATGAGTTGCGTATGGCGCCAGCACGAAGGTATATGCATTACCTCATTCGCGAAGGGCAGTTGGGTAATGTATATTATGCTACTGCCAACAGCCATTATACCAGCCGCAGAGACGAATCCAAACCATTTACCTGGTGGTTCAACAGAGATTGGGGTGGTGGTGCCTGGGGAGCCATTGGCTCTCATATGATAGACCAGTTACGTTATTTTGCAGGTGAGATCAGTGAGGCGCACACCGTTACAAGTACATCTATTAAAACCCGTAAAGATAAGGATGGCAGCCTGCAGGAGGTTAGCAGCGATGATGTGTCTGCAGCTGTACTTCGCTTTGAAAAGGGAGGTATAGGCCAGGTGGGCTCTTATTTTGTATCTGCAGAAAATAAGGTGGATATAGAAGTAGTAGGCAGCAAGGGCAGCTTAAAAATAGACATGGAAGATCAGTTGTTTTGGGCGGAGGGAAGCCAGCCTTATCGTAAACTGGAAGTTCCATTTACAATGCGCGAACAGGAACTTGCCGGACTGTACGACAAAGCCCGGATAAGAGCGCGAAGTATGTATGCCTCTGCTTTTATGCACATGGCCGATGCGCTTATAAAAGCAATTGAACAGGGCTTAACCCATATAGAAGGGGCAGCAACCTTTGAGGATGGCGTAAAGATTCAGGAGGTGCTTGATACCGCACCTGGGGCCTTTGGTAGCTTGCCTGCGTAAAACATTCATACATTATTACTTAAAGAGCCTTGAAGAATTAACTTCAAGGCTCTTTTTAATAGTATAAAGCTTATTGTTTCAGCATACCCGTTCTGCGAAGCAGTGCCTCCGGAGAGGGTTCCTGGCCGCGGAAGCGTTTGTACAATTCCATAGGATGCTCGCTACCACCCGCCGATAATACATGCTGTTTAAAAAGGGTAGCTGTTTCACGGTTAAAAATGCCCTTTTCCTGGAAAAACTCAAAGGCATCGGCATCCAGTACTTCGGCCCATTTGTAGCTGTAGTAGCCGGAAGAGTAACCTCCCTGGAAAATGTGTGAGAAGGATGTACTGGTATTGCTGCCAGGTACATAAGGAAGCAACTCTGTTTCTAGCAGTGCCTGTTGCTCGAATGTGCCTACATCGGTAATGTTAGGGTCGTGCAGGTTGTGCCATGCCATATCCAACCGGGCCAGGCCAATTTGCCTGATGGTACCATAGCCCACCATAAAGTTAGCGCTGTCCTTAATGCGCTGTACAAGCTCTGCAGGAATAGGTTCTCCTGTTTTATAATGCTTCGCAAACAAATCAAGGCATTCTTTTTCGTAGGTCCAGTTTTCCAGTACTTGCGAGGGAAGCTCTACAAAATCCCAGAAAACACTTGTGCCGGATAAGCTTGCATAGGTGCCATTGGCTAGCATACCATGCAATGCATGCCCGAACTCGTGGAAAAGGGTTGTTACCTCATTGAAAGTAAGTAAAGAAGGTTGTTTTGGAGTAGGCTTTGTAAAATTACAAACTATCGAAACGTGAGGGCGGATATCTTTGCCGTTTTCCTTTTTCTGACTTCGGTAGGAGGTCATCCAGGCTCCATTTCGTTTGCCGGCTCTCGGAAAAAAGTCGGCATAAAAAAGGGCTACATGCTGGCCGTCTTCATCCTGTACTTCGTACACGCTTACATCTTCATGGTAAACAGGTATATCGGTGTTCCGGTGAAAGCTCAGCCCATACAATTTTTGGGCTACCGCAAAAACACCTTCAATTACGTTCTCTAACTGAAAATAAGGCTTTAATATTTCATCGTCTACTTCATACTTATCTTTCTTTAGCTTTTCAGACCAATAGGCCAGATCCCAGCGTTGCAGCATAGAGGGGCCTCCATGTGCTTTAGCATATTCGGCCAGTTCATGAAGCTCTTCCTGGGCTACAGGTTTGGCATGCATCAGCAGCCCTCTTAAAAATTGCTCTACTTTAGACGGATCTTCTGCCATGCGCTCTTCCAGTACAAAGGCTGCATGTGTGGCATAGCCCAGTAGTTTGGCTCTCTCGTGTCTTAGCTTTACAATTTCTTTTACAATTTCGCGGTTATCAGTTTCACCGTCTTTAAATCCTTTAGAGGCATAGGCTTTAAAAATTTCTTCACGCAGTTCCCGCTTATCTGCATACGTAACAAAAGGTATATAGCTTGGAAATTGAAGTGTAAATAACCAGCCTTCTTTTCCTTTATCTTTGGCTACCTGCTCTGCCATTTCTTTTACATCTTCGGGCAGGCCTTTCAGGTCTTCTTCATTGGTTATATGCAGTTCGTAATCATTGGTTTCTTTGAGTACGTGTTCGCCAAATTTAAGCGACAGGCCAGAAAGCTCTTTGTCTATTTCACGTAGCCTGGCTTTGCCTTCATTGTTTAAGTTGGCACCATTGCGCACAAAGCTTTTATAGGTTTTGTCAAGCAGAGTGTATTGTTCAGGGGCAAGACCCAGGTTGTTTCTTTGTTCCCAAACAGCTTTTACTCGCTTAAACAGCCTTTCATCCAATAAAATATCATTAGAGTATTCAGTAAGCAATGGCGATATTTCCCTGGCCAGTTGCTGGATCTGCTCATTGGTTTCGGCTGAGTTTAAATTAAAAAATACTGCAGAAACAGTGTTTACCAGTTCCCCGCTATTTTCAAGTGCTTCCAGCGTATTGGCAAAAGTTGGGGTATCTGTAGCTGTACTGATGGCTTCTATTTCTTTACGACCTTTTTCAATGGCTTCCTTAATGGCAGGCAGAAAGTGCTCCGGCTTAATTTTATCAAAGGGCACCGCCTCAAAAGGAGTGTTAAAAGCTTGCAATAATGGGTTATCCATGAGTTACGTATAGTTAAGTTTGTGTTTAATTACTGAAGCGGCCAGGTTTATAGCCTCTACATATAATAAGAGTATTCAGCATTAAGGTAAAAACTCTTTAATGTACCAGGTAGGCCCCTGGGGTATGGCTGGTATTACTTATAGTACGGTAGTTAAAATATTATGGTATGTGGCTTTATACGTCTTTTACCAAATGATGCGATGTAATACAGAAGCCTTTATTTAAGTATACACGGTGTGCATTGTAGCGATGGTAAGCAGGTAAAGATCTTCGGGCAGGTGAGGACGCAAGGCCCGTATAGTATCCCTGCATTTTAATATATCCTGATCGGTTAGCGCTAATTGTACATCCATGTATATTGCTTTTGTGCCAAACCTACTCTTATTTTTTTATTTTCTCAATAGCCTTACGTATTGCAGGCACTTATGGCAAATTAAGATATTTTTGCGGGGAGCATGTGCTTATGCCTGGATCTTTAAAGGCACCTGCAGCATAATTTTGTTGCTTATTGATAGTAGTATAAATGGTTTTAACATGGCTAAGAATTCAAAGAAACAAGACAACTCGTTAGTATGGATTACTGTTTTACTGGTAGTTGCTTTAATTGCTGGCTTTGCTGCATATACCTACTTTTCAATGCGTAATACAAGCAGGGTGGCGCAGGAACAAGGGCCTTTGCAGAAGCAGCCACACTTGCAAAAGCCTGAAGATACAAAAGAAGCATCTGTTGATACCGTTGTACCCAAGCCATCTGCTCCCAGCACAAGACGTACCCCCTCGCAACAACAGCCGGCAACAAGCAGTAGCGGCACTCCACAATTCAGTGACGAAAAAATTAGCTTTACCAGTTATGATTTTACAAAAGCTCCTGGTTTTGCATATCCTAAAGCAGTACAAGGCGAGCAAGTTGTGCGTTATACGGGCTTTACATTAAGTTACAACGAAATGCATGAACAAGCCTCTTGGGTAGCCTACACGCTTACCAAGGCGCAGGTAAAAGAAGGTACAGAGAAAAGAGCAGATGATTTTAGAGAAGATAAGCAGATTAAAACCCGCACCGCTACGCCCACCGATTACCGTGGTTCTGGCTACGACAGAGGTCACCTGGCACCTGCTGGTGACATGAAATGGTCTGCAAAGGCCATGAGCGAGTCGTTTTATATGAGTAACATGAGCCCCCAGGCGCCGGCATTTAACCGAGGTATCTGGAACAAGCTGGAAGAGAGGGTGCGCCGCTGGGCCACAAAGCATGAAGAACTGTATGTGGTTACCGGGCCGGTACTTGAACCGGGTTTGCCAACCATTGGTGCAAATGAGGTGTCTGTACCCCGCCAGTATTATAAGGTTATGTTGCGGACCAACAATCGTAACGATATTATTGCTATTGGTTTTTTACTCGAGAATCAGGGTTCAGAACTTCCGCTTAAGGAATTTGTAGTACCTATTGATAGTATTGAGAAAGTAACCGGGCTTGACTTCTTCCCGCTGTTACCCGATGAGATTGAAGAAAAACTGGAAAGCCGCGTAAGCCTGAGAGGATGGTTCTAATTACTTTTTAGAGCAATTAGCTGGTCCATTACTTTCTCGGCTTCAGCAGTTTTAAGGGCAAAGGCCCTCATATCACCGGCGCGCTGTATATCGCGGGCTTCTTTCATTAGCTTTTCATACTGCTTTTGTAAGGTTACGCTTTCATATTTCTTTTTAAAAAGTCCAAACATAGTGTATATGGGTTAAAGTTATGTAAATAACCTGCCGTTTATAATATTGTTTGATAAAGTGTATAATAGACTTATAAAGAAGCTTTTGAGGGAACAGGAGAAAGCAAAACCATTAACTGTATAAAAGTATCTGAAGCAAATCGTGGCAACTGGCCTGCATCTTGCAGCGCTAATTTACGACTAACCTTTATAAAATTGTTTGAAGAAATATGAGCCTGTAACTGCTCATCCTCCAACACTTGTAAAGGAAGGTAATTGTCTTCACCAAAGTGATACTCCCAGGGGGTAGAGTGTATGCAGAAGTAAATGCCCGGTACAGTTGTTTTTAATTTATTTAACCGGGTTAAAATATCGGATGGCAGGCAATTACCTTGTATGTGCAGTGTGCAGCTAATTTCATGGCCCCACCAGCATAATATACGAAAGGTACAAATGTGCTCGTTATTGAAAAAGCGCGGAAAATCAAGCACTTGGTAGGGTAGGAGCCTGTAATTTTCTCCTCTGGAGAGTTTGCCGGTGCTTAAATCTGCTTTGGGAGGCCAGTAGTGAGCATATGCTTTTACAATGCCTTGTAAGTTTTCGCGGCTTTGTTCAAGCAATAGCTTTATTTTTAAAGTTATATCATGCTTTCGCAACAGAAAATATGTATCTGAAAGCAGCTCTATTTCGGCGGTTGATAAATTAACGATGTTATTCTTCAATATTTTATTTTTTTAATACCTTTGTAAAGTTTACGGTGTAAACATATCCATATGAGACACATATTTACAACTTCTGCATTTTACGCTCTTCTTTTATTAGGGGTGCTAGGTTTTAATGTTAGCCTTACTGCCCAGATTCGATCTGATAAAGAACTGGAGAGTCCTGAAGATTACCTGAGCCAGGCTATGTTGAGGCAAAGCCATGGCGATACACTGCGAGCCCTGGATATTTTGCAGAAAGGTGCGGCCAGGTTTCCGGGTAATGTAGAAATAAACGCTCCTTTGGGTAATACACTGCTGGCATTGAAGCGCTACCAGGATGCCCTGCCGGTAGTGGAGTATGTATATAACAGGGAACCTGGCAAGGTAGATAATATGCTTGTGTTAGGCAGTACCTATGAGAAAATGGCCGCTGTTGAGCCTAAGGAAGCCAAAAAGTACCAGGCACGCGCCATGTCAATGTATGAGCAGGCTTTGCAGAAAGACCCTAATAACTTTATAGCTAACTTTAATATGGGTATTATGATCTATAATAAAGCAGCTGTTTATGATATTGACCCCCGTCAAAAAGATGTAGCCAAGCTTATCAACGATAAACTTCCGGACCTGAGAGAAGATATTTTTAAAAAGGCCCTTCCTTACATAGAGAAAGCCTACGAAATAGATTCGCAGCACATGAAGACTATGATTGCCCTTGAGGTAATGTACAAGGCACTGAAAATGGAAGAGAAGTACTATTACCTTAAAATGAGGCTCGACAGGTTACAGGCCAACTCGCAGGAACAAGCCAAAGAGAAGCAGTAAAAGAAGTAATACATTGAGTATATTCACGAATGGTCAGGTAGTTAACTGCCTGACCATTCGTGTTTTATGTAAAGCCTTAAGAGCTTATAGAAACAAGAGTTTGTACAATAAAAAAATAAATAGTATTATTGCCTACTGTGAACCTCTTTAGTACTCACGCTTGTTGTTAGAATTGTAAAAAGAATAGAGCCGGTTATTTATCTCTAAAAATTTTCGATGCAGATTGGAAATTTTGAGGGCCGCTTTGTTTTTACAAAGCATTCTGCGTAAGTTTGCACTAAATTAAGGAAACAAAAGTAATAAGACGTCTTATAAGAATTATTTGAAAATGTACTTAACAAAAGAAAAGAAACAAGAGATTTTCGAGCAGCATGGTAAAGGTAAGTCGACAACCGATACAGGTTCTGCTGAAGCTCAGATAGCACTTTTTAGCCACCGCATTGCTCACCTTACTGAGCACCTGAAGGTGAATAAAAAGGACTTTTCTACCCGCCTGGGCTTATTAAAGCTCGTAGGTAAAAGAAGAAGACTTCTAGATCACCTACAAAAAACCGAAATCGAGAGATACAGATCAATTATCGCTGAACTGGGTCTTAGAAAGTAAGAAAATGAAACAAAGGAGGGAGTTCAGTAATGGATTCCCTCTTTTTAGTTGTTTACACCCTCCCCACACCTCAGGCCGCATTGGCCTAAGTTTTAGCATTTTACAAAATAACTGAATAATAATAATACATGCTACCTAATGTAATTACGAAATCCCTGAAGCTGAAAGATGGCAGAGAAATAACCATCGAAACTGGCAAACTGGCCAAACAAGCTGACGGTTCTGTAGTGGTACGTATGGGCGATACCATGCTACTGGCTACTGTTGTGGCGAATAAAGAAGCCAAAGAAGGCGTTGACTTTTTGCCTTTATCTGTTGACTATCAAGAAAAATTTGCCTCTGCCGGTAAAATACCGGGTGGCTTTTTAAAACGAGAAGGTCGTCTTTCTGATCATGAGATCCTTATTTCGAGGCTTGTGGATAGAGCGATCCGTCCTATTTTTCCAGACGATTACCATGCAGATGTGCAGGTTGCCATCTTCATGATCTCTTCTGATAAGAATGTAATGGCCGACTCATTAGCAGGCCTTGCTGCCTCTGCTGCAATTATGGTATCTGATATTCCCTTTAACGGACCTATCTCTGAAGTAAGAGTTGCCAAGATTAATGGTGAATATGTAATTAACCCACCGTTTGCTGATCTGCCAAATGCAACCCTAGAAATGATTGTGGCAGGTACATCAGAAAATATTCTGATGGTGGAAGGTGAAATGAGCGAAGTATCTGAAGATGAAATGCTCGATGCCATTGCTGTTGCTCACGAAGCCATTAAAGACCAGTGCGCTCTGCAGAAAGAACTGGAAGAAGCCGTTGGTAAAACACAAAAAAGAGAATATTCTCACGAAACTCACGATCCTGAATTAAAGGCTCGTTTACGTGAAACTTACTATGACCAGATCTACCAGGTAGCCAAAAGAGGCTCTGCCAACAAGCAGGAGCGTGCTGAAGGCTTCAGAGAAGTACGTCAGAGCTATATCGATTCACTTCCTGAAGATACTACCGAAGACATTACCATGATCAAAACGTACTTCCATGATATTGAGAAGGAAGCTGTACGTAACATGGTAATGGATGAGAAGGTACGCCTGGATGGCCGTAAGACAGATGAGATCCGTCCGATCTGGTCTGAGATTGACTACCTTCCCTCTGCACACGGATCAGCAATTTTTACCCGTGGTGAAACGCAGTCGCTTACTACTGTAACCTTAGGTACCAAGCTGGATGAGCAACAAATTGACAGTGCTACCTTTGCAGGTTACAACAAGTTTATGCTGCATTACAACTTCCCTGGTTTCTCTACAGGCGAGGTAAAGCCAAACCGTGGACCCGGCAGACGTGAGGTTGGCCATGGTAACCTGGCGTACCGTGCACTTAAGAAGGTATTACCTGCCGATGCAGACAACCCTTATACAATACGCATTGTATCAGATATCCTGGAGTCTAACGGTTCTTCGTCTATGGCTACAGTTTGTGCCGGATCGCTGGCGCTGATGGATGCAGCGGTGCCGGTTAAGGCACCTGTATCAGGTATTGCTATGGGTTTAATTACCGATACTAAAACAGGCCGTTACGCTATTCTTTCTGATATTCTTGGTGATGAAGATCACCTGGGCGATATGGACTTTAAAATTACTGGTACAGAAAAAGGTATTACTGCCTGCCAGATGGACCTTAAAGTAGAAGGACTGCCTTTTGAAGTTATGAAAGAGGCTATGGAACAAGCTCGCAGAGGCCGCCTTCATATCCTTGGTGAAATGAACAAAACCATCTCTGCACCTAAGGCAGATATGAAGCCTCATGCACCACGTTCTACTACCATTAAGATTGAGCGCGAGCTGATCGGTGCGGTAATCGGACCAGGTGGTAAGGTAGTTCAGGAGATCCAGAAAGTAACCGGTGCAACCGTAGTAATTGAAGAAGTTGCTGAAGGTGGACAGGTACATATTTTCTCTGCCAACCAGGAGTCTATGGATAAGGCCGTAAACTGGGTAAAGAGCATTGCTGCTGTACCAACCGTAGGGGAGGTATATATTGGCAAGGTAAAATCTATTACGCCTTTTGGAGCCTTTGTAGAGTTTATGCCAAACAAAGACGGTCTGCTTCACATTTCTGAAATTAAGTGGGAGCGCCTGGAAAGTATGGATGGTGTACTTGAAATTGGAGAGGAAGTAAAAGTTAAACTTATTGAGGTTGATAAGAAGACCGGTAAGTTCAGGTTATCGCGTAAGGTTTTGTTAACTCCTCCGGATAAAAAGCAACAACCACAGAATAACTAATATTTTCTGCTAGATAATAAAAACGGGCAACCTTATATCTTTGTATAGGGTTGCCACGTTTCTTACTGAGATACAGTAAATTATGCCCCTTTTCTAGGTAATCGTGTGTTTGCTTAAGAAAAAAGTTGATAATAATATTGAACTTTGTAGATTTTTTTCAAGTTGTCAGCTATATTGCATACCGGGGTATGGTAGATCTTAGGATTTTTTTATAACTATCATTGAATTAATTAATACTTGCGCGAATGAGACAGCTAAAGATTAGCAAACAGATTACCAACAGGGAAAGTCAGTCCCTGGACAAATATCTGCAGGAAATAGGTAAAGTTGATTTACTTACTCCTGATGAGGAAGTCGAATTAGCAAAGCGTATCCGCGATGGAGACCAGCTGGCTCTTGAGAAGCTTACCAAAGCTAACTTGCGCTTTGTGGTATCTGTAGCTAAGCAGTATCAGAATCAAGGCTTGTCTCTTGGCGATTTGATCAATGAAGGTAACCTGGGGCTAATAAAAGCTGCGCAGCGTTTTGATGAAACCCGCGGTTTTAAATTTATTTCCTATGCCGTATGGTGGATCCGCCAGTCAATTCTGCAGGCCCTGGCCGAACAATCTAGAATTGTACGTTTGCCTCTTAACCGCGTAGGTTCCCTTAACAAGATTTCAAAAACCTTCTCAGAACTGGAACAGAAGTATGAGAGAGAGCCCTCTCCTGAAGAACTTGCTGAAGTACTGGAAGTAACCACTACAGAAATTGTAGATACTCTTAAGATCTCCGGCCGTCACGTATCCATGGACGCTCCCTTTGTACAAGGCGAAGAAAACAGCCTGTTGGATGTACTGGAAAATGACAGCGAAGTAACTCCGGATTTTGAGCTGATGAACGACTCCCTGCGCAGAGAAGTACAAAGAGCTCTTTCTACCTTAACTCTCCGTGAAGCAGATGTAATAACCTATTATTTTGGACTTAATGGCGAGCACGCCATGACCCTTGAAGAAATAGGCGAAAAATTTAACCTGACCCGCGAACGCGTTCGTCAGATCAAAGAAAAAGCCATTCGCAGGCTTCGTCATACTTCCAGAAGCAAGGCCCTTAAACCTTATTTGGGTTAATCCAAAAGCATGCCAAAAATAAAAGGCTCCTGTAAATTAATTTA